>Ga0184627_10000120_pt1 | contig 38227 bp, 34 predicted proteins | sample PLM3_127_b1_FD_133150 | JGI IMG/M metagenome (GOLD analysis project Ga0184627, IMG submission 133150) | Groundwater sediment microbial communities from an aquifer in East River, Colorado, USA - PLM3_127_b1 | ecosystem: Environmental > Terrestrial > Soil > Riparian zone | place: USA: East River... | reverse complement strand
GGTGATGGCTGCTGGCCTGGTCGTGGCGGCGGTCGGCTTCGGGGTGCTCACCCAGCTCGAGGGGGCCTCCGGGCTGGCGGTCCTGGTGGCCGGGTCGGTCGTCTTCTCTCTGGGGCTGGCGCCGGTGGACACCCTGGCGGCCGACCTGGCCGTCGGGGCCGCACCGCCGGAGCGGGCGGGGGCGGCGTCGGCGCTCTCGGAGACCAGCGCCGAGCTCGGCGGGGCGCTGGGCATCGCGGTCCTGGGGGTCGTCGGCACCGCCGTGTACCGCAGCCAGATGACCGACACCCTCCCGGCCGGGGTCCCACCCGAGGCGGCCGAGGCCGCCCGGGACACCCTCGGCGGCGCCCTGGCGGCGGCCAACCAGCTCCCCGACCAGCCCGGCACCATGCTGCTGGATGCGGCCCGCGAGGCGTTCACCCAAGGCCTGCACCTGACCGCCGCCATCAGCGCCGCCGCCGCGATCGGTGTCGCCATCCTCGCCGCGGTCCTGCTCCGACGCCTGCGCCCGAGCTCCGAGCCCCAGGCTCGACTCGATCCGGAAAGGACGCAGCGAACTGGGCGTCGAGAGAAGATCCAAAGAAGAAGTGAGCGGCAAGTATGAACGGTCACCAATGCCTCATCCGGCAGGAGGTGACGGTGCTGTGAGCGACGAGCCGCCGGCGGGGCGGTGGTGGTGGGCGGGGCTGGCCGTCGGCGGCTCCATCGGCCTGTTCGGCCTTGCCGGGCTGCTGGGGGACGCCGACAAGACGATGCCCGCCGTCTGCGTCGTGTGGCTGGTCGGCCTGCTGCTGACGCACGACCTGCTGCTGGGCCCGGTCGTCCACCTGGCCGGCCGCTGGGTGCGGCGCGAGCCGGAGGCCTGGCGCTGGCCGCTGCAGGTGGGGTTGGTGGTCTCCGGCGTGCTCGCCCTTGCCAGCGTGCCCGTGCTCTACGGTGTCGGGCGGGCAACGCAACCAGGCAACGACTCCGTGCTGCCCGGCGACTACCCGCGCGCCCTCGCCGACGTGCTCGCGCTGGTGTGGACGGGCGTGCTCGCGCTGGCCGCCGTCCGCCACCTCCGCGCCCGGGGCTGGACCGTCCGCATCAGGGCGCCGTAGGAGCAGCCGGCCCTGTTGTTCAAGGTATTTGCTTACACTCCCGTAGCTCGTCTGGAACAAATGAAGGGGACCCATCCGTGTCGCACCACTTCGACAGCGCCGCCGACCGCGCCGACGGACGCATCAACCCATGTGACCTGTACGCATTCCCCGCTGCACCCGACACCACCGCTCTCATCCTGACCGTCAACCCCGACTCCGGACGCTCCTCCCCGACAACATTTCGACCCGACGCCCTCTACGAATTCGTCGTGGCCAGCAACGGTGGCACAAGCGAGGACATCGCCCTCCGCATCACCTTCACCGAGCCCGACGACAACGGGCAGCAACAGGTTCGGGTCCTCCGCGCCAACGGCCCCGCTGCCCGCCACGGCACGGCGGGGACACCCATGGGCGAGGGCCGCACCGGTGAGGTGTTCTCCCTCAGCGGCAACGGGCTGGCCTGGGCCGGGCCAGCTGCGGACCCCTTCAACGGCGACGGCATTGCCATCGGCAAGTTCCTCCAGGACTTGACCGAAGGGCGCTACACCCCCGAGGTATTCACCGCCTCACCCAGCAACGCGTTCGCCGGCCGTGATGTGACCGCCATCGCGCTGCAACTCCCCGACGCCGCCCTCGGCAGCACCCGGATCGCCCTGTGGGCACGGATAAGCCTCGACGGCCACACCCCGCAACGACAGGTCAGCCGCATCGGCCAGGCAATGCTCCGCCCCCTGTTCTTCAACCCTCCGGACACCGAAGCGGAATTGGATACCCTGAACGCCGGAGCGCCGGCCGCCGACCGGGACACCCACGGCGAGCGGGTCCGCCGCACCGCCGGTACCGCCGCCCGCCTGGCCGGGCTGTCCGATCCTGACGGCCACGCCGCGCGGGTGACGGCGGCGTTTCTTCCTGACGTGCTGACCTACCGGCCCGGTCAGCCCGCCGCCTTCCACCCCGGCGACGGCAACGGGCGGGCGCTTGGCGACAACGCCTTCGACATCGCCGTCGCCGTTCTCGCCGGGTCGACGCTCGGAAACGCCTCCGCCCCACGCCAAGCCACCCCGGCGTTCCCCTACCTGTCTGCACCCCAACCGGCTGATCTGCCACCACTCGCTGACTACTTTCGGTCCCCGCAAGCATCAAGCCGACCGGTGAAGCCGTCGTGAAGGCGATCTGAAACTGACGTCCGTCAGGCTCGGTCCCGAGCGGCGAGAGGGTTGGGACGCCGCATGCCATGTGGAACACCGACAGCACCCCGGCGAGGGTGGTCGAGATCCTGTCGCCGGGCGGGCTGGAAGCCTACTTCGAGGAGTTGCCGCCCGTCCTGGCGCACGAGGGTGGTGCCGGCCCCAAGGAGTACTACGAGCCGGCGGCGAGGTACGGCATCACCATCCAGGACGACTGGATCGAGGAGCTGGAGCGGACCTACGGCGTCAAGCTGTGACCCCGGCCACATGCTTGACCGCGGTGACGTCATCCAGCAGCTGCTCGGACCACGACACGCTGGCCGGGTGGGGACAGGCACGCCTGGCGGGCCTTGCTGGTTATGCGGTGGTCTCGTCGGCTGGGGCGGCCCAGTCGATGTGGTGGGCGTAGGTCAGCTTCGTCTGCTTGCTGTTGGCGGTCATCTTGAGGATGAGGGGCAGCACCGTGTCGCGGACGATCCGGCCGACCGGGCCGGCCGCCTTGCTGTTGTTGATCCGGGCGGCCTGCTTGATGATCCGCTCGACCCGGGGACGACGCAGCTCCTCGTAGCGGGTGAAGGCCTGCCGCGGGCCGGGCAGGTCACGCAGGCAGGCGGCCAGAACGACGGCGTCCTCGATGGCCAGCGAGGCGCCCTGCCCGGAGGAGGGAGAGGGAGCGTGCGCGGCGTCCCCGATCACGATCATCTGCTGGTTGTGCCAGGTGGGCAGCTGCGGGATGGCGTGGATGGGACTGACGTCCATGATTGCTGAGCTGGCCTCGATCAGCCTGGTCGCCGGTCCCGCGTCGTCGGCGAACAGCGTCATCAGCCGGCGCCGCCACTCCTCGCCGCTGCTGGCCGCCAGCTCCCCACGGGCGGGCTCGCTACGGCGAGGCACGTTGGCGAACCACCACACCTCGCCGTCGGGGGCGACGGCGTAGCCGAAGAACGCCCGCTTGCCGAAGATCATGGTGTAGGAGCCGGGTTCGGCCTCGACGTGGACGCCCGGCGCGTAGCCGCCGGTCCCGACCAGCCCGGCGTAGGTCGGCGCGGGCGCGGCGGGGTCGATGATCCGCCGGACGGTGGAGTGGATGCCGTCGCAGCCGATCAGCACATCGCCGGTGGCATCGCTGCCGTCGGCGAAGACGGCCCGTACCCCCGCACCGGTGGTCTCGGCGTTCACCAGCCGCTTGCCGTGCTCGATGCCGATGCCACGCCCGGTCGCCTCGTCGTGCAGCGCCTGGTACAGGTCGGCCCGCTTGAGGGTGTGGCTGGCGGTCCCGCCGGGAAGCGAGCTGCTGATGCGGCTGACACCCAGGTGCTTGCCGGTACCGCTGCGCGTCATGATCCCCGGGGTGGGGAACCCGGCTGCCAGCGCGGGCTTGTCCGCGCCGAGGGTCCGCAACGCGTCGATCCCGTTGGATCCCAGCGTGAGGAACACGCCGATGCCCTCGGCGCCACTGGGATGCGCCTCGTAGACCACCGGATCGATCCCGGCCTTCTGCAACGCCATCGCCGCCGCCGGACCGGCGACGCCCCCGCCGATGACCAGGGCGGTGCGTGGGTGGGTCATGACTCCTGCCTTTCGTGGGTGGTGGCGGGCTCGCCGTGGAACTCGGCCCACAGTCGGCCCCAGCCGGTCTCCGGGTGGGTGATTTGTTCGATGAACCGCTCCACGAACACCGAATCGGCGTCCAGCAGCGCGAGCCGGTAGTCCTCCTCGACCAGGAACAGCGGGTGCACGCCCCCGGCCAGCGTGCGGTCGATCAGGCCGCGGGTCTCGGCGCGCTGCCCGGCGAGCCGGCGCAGCCGCCTGCCCAGCAGCTCGACGACCTCGCTCGGTGGGAGCGCCCCGATCAGCGACAGCGCGGCCACGAACTGCGGGTACTCGTGCTGCGGCACCTCGACCAGCTCGCGCAGCCAGTCGCGCAGCTCGTGCCGGCCGGCGTCGGTGAGCGCGTACACGGTGCGTTCAGGGCGCCGGCCGTCGCGGGTGGTTTCCTGCTCGACGATGAAGCCGGCCTTGGCCAGCTGCCGGACCACCATGTACAGCGAGCCGTGGTTGTACCTGATGCTGCGCGCGTCGCCGTGGTCGCGCAGGGTCCGGCCCAGCTGGTAGGGGTGCATGGGCTCCCGGGTCAGGTAGGACAGCACGGCCAGCGCCAGCAGGTTGCCGACCTTGCGCCGCTTCGCCATCTGCTCCTCCGCCTCCACCGCTGTGATCACTGTCAAGTATTCATGATCGTCTAGTCAGTGTCAACTATTGTGTCGGCGCACGTGTCCGGGTTGCGAAGCGAGACCGAGAGACACCGTGTCGTCTCGGGTCGCCTCGGGGGTCGCGCCACGCCGAGGAGCAAGACCGCTCTTGACGCGAACGCCACCGGCGCCCATTCTTGGAACGGTCCAACTTGGAACGGTCCAAGTACAGCATCACAGCGTCGGAGGGGAAGCGCGATGGCTCGCACGGAGATGTTGATCGGTGGCCGGTGGCGCCCCGGCCGCGGGCTCGGGACGGTCGCCGCCGCCGTCATCAATGAGCTCGGGCGGGCACGACAACCCACCCCCAGCAAGCGGGGAGGCCGCACATGACCAGCACCAGCACGAACACCAGCGCGACCGGCGACATCGGCGTGGGTCTGATCAGCGTCGGCTGGATGGGCAAGCTGCACAGCCGGGCCTACCAGGCCCTGCCGTCGGTCTACCCGGAGCTTGGGCTGCGGCCCCGGCTGGTGCACGCCGCCGACACCGCCGCCGACCGGGTCGAGTACGCCCGCGACATCCTCGGCTACAGCAAGGGGAGCACCGACTACCGCGACGTCCTTGCCGACCCGGACGTGGACGTGGTGTCGATCTGCGCACCCAACGTCCTGCACCACGAGATCGGCCTCGCGGCTGCCGAGGCCGGCAGGCCCTTCTGGATCGAGAAACCGGTCGGACGGGACGCGCGGGAGACCGGCGAGGTCGCCGCGGCCGCCCGGAAGGCCGGGATCGCCACGTCCATCGGCTACAACTACCGCCACGCCCCGGCCGTGGAGCATGTCCGCGAGCTGGTGGCCCAGGGTGCGCTCGGGCGCATCACCAACGTCCGCGCCGTGTTCTTCACCGGCTACGCCGCCGAACCCAAGGGGGCGCTGTCGTGGCGCTTCCGCCGTGACCTGGCCGGCAGCGGCGCCCTCGGCGACCTGCTCAGCCACGTCGTGGACCTCGTGAGCTACGTCGTCGGCCCGATCAGCCAGGTCACCGCGCTGACCAGCACCGTCTACGCCCAGCGGCCCATCCTGCCGATGGGGTCGGGCACCCACTTCGCGGTCATCGAGGACGGCGAGATGGGCACAGTGGAGAACGAGGACTACGCCGCCACCCTGGTCCGCTTCGCGCCGAGCTCGCGCGGGCCGGGAGCCGTGGGGACGCTGGAGGCGTCGCGCACGATCGTCGGGCCCCAGTGCGGGCTCGGCTTCGAGCTCTACGGCACCGACGGCTCGGCCGTCTGGAACTTCGAGCAGATGAACGAACTGCGGGTCTGCCTGGGTCGCGGTGGCCCCCACCAGGGCTACACCACGGTGCTCGGCAACGCCCACCTCGGCGACTACGCCAACTTCCAGCCCGGCCCGGGCATCGGCATGGGCTACGACGACCTCAAGGTCATCGAGGCCAAGAAGTTCCTCGTCGCGGTGGCCGGCGGGGAGCGCCGCAACTCCACCATCGAGGACGCGCACGCCGTGGCCGAGGTCATCTCGGCCGCTGCCGCCTCCGCCAGCAGCGGTACCTGGCAGGCGGTCCCGGCCGTCCCGGGCGCCACCTTCGGCGGCGAGCCGGCGCCCGCGCAGGGCCCGACCGGTGGCTGAGGAGGTCGCCGGCCCGCCGCGCCGGCCGACGATCCGCGACGTCGCCGAGCGGGCCGGGGTGTCCAAGTCGCTGGTGTCGCTGGTCATGCGCGGGGAACCGCTCGTCCGCGAGGACAAGCGGCGGCGCGTCCAGCGCGCCGCGGACGAGCTGGGCTACCGCACGAACTGGGCAGCACGGTCGCTGTCGGCGGTGCGCTCGGGAGCGGTCGGGGTCCTCGTCGCCGACCTGCGCAACCCCTGGTCGATGGACATCGTCGAGGCCGTCAGCCAGGTGCTCGACGAGGCCGGGTTGACCACGCTGATGACCAGCGCCGTGCTGCCCTCGAGCGCTGGCGGCGAGCGCCGGCTCGACGTCGGGGTGATCGGGGCGCTGAAGGACCTGCGTGTCGACGGCCTGCTCGTTGTCGGATCGGTCCCGGACCGGGCCCGGCTGGCCGACGTGGTCGGCGGCATGCCTGTCGTGGTCGTCGGCGTCCGGGCCGAGGGACTGGCCCGCGCCGACGTCGTGCGCAGCGACGACGACGCCGGCATGGGGCTTGTGATCGACCACCTGGTCGAGCGCGGCCACCGCCACATCGCGCACCTGGGCGGGACCGGTGGGGCCGTGGCCGACGAACGAGCTGCCGGCTACCGCGCGGCGATGACCCGCCATGGGCTCGGCGACGAGATCGTCGTGCAGGCGTGCGACTTCACCGAGGATGGCGGCTACGCTGCCGCGGCGGCGCTGCTGGGCGACGGCCGCAGGCGCCGGCGCCCGGTCGCGGCGCTGGCCGCCGTCAACGACCTGGCCGCCGTCGGGGCGATGTCGGCCGCGGCCGACGCAGGGGTTGACCTGCCGGGCGGGCTCGCGGTCACCGGCTACGACGACACCTTCCTGGCCGAGATCAGGCAGATATCGCTGACCTCGGTCAACCCCGACAGCGCCGGCATCGGCGAGCTGGCCGCCCGCTGCCTGGTCGAGCGGATCGCTGCCGCGGATCGTCCGGGCGTCGAGCACCTGGTGCCGCCCCGGCTCGTCACCCGGGCCAGCAGCTCCCAGCTGCCCCTCTTGGTTGAGGGGGCGGACCGGTGACCGGCCGCGGGCCCGTGGACGAGGAGGCGTGATGTGATGGCACTGCTCACCGACAAGGTCGTCCTCGTCAGCGGGGGCAGTCAGGGGGTGGGCGCCGGGGTCGCGCGGGCCGCGGCCCGCGAGGGCGCCGCCGTCGCCGTGACCGGGCGGCGCCGCGTGCCCGGCGAGGCGCTGGCCGCCGAGCTGGAGGCCGCCGGCGCGGCGGCGCGGTTCGTGCAGGCCGACGTGGCCGACGTCGCGCAGGCCCAGGGCTCGGTGGCGACCGTGGTGGCCGAGCTGGGCCGGGTCGACTGCCTGGTCAACTCGGCCGGGCTGACTTCGCGGGGGACGCTGCTGGACACCACGCCCGAGCTGTTCGACGCCCACATCGCGGTCAACCTGCGGGCGCCGTTCTTCCTGATGCAGGCCGCGGTCAAGGACATGCTGTCCCGCAAGGCGCCAGGCACCATCGTCAACATCATCTCCTCGTCCGAACTGGGCGGCCAGCCGTACCTGGCGCCCTACGTCGCGGCCAAGGCCGGCCTGGCCGGCCTGACCCGCAACGCCGCCCACGCCCACCGCTGGGACCGCATCCGCGTCAACGGCCTGGACATCGGCTGGACCGAGACCGAGGGCGAGGACGCCACCCAGCGCACCTTCCATGCCGCCGACGACACCTGGAGGGAGCGGGCGGCCAGGGCCCTCCCGATGGGCAAGCTCGGCCAGGTCGACGAGATCGCCGACTTCGTTGTGTTCCTGCTCTCCGACCGCAGCGGCGTGGTCACCGGGTCGGTCATCGACTGGGACCAGAACGTCTTCGGCGGCCTGGACTGAAAGGAGGCTTCCGACCATGCGCCTGGGCCTCATCGGGCTCGGCCGGATCGGCGCGTTCCACGCCCGGACGCTGACCGACCTATCGGTCGTGGAATCGCTCGTCGTCACCGACGCCGTCCCGGCGGTCACCGCCGAGGTCGCCGCCCGCCTCGGCGCGGAGCCGGCCGGCACCCCGGCGGCACTGCTGGCCGCGGGCGTCGACGGCGTCGTCGTGGCGGCGGCGACCGACGCCCACCCGTCGCTCATCCTGGCCGCGGTCGAGGCTGGCCTGCCCGTGTTCTGCGAGAAGCCGGTCGCCCGCACGATCCAAGAGGGCGTCGAGGTGCGGCGGCGGGTGGAGGCGGCCGGCGTCCCGGTCCACATCGGCTACCAGCGCCGCTTCGACGCCGCCTTCCAGGCGGCCCGCGCCGCCGTGGCCAGCGGCGAGCTCGGCTGGCTGCACACTGTGCGGGCGACCACCCTGGACCCGGCGCCGCCGCCGCCCGCGTACGTGGCCGTCTCCGGCGGCATCTTCCGGGACTGCAGCGTGCACGACTTCGACATCATCCGTTGGGTGACCGGCCGCGAGGTCGTGGAGGTCTACGCCACCGGCGGCAACCGCGGTGACGAGTTGTTCGCGCGGGCCGGCGACGTGGACACCTCGGCGGCCGTGCTCACCCTGGACGACGGCACCCTGGTCCTGGTGTCCAACTCCCGCTACAACCCGCGCGGCTACGACGTGCGCCTGGAGCTGCACGGCTCCAAGGACAGCATCGCGGTCGGCCTCGAGGACCACCTGCCGCTGCGCTCGGTCGAACCGGGCGCCATGTTCCCCTCCGGGGAGCCCTACCAGTTCTTCATGGACCGCTTCCTGCCCGCCTACCGGGCCGAGCTCGAGGCCTTCACCGAGGTCGTTGCGGGGGAACGGTCCTCGCCCTGCACGGTCGCCGACGCCCTCGAGGCCGGCTGGATCGCCGAAGCCTGTACCACGTCCCTGCACATGCACCGACCGGTGCGGATGGAAGAGGTGCGCACATGAGCACAACCGAGACACCTGCCGCCGAGGGCAAGATCGCCGGCGCGCCCATCTCCTGGGGTGTCTGCGAGGTTCCGGGCTGGGGCTACCAGTGGTCACAGACCGGACCGGGGCTCGTCACGCAGGGACAGACAGAATGGGTGCCCTGCAGGGTCGAGGTAGACCCGCACGTCGTCTTGGGGCTGATACTCCGCAAGGACCGCGCCCGCGGCGACTGCGTGGGCTCCGGCCGCATCGAGATCGTCGACCTCGATGTCCAGGTGCACCATCATCTGCTGATCGCCGGGACCAGCCGGCCAGGTCGGCCGGACGTACGCCGCCTCGGTCTGGAACGACAGCCCAGGCCCGCCACCGGACGCGCTGAGCTTCACCCAGTCGGGCTCGTCCTGCTCCACCGTCCATCCAAGGAGCCGACGGTAGAAGGCCGCCAGCACGCGGGCGTCGGGTGAGTCGAGCACGATGCCTGACAGCGTCATTCGTGGGTTCTGGGTCATGTTTGCCTCCCGGGTCGGACCGATGGGCCGATGGTAGGCAGAGGCTCTGACAGCAGCGGACGAGTCTCAGCAGAAGACCCTCTCCCCCAGCCTGCGGCAAGACAGCTCTCGTTGGCTGGATCCTCGCGGTTACTCCGCTTACATGTCATCCTCGGTCCGAGTCATCGTGTCCCAAGCTTGAATGGCCGGGTCGGATGTTCAGACAGGAAGTACGAACGATAGGCCTCTCGATCGAGCAGGGCACCAGTTCGGTGCCGGACGACGGTCGCTTCCACGTCGTTGTCGACGGCAATGTCGTGTTCTCGTCCAAAGCGAAGTCCACAGCGCTCACGCGCTACCGCAGTCTCAGGGACGACCTGCTGCAGAAGGCTGGGATTGAGCAGAGGCCGCCTGATCCGGAGGAGACGAAGCGGCGCGAGCGCCAGTTCTATGACTTCCAGGCCGTCATGTCCGAGTCAATGCGGCAACGGGCCATCAACGCGAAGCGAAAGGGCGGAAAGGGAGGAAGCGGCGGAGTCTAGCCGCCCATGCCTTCGACGGACTCGCCTGAGCGACGGACTCGCCTGAGTTGAGGTCTCCCCGCCGGTCGCTCTCGCGCTCGGGGTGGCCCGCCTCGGGGAGGCCGAGCTCCGAGGGTGGTGGCGCTCGCACGGGCTCGGGCAGGCAGGGCGGTATGTGCTTCACGATGCGTTCCGCTGGCGGACAGCCGCCGCCACCGGTCTGGAGCTGGACCTCCTCTCGGCTGGCCGGCGTCAGGAGCAGATCCTCGGCCGTCCGACCGCGCTTCACCTGTTCTCTGACTGGCTCCCCTTCCGGCGCATGAGCCTTGCGTGGCTCGCGGAGCACAAGACGGACGGGCCGAGTCCTTTCCTCGAACGGCTGGCGGCGTGGGGCTTGGACCAGGCGGTTGCGGACCTCACGGACTGGGCGGCCGGCGCTCCGCGGTCGGGGGAACCGCTCGGGCCTGGGCTTCTTCTTGGCAGCCTGACCCGGTCCGAGCTGGAGGACGAGGTGACGATGAACGGCGTCGCCAAGCTTCTCGGCGCCGCGTACCTCGACCAGGGCCAAGACCTGCGACCGCCCTACTTCGACCTCGCAGCCTGATGCTCTCCTCAAGGATCCTCAAGGGCGGCGCGGTGCTCGGCGACAGCCGGCGCCTTGCCGAGGTGTGGGACCCCGCCAGCTCCGCGGAGGAGAACCTCCGTACCGTGGCCGAGGGCAACCTTCTGGGGAAGGGCTCGCGAGCCCGCGCCCTGGACGTCCTTGCGGTCCTGCGGGCGAGGTTCGTCGACCCTGGCCCGCAGGTGATGGTGGCGCTGCAGACGCTCGCAAGCCACCCGACAGCCTTTCGCGAGGCTTGCTACTACGAGGCCGCGCGGGTGGACGGCCTGCTGGGGGCCTTCGCCGAGGGCCCCTTGTACGCGTGGCTCTGCGCCGGCCGCACGCTGGTGAGCGTCGAGGATACCGTGGCGTGGATCACCGGCCTCGTGGCAGCGGGGCGCATGCCGCCCTGGAGCGAGAAGGTCCGGGCCCGGGCAGCCCAGGGGCTCCTGTCAACGCTGCGCGATTTCGGTGTCTTGCAGGGATCGGCTCGAAAGCACCTTGCGACCCCGGGGATGTCTCCGGTTGGATTCTCCTACGCCGCCTACCGGGAGCAGGAGCAGGGGCGCTCGTCGCGTGCGCTGGTGGCGAGCCCGGTCTGGCGGCGCTGGCTGCTGGACGGCAGTCGGGTCGTGGAGCTGTTGGCCCAGGCCGAGAGCCTGGGCGTGCTGCGGTACTCGCAGGCGGGGAGCGCGGTGCGGATCGACTGGAGGGTAGAGAGCTTGCAGGAGGTCGCCCGTGCCGCTGCCTGAGCCTCTGCTCGAGGTGGGCCGCAGGGTCGTGGCCTTCTTCGAGGAAGGCGGCGAGCCACCGTACCTCGTGTACCAGTACCTCCCCGGGGACGAGTACGCGGTGCGGCGCGAGCTGGGCGACCTTCGGCTGTGGCTGGGCTCGCGTGCAGTACGCTGCCAGGCGGTCTCGCTCGCGGACCTCTTCTGGCAGGCCCTGGAGGGGTCTGGCTGGCTGGAGTCGCTGATCGAGCAGGAGCACCAGGCAGCCGGTGACCCGGCCGCGCTCGAAGACGTCTACCGGTCGGTCGGGGAGGTGCTGCGCGAGCCCCCCACGCTGCCCGACCGCGTCGTCGAGGCCCTGCATGGCTGCGACGAGCGCACCGCGGCATTCCTGTACCGGGCCGGCGCGCTGTACCCGGCGTACCGCACCTCGGCGCTGCTGGACGACCTGCGCTCGCGGCTGCGCCTGCCCGTGACGCTGCTCTACCCGGGGAGGCTCGTCGGCTCCTACGGCCTGCGCTTCATGGACCGCTGCGACCCGGCATACGGGTACCGGGCGCACATCATTCCCCGAGGAGGGGCCACGTGAGGATCGGGGAGATCTTCCGCCGGCCGATCGACCGCCGCATCGAGGAGGTCATCAAGGTCGATCTCGATGAGGAGGCGGTCGTCGCCGAGGAGATCGACGAGTACGTCGTCACCGAACACATTGCCGAGGCGTTCGAGGGGGTGCTGGACCGCTACCAGGAGACCATCCTCCGACCCGACGAGGGCACCAACATCTGGGTGAGCGGCTTCTTCGGGTCGGGCAAGTCCTCGTTCGCGAAGGTCCTCGGCTACCTGCTGGCCAACCCGACGGTGGCTGGGCGCAGCGCCGCCCAGCGGTTCCTGGCCAGGGTCGACTCCCGCCGGGTCGAGGCGCTGCTCAACACCATCCACGCCCAGGCGCCCACGAGGGTGGTGTTCGTCGACCTGTCGACCGGCAAGGACGTCCTCAACGAGGGCGAGAGCGTCGTCCTGCCGCTGTACCGGGCGCTGCTCACCGACCTCGGCTACTCGCGCAACCCGCTGCTGGCCGACCTGGAGCACGACCTGGAGACCGACGGTGACCTGGACACCTTCGTCGAGGCGTTCGGGTCGGTCCCGGACAGCAGGGGGACCTGGCACGGGCGCCGCAACTCGGGGCTGGCCCGTGGTGAGGCCAGCCACGCCATGCACCTGCTTCGTCCTGGCACCTTTCCCCGTGCCGACTCCTGGTCGCGGTCGGCGCAGCCGCCCAGCATCGACGCCAACTGGTTCGCCCGGCGGGCGGGCGAGCTGCTCCGCCGGCGCGGCGGTAGGGCCACGCGCCTGGTCTTCGTGGTCGACGAGGCCGGCCAGTACGTGGCCCGCAGCGTCCAGCGCATGCTCGACCTGCAGGGATTGGCCGAGGCGGTGCAGAAACAGCGGGGACGCCTCTGGCTGGCCGTCACCTCGCAGGAGACCCTGAACGACGTGGTCGACAGCCTCGAGGGCAGGCAGGTCGAGCTGGCCCGGGCCCAGGCCCGCTTTCCCCTCCGGGTCGACCTTCTTCCGGCAGACATCGACGAGGTGGCAGGCAAGCGCGTCCTCGACAAGAGCGACGCCGGGCAGCGGGCGGTCCGCGCCGGGCTCGGCCCGCACAAGCACAAGCTGTCCAGCCACGTACAGCTCACCTCCTCGGCCAGGTCCGCGGACCTGGCCGAGGACGAGTTCGTGCGCCTGTACCCACTCGTCCCCTACCAGATCCAGCTCCTGATCGACGCGGTCTCCGCCCGCCGGGCGCAGGGTGGCGTCGCCCCGATGCTGGGCGGTTCCAACCGGACGATCATCAAGCTCGCCCAGCAGCTCGTCGTCGACCCCAAGGCCGGCCTCGGGCAGCGGCAGGTGGGTGCGCTGGTCACCGTCGACCGGGCCTTCGACCTCCTCGAGTCGATCATCCCGACCGACTGGCAGGCGGAGATCCGGCGGGTCGCAGACCGGGTAGGGCCAGACAGCACCGAGGTCGCGGTCGCCAAGGCCCTCGCCCTCTGCATGGATGTGCCCGCACTACCGCTGGATGCCGGCAACCTCGCAGCGCTGCTGCACCCGGCCATCGACGCCGAGAGCCGCGGCGCGGACGTGGCCGCCGCCCTGGGGCAGCTCGTGCGGGACGAGGTCGTGCGCCGGGGCGACGACGGCTACCGGCTCCAGTCGCCGCACGAGAAGACCTGGGAGAAGACCCGCAAGGGCATCGAGGCCCGGCCCGCCAACCGCACCCGGGCGCGCCGCCGCCTCCTTCGTGAGGCTCTCGCCGGCCTCTCGGTCACCGAAGGGCGCACGTTCAAGGTCGCCCTCACGGTGGAGGGCGAGAAGCAGCTCGCCGGGGACATCGCGCTGGCCGTCGAGGAGGCCGGCTCGGACCGGCGGGCTGAGCTGCGCACCGCCTCCCGGGAGCCGTCGGCTGCGGCGAGCGTCTGGTGGGCCTACGAGGAGCTACCTGACACGACCGACGCGCTCAGCGAGGTCTTCCGCAGCGAGGAGATGATCAAGCGGGGCGAGCAGGCGGCCACTGGCGCCACCGACGTCGCGCTGCTCGGCGAGGAGCGTAACCGGCTGCGCCGCCTGGAGCGCGACGCGCTGGCCAAGCTGGAGCGGGACCTGCTCGGCGGCCAGCTCCTGTTCCAGGGACGGCTTGAGGAGCCGGCCGGGGCCAACCTCAGGGCGGCAGCACAGGAGACCGTCCGCACCCGGGTCCATGACATCTACCCCCGTCTCGGCCAGTTCTCGGCGTCGCTCGCCCGCAATGACGTCCTGGCGGTCCTGCGAGCCGACGACCTGCGCGGCCTGCCCGCGTCCCTCGGCGACAGCGGCATCGGCCTCACCCGCCTCACGCCGGAGGGGGTCGAGCTCGCCGCCGACCGCGACCCGCTGGCCGCCTTTCTTGGCGAGGTCCGCCAGCGGGCCAACTACGGCAACGAGGCGACCGGAGCCTACCTGGAGCAGCACTTCGGCAGGCCGCCGTACGGGGCACCGGTCGAGGTCGTCCAGGCCTTGGCCGCTGCGGCGATCCGCGCGGGCCTAGTCGAGGTGGTCCACCAGGGCGCCCGGATCGTGCGTGCCGACGACGCCCGCCTCGACCGGGTGCTCGGCACGATCCCCGCGTTCCGCGCCGCATCCTTCGCCCCGCAGGCTGACGAGGTCGACCTGATCAGCCGGACGCGGGTGGCCGAGCGGCTGGCTGGGCTGACCGGCGACCGGCCCTCCCCGGTGGTCGAGGCGCTCGCTCCCCTCCTGCGGGACACCTTCGGCCCGGACGGCCAGGCGTGCACCCGGGTCGCCACGGCCCTGCGGGCGCTCGGCCTCCGCGTGCCCGATGCGGTCACACGAACCGCCGAGATCGTCGGACGCCTCGTCGACGACTCCGACAAGGACGCCGTCCGCACCGCGGCGCAGACCTGGGCGGACCTGGCCGCCGGGCGCGAGATCGTTCAGGCGCTCGACCGGATCGTGACCGAGGAGGTCGACATCCTCCGCGTCGCGGTCGCCGAGTCGCGGGCCGGCGCCGCCGGGCTCGGCCAGGAGGCCGAGGCCGACCTCGCCGCGCTGCAGGACCTGCTGGCCGCCGGGGACCTGGCCGGTCACGTCGCCGAGATCAGGGCCCGCAGCGCCCGGCTGGCCGAGGCTCGCCGTGCCGCGCGCCACACCGCCCTCGGTCGACTGGAGGCCCGCGTGGCGGAGGAGCGGGCGCAGATCCGCAGCGCCTTCGCGACCTTGGACGAGGCCAAGGTGGACGAGGCGCTTCGCACCCTCGATGGGCTCCTGCCTGATGGTGACGCCGAGGCGATCCCGGTGGACGTGCTGGACGCTCGCCTCGAAGCCGTCGCCACCCGGGCCGAGGAGGCTCGCCGCCTCCTGGAGGAGGTCATCGCCTCTGGTCAGCTCGTCCGGGTGCATGTGCGCGACCTCGCCCCGGACCCGATCGGCTCCGAGGAGGAGCTTGAGGTCGTCATCGGCCGCATCCGGGAGGCCGTCCAGGTGCAGCTCGGCGAGGGCAAGCAGGTGAAGCTGTCGTGACCGGTCTGGACGGCGGGGGCCGGGACGCGCTCGAGCGCGCCGTCCTCCGGGGGCGCCAGGTGCTGGAGGCGGACCTGGCGGAAGCCGCAGAGGGCCGCTTCGGCATCTACCGTGACGGGAACCTCGATGCCGAGCAGGCGCTGCGGCTGCCGCCAGGGGAGCTGCGTGATCGGCGCGAGGTCGTCGAGGTGATCGCCCACCTCCGCCGCGAGGGCGAGACCGCCGAGGCAGCGGTCGGGCGGCTTGTCCGCGAGGCGGCCTTCACGCATCTGAACCGGCTGATCGCCATCCGGGTGGCGGAGGCCATCGGGCTCCTGCCCCCGTCGCTTGCCCGGGGCAAGGCCTCCCAGGGGTTCCGCGACGTGCTCGAGGTCGCGCCGCTGCTCGCGGCCGACGGGACCGGCGGCTACTGGACCTACCTGCGGCTGTGCGGCGACGAGCTCGCAGCGGACGCGCCGGTGTTGTTCGACCCGCGCAACCCGCTGCTCGCGCTTGCTCCCAGCCCCGCCGCGCTCGATGAGCTGGTGGACCTGCTCGCCGACCCCGGCCTGGCCCGCGCGTGGGCGGCGCCCGACACCCTCGGCTGGGCCTACCAGTTCTTCAACACCGGCGAGGAGCGCCGCCAGATGCGGGACGAGAGCCCGGCGCCCCGCACCAGCCGGGAGCTGGCGGTGCGCAACCAGTTCTTCACCCCCCGCTACGTGGTGGACTTCCTCGTCCAGAACAGCCTCGGCCGCCGCCTGGCGGAGGCCGACCCGGCCTTCGGCCTGGCCGAGGAGCTGCCGCTGCTCGTCGACCCACCCGCCAGGGCCGGCCAGCCGCTCGCGCTCGACGAGGTGCGCGTGCTGGACCCCGCCTGCGGCTCCGGCCATTTCCTGCTCGGCTGCTACGACCTGCTCGAGCGGGCGTGGCGGCGGGCCGGCGTGCAGCCCGCCGAGGCGGCCGGGCGCATCCTGCCCTGCCTGTGGGGCATCGACATCGACCCCCGGTGCGCCCAGGTGGCCTCGGCCGCCGTCGTCCTGCGGGCACGGCGGGCCTGTCGCGAGGGGAGGCTGCCGCGGCCGAACGTCATCACGGCCCGCGCCCTCCCGGAGGACGCGGACGCGTGGCGGCGGGCGTTGCAGGGCCTGTCGTCAGAACACCGGCGCCTCGTCACCAGCTTCCGCGACGCCCTCACGCAGGCGCCGCTGCTCGGCCCGCTGCTCAAGGTCGAGGAGCGCCTGGCCGCCGAGATCCGTCGGGTCGTGCCGGAGGCCGGCGCCGGTGACACCCTGTTCCGGGCAATGGGCGTGGCGGATGACGCCCTTGGTCGTGCGGAGACCGCCGTGCTGGCCGCCGTCCAGCGCGTCGCCGACGAGGCCGGTTCCACGGCCGCCGAGCGCCTGCTGGCCGCCGAGGCCGGCGACGCCATCCGCTTCGTGGAGGCGATGCGCCAACGCTACGACGCCGTGCTCATGAACCCACCGTTCGGGGAGCCGGTTCCAGAGACCAAGCCGTACCTGCGGGCGGCCTACCCGTGGATCCCGACCAGGGACTTCAACCTGCTCGCGGCGTTCGTCGGGAGGGGGCTGGAGCTATGCCGCGAGGGCGGCTACCTGGGGGCCATCACCTCGCGCGCCGGCCTGTTCCTCACCACCTTCGAGCGGTGGCGGCGGGAGGTCCTGTTTGGCCACCGCCTGGTCGCGCTCGCCGACCTCGGCTTCGGCGTGATGGAGCAGGCCACCGTCGAGGCGGCCGCCTACGTCATCGCCGCCGAGCGGGCTGGACCCGGCGACCGCGCGACCTTCGTCCGGCTCCTCAAGGACACCGACCGCCCGGACGCCCTCGCCCGGGCGGTCGCCAGCGACCGCCGCGGCGGCGCCGACCGCCGCGTCCACCGGGTTCGGCTCACCGACTTCGACGCAGTGCCTGGCTCGCCGCTCGCCTACTGGCTGGCACCCTCCATCCGCCGGCTGTTCACCGACCTGCCCCCGCTCGAGGGCAACGGCGCAGAGGTTCGCCAGGGCCTGGCGACCGGTGACGACTTCCGCTTCGTGCGGGCGTTCTGGGAGGTCGACCCGGGCCGGATCGCCCGCAGCCGCGAGGAATCCCGCCGTGGCCGCCGCTGGGCGCCGTTGGCCAAGGGGGGCGAGTACTCGCCGTTCTGGGCCGACATCCACTTGGTGGTCGACTACGAGGACGACGGCGAGTACCTGCGCGGGTTCGAGGGGTCGGTGATCCGGAACCCGCGGTACTACTTTCGGCCCGGACTCACGTGGCCACGCCGGACGAACAGCGCCATGTCGGTCCGTCTGCTGCCCGCTGGATGCGTCTTCGCCGATAAGGGCCCGGCGCTTGTGGCCGACGAGCCACTCCTTCTGCTCGGGTGGCTGAACTCCCGGTTGGTCCGGCTACTCATCGACTCGACGGCCGCGTCGGCCGAGGAGACCCAGACCGGCGGCGTCCCGTCACGCAGCTACGAGGTCGGCATCATCCGGTCATTGCCTTCTCCGGTCGGAGCCCTGCCAGATCCCGGGACCGTTGCGGAGACCGTCGAGCGGCTCACCGAGCTGCTCGCCGAAGAAGACACGTCGGATGAGACCGCGCGCCGATTCGTCGCCCCGGCGGCACTCACGAGCGCTGCAGCCAGCCTGGGGGGCCGATGCGTCGAGGTCGAGCAGCGGCGACTGGACCGGGTCAATGCTGTGTTGGCGGCGTACAACCAGGTGGACAGCGCCTTCGCCAGCGCGCTCGATCCTGCGGGCACCGCCAAGGACGCTCTCGACGAGGTCGCCGGCCCGCTCGTCGCTCGTCTTCCGGACTCGCCCCTGTCATCCAACGAAGCGGCCTCGGCAGAGTTGCTCCTGGCTTCCGCCACCAGCGAGGTGATCGGAGCGGCCACCCGAACCCTCGGCATCGCGCGGTACATCCGGCTGCAACATCAGATCATCGATCGCCGGATCGAGACCGCCGCGTTGGCGCTCGAGCGTTCCCCCAGGGTCTTGGCGAGGCTGGCCACGCAGCGCCATGTGCTCCCACCCGAAGAGCCGGCGAGGTCCGCCGAGGACCTTGTCTCCTACCTCGTCGGTGCCGCGTTCGGGCGCTGGGACGTGCGGGTCGGCCGTGACCCGTCCCTGGCGCCGTCGCAACCGGACCTGTTCGCCCCAGTGCCGCTCTGCCCGCCGGGGATGCTGGTGGGCGACGACGGGCTTCCCGTCCTGAAGGCGCCGCCAGGCTACCCGCTGGAGCTGCCTGCCGGCCGGCTGCTGGTCGATGAGCCGGGGCACGAGTGGGACATCGAGGCGGCCGTGCGCCGGGCGGCGGCTGTGCTGCTCGACGACCCCGAGGCGATCCTGGCCGAGGCGGAGGGGATCCTTGGGCACCAGTCGCTGCGAGACTACCTGCGCAGGCAATTCTTCAAGGACCATCTCGGCCGCTACAGCAAGAGCCGGCGCAAGGCGCCCATCTACTGGCAGCTTTCGGTCCCGTCGCGGGCGTGGGGCGTGTGGGTGTACGCACCAGCGCTGTCCCGCGAGACCCTGTATGCGGTCGCCCGCAACGCGGCGCAGCGGCAGGCCGCCGCGGCCGAGCTGCTCGCGGCCCTGCGGGCCGAGCGGGACGCCGGCGGGCGGGGCCGCAGCCTCCGGGACGTCGGGCGGCGGCTCGCGGCCGAGGAGGACCTGGTGAGGGCGCTGCAGGCGTTCCGGGCTGAGGCCGAGCGCGTGGCCGGCGTGGGGTGGGGGCCCGACCTCGACGACGGCATCATCCTGTGCGCCGCACCGCTGGCCGGCCTCTTCCCGGCCTGGCGGGCTGCCGCCGAGGAGCGGGCCAAGCTCCGCAAGGGTGCGCACCCGTGGGCGACCGTGGCCCGCTGGCGGGAGGCGCTGTGACCGAGCCGCTGCGCAACCACCTGCGGGCAGCCCTGGCCAGGAAGGTCGACACCCACGGCCTGGTCGTATGGGACGACCCGGCCAAGGAATATGGCCGTGAGGTCGCCGAGGCGGTCTGCCCCCCCGAGACCCGGCTGGTCGCCTTCGACGGGAGCTGGTACGAGCTGCGCCGCCGGCTCGAGGCTGACCTGGCCGGCGAGCGGCCACCCCGGCTGGTCGTGTATGCCCCAGCGGATCCGCCGGCCAGCGACCCGCTGGCCGAGGTGCGAGCCGCCGCGGCGCCGTTCAGGCTCCGCTTGGACACGTTGGTCCGCCAGGCCCTCGCCGGTCAGCTCACCGACGCCAGGCTGGCCGACATCGGCCGGCGGGCCCGCAACCTGCTGGAGGCGGAGGCCGCCGCGACCGGCGGCGACAGCGCCGACGTGCGGCTCATCGGTGTGCTCAAGACAGCCGACACCACCCAGATGGCCGTCGCGGTGCTTGCCGGAGAGAAGGACGAGGCCATCGGCACCGCCGGCGCGTGGGGCGAGGTGGCCGGGTTTCTCGCCCGCATGGTCGGCGGCAGCCTCGCCGGGCGGGCCGGTGACGAGCTGCGCCGGGCCGCCATCCTGCACCTGGTCCTCACTGAGCTGGCCGAGCGTCTTGGCGGCCTCCCCGACCCGCTCGGCGCCACCTGGTCGCGGCCGACCACCGACCAGGGGCGTCGGGCGCTGGCGGTGCTTGACGCCTGGCGCCGCGACCGGCACCGCCTGACCGCCTACGCGCGGCTGGCCGCAGCGGTCGACGAGGATCTCGGGTTGACCCGGGTCTTGGCATGGGACGAGGCATTGGGTGGGATCGACACCGTCCCGGCGGTGGAGTCCGCCGCCCTGGCCGAGGCTGTCGGGCGGCTGCAGGCGGACGCGCTGGAGGCGGCCAGGGAGCTGGCGGAGCGGCGGCTGCGGACCAGCCTGTGGGCCCGGACGCCGCTGGACCCGCCGATGGTGGGCGCCGAGGTGTGGGGACCCCGCTGGCGGGTGGTGCGGTCCGTCGCGGCGCTGCGGGCCGCCGTGAAGGACCACGTCCCACCGCCCGGCGGGGTCGCGGGCCTGCTGTCATGGTACGCCAGCTCGGGTTGGGCGGTCGACCGCGAGCACCGCCGGCTGGAGCTCGCCCTCGCCGAGCTGCACGTCGAGGGCGGCCTCGAGGAGGGGATCGGCGTCGCCCGGGCCGCATACGAGGAGTGGCTGGACGGGTTGCTGACCCGCTTCACGGCCAGCGCCGCCTCCGAGGGCGTGGACCCGGGCGAGCTGCTGCCCCAGACGACGGTGCACGACCGCTTCCTCACGGGCGGCGACGAGCCGGTCGCCTACGTGTGGGTGGACGCCCTCCGCTACGAGCTGGGAGAGGAGCTGGCCGACAGGCTCCGGCTGGTGTCTGGCGGCATCGAGCTGCACCCGGCGGTGGCGGCCGCCCCCAGCATCACGCCGGTCGGGATGGCCGCCCTCTGCCCGGGCGCGGAGCGAGGGCTGGCGCTGGCGCTCGACGGCCGCGACCGGCTCGTCGTCCGCGTCGGCGGGGCCGAGGTCAAGGACGTACCGGCGCGCGTCGGGCTCCTGCGGGCCGCCCACGGGCGGGTCGTCGACCTGCAGCTCTCCGACGTGGTCAGCCGGGGCGAGCGGGAGCTGGCCCGCCGCATCCAGGGGGCATCGCTGGTGCTGGTCCGCTCCCAGGAGATCGACGCCCAGGGCGAGTCGGGGATGCTCTCGGTGACCTGGGACGGCTTCGAGGCTGCGAGCCAGCAGCTCATCCGCGCCGTTGCCCGCCTTGCCCAGGCCGGGGTCCGGCGCGTCGTCGTCTCCGCAGACCACGGATTCGTCGCCCTCAGCCGAGGGCTGCGTGCAGACCGGCTCGTCGACCCGCCGGCCGGTGGCACGGGCGAGCTGCACGCACGGGCCTGGGTGGGCCGCGGCGCCGTCGACACGCCAGCGGTCGTGCGGGTGGCGCTGTCTGATGCCGGCGTCCAAAGCGACCTGGACCTGCTCGTCCCCGCACACCTGGCGGTGTTTCGAGGGCCGTGGGCTCGCCAGTTCTTCCACGGTGGCCTCTCCCCCCAGGAGCTGGTCGTACCCGTGCTCGTGGCCGAGACACGGCCGGCGGCGGGCCCCGCCGGCCGCAGCGTGCGCATCGAGGTCGCCGGCAACAAGCTCACCACCGGGATCTTCTCGGCAACCCTGGAGCTCCAGCCGGACCTGTTCGCCAGCGAGGCGGACGTGCGCGTGCCGGTGCGCCGCCCCGGCAGCGCTGAACCCATCGCCAGGGCCGTCGCGGGCGACGGCTACGACTCTCGGACAGGCAGCGTCCGGCTCGGCGAGCGGCCGGCGGTGCTCACGTTCCGGCTCACCGCCAACCTGGAGCGCGGCGAGGAGGTCGAGGTGACGGTGGTCGACGCCCGCACTGACCGCCCCCTCGGCGCCACGACGGTGCACGCCGACGCCCCGATCGTGGTGGAGGAAGACCTCATATGAGGCCACGGCCGTGCCACGATGAGCGCCGCCAGAGCCAGCGCACAGGGACCTTCGTCGCCGGGAGGGAGGCTGGATGGCGGTCAGTGTGCTGATGGACGCGCTGGACCGGCACGCCAACGAGGTGTTCGGCGGCCGGGTGGTCCGCAAGGACCTCGTCCGCCAGGTGAAGGTCGGCGCCAACGTGCCCGTGTACGTGCTCGAGTTCCTGCTCGGCAAGTACTGCGCGTCCGACGACCCGGCCGCGATCGAAACCGGGCTGGAGGTCGTCCGCCAGACCCTGACCGAGAACTTCATCCGACCGGACGAGGCCGAGAAGGCCAAGGCCGCCCTCAAGCGCAAGGGCCAGCACCGGCTGATCGACAAGGTCGACGTCCGCCTGCTGGCCAGCGAGAACAAGTTCTGGGCGACGCTGGCCAGCTTCGGCGACAAGTTCGTGCACGTCCCCGAGGACGTCGTCTACCGCTATGACCGCCTGCTGCAAGGCGGCGTGTGGTCGCAGGTGGACCTGCTCTACGAGGCGGCCGACGACGAGCTGCACCAGCGGCCCTTCTACATCCGCGCACTCAAGCCCATCCAGGTGGCGACCTTCTCGATGCAGGAGTACGTCGAGGGCCGCGCCGAGTTCGGCCGCGACCAGTGGCTCGACCTGCTGATGCGCTCCATCGGGCTGGAGCCGGGCAAGTACGACCACCGCGGGAAGCTCCTCGCCGTCCTCCGGCTGGTCCCGATGGTGGAGCGCAACTACAACCTGATCGAGCTGGGCCCCTGGGGGACGGGAAAGTCCTACGTGTACCGCGAGACCTCCCCGGACGCGATCCTGGTCTCCGGCGGGAAGGTGACCGTTCCCCAGCTCTTCGTGAACCTGAACACCGGCCGGGTCGGGCTGGTGGGCACCTGGGACGTTGTCGCCTTCGACGAGGTCGCCGGCATCCAGTACTCCGACTCCGCCGCGGTCCAGATGCTCAAGGACTACATGGAGTCCGGCTCGTTCGCTCGCGGCAGGGACGTGATCCCCGCCGAGGCGTCCATCGTCTTCATCGGCAACACCAGCAAGCCAACCCAGGATCTGGTACGGTCCGCGCACCTCTTCGCCGACCTGCCCAAGGCGATGATCGACCCTGCCTTCCTCGACCGCCTGCACTTCTTCCTGCCCGGCTGGGAGGCGCCCAAGCTAGAGCAGCGCCTGTTCACCGACCACTACGGCTTCGTCTCCGACTACCTGGCCGAGGCGATCCGGGAGCTGCGCAAGCGGAGCGACGTCCACGCGCTCGACGGCGAGTTCGCGCTCGGGGCCCACCTCTCCGCGCGCGACGAGCGCGCCGTGCGCAAGACCATGTCGGGGCTGCTGAAACTGCTCCATCCCCATGGTGAATGGGCCCGCGCAGAGCTCCGCGAATACCTCGAGCTGGCGCTCGAAGGACGCCGTCGTGTGAAGGAGCAGCTCAAGAAGCTCGCCGCCCACGACTACGCCAAGACATCCTTCTCCTGCGTTGAGCGCGACACCGGCCGGGAGTACTGGGTGGATGTCCCCGAGCAGCCCGAGGAGGTCGCCTCAGAGCTACAGGCGGAGGCGCAGCCCACGGCGCGTACCCCTCGAGGCCAACGCTCGCCACGCGAGCGCAGCACGGAGGAGCTGTTAGGCGCTGGCGAGAGCAGCTCCCTCGAGTTCAAGTCCAACGCCCGGTGGAACGAGCACACGCGCCAGCGCGACCCCGCGATCGAACTCGCGGTCGTCAAGACGGTGGCCGGGTTCATGAACGCGCACGGCGGGGCGCTCCTTGTCGGTGTCGGTGACCACGGCCAGGTCGTCGGCCTCGACCACGACCTCAAGACGCTCGGCCGCCGCGACCACGATGGCTATGAGAACTGGCTTACCACACTCTTCGAGACGAGCATCGGGAAACCAGCAATCGGCAACCTGTCGGTCCGCTTCGAGGAGATGGACGGCGGCGCTGTCTGCCGCGTTGACGTGCGGCCATCAAGCAAGCCCGTCTTTGTCAGGGCGGGAAAGAGCGACGCTGACTTCTATGTCCGGCTGAATAACTCCACGAGGCTACTGAACACCGCCGAGGCACTCGACTATGTGGAAGCGCACTGGCGGTGAGGGCCGCAGATGGCCACCCTGCAGGCCGCAGGGGCGGTCACTCCTCACCGAGGACTGTGGGCCAAGTATCAGCTGCGAGCAGAATGCTCCTCTCGTTGCGCTCGCTGGGGACACGTGTCCGACCTGCCGGGTATCATCGACACAGCCTGGTACGCTCGACCGAAGGGGCCCACGACGATGACCGCAGCCGCACACCCGGCCAAGCCGGCCCTGCCAGCGTCCGCCGCAGCGCTGCGCGCCGCCTTCGAGCGGACCGCCCGCGAGCGGCCCGAGCTCGCCAACCGGCTCCCCTGGTCGATCTTCACCGACCCCGATGAACTCGCCAGGTTCCAGCGACTCGACGCTGAGGCCGCCCGGGTCCGCCAGGGGCTTCGCAGCGGTCAACCCCTCGAGGAGCTGGACCTGGTCGAGGGTGGCCTGCAGCGCATCCTGGAGGAGCGCGGCCTGCGCTAGTGCGCCCTTATCACGTCACCGAGACCTCCGCTGTCCTCGCGCAGTACGCAGCCGCGTCCGGCGAGCTGCTCGCCGAGCTCGGCAGGACCGTGTACCCGGCCCTGGCCGAGGACGCTGTCAACGACACCGGGCGCTACCCGATCCTGTACGACCGCGGCGGCTGGTACACCTTCCGCATCGAGACCCCTGGCGGCGGGTTGCACTTCCTCCTGTACCAGGCGATCGAGGAGGAACGGCGGGTGCTCGTGTTCAGCCTGATCACCCTCCGTGAGCCGTGACCGGCCCCCACCACCGCCCTGGAACCCTCCAGGAGGCCGACCGTGTGGATCGAAGGTGCGAAGTCACCAGCCCGTGGCGAAGGGGCCGCCCCTTCCACAGGTATCCCAGGACGTGGATGAAGTCGACCACGGCCATGCCGCGCCTGCGTGCCTTGGTGGTGATGCGGTCGATCTGATACGAACACGCGTTCACCAGAACGTATGTTCCCGTGAATTTACTTTTTCACGTCGAGCTGGGCGGCGAGCGCGAACCGTGCGGGCCCGCGCGCCACGTGCAGGCCCCAGGTGGCGAACGCGGCCAGCACGGCCAGCTCAAGCGCGAACCGGACGGCCAGGTGGACCCCGCGCGGTCGCGGGCTCGGCCGGCGGCGTCGCCGGTCAGATGGAGGCGGCCGCGTCGGTGACCAGCTCGGCCAGGCTTGGGTGGACGTGGGCGACCCGGGCCAGGTCCTGGTAGCCGGCCTCGAGCTCCATGGCCAGGACGACCTGGGCGATCACCTCGCCGGCGCCCACACCCACCATGTGGGCGCCGAGGATCTCGCCGAACTCGGCGTCGACCACCAGCTTGAGGGCGCCGGCGGCCCGGTCCAGGGTGAGCGCGCGCGGGCTCGCGGCCAGGTCGGCGAAGCCGACCGCGACCTCGACCCCGCGCGCGGCCGCCTCGGCCTCGGTGAGGCCGACCGCGGCCAGCTCGGGGCGGGTGTTGACGCTGCGGGGCAGGCGCTCCTCGCGGACCTTCACCGACCCGCCGAGCGCGTTCGCGGCGGCCGCCGCGCCCTGGGCGCTGGCCCGGTTGGACAGCCAGCGCGGCCCGGTCACGTCCCCGGCCGCCCACACCCCGGGCAGTCGGGTCTGGCACAGGGCGTCGACCTCGAGCCCGGGCAGGCTGGGCTCGCGGGTGTCGGCCGACAGGGTCGCCGAGCCGTCGGCGTCAGGGGCGTCGGCGACGAAGCTCACCCCCCGCTCCTCGAGCGCGAGCTGCACGAACCCGGCCAGGTCGGCGTCCTCGTCGGGCAGCACGCGCCCGTCCGGCGCGACCACGGTGACGCGGCTGCCGGCGGCGGCGAACAGGTCGGCCCACTCCAGCGAGAACCGCCCGGCGCCCAGCACGAGCAGGCTGCCGGGAGGCTCGGCCAGCCCCATCACGCTGTCGTTGGACAGCACGCCCGCGGGCGCGACGGAACGGGCGCCGGTGGCGACCACGGCCGGGACGCCCTCGTAGCCGTCCACGCCGCCGGGCCCGAGCGCGGCGGCGCGCTGCTCCACCACGATCCGGGCGTAGGCGAGCCGGGCGCGGACCCCGGCGGCGACCGTCTCGCTGGCCCGCGACGCCCAGGCCTGGACGCGCTCCCAGGCCAGGGTGGCGTCGCCGGCCTCCACCCCGACCGCCGCGGCCCGGCGCAGCGCGAGGAGCAGGCCAGCCGAGGTGTGGTAGGCGGCCGAGGGGATGCAGCCGGCGTGGACGCAGGTGCCGCCGAGCAGGCCGCGTTCGACCAGGATGACCTCGGCGCCGGCGCGCCGGCCCGCCAGCGCCGCGGCCACCCCGGCTGGCCCGCCCCCGACCACCACCAGGTCAGCCACTGCCCGTCACCACCAGGACACCCACGCCGGCTACCGGCGCGGCAGCCATGCCGACCGCCACCAGAGCACCCACGCCGGTCACCATCTGGTCAGCCATGCCGGTCACCACCAGGTCGGTCGTTGCCCGCCGCGGCTGCGAGGGTGGCCCGGATGTCGACCACCAGGGGGCCGGTCAGGGTGACGGTCGCAGTCGCGCCGCCGTCAACGGCCAGCTCCCGCTCGCCGTCCAGCGCGACCGTGCGGGCACCACCGCCGAGCACGACCGGCTCGCCGAGCCGGAGCAGCCGCCAGGCGGCGACCGGCACCCGCGCCACCATGCCGGGGGCGACCGCGGCGGCAACCTCGGGCCCGTCCCCGAGCTCGACGTACAGGCCGGCAGGCTCGTGGGGGGCCAGGGGGCGGAGCTGGCCGCCGATCGCCGACAGGCCGACCGACCAGGGCTCGGCCCGGGTCAGCACCAGCGCCCGCACCCGTCCAGGGTCCCAGATGGCACGGCTGCCGACGAACGGGTCGGTGCAGGCTGCCGCGTCGATCAGCGCGAAGTCCGCGGTGCCGGCCGCCTCGACCTCGACCCGCTTGGCCCGGGTGGCCACCTGGTCGAGATCGACCGCACCGGTGGCGACCAGGCCGGCCGCGAGCCCGGCGACGGTGCCGTCGACCATCGTCGGGAAGACGTTGTTGGTGCCGGTCGAGACCGCCACCAGCGGCACGTCGCCGCAGGCGGCGGCCACCGCCCGGTTGGTGCCGTCGCCGCCGAGGGTGACGATCGCACCCACCCCGGCGGCGGCGAGCAGCCCGGCGGCCGCGGTGGAGTCCGACGCCCAGCCGTGGGCCCGGTGGCCGAGGGGCTCCATGGCGACCGGCGGGCGGCCGCCGTCGACCGCGGCGGCCACGATCCCGGCGTTGTCGGCCAGGTACACCACCGTGTCGACCCCGGCCGCGGCCAGGCCGTGGAGCACCCGGCGGACGATCGAGGCCTTCTCGTGGTTGGGGACCACCGAGGCATGGGCGGTGAGGCGGCGGATGTCCCGGCCCGCCGCCGGGTTCGCGATGAGGCCGACCGTCGCGGGCATCGCCTGGGACCTGCCTACGCACCGGTGCGCAGGCGCTCGTCGAGCTCGGTCAGGAAGCGGGCGGCGGGAGCGCCGTCGACGATCCGGTGGTCGAAGGTGAGCGACAGCCACACCATCGGGCGGACCTCGACCCGGCCCTCGACCACCACCGGCTTGTCCACGATCCGGCCGACCCCGAGGATCGCGCACTGGGGCGGGTTCACGATCGGGGTGAACGCGTCGGCACCGAAGCTGCCCAGGTTGGAGATGGTGAAGGTGCCCCCGTCGATCTCGTCCAGGGACAGGGTCCCGGCCTGGGCCTTGGCTGCCAGGTCGGCCCTGTCCCGGGCGATCTCGGCCAGCGGGCGGCTGCCGGCGTCGCGGATGACCGGCACGATCAGCCCGTCCTCGAGGGCCACGGCCACGCCCATGTGGACGGCGTCGGGCACGACGATGCCCTGCTCGGTCAGGGTGGCGTTCAGCAGCGGGTGCTCGCCGAGCAGGCCGGCGACGGCCTGGACGAGCAGGTCGGTGTAGGTGAGGCGGAGCCCGGTGGCCGCCTCGAAGCCGGCCGCGTACGCGGCCCGCCTGGCCACCAGCCCACCCGCCTCGACCTCCCGCGCGATGGTGACCTGGGCGGTGGTGCGCAGGCTCTCGCTGAGCCGCTCGGCCACCACCTTGCGGATCCCAGCGAACGGCACCACCTGTCCGGCCGCGCCCGCCGCCGAGGCCCCGGCGGCGGGCGCCGCCCCGGCCTCGGCGGCCGCGGCGAACGCCTCCACGTCGTCGACCATGATCCGCTTGCCAGGGGCGCTCGGCGGGACCAGGGCGATGTCGACCCCGAGCTCCCTGGCCCGGCGGCGGGCGGCCGGCGACGCCGGCGCTCCCCCGCCGCCCTCCCGGCTCGCCCCACCCGCCGCGGCTGGGGCGGCGGCAGCAGGGGCGGCGGCACCGGCGCCCGGCGCTGCCGGGGCGGCGGGACCGGCGGCCGCCGCGGCCGGGGCGGCGGCCAACTCCTCGGCAGGCGGGAACTGGTCGCCTGCCGCGCCGATCAGGGCGAGCAGCGCCCCGACCGGCAGCTCGCGGCCGGGCTCGGCCACCACCCGGCCGAGGATCCCGGAGGCGGGCGCGGGCACGACCGCGGCGATCTTCTCGGTGGACAGCTCGAACAGGTCGGCGCCCTCCTCGACCGGGTCGCCCTCCCCCTTCAGCCACTTGGTCACGGCGCCCTTCTTCATCGCCATGCCGAGCTTCGGCATCCGCACCTCGGTGATCACCGCGCTGCCCGGCTCACAGGGTGGCCCGTACCGCCTCGGCGATCCGTTCGGGCGTGGGGATGTAGAAGTCCTCCAGCACCGGCGAGAACGGCACCGGGGTGTGCGGTGCGGTCACGAGCTGGGGCGGCGCGTCCAGGTGGTCGAAGGCGCGCGTGGCGACCAGCGCGGCGATGTCGGTGGCCATGGAGCAGCGCGGGTTGTCCTCGTCGACCACGACGAGCCGGCCGGTCTTGGCCACCGAGGCCAGGATCGCCTCGTCGTCCAGGGGCGACAGGGTGCGCGGGTCCACCACCTCGACCTCGACGCCGTCGGCGGCCAGCGCGTCGGCCGCTTCCAGCGCCATGTGGACCATCCTGCCGATGGCGACCACGGTGGCGCCGTCGCCGGCGCGCTTGACGTCGGCCCGGCCGAGCTCCACCAGGTACTCGCCCTCTGGCACCTCGCCGCTCACGTCGTACAGCAGCTTGTGCTCGAAGAACAGCACCGGGTCGTCGTCGCGGATGGAGGCGGCGAGCAGCCCTTTGGCGTCGGCCGGGGTCGAGGGGACGACCGTCTTCAGCCCTGGCATGTGGGTGAACACCGAGTAGTGGCAGCCCGAGTGCTGCCCGGCTGCCCGGAAGCCGGCGCCGATCATGGTGCGGATGACCATCGGCACCCGCACCCGCCCGCCGAACATGTACCGGAGCTTGGCGCCCTGGTTGAAGATCTGGTCCATGCAGACGCCGAAGAAGTCGACGAACATCAGCTCGGCGACCGGACGCAGCCCGGTCGCGGCCGCGCCCACGGCGGCGCCGATGTACCCGGACTCCGAGATCGGCGTGTCGAGCACGCGCTCGCGGCCGAACTGCTGCACCAGCCCCTTGGTGACCCCGAGGACCCCGCCCCAGGCGTCGTCCTGCTCGAACCCGGGGACGGTGGCGCCCCCGGCCACGTCCTCGCCCATCAGCAGAACGTCGGGGTCGCGGGCCATCTCGACGGCCAGGGCCTCGTTGACGGCCTCCCGGAAGGTGATCGTGCGGGTGGTGACGGCCATGGCGGGCCCCCTCTCTACCGGTAGGTGACGTACACGTCGGTGAGCAGGTCCTCAGGGGGCGGCTGCGGGCTCTGCTCGGCGAACGCGATCGCCTCGTCGACCGCGACCTCGGCGGCCCGGTCGTGCTCCTCGACCTGCTCGGCGGTGAGCAGCCCGCGGTCCACCGCCTGCTTGGCGAAGTAGGTCAGCGGGTCGTGCTCGCGGTAGGCGGCCGACTGCTCGGCGGTCCGGTAGGTGACCTGGTCGCCCTCGAAGTGGCCGAAGTACCGCCAGGTCTTGGCCTCGATCAGGCTGGGGCCGTCGCCCCGGCGGGCGCGGGCGACCGCCTCCCCGGCTGCCTCGTACATCGCGACCACGTCGTAGCCGTCGACCGAGATGCCGGGGATGTTGTAGGAGGCGGCCCGGTCGGCGATGGAACTCGCCGCGCAGTGGTAGCCGACCGGGGTCGACTCCGCGAAGCCGTTGTTCTCGGCCACGAACACCACCGGCAGCTTCCAGATCGCTGCCAGGTTCATGCCCTCGTGGGTGGTGCCCTGCTCGGCGGCACCGTCGCCGAAGAAGCAGACGCACACCGCGCCGGTGCCCTTGCGCTTGGCGGTCAGGCCCGCCCCGCAGGCCAGCGGCGGGCCACCACCGACGATGCCGTTGGCGCCGAGCATCCCCTTTGACACGTCGGCGATGTGCATCGAGCCGCCCTTGCCCTTGCAGGAGCCGTCCACCCGACCGAACAGCTCGGCCATCATCGGGCCGAGCTCGACGCCCTTGGCGATGCAGTGCCCGTGCCCGCGATGGGTGGAGGTGATGAAGTCGCGGTCCTCCAGGTGGGCGCAGACCCCGACCGCGACCGCCTCCTCCCCGGCGTACAGGTGCACGAAGCCGGGGATCCGGCCGTCGGCGAACAGCTTCGCCACCCGCTCCTCGAAGGCCCGGATGCGCACCATCCGGTCGTAGATCCAGAGGGCCTTGTCCTGGGTCAGCTCCATGGCTCCCCTCCCCGCGCCTGTCCCTGCCAGCAATCAGGTTGTCATGTTGTGGGAGGGCTGGACAGGGGGTGATCGTCCCAGAGCCCGTGCCGCTCGACGAACCCGACCTTGCCGACGCTCAAGTCTTCCAGGCCTGCCATCGCCGCTCCTCCCGCTCCGCCCTGGGCACCGCACCGTGCTCGGACGGTACGGCCGGGCAGCGACAGCAGTCCAGTCGCGCGAACGCCGCAGAGCGCCCGACGGGCGGAGCCGGGCTACCGCGCCGCGGCGGTCCTCATCGGGCGGCCGGGCGCGGTGCGGGGCCGTCCCGGCGGGCGGCCCGTGGCTTGGGCGCCGGGGCCCCGGGCACGAGCGTCCCGAGCAGCTGCCGGGTGGTCGCGGCGACCTCCTCGACGGCCGCGGTGAACGCCGGCTCGTTGGCCCGGGACGGCTGCCGGTAGCCGCTGACCTTGCGGACGAACTGCAGCGCGGCGGCCCGGATCTCCTCGTCGGTGGCGTCTGCGTACGGGGCGCGGAGCGTCTTGATGCTGCGACACATGCGGTCACCCTACCCCCCACGACCGCGGCGGGCCAGGTCGCCGACACGCCAGCGGCTGGAGGGGGTCCAGGTCCGGTCGGCCAGGGCCTGCATCGCGCACGGCCTGCGGACCGGCGTAGGGGCGCATGGGCACCGTCCGGCCCACCCGCACCGCGGTCACGGCTGCGGGGCGGGTACCTGGCGGCTCAGGACCCGGTTCACCCGCACCGCGGTCACGGCTGCGGGGCGGGTACCTGGCGGCTCAGGATCCGGCCGGCCAGGTTCTCGCCCTGGCCGATGGCGCCGAGGCCGACCAGCAGGTGCAGGACCTGGATCAGCCAGTGGGCCGAGCCGGGCAGCAGCCGGTCCTGGGTGAGCCCGAGGACGGGCACGACCAGGCCCCAGACCACGGCCAGGGCCACCAGGCCGGGCTGCACGCCGGCCCTGGCGGCCAGCGCCGCCATGACCCACAGGCAGAGCACGAGCACGAACCCGAGCAGCTGGTGGACCGGGATCACGCCGCGGGCGTTGCCGGTCCAGAACAGCACGCCCAGCACGACGAGGACGAGCCCGGTGAGCCGCATGAGGATGCGGACGATCGTGGTGGCGGTCTTCACGGATGCCTCCTGGTGGTCGGACGAGGCCGGTCCCGGCGGGACCGGCCGCCTCGCCGGTGATCCTCCCGCGACCGCTCGGGGCCGTCGTCAGGCAGACGGAGGCTACCGGCCTGCGCCGCGGGACGCAGACGCGGTTCGCCCGGCTACGCCCGCCGCGGTACGCGGGGCACCCGCCCGCGGCCGATGACGCGGGCCGGCCCGATGGCCTACCGTGCCCCTATGAGCGCGAGCGACGCCCCGAGGCGGCCGGCGGCCGGCTGGCCGCGGCTGCTCGAGGGCTGGCCGGCCGACGCGGCCATCGTCCTGGTGGCTGGCGTGGTCCAGCTCATGGGCACGTCGTTCGCTGCCCACAACCAGCCGGCCAGCAGGCCGCTGGACGCGGTCGGGCTCGCCCTGCTCGCAGCGGGGCCGGTCGCGACCCTGGCCCGGCGCCGCCGCCCGGTGGCCGTGCTCGCCTTCGCGTTCGCGGTCACCCTGCTCTACTGGCGGCTTGACTACCCAAGGGGACCGATCTTCCTCGCCCTGATCGTCGCGTTCTTCACTGCGGTGCTGGCCGGCCACCGGCTGGCCGCCTGGCTCTTCCTCGGCGCCGGGTACGTGGCCTTCCTGTGGCTCGGCCCGCTGCTCGGCGACGGGCCGCTGCCCGGCCTGGCCCCCGCCGCCGGCCTGGCCGCGTGGCTGCTGGTGCTCGGCGCCGGGGCCGAGATCCTGCGCGTGCGCCGCGCCTACCTGCGCGCGACCGAGCAGCGGGCCGTCGAGGCCGAGCGGACCCGGGAGGAGGAGGCCCTGCGCCGGGCCAGCGAGGAGCGCCTGCGCATCGCCCGCGAGCTGCACGACGTGCTCGCCCACAACGTCTCCCTGATCAACGTGCAGGCCGGCGTCGCCCTGCACCTGATCGACGAGCGGCCCGAGCAGGCCCGCACCGCGCTGATCGCGATCAAGCAGGCCAGCAAGGACGCGCTGCGGGAGGTGCGCTCGACCCTGGGCGCGCTGCGAGGGGTCGACGAGGAGCCGCCCCGCTCCCCCACGCCGAGCGTGGCCCGCCTGGACGACCTGGCCGCCCGGGTCGCGGTGGCCGGGCTCGAGGTGCGCACGCAGGTCGACGGCGACCCCCGACCGCTGCCAGCCGGCGTCGACCTGGCCGCCTTCCGGATCGTGCAGGAGGCGCTGACCAACGTCGCCCGCCACGCCGGGCCGGCCACGGCCACCGTCCAGGTGACCTACGGCGAGCGTGACCTCACCGTGCAGGTCGACGACGACGGCCGCGGCACGCCCGGAAGCCCCGGCCCGGGCGGCAGCGGGATCCTCGGCATGCGCGAGCGCGCCACCGCCCTGGGCGGCGAGCTCCAGGCCGGGCCGCGGCCGGGCCGGGGCTTCCGGGTGCTGGCCCGGCTCCCCCTGGACGGTGCCACGTGACCCCGGCGGGCGGCGCCCCGGCCGGGCCGGGGGTCCCGGAGGGGCCCGGGGAGCGGTGGGCAAGCGGCCCGGCGGTCCCGGAGGGGCCCGGGGAGCGGTGGCCGGGCGGCCCGGCGGTCCGGGTCCTGCTCGTCGACGACCAGGTGCTGGTCCGCTCGGGGTTCCGGGCGCTGCTGGACGCCGAGGCGGGCATCGAGGTGGTCGGCGAGGCCGGCGACGGCGAGGAGGCGGTACGGCTCGCGTCGGCGCTCGCGCCCGACGTGGTGCTCATGGACATCCGCATGCCAGGGCTGGACGGCCTGGCCGCCACCCGGATGATCGCGGCCGACGACCGCCTCGCCCAGGTCCGGATCGTGATCCTCACCACCTTCGAGCTGGACGAGTACGTCTTCGAGGCGATCCGCGCCGGCGCGAGCGGCTTCCTGGTCAAGGACACCGAGCCGGCCGACCTGATCCGCGGGGTGCGCGCGGTCGCCCGCGGTGACGCGCTGCTGTCGCCGGGGGTCACCCGGCGGCTGATCGAGGAGTTCGCGGCCAAGGCCAAGGAGCCCCCGCGCTCGCCCGGGTTCGACGCCCTCACCGACCGGGAGCGCGAGGTGATGGCGCTGGTGGCGGCAGGGCTGTCCAACGACGAGATCGCCGAGCGGCTGGTGGTGAGCCCGGCCACGGCCAAGACCCACGTGAGCCGGGCGATGGTGAAGCTCGGCACCCGCGACCGGGCCCAGATGGTCGTGCTCGCCTACGAGTCCGGCCTGGTCCGCCCGGGCTGGCTCGACTGAGCACCCGCACCCACGACCACTACGCCGAGCGCCGACGGACGCGCTCCGACGCCTACCGCGGGTGCGGTAGCGCGGCCGGGGTGCCTGCCGCAGCGAGGGTAGCCGAAGAGCCTCCCGCGGGCCGATGACGCGCGTCGGCCGGCCCGCCACCATGGGTGCAGCCCCGCCGCGGCCTACCCGGCCCGGGCGCCGCACCGGCGATGGCAGCACGAGGAGGCTCACATGGACGCGACCAGCATGATCATCGACACCCACACCGGCGTGGAGCGCGCCTTCGCAACCTACGACCAGGCCGAGGGCAGCCGCCGCCGCCAGTACCTGGCGGTGCGGGCCATCGCCGACGCCCTCGCGGCCCACGCCGCGCTCGAGCAGGAGCTGCTCTACCCGGCCCTGCGCGAGCAGACCGGCCGCCACGACGCCGAGATCGAGCGCCAGCTCGAGCAGGCCCACCTGCTGGACCTGCTGCTGATCGAGCTCGGCGGCATGGTCCCCGGCGACCACCACTACGACGCCAAGGTGCGCCTGCTGCTCGAGCTGTTCCGCCAGCACGCCCGCGACCAGGAGCTGTTCCTGGTCCCGGAGCTGCGCCGGCGGCTCGACGGCGAGCAGCGCGAGCGGCTCGGCGGCGAGCTGGCCGAGCGGGTCGGGCAGCTGGTGGGCAGGTGAGCCCGGTGCCGCGCACGGCGACCCGCCTGGTCCGGGGCTAGGACCCTCCACGATGCTGCCTCCGCCGTTGCCGGGTCATCCACCGCCGGTGGTCCTCCTCGTCCAGGTAGTCCATCCAGGCCAGCCCGGCGATCAGCCCCACCGCGCAGAGCCCCACGAGCAGGGCCGCGACCAGCAACGTCAGCCTCCAAGCAGTACTGGTGAATCCGCGGCTGAGGCTAGGAGAGCCAAAGATCCTGAAGTGACACAATCCGTGCCACCTGCCGCCTACCCGTCGAACAGGTTGAGGCGGCGAGCCAGGCTGCGGAGGCCGGGCGCTGTCTGGCGCCGGTCGCGCCGCAGCAGGCTGCGGACGAGTTCGCGGACCAGCATGTTGTAGCGAAGCCCCTCGGGATTGAACCGCTCGGCGATGAGCAGTGCGCGCACCGCGTCGCCGTCCTTCCGGCGCAGGCTGTAGGCATGCGCGAGCTGGACGTGATGGGTGGACCGTCGTTCCAGGGACGGCAACCCGGAAGCGTCGACGGCCATGGCGCGGCGCAGCGCCCCCGTCGGGTCGCCGAACTCCAGCAGCACGGCGACGTCGTGGATTGCCACATTGGTCGGCCCAAAGGTCAGCCAGAAGTCGTTGCGATCGGCCCCGAGCCGATCGGCGGAGGCGCGCGCCTCATCGAGGAACCCGAACGCGGCTGCACGGTCGTTCCCGCGAGCAGCAGCGACCGCGCCCACCAGGTGCAGGGCACCGTACACCGACAACCCCTCCGGCGTCGGATCGCGTAACTGCGGCCGCAGGTCGGCCGCAGTCGCGGTCGCCACGTCATGGACCTCGTCGAGGTTGTCCACCCGCAACACCGCGTGGCACACGCGCCACGCGCTCGCCGCCACGAGAAGGTGGTCATCGGCGTGCTGGGCAGCGAGCAGGCTGTGGTACGCCGCGATCCATGACAGATCGGGCTCGCCGAGCCGGGCCGCCACCTCTTGCGCGAGCTGGCAGACCGTTGCAAGCACTCGGTTCGCCCTGCGCTGCTCGCCGACGCCGGACGCGCCCGCGGTGAGCCGGGCCTCGGTGACGAGACCTGGCAGCAGGGGGATCACGGCCGAGTAGCAGTTCGGCTCGGCCTGCCACAGCCGACCCGCGTCCAGCACGTCACGCCGCAACGTCCCGAGAGCGCGGGGCTCGACCATGTGGTCGTCCTGGTCCTGCTGGGCCCCCCTCGCCCGTAAGGCGGTCAGCGCGCCGCGCAAGGCGGGAACGTGCTCGTGCCCGGGGCCGCCAGGCTCCGGGAACCAGGGCTGGCCGGTGAGCTCGCGCACCTCGACGCCGAGGGCGCGGGCGACCTCGAGGAGGGTGCGCACCGAGTCCAGGGGGCGGTCGCCACGCTCGGTCTTGGTGACCCAGCTCTTGGAGCGGTGCAGCCGCATCGCGAGCCCCTGCTGCGTCAGCCCGAGGCGGCGACGGTGGGCCGCGATGCGCTCGCCGATTCGCAGGTCCTGACTCGTCGGCACTGGCACGCTGCGCCTCCCTGCGCCTCCTTGCGCCTGCATCCAACCGGCTGGCAGCCACCCTAGCACCGGCCGGACGGGCAGACCCAACGCCCGGAAACGTGCTGGCAGGGCCGGGTAGACTGCCCCCAGGCAGAAGGGGTGGACACGGGTGACCGCCGCCGTGGCCACAGCCGGCGGGGACGTACTGGCCGAGGCGCTGGTGGCCGAGGCGCGGCGTCAGGGGCTGTAGAGGGCCTCGATCTCCGCGGTGTACTTGGCGTGGATCACCCGCCGCTTGAGCTTCAGGGTCGGGGTCAGCTCCTCGCTCTCGGCGGTCCACTCCGCTGGCACGACCATGAACCGCTTGACCTGCTCGATGCGCGACAGCCGCTGGTTGGCGGCGTCGACCGCACGCTGCAGCTCCTCGAGCACGCGCGGGTCGCGCGCGAAGCCGGCCAGGGCCTCGAAGCCGACGCCCTGCTGCTTCGCCCAGCCAGGCGCGACCTCGTGGTCGAGCACGACCAGCGCGACCACGTAGGGCCGGCCGTCGCCGAAGGCGAGCGCCTGGCCGACCAGCGGGTGCTCCTTCAGCATGTTCTCGATGTTGGCCGGCGACAGGTTCTTGCCGCTCGAGGTGATGATCAGCTCTTTCTTGCGGTCGACGATCCGCAGGTAGCCGTCGTCGTCGAGCTCGCCGACGTCGCCGGTGTGCAGCCAGCCGTCGGCGTCGACCAGGTCGGCGGTGGCGTCGGGACGGTTGTGGTAGCCGGGCGTGTTGATCGGGCCGCGCACCAGCACCTCGCCGTCGCTGTCGAGCCGCACCTCGACCCCTGGCAGGGCCGTGCCGACCGAGCCGATCTTCAGCTTCTCGGGGGGGTTGCCGGTGGCGACCCCGCTGGTCTCGGTCATGCCGTAGACCTCGATGAGCGGCAGGCCGATGGCGGCGAAGAACTCGGCCACGTCGACCGGGAGCGGCGCCGCGGCACTCGAGGCGAACTGGCACCGGTCGAGTCCCAGCGCGGCCCGGACCCTGGCCAGCACGAGCCGGTCGAGCGCCGCGTGCCTGGCCCGAAGGGCGAGCGGGACCGGCGCGCCCTGCTGCTGGCGCCGGACCACGTCGAACCCGGCGCCCACGGCAGCCTTGGCGAGCTTGCGCCTGCGGTCGTCGGGCTCGGCGGCGAGCTTGGCGTTGATGCCGGCCCGCACCTTCTCCCACACCCGGGGCACGCCGAAGAAGAACGTCGGCCGGGCCTGGCGCACGTACTCGATGGCCTGGGCCGGGTCGGGGCAGAACCACACGTTGGCCCGCTTCTGCAGCGGGTCGTAGATCGACAGGACCCGCTCGGCGATGTGGGCCAGCGGCAGGTAGGAGACCGAGGTGAGCCCGTCGGGCAGGCCGGTCAGCCGGTCCAGCGCGGCGCACTCGTACAGCAGGTTCCGGTGGGTCAGCACGACCCCCTTGGGCGGCCCGGTCGTGCCCGAGGTGTACAGCAGCGTCAGCGGGTCGTCGGGCCGGACCTGGGCGCGCAGCTCGTCGAAGCGGCCCGGCTCGGCGGCCAGGGCCTCCCGGCCCCGGGCGGCCAGCTCGTCGAAGGCGATCGTGCCGCGCTCGTCCGCGAAGTCCTCGGCGTCCTCCAGGAGCACCAGGTGCTCGAGCGCGGGCAGCTCCTGGCGGACCTCCAGCCAGCGCTTGGCCACGTCGCGGTTCTCGAGCACGGCGACCTTGGCGGCGCAGTGGGCGGCGCAGTAGCGGATCTGCTCGGGGGCGAGGGTGGCGTAGAAGGTGGAGGGGGTGGCGCCGGCGTGGACGGCGGCCTGGTCGGCGATGACGTGCTCGGGCCGGTTGGCCATCATCAGGGCGACATGGTCGCCGCGGGTCACGCCGAGGCTGGCCAGTCCGACGGCGACCTCGGCGACGCGGTCCCGGTAGGCCCGCCACGACAGCGACTGCCAGCCGGCGTCGTCCTTCCACGACAGCGCAGGCGTGTCGCCGTACCCCTCGGCGTGCTCGTGGAGCAGGTCGCAGAAGGTCCGGCCCTCGATCTCCGATTCGATCTCCTGGCGCGCGCTGAGCACGGCATCGTCGGTCACTGGTGCACCCTCTTCTTGACGGAGGCTGGCAAGGTCTTCGTCGTACGGGATCGGTGAGAGCTGGGGTGACGGCCTGGGTCGGTCGCCGCTCGAGGGCCCCGATGACACCGCC
>Ga0184627_10000119_pt1 | contig 38352 bp, 67 predicted proteins | sample PLM3_127_b1_FD_133150 | JGI IMG/M metagenome (GOLD analysis project Ga0184627, IMG submission 133150) | Groundwater sediment microbial communities from an aquifer in East River, Colorado, USA - PLM3_127_b1 | ecosystem: Environmental > Terrestrial > Soil > Riparian zone | place: USA: East River... | reverse complement strand
TTTTTTTTTTTCACGTCCTATTCCGCCGGTTCGATCTGGAAGCGTACCGTTGAAAGATGGCCGCATAGACATGAAGCTTTGGCAGAAAGAACTCGAGGAGAAACATGCACACACTGACTAATAAGATTATCTATTATTTGCATTTGCTTACTTTTATCGTGATTGTTTTGGTTACGCTGGTTGAAGAGATAAACCCGTGAGAATGATACTCAGTATGGATATAGGAGAGATATGAACAATCAAATCATAGCCGGTAGCCTCGGTGCTATCGCACAACAAAACGGTACAAGTATTGCGGAATCGTTTGTAAACGCTGATGCAATAATTTTAATTGATACCAGCGGTTCAATGCACGCACATGATAGCCGCGGGGGTAAGTCACGGTACGAGGTTGCGTGTGAGGAACTGAAAACCCTTCAAGCGTCATTGCCTGGCAAGCTGGCTTTACTTTCATTTTCCGATGATGTGCTTTTTTGCCCCAATGGAATCCCCTTCGACTTTGGCTTAATGACCGATCTCGCGCGCGCTTTGAAATTTGCAAAAATGGGCGACCTCGCAAGCGGTATGCGATTCATTGTCATCAGCGATGGTGAACCTAACGACGAAGAGGAGACGTTAGCCGTTGCCAAGACGTACAGAAACAAGATAGATACCGTGTACATTGGTCCCGAGGGTGGCGACGGTCAAAAGTTTTTGAAGCGCCTCGCCAAAGCATCCCACGGACAAACAGTCACCGCGGATCGTGTCAAAGAGCTGGCGGCGAATGTTCAGAAACTTTTACTAACGGCGTAGCCATGCCGCCGACCAAAGCAAAGCCGCAAAAGAAACCATCTCCCGACGATGCGCAACTTGCAGATCGTTGGATTGCACACAACAGAAAATCAGCCTGGGGTGTGGGTGAGTGGAGAAAATATAAAGATGGTATTTGGCCGCCAATTGATAAGGACATTATCAAGCAGGAGATCACAGATATCTTAGAACGCGCACAAGCTGAAGGTGTGAGAGTTACGAACGGATTAATAAACAGCGTTACAGAGATTGCACGTATCAAGATTGCGATTCCCGCCGATCAATGGGATGCGGACCCGGATTATGTGCCTTGCAAGAATGGTGTACTGCACATACCGAGTAGAAGTCTGCTACCTCATACATCGGATATATACGCAACAACTCAACTTGAATTTGATTATTGCCTAACGGCAACATGTCCTAATTTCATGCACGCGTTACAACAAATTCCCGATGCTATCGACTTCCTCCAAGAGTTTGCAGGATATGCACTTACAACGGAAGTTAAGCACGAGATAGCAATATGGCTGCAAGGTCCAAAAGGTTCTGGCAAATCTACAATTATCGGAGGCTTGCAAACAATGGTAGGTAAAAAGCGTCATGGGCTTTTAGGGCTTGCTGATATTGAGCGATCCCGATTTGCCCTCGCTAACCTGCCAGGCAAAACACTTGTAACCAGCTTTGAGCAACCCGATTCTTTTATGTCTACCACGCACATCTTGAACGCTATTATTAGTGGTGAACCGATCACAGTAGAACAGAAGTTCAAAGAAGCCGTGATAGTTATTCCACGCGCCAAAATACTTTGGGCCATGAATGACCTACCTCGCGTGAGCAGTTCCAATGATGGCATTATGCGACGTGTTAAGGTCATCAAGTTTCCACCATTACCTGAGGATAAGCAGGATTTGGAATTGAAAAACAAAATTATGACCGAGGGCGCGGGAATTCTTAATTGGGCACTCGAAGGTTTAGCCCGACTCAACAAACGCGGCAAGTTCCTCGTACCTAAGTCTATTCAGGATGCAACAAAAGATTTTCAAGATAAGAATGATATTCCTGCACTTTTCCTCGAGGACATTGGCGCATTGATTGATCCACTTGACCCACAATGCCGCACAGCATCACAGTATTTATATGACCAATACGCGGAATGGTGTCGGAAAACAGGTCATAAACCAATGTCAAGTACCCGTATGGCTGATGAATGGAGACGGCTAGGTTTTGAACGTGTGCGTACTCTCAATGGTACTTTTTGGATTGGTGTGGAAGTTTCTTTATATACGAGTGCATCTAATGTACCGTAATTTATATTTATGCGAAACAAATTATGACAGGTATGACAGGTTATCCCTTTTAAGCACGCGCCCGAATAATGAATATATATTTTATGTGTCTTAAGTTAAGCAACCTGTCATAGTTGTCATAGTTAGCATAAATATTTCGTATAAGTGAATTCCTAAGCAACGAGGTATAGACAAATGACAAAACTACAGCACGCACTCGAATTCTTAAAAATGGGAATTTCTTTGATCCCGTTGGGTCATCGTAGCAAGCTACCTGAGGATAGTTTGACTGGTGGAACATGGTCGCAATATTTTACACAGGTCAATACTGAGTATGAATTGGTTAATTGGCTAGGTAGTGGGTGGTTGAACTATGGTGTTGTGTGTGGATGGCGGAATTTAGTTGTAATTGATTTTGACTCTATGGAGTTTTTCGATATCTGGAAATTGTGGAGTGAGAGTAACGATACTGAGTATGTGTGTGATACGGCTTTCAAGGTGCGCACATCACGAGGCATGCACGTATACGTTATGACTTCGGTGCCGGCGTGCAATGACAAGCGCCGCGGCATTGATGTGCAGGCACAACGTAAATTTGTTGTGGGTCCTGGGTGTGTGCATCCGAATAATACTCAGTATCAAGCTGTGGGTGAGATGATATTTCCAGTAGTGGATGATATCGAATCAATCCTACCGCTTGATTTGTTTCCTCGTGTGACACGTGATGTTGCAGTCGGCGCAATGGAGCCGACCCAGATCACACATACCAATACTGAGTATAGTTACGATCCATATCAAGCGGCTATGTTTGACAATAGCGAGGATCTAATTACTAAGGTAAAGCGCGCTACGAGGATAGAAAATTTCTTTGCTAACGTTCGCCGCACTTCAGCCGATAGCCGATGGCTTGTTACGAAATGTTTATTCCATGATGACAATAATCCCTCGGCATGGATAGATACAAGAAGGCAATTATATGGTTGTAATGTTTGTAATTTCAAACCCCTTGATGTAATCAACTTATATGCTCGTATGCACAACCTTAATGATAGTGCTGCTGTAACGGCATTAGCAAATGAAATTGGGATTTGGGGCTGATACAGGTAAAACATAATGAGATCCCGCTACCTGCAACTCTCGCAAAGAAATAGCACGAGGCCTGTGCTTGTAGTCGCTCTCTTCATAGGGAGCGTGGATTGAAACGCTATGAAAGTATCTATCAATGTCCCTAATGTCTATATTCCCCGCTTCACTTTCAATTGGCTATGGTTTGCCATTGCGTATGTGTTGCGACGGCTCAATAAAGACTATGATGATTACGACATCCGCGAACAGATGGATGAACTCACAGCCGAAGAAGCGCGGGCGGTGGTATTGGCGGATTGGGAGAACGCGGAGCAGAATAGATTGGCGGGTGAGTTTTGGAGTGGAGGATAGCGCCATGTATATTTTCAAATGGTGGCACCAGTCTTTTCCACTGGCGCTAACTCTTACTGGATTTCGTATCCTTGAATATTACAAACAACGCAACCTTCGCACCTGGGATGTGGATACTTTGTTTCTAATTTTCCAGTTCTTCGCGGTGATTGTTTACGTTGGCATGATTATTGCTGGCCTGATGTATCAGGCGTACATGACCGACACAGATACGCCGCAGATCATCACGCCAAAGCCAACGGAGTTATCCCGCAGTATTCCGAACATGGGAGAGCTACATCAGTACACGCAAACTCTGCATCAGGTCACAGTACGCAAGGATATCCAGTTTGCAAAGACATTGCTGGCGATGCGAATGCTCGAAGAAGGCGAGAAGAAAGTGGATTTGCGTGAGGACAGATGGAAGGAACATTTTGGAGGCCGCGACAAATACGTCGAAGTCCGGTCACGCTTTGAGACAGCAAAGGTATTTGCTCGCAAGGATGCACGCGTCAACAGTCCGTTCGTGGTTTCAGATTGGCGGGTGGTGCAGTTGGTCGCGCAAGGTGAGACACTGAGATGAGAGGGTTTGATTTATATTGCGGTGGCGGTGGATGCTCAATGGGTTATCACCGCGCAGGCTTTGAAATGGTTGGTGTGGATAACCGTCCCCAGCCGCGATATCCATTCCCGTTTATTTTGGGCGATGCGATTGATGTACTCACACGAATGATGAACGGAGAAAAGTTTTTAGCGAGTGATGGGCGATGGTATGGCATTGATGACTTTGACTTTTTCCATGCAAGCCCGCCGTGTCAGGCATATTCGAGAATTACACCTTGGAGCGGCGCAAGAGAGAAACATCCTGACTTGTTGCAACCAACAATAGACGTGCTTGATCGAGTGGGTAAACCTTACGTTGTAGAGAATGTGCCCGGAGCACCTATGAAAAATTACTTGATGCTTTGCGGAACGATGTTTGGACTTCGAGTTTTCAGGCACAGGCTTTTTGTTTGTAAGCCTTCAATCCATATGTCGCCAATGACCTGCAATCATCATGGTTATTCCCGCAATAGTGTTAGAGGCGTCAATCGAGACAAATATAAAAACGGCACATTTATTACAGTTGCCGGTCACATCGGCAATTTTGAAATGGCGAAGAGCGCAATGGGTATCGACTGGATGAATCGGCGCGAGCTTACCCAAGCTGTCCCGCCCGTATATACAGAATGGGTAGGCAATCAGCTTATGGCGGTGCTGAGATGACCACTCCCCTGCTGAGTCCCTCACGCGTATGCTGGAAAAATGTACCGTAAAGTGAGCGAAAAAAACGAGCGAGTGACATTGAAAATGGGGGAGGGGTGGTTTGCAGGTTGCGACTTAGGATTGTGGGTTAGTGGTACGGCTTGTACCACCCCCTATTTTTTAGGAGAACAGCAGATATGAACAATTCACCGACTAAGGTAAAAAAACTTGCTAGGGCACTTCTGCGTGAGAATCGGCGCGGTCGCTCTTGGCGTACTATTGCCCGTGAGGATTATCAAGGCAGAATAGATCAATCAACACTCTCCCGAATTGTAAGGGGTAAAGGTACATGGTTACCGAGGGATGAAAGGATACTTGTTATCCTCGGTTTAAAAAAGCCATGTGTACCTAAGCCGGTGCCGGCACCGATTCCGGAATGGTTGCGAGATATCAAAAAGAAAATCGCAGTCATGGCAAAGGATACGCGACGGAATGTGATGAGGTTGTATGGCTAAATCAATTCAACGAATAACCCGATGGATGATAACAGCATTACTATTGAGAAATGTTTATATTGAGACAGGCCCGTGGACGACTATTGCTATCGGCTTGATATTCGTTGGTAGTGAAGTGTGGGGATATACAATTGCACGATGGAGCAATGTAATAGAGACGATAATACTGAGTAGTCACGAGCCGAAGGATAGAGGTGAGACATGAAAAAGAAAGTTGATGAAAATGTAAGCTACTTAAGTATGATAGGTGCAAGAAGGTTGAGACTTACCGTGATAACAAATGTTTACAAGCAGGGAATAATTACGGAAGCAGACGCGAGAGAACTTTTAAATCTGCCGTTGAATCCTAAAAGCAAAATTGTTTATGATGATTCAAATTTGTTAGGCGATCCTGATGGATTGGATAAGATAAAATGAGCGACTCAATCCCAACGACGACATTGGAACAAACGATACTGAGTATATTTTCTATTGAGCAAGCAGAGCGATTGTTTTTATACTTCGCAGAAGTGCAAGCACAGGGTTATGGACGGGTGACAATTATATTTACCAATGGGCACCCTGATATTATTGAGCGTACGGAAACAGAGAAGTTTACGAGGCCGACGAACTATAAACCGGAGTAAAACATGAATATGACACGCGACGAAATTGAGAACATGTCATCAGGTAGAGAGATGGATGCTCTTATAGCCGAAAGAGTTTTGGGGTTGAAAGTGGATTATGAGTTTGAGGGATTTGGCGGGCTTCGAGTTCCATCGTTAGTAGATAAATACGATGAGTGGGGATACTTGCCTGATTACAGCACTGATATATCTGCGGTGTGGCAAGTCATTGAAAAGCTAAAAGAACATAAGCCGCTATTGAACTACGACCCGTATTCTAAAAAATGGTATATGTGTTTCAATGGCGCGCCATTTTATTCTGCTGAAACTGCGCCCCTTGCCATTTGTCGCGCGGCGTTACTTACTCGCCTGTAACCTACTCGTAATCCTACTAGGACTTGCATAGGTGTATAATGCGATTTGATAAGTTTGGGCGGCGGCGAAAAGACGGCTCATAGAGTTACCGTCATAAGTCGTGCGTAAGTCTAACTGCCTAAGAAGCAGGATGGCGGATAGTCGGAAGGCACTCGCTAAATGCAGTCAGCCCGGCCCGCCCAAACTGACAACTGAATATTGTTTTACCCCACGTTCGACAGACAAAGAAACGGAGCGGCTTGATTGCTGCCCCGTTTTTTTGTTGTCAACCCATAAGGAGAAAAAATGAAACTAACCATCGCTATCGCTACCGCGTTTTCTGGATTTGCATACCTGATTATCAAAAACTTCTTTCCTGATTTCCCGATCACTGAAGAGGAACTTCTCAAAGTGTTTCTCTGGTTGTTGGGTGTCCTGGGTGTTGTACTAACCGAAGTCCGTGCCCGCGCCGCGCTGATTGCAAGGGGATACAAGGGCTTTCGGCAAGACCTGTCTGCGTGAACGCACAGGCAGAAGAGTAATGGACGATCTGCTCTCAACCGTCCTAAACTACTTCAACCCCCAGGCCAGCGGGATGGAGGCTTCGAGCAGGCACCGGCGTTTGCGGGCTATCATTTTGGATATTCCCTTTTATATCCATCGCTTCACCGCGGGCCACATCATTCATGACGAGTGTACAATCGGCTTGCCGGAGGGGGCAAAGTTCATTGGCGCGGTGGCGGATGCAATGGCGCTGAGTGTGCATCTCATTTTCGAGCATGATACTTTTGCGCCGGTGCCGTCTGGACAATACATCCCGATACAGCGCTTGAAGTACGAGCCATTGACAGAATGATAAACAACACGCCTGATACATCCAAAAAAGTGTTTCTATCATCCCTGAATAGGATGGAGCAATTAGGGACGCTGTATGATTGGGTGCAATCCCTGAGCAACGCACAGGCGAAAGATACACTGGACCACATCAACATAAAAAAAGATATAACGCTTATCCAGGGCGAGTTGGCAGGAATAGGCAGACGTGGAGAGGATCCAACCCTAAGCACTACCCAAAAGATCAATCGAGAGAGGGCAAGGTATCGCGATTGGGGCGCGTGGTTTATTGATCGGGTATTGCCGCAAATTGTTACGTTGATTACGCTTGCAATTCTGTATATGACTTTCGGTGGTAAGTTGCCATGAACTTCAACTATAACGGCATAGAAATTGCCGACCTATCCACCTATCAAGATACACCGCTCATTGTGGGTCATGTGGATTATTTCAAGATGCGGGAATGGGGCTTTCGAGCTGTGGGCATCCGGGCTGGGATAGGCAGCCTTGCGGATATGGACTTTACGATCAACTGGACAAACTCGCGTGGCATCCTTCCACGGTTTACATACTTTGCATATAACGATGCGGCCACTCCCAAAGAACAGGCGAACAAATATTGGGGCATTATCAAAGGTGAAAGGGAGGGGCCGTGTGTATGGGATCTGGAACAAAGACCCGCTGGGTCGTGGGTCTGGAAAGCCTGGTACGACTGCCTTACTGAATTTCAAATTCTTTCGGGCTTATCAAGTGACTGGATATGGATCTACACAGGGCTGTATTATTTTGAAGAGTTTACGATGTCTGCCACGGATGCGCAGCGGGAATGGTTCAAGCAGTTTCCGCTATGGCTTGCATCGTATACACAAGACCCTTTCAAGCCTAACTATGAAGCGATCCGCTGCCCGCGCCCGTGGACAACTTGTGTCATGCTTCAGTCGGGTACGCCTGCCATTGGATTGGCGGCCGGTGTGGAGAGTCTGGATCTCGATTACAACCAATTCAACGGGGATGAGACATTATTTGCAAAGTATTTTATAGGTGGGGAGCCAACCCCGCCGCCGATAGGAGAGACTATGAATGGAAGAGTAAAGACACTAACCAACATCCGAAACACCCCAGGCGGCACTACTGCCATTACAGACATAGGCGACTTGCTTGCAGGTGATTTAGTCGTATCGGATGGAACGCAATTGGTAGGCTCTGTGACGTGGCTGCATCTCACAAGTGCCACGCGCAATGGTCAACCGGTCGTTACACTGGGTGGTTTGCCTGTGTCTCAGCGGACAGACTGCTGGGCGTATGGCCCGAACATTGAGACGGTTGATCCAGTTCCCGTGCCGTCACTGCCTGCCTACTTCACAGCCCATGACGTGGCTGGGAATGAGTTAGGAAGATACAACAAGCAATGAGCCTGCCTGATAGTTTGGTAATGCCACAAGGCACGAAGTATATAAAATGGCCATCTCTTCTAATGATGGTCAAGCATGACAACCCCGTGCGGCAAATCGTGTTAGACCGCGGCGTGCCTCTGCCAGAGGTACATAGCCTTTTCCCGAATGGGTATATGCCTTTGGATAGAGGTTGGCAAATGTTGTGGTTTGGAATCAACCCGGAACTACCTCCGCTCAAATGGCGTGCGCTGTTGGGATATACCGTCGCGTTTACGAACGATCAAGGATTTGATAAACCAGGAGATCCCCGCGCCGATTACATCAACGGACAAGGTATCGGCGCACCACTGCCCAAAATGGAACTGTTGTTGTGTGGCGGCGCGATCATCACCGGAAGGCCTGATGGTGCCTGGTTCTGGGTGGAAACGCTGGACGGGAACAATCCGCCGCCGACTGCTACATGGGTTTTAGATCATCCCTGGTACTGGTTTCGCGCCGTGTCCATTAATCCTGATGGCGAGATCAATAACCTGCCACAAGGCGGCGGGGATTTAGTAAAGCGCGTGCCTATTGTTTCGCGTTACCCGGTGAAAATTGAAATGTCGAAGTTGGTAAAAGTGTGACTTATGGAACTAATTTATTCATTTTCCGTTGCGCATATATCAACAAGTGCAAACCCTATACACGCTCATAGCCACGTCGATGTAACCATGGGCGGTTGGACTGTTACTGGTAATTGGATTTGGTGCGATAGGTGCAAATGTCCTGTTACTACTAAGTGTGATCATCGAAAACGGTTATGCAAGCATAAGGCACAAATTAAATCAAGTAAGTTGGTAAAAGTCTAATGGCAGCACCGGGTAATTCTCATTGGTATAAAGGTATGCCCTCGCCGTACCCACAAGGCAAAACAAACGGGCGCGCTATCGCAACTATGATCAGTGAAGAATGGGACATACAGAACAAGACTCATGTTATTTGGAGAATATTAGAGGGACTTAGAACGGGTTATCTTGATTTTGCTAAAGCTGGCAAGGGACATAGGCAAAGAATAAAACTTAACGCCAAAGAGTACATTGATTTGTTTAGGTTCGTTGCCACTCATTTAGATGGACCCGCGAAGATTGATATAAATTTTACGCGTGATGATGTTGACGACCAACCGTTTGTATTGCCTGCCGATATTCTTGCGCCGTCTTTTCTGGACGCGTACAGGGATGTGTCACAACACAAACATACTGAGTACATTTTCTCTGGTGGCCGCGGTTCAACAAAATCATCATATGTAAGCCTCGCTATTATTTATCTCATAAAAAACAATCCGGCGATTCATGTGCTTGCAACTCGACAAGTGGCAGCAACATTACGCAATTCGGTTTATGCACAGTTGCAATGGGCAATAAGTGAGTTAGGTTTGTCTAATGAATTCAAATGTATTACTAACCCTCTCGAAATCGAACACCTTCCCACGGGTCAAAAGATTTATTTCCGTGGTGCTGATGATCCAGGAAAAATAAAAAGTATTACACCTACATTTGGTTATATTGGTATTGTCTGGTTCGAAGAGCTTGATCAATTTCACGGACCTGAAGCAATAAGAAAAATTGAACAATCTATACGCGGCGGTGATGATACGTTTTATTTTAAAACTTTTAATCCACCACAGACAAAAAACAATTGGGCTAACAAATATTTGCTCATCCCCAAAGATACTCAGTATCAGCATAAGTCAACTTATCTTACCGTGCCTCCTGAATGGTTGGGAAAAACATGGATAGAAGAAGCCGAACATCTAAAGGCAGTAAATCCCACTGCTTACGAAAATGAATATATGGGACTTGCGAATAACGAGGGAGGCATGATATTTACAAATGTTCGTATTGAGTTAATTACGGATGAACAGATTTCACAGTTTGACCGTGTTCTACATGGGTTGGATTGGGGTTTTTATCCCGATCCTGCAAGTTACGGAAAGATGCACTACGACGCGGCACGAAGAACTTTATATATTTATGGTGAGGTTCGAGCGTGGAAACAATCAAACGAAAAGTTGCTTGAAAAAATAGCAGATAGCGGGTTGATTTCAAAAATTGAATCTAATGAGCATGGGAACAAGGTTGTTTCATATCCAGATTTAATTATTGCTGATAGCGCAGAACCTAAATCAGTAGGTGATTTTAAAGCATACGGTAGTAATTGCAGAGGTGCGGAAAAGGGGCCGGAATCGGTAAGATATTCAATCAAATGGTTGCAAGGGTTGACCGCAATTATTATTGATAATACCCGCGCCCCATATCACGCTGACGAATTTACCAGTTATGAGTATGAACGAACAAAGGATGGTGAGATTATTTCAGAATATCCAGATAAAAATAATCACGCAATTGACGATACCCGCTATGCGACTAATCTTATTTGGAGAAGAAGAGGAGAATAATTATGAAGGATGACGAATTATGAACAATGAACCTATAACAACGATAACAATTGAGAAAATTCCCTCTTGTGATTGGATGCCAAAAGTTTGAATAGTGTCTAAGGCGAAAACCGCAAAAACAAATAAGATGGCAGGTTTAGCGATAAGGCTCATGATTAATAATTGTAACATAAAAACGAAAAGGAGAATATAAAATGGCTGATTTTGTTTTCAATATTGCGAAGGGGCGGGTTGCATCGTATGTACAGAATGTCGAGGATGGTGCGCCTGCAAATTCCCGTCTAAAAATTGTCCCGATTGAAACAACGGGAATTGAGGCGGATGCAGCGCTCAAGGATCACAATGATTTGGCAGCGTTGCTCGCAGGAACATCAAATGAGCAAAGTACGATGGGAAGAAAAACATGGGCGGCGGCGGACCTTGTGATAACTGTTGATGATACCAATGAAAGAGTTGATATTGATTCGGCTGATATTACATGGGTTGCCGCAACAGGCAATGCTATTAGTGCGCTGGTTATGGTGTATTTCCCTGACGGTGTCACGCCTGGCGCTGATAGTACTGGTATCCCGTTAACTAAGCATGATTTCGCGGTGACCCCGGATGGAAGTGACATAATCGCACAGATCGCCGCTGCTGGATTCTTTAGAGCGTCATAAAAAATGGGCAATAAGAGATGACTGTCGCTCATGATGCTCATACAAAGTCTGCGACTTGGACGACTACCCCTGATCCGTTCACATTCGATCACACGCCCTCTGGTACTCCCCGTGGAGTTATTGTAGAAATTACAGTCAATGCAGACGCGGGCGCAGATAAAATTGATGGTGTTGTTTCGTATGGTAGTGTAGCTATGGCGCGGGTTGCAACTGGATTCGCGTCAGATACAGCAGGTGAACCTGGAAGCGCATACATTTATTATTTGGGATCAGGTATTCCAACAGGCATACAACCAGTATCAATCAATTACAACCCCTCGCCTGGTGGCACAAAACAAGCTGTCTGTATAACCGTCACCGCGGCGGCGGATACAACAGAGGCAACGTCAAACAAAATTAGTGGGGATGCAGCTAATCCACAGATTGCGCTGGACTCTGGTGCGGATAGCGCATTGCGTTATTTTGTCATCAATAGCGGCTTGCCGAATGTGACCGACCTCACGCTTGTTGCTTCAATGTCCACGGTAGACAGTACCGATCACGGGGCCAGAGTTACACGGTTTGATAGACAAACAACTGCGGCTTCTGGTTCCGTGACAGTGGGATATACATCAGCGAGTGACGATGTAGCAATGATAGCAATAGCACTCAAAGAAGTGGCAGCAGTAGCAGTCATTCCGAAAATTATTCAGAAGAACGTTTCGATTGAACGTTCATACACATGGTAAAGGAGAAATAACATGGCAATTTTTCTCATAGCAAATGGCCCTATGCAGACCACAGCGGCATTTGTGGCGGTCACAACTGGTACGGCAATCAAGACAATGTTGCAGGTCAAACCGTCTGCAACCATCATAGCAAAAATAATCGAATGGGGTATCTCGTTCGATGGCTTTGTTGCAGCATTGCCGATCAAGGTTGAGTTAATCGAAACCGATGTTGCTGCCACGGTCACAGCATCGGTGGCAAATGACATCACGAAACTTGATTCGGATGCTTTGATGGGCGGCGATCCTACTACCAACCTGATACAAGTTGGCACAACTTCCACGGGTTACACTTCGTCTGGCGAAGGCACGATTACAGCCGTCCGCAATCTGGACGCGCCACAATTCATCTCACCGACAAACCAATTTATAAAGCAGTTCCCATTGGGCAACGAGCCTACCATTCAAATAAATAAGTTTGGACGCATCCGTGTGACTGCTGGAACGGCTGTAAATGCTTACTGCTATATGGTTGTAAAAGTCTAAGATAACATGGCGCGTCTTGGTCGTTCGTATCCTGCACACCCAATCATCAAACGTCCACGAGTTCTTGGCGCGGCTCCTAATGTAGTTAATCAAACCACGGAAATAGATACATCACAACCAATAGGAAAAAGTAAAGCTAAAGCGATAGGCCAAAATTTAGAAACTGATTTATCGCAAGTAATTACAAAAATAAAACGACTTGCAATAAGTCAAAACACAGAAGCCGATACCGCGCAGTCTTTCAGCAGGATAAAAAACAAAGCAATTGCACAAATTAGTGAGGCTGATTCCGCACAACCGATAACAGCACAAAAACGATACTCAGTATCAATTGTTAGTGAAACAGATTCGGCACAAGTCATAACCTTTGTTACTGCTAGTGCGGTTGGGCAAGTAATTGAGACTGACACTGCACAAGCAATAACGAGAAGAAAGATCAGGGTTATTGGGCAAGTATCTGAAACTGATATAGCGCAAGTCATTACCCGTGCCAGCGGACAAACAATCGTTCCTGTCGGGCAAGTCTCTGAGACTGATACCGCGCAAGCAGTTTCCAAAGTCAAAATAAAAATATTGTTGCAGGTTGCAGAAACAGACCTTGCTCAATCTCTATTTCCATCGAAGCGTATCGCCGTTGTACAGGTGGTTGAGATTGATTTATCGCAAGCCGTAGGCAGATCAAAGACTAAGGCTATTGGTCAAGCGAACGAAACAGATTTGTCACAGGCGGCGAATAGATCAAAGGTTAAGTTAATTGGCCTGGTAAGTGAAACGGATCTCGCGCAGAGTATTAGTGAAACGGGTCCGCAAATAATAATTATAGGTCAAGTTGTAGAGACGGATTTTGCGCAGGTTATTAGTGCTCCCTTCACCGGCGTTATCCGTGAGTGGACACTATACCCGCGCAATGCAAATTTATCACTGAGCGCACGCGACAACGATTTTACTTTGCACAGTCGCAGTAGGGTTTTAAAACCAGAAGAGGTAGAAGCATGACAACAAACATAACTATATTTATTTTACTGGCTGTTATTTGGTTTGTCTCTGTTATTTCTTATTGGCTTACCTACGATAAAACAGCAAAAATTATCCATATATTTGTTTGGATTATCTGCGCCGTTTTTATGGTCGCAGTGAGGTTGCCATGACAATCAAACGACAAATTAGGGAAAGTCCCATTACACAGGGAACAGGCGAGATCATCACATACACGTTGACTACTACTCCCTGGGGTGCAAGTCCTACGGGTGTGTCTATTATTATCTATGACATCACCGATACTACTGACGAAGTAAACTGGACGAACGTAACTGCTACGGTTATGCCAGTAAATTCGCCGTCTGTCGTTGGCAATGTGATCACATTCTCGCCGCTGAAACTTCTTGTTGATGGGCGTTTGTATAGGGCAGAAATAAATTTCACAGTCGCAATGGGCGCGGTGGAAACATCCTGCCTGATTATCGGTGGTAGATGAAACTATTTCAGGGTTGTCTTTATGGTGTTGTGTTCGTTACTCCGTTTTGGATAATAGTTTTTCTTTTGTTTTTGATATTTCGAGGTAGATAATGTTTCAGCGGATTCTTCAATGGATACGAGAGGTTTGGTCAAAGATGATAAATCAAAGTAATGTCAAATCAGCATTGCGCGTTGATGTCGCTATAACTCCCCTCATGGCAGAGGCGTTGCAAAAGTGGAGTTTGATTTACGTGAATCAAAGCCCCTGGCTGAATACCGAAATCAAGTCACTGAACTTAGGTGCGGCAATTGCAGCTGAAATTGCCCGCGTTGTAACAATTGAAATGGAAATAAGTATTTCAGGATCACCGCGGGCAGATTTTCTTGCTGAACAAATGGTGCCAGTGTTGAACAGCCTAAGAACCTATACTGAGTATTGTGCTGCCAAAGGCGGCCTGATGTTCAAGCCTTATGTCAAAGATAAATATATTTGTGTAGACATGATTCAAGCAGATATGTTCTATCCCGTTGCATTTGATTCCAATGGTAATATAACTGCTTGTGTATTCGTAGATTTAAAGCAGGTAGGGCAATATTTCTATAGACGGCTGGAATATCACACAATGGGAGATCATTATGATGAGGACGGGAACTTAGTACATGGTTGTCTAATCATAAACAAAGCATTTCGTAGTACGGCCGACGCAACATTGGGGCAGGAGGTATCGCTTTCATCTCTTCCTGAGTGGGCAGATATTAAAACAAATAGAATAATTAAAAACATTAACCGTCCCTTGTTTGCTTACTTCAAAACACCATCTGCAAACAATATTGATCCTACATCGCCACTTGGTGTTTCTGTTTATGCGCGTGCGGTGGATTTGCTTGAACAACTTGACCGTTTATGGAGTGGTTTTCTTTGGGAGTTTGAATCTGGAAAGCGGGCATTATATACGGATGTTCTAGCATTTGGAAAAGATGCCGCGGGTAAACCCTTGCTACCTGATAAGCGGTTATATCGGCTACTTGATTTGAATTCAAAGATTGACGGCAAAGGCTTCTTTGAGGATTGGACACCCACCATACGGGAACAAAATTATATCAATGGCATGGAAACAACTTATAGACTGATTGAATTTCAATGTGGGCTGGCAGAAGGAAGTTTACCAAGACCGGCGGCATTGCAACATGCCACAGCAACAGAAGTAAAAATGACAAAGCAACGCACTTTTGCCACAATTACGGATACTCAAAAAAGTCTTGAGGATGCGTTGAAGCATCTCGTCTGGGCAATGGATGTATGGGCAACCATTGGAAGTCTCGCGCCCGCGGGCACGTACGAGACTACTTACCAGTTCGATGATTCCATTGTCACGGATTACGACGCGCAATTTACCCAGGACAGTACAGCGGTTACGCTGGGAACTATGCCTAAATGGGTTTTCAACAAACGCAATTTTGGGCTGACGGATGAGGTTGCTAAACAATGGGTGACTGACGCGCAAAACCAGCGCGTGCCTAAGGTGGTGCAATAATGATACTAACTATTACTTTCGATATTGACGGGAAACACAAACATACTTTTATGGAAGAACTGCCAACCTTAGAAAAAGAACACGATGAATGGGCTGGCATGATGTATAGACTTGATAGAAGTATTCCGTATGGATTGTATAGATTTCTGGAAGAAACAAGAGAAATAATGGAACGCGAAGAGGTAAACGAAACATAATGCCTGACAAAAAGAAAGTCCCACTAGGTAAACCTCTTGCGCTTACCAATACAGAGTTAACCAAAGCCTCGGTAATTACTGAGGAAGATATTGAGAACGCTCGAAAGTTCTGGCGCGAGAATGCACCGGAAAAGTTTATTGATTTACTTGATGCGGAACTTATAGAGGATGAACCGTAATGACTAAGCAGTTGATTATTCTTGTGTTTCAAGTAAAGTACCCATCAAGCAGCAATTCTTATCTAACGGCTAATTCTTATTTGGTTGAAAACGGAAGTTTGGAAGAATTAGAAAAAGCCGCAACCGAATTTAGAAACGATGTTGAAAAAGACGGTTTCAAAATCATCAACAATCTTATTTATATTGTGCCACAGGAGCAAATAAAACTTACAGTAGAGTGGCTTTATAAATACAAATCGGCTGCCGATGAAGCGTTATCCACCATGAATGAAATAGAAACCAGCGATCCAAGTCTAAAACGTATAAAAGATTTAGCTTTACGGGCTTTGAATATTGGGGCACATGGAGAATAATGCCTGATTACGGATGGAACGAAGCCGCGGGAAGATATATAAACCTTGACACAGGTAGGTTTATATCATCCTCGAATGTTCGTGATGTGTTGGAAAGTGTAATGGAACAATCTGCTTTAAACATGAATGCAATTAGTCAACAATTGATTGACGGTAACATTTCTCTTGCTAGTTGGCAGTCATCGATGATGCGCGAAATTAAGTTAGCACACACAGCCGCGGCCGCCTCTGCTAATGGCGGTTGGGCGCAAATGACTCAAAGCGACTGGGGATTTGCGGGACGTTTGATCCGTACTCAGTATGAGCATTTAGAGAAGTTTGCAAATCAGATTGCCAATGGAGAACAAGCTCTAAACGGTCAGATCCTCACACGTGCGGATATGTACGGACAAGCAGCACGAGGTACGTATGAAGCACAGAGACAGCGATTGGAAGTTGCCAACGGCATGGAAGAGGAGCGGCGCATATTGGAAAAAGATGGAGCTAATTGTCAGGGATGTTTAGAGCAGGCAGAGTTAGGATGGCAACCCGTAGGAACGTTGGACCCGATAGGCGCGGAGGAATGTTTAACTAATTGTCGGTGCGAATTCGAGTTTAGAAAAATTGAAGATGGCGAAACTATAACAAGTGACGAATAAAGGAGATTAGCATGGACATACTGGATATTATTTTCTGGTTGGGTTTTGGGGTATTGCTTGTGTTCGGCGCTCTGTTCCAATACCACGAAATATTAGTTGGTTTGAGCGCGATAATCATTGGCGTTGTCAAGTTGATTGGGCTATTCCGAAAAACGGGATAACGGGTAAGTAGGTTACAATGAGCATAGAAATGAAATCCTTTTTGAATTTGCTATATAGCCTCGCGCGCCAATATATAAGCTGGTACGAGAAGGAAATCAAGCGCGTGCCAGTGGGATATAATGTGAAGATGGAAGGATGATTAGACTATGCCGTACTTTACAATAAAACTACCTAACCCCGTTTGGTGTAATCATTGTAAAATAAATATCTATGAACCACTTGCAAGAGCCGGTAAGTTATATTGTTCAATTTGCCGCATTGAGTTGTTTGTCACGAGTAGTAACCTTTCTGTTATTGTAAAAGCAGAGTGAAAGGCGTATAATGTGGATATGGTAGATTTATTTGGAGATCACATGAAGGTTTTAGAGGAGGCGGGAATAATCGTTAGAGACAAGGGATACCATGTATTCTTTGATAAAAACGGTAACCCTGCTGCTTATGTAGAAAGTGGCACGCCTCTTACCAGAAAGCAAAAAAGAATTGTTGCAAATGGTGAAAGTCGTTTTGTGACTTTTTCAAATGGTGCAAATGAGTGGCGTCTATATGGCCCTCCAGAAATGTTCAAAGAATAAAATAGATTTACAGTATCACATCTAACGACGGGATACACCTTCCCAAACGGGACATTGAGTCACGTTTTAGCAGATGAAAAATCTGTTGAAATGTGGCTTTTTTTGTTAACTCGAAATCCGCAATTCGTAAAAGGTGCGGGCGGTAAGTGATAGGCAACCACTTATAAAAGCCTAGCCATGATGAAAGGTAACAGGTAATGAACAAAGCTGATTTAGAAAAGTTAGGACTGACAACCGAAGCACTTGAAAAAGCCGGCTTGAATGCTGATGTGCTGGATAAGGTCATCGTCGCACATGGGAAAGATATTGAATCCCATAAGACGAAACTATCCACGGCGGACGCGGAAACAAAAACGTTGAAGAGTCAACTCACTGAAGCTAATACCACAATCGAAGGCTTCAAGAAATTGAATGTTGATGAAATTCAAAAGACCGCTAATGACTACAAAACTAAATTCGAGCAGGCGCAAGCCGATACCGCTGCACAACTCAACGCGCTAAAGTTTGACCATGCGTTGGAATCGGCTCTGGCAGGCGCAAAGGCAAAGAACCCGAAAGCCGTGCAAGCCCTGCTGAGTAAAGATTTACTTAAGCTCAATGATGCTGATGGTTCTATTGTTGGTCTAAATGAGCAACTCGAAACAATCAAGAAAGATAATGATTACCTGTTTTTAGATACCAAAGAACCTCCTAAGATCGTAGCGGGAGGCAATAATCAACCTGTAATCACTGATGCTTTTGAAGCCGCGCTGATGAGGGGAGCGCGAATACCAGAAGCAAAAAAATAAAGGATAATTTATCATGGCTAACACTGTTTCACTTGTAAGTAAATTTCTCGCATTGATTGATATGGTCTACAAGTTGGAAAGTAGGACCGCGATTCTCGATGCGATGACCCAGGCTCCTGATTTTCTTGACGCCAACCAAGTTAAGGTTATGAAGTTGTCAATGGTTGGACTTGGCAACTATTCCCGCACAACCGGATATCCTGCTGGCGATTTAACCGCCGTATGGGAAACAATGACCCTTGCTACTGAGCGCGGACGCGCGTTTTCGCTTGACCGCATGGATAACGAGGAAATGCTAGGTCTCGTGCTTGGCAATCTTATCCGCGAATGGATGCGTATCCACGTTGCTCCTGAGTTGGATGCGTATCGGTTTTCAAAATACGCCTCTTTCAGTGGCATTAGTGAAGTTGGCACACCAACAACTCTTGCCAATTCAACCATCTTAGCTGCCGTTGATGTAGCAAGCGCGCAATTAAATGCTGATGAAGTACCTCCCGAAGGACGCGTTTTGTTCGTGTCTGATTCAAATCAGACCTTCCTAGATCAAGCAGTTACCCGCACGTATGGTAACGAGACTACGGTTGTTCGGCAGATCAAAGATTACAACAATATGCAGGTAATCATGATTCCACAAACCCGCTTCTATAAGGGCATTACTCTTGATGCGGGTGCAACTTCCAGCGCGGGCGGTTTCGTCAAAACTGTTACAACTGGTCGCGATATCAATTTCCTAATGGTTCATCCCACAGCAGTTCTGCAGCCGGTCAAGTTGAATCAGGTTAAGTACTTCACTCCTGAAGTTAATCAAATCAGTGATGGTCACTTGTGGCAGTATCGCCTCTATCATGATGCGTTTGTATACGAAAACCACGTAGACGGCGTGTACTCACACATCAAGGCAAGTTAAGGCGGTTGACATGACATTTCTAGCTAAAGATGGAATCACCGTTGAAATGTTCTCACCTGTTGACATTGCCAAGCTAAAAGGATTGGGCTACGCGGAAGTGAAAGAAGAAAAGCCCGCGGCTCCTGAAGCAAAAGCAAATATTGTTGAAGATCAACAGGCAATCGTAGAGGAAGCAATACAACTCAAAAAGAAGGTAGGTAAATCATGAAGGCTGTTACTTCCAATGGTTTACTAAAAGACGTCAACGATAACTTTGCCGAAATAAGTCCGGTAGGAACAGTTAACGGCTTAGGTAATTTACGCGTTGCGCGGTTCCTCTACGATGGTGCTGGACTCGATAGTGCTGGAGTTTCCAATCTCACCGTCGCCGCGCATCCTACCGGCGTAACACTCCCTGCCAATGCAATTGTTGTTGGTGGCTTTTTCGACGTGAACACGCTGTTTACGTCGGCCGCCGGTACTGCGACAATTGCAATCAGTGTTGAGGGTGCGAATGATATTCAAACTGCCGCCGCTGTTTCAGGTGCGCCGTATTCCACCATTGGACGTAAGGCGATCGTACCAAAAGCCAACACGCCAGAATCAACAGCGGTTAAGACAACCGTCGCACGCCTAATCACATGCACGGTTGCGGTGCAAGCCTTGCTCACTGGCAAACTTACCGGCTATCTGTACTACGTCGAAGGCATTCCCTCTGCATAAGGATCAACGGCTATGACGGTATACGCAGATTTTACATACTATCAAAATACCTATCTCGGTACTGTCATAGTCGAAACTGCTTTTCCACAATTGGCGCTTAGAGCTTCCGCGGTCATTGATCGAATCACATTCAACCGCGCAAAGGATGAAACAATTGTGGCCAATATCAACAGTATCAAAATGGCAATGTGCGCCGTTGCGGAAGAATTAAAAAATCAAGATGCCTCTGGTGGTACCGATGGGATTACATCCGAAGCGGTTGGTAGTCATTCGGTGAGCTATTCGGCAAACTCACAGCGCGGAAAAACTAATCAAGATAAATTAGAACTTGCCGCGCGGTTGTGGCTTGATGGCACCTATCTAATGTTTGGCGGATTCAATTCCGGCGAATATGGAGCAACTCTTGACACTCCCTAACCCTATACTGAGTATGGTTTTATAAGATGCTTACTAATGTAGATTGCACCGTATACAATAAATACTTAGTAGGGCGTATTGAAACGTGGCAACGCGTAGAGATTGAAGCTACTCATTGGGAGCAAAGACACGCGCGCGAGGGTAATCAGGATAATGATTTTACGATAGTTTATATCCCTTTCGCGCGTGGTGATGATTACCTAAAGCCGCGCGAATGGCAAGCGCTCTCTGATAAATCGGATAACTGGACTGTACAAATCGGTGACGCGATTGTGAAAGGCCTAGTAATTGACGAATTGGTTGCTGGCACATTTACACTGAGTAATCTCAAAGCTAAGTATGATGACGTGCTAGTGATTGCCAGTGTTGACACTCGCGATTATGGGAGTAGCAATATGCAACATTGGGAAGTGACAGCGAGGTAAAAATGGAAGGTTTAACAGTAGGTCGAATAGTTCATTACAGCAGTGGCAAAGTGCATCGTGCCGCTATCGTGACGAAGGTTATAAGTAAACAAGTGGGGCTTGTTGAATTACATGTATTCTGGACTCTTGATGCTATACAAAAATCAACTCCCCGTGTTTCATACAGTGAAGATACTGACGTTCCTGATACATGGCATTGGATTGAAAAAGCATGAGTATCCTAGAAAACACAATTGTCACTCTGTTGGAGAATTTAGATATAACTCCCTACCCTCTTGTCGCTCCTCACGATGCGGTTACGCCTTGCGTGGTGTACCAACAGGTTAGCACGTTCCCGCTTAGGTCGCATGAAGGATATGTCGCAGATCGGTCACGCTGGCAATTGTCTTGCTATGCGTATGAAAGAAGCGAAGTTCTAAGCCTTGCTGATACTGTGCGCGCCGCGTTTGATCTAAACCAAACTGATTTTGAATTGTCAACGAAAGAAAGTGAAATAGAAACCGTTGACGATGGCAGCAAACTATATAGAAAAATTCTAGATTTCCAGATTTGGAAATAAACAGGAGAAATAACAATGGCACTCATAACAACTCAAACTATCAAAGGCCCATTTGAAGCAATCGCCGCAAATGGTGCAGATTTTGTTTGGACCGTTGGCAATGTTGGTGGCGATACAATCACACTCACAGGACGGGAGATTATTCTTGTTTGGAACAGTCACGCAACAATTGCTTACACATTCGGCGTGACTAGCGTTGCAGATGAAAAGTTACGTACCGGGGATATTACAACTTACAACCTCGACGCGCTTGAATATGCTGTCCTTGGTGTAGGTTTGACTAATAGTTCCGGTTGGAGGAATACAAGCACTGGGTTATTGTCTGTGATTGTTTCCAATGCCGCTGTAAAGTGGGCGGTGTTGAAACTGCCCGCGGGTTATCCTGGCTAATAATGTCCTACGCGAAGCTGAAAGTACAGCTCAAAGCGTTAGAGAATATTCCGTGGATTGCTCCTGTCGCATCGGCTGAAACAATCGCAGATATTGCGCGCCGGTTAGTGAAAGTGAAAACTGGATTTCTGCAAAGTAGTATCTATGCGTTACACCTTGCAAGACATTCACAGGTAAAAGTAGGCGCGAAATATGCCGGTTATGTCGAATTTGGTACTTACAAAATGGCCGCGCAACCATACCTAAGACCCGCGGTAGCTGAGCATCAAAGAGAAATTCTCAACGCCGTTGCGGAAGCCATGATCGGTGAGATGAAAGTAGCCGTTGCCGGTGGCTGGGTCCCTGCAGAATATAGATCAATACCTGGTAGACCGAAGAAGAAAAGATAAGGAAAATAAAATATGCCTACTACTGCAAGCTCAAATTACGGATCAACCCTTACACATGGCGGCGCTACAATCGGCGCGTGTATGGTAATTGATTTTCCTGAAATCGCAACTGGCAAAGCTGTAACGACAAATCATGCTGGTGGCGGTGTTGCTGAAAGTATCCCCAACGGATTGATTACTTTGGGTGACATTACGTTATCGGTGATTCTTGCCGCGGGCGTGCTTGCCGCAATCAATACCAAGATCGTAAATAAAACCGTTGCAACAACTGTAATTTCTAATGGCGTGGACATAATGACATTTCTCGGATATTTCCTGTCCGTGAAAGTGGAAGCCGCGGACGCAACGGGACCTGATGCGAATAAAGCAACCGTTGTACTTGCTTCCACTGGTGGAATCACTCTTAGCTAATGACTAGAAAAAACGGAAGCAAGCCGGAAAAAATAAAGATACTTGGACGCGCTGATTTTGTTGAATCGTTTAAGCGTGAACTTGTACCCGTTCCTGCATTGGGCGGTTCGGTGTTTATTGGTGAGTTGTCTAGTATTCAGATAATTGAATTCAACGAACGTATAAAAAAAATGAAGTTGAAAGGCAAGAAAAATGTTAGTCTTTCAACTTCAGTTGAGCTCATGGCACTTCTAATTTCCATGTCTGCTTGTGATGAAAATGATAACCTGCTATTTACTGAGGCAGATGTAAAAGCATTAATTAGGAACAATCCAGAAACATTACTTATCTTAAGTGCTAAGGCTTTGGAAGTATCTGGTATGGCAAACGTTGCGGCCAATGAGGTAAAAAGTCAACTAAAAAAAGTGAGCGTTTCTTCGCCTACAAATTAGCACAGGAGTTACACGTCACACTTGATTCTATTTATGCCATGCCCGCGAGTGAGTTTTTCGGATGGCAAGCATACTTTGACATTTACCCATTTACGCAAGATCGTGAGGATGCGCGGTTTGCAATGCTTGCCGCGGTGATTGCTAATGTTAGTGGAAAGACTTTGAGACATTCCATGAGAGAGGTTGATTTTCTGCCTGACTTTTTGCAGGAAAGAAAACAACCTATTGTTATCGAAAAGAGTTTAGAGCAACAACATCTAGAGTTTGTTGCATTCAAAGAAAAGTTACAAGCCGCGCAAGGAAAGATTCAATAACCTATACTCAGTATTGTGTTTGGAGATTGCTTTGAGACTTGAAGAATTAATTATTCCATTGAATGTTGATAAAGGCGGATTCACTGGCGGGATGAATAGCGCAACTAAAATGATTACTGATTTTGCTAAGGTGGCAGCCGTTGCGGTTGCCGCTGCTGCTGTTGTAGTAGGTAAGTTTTTAGTGGATAGTACAAAACTGGCCTCAGACTTGGCAGAGACGGTTAGTAAAACCAGCATTGTTTTTGGTGACAGTGCTAATGATCTTATGGATTGGGCGAAAACGTCAGCGACAGCAATGGGAATGTCAAAAAATTCGGCATTAGCGGCGGCGGCAACATACGGTAATTTGTTTCGGGCGATGGGGATAACTGAAAAAGCATCTGCAACGATGTCTAAGAAATTAGTTATTCTAGCCGGTGATCTTGCAAGTTTTAATAACATGAATCCTACGGAGGTATTAGACAAATTGAGGGCGGGACTATCAGGGGAAACAGAACCATTAAGAACATTGGGCGTAAATCTAAATCAAGCATTGATTGAAGAAAGAGCCTTAGAGCTTGGTTTGTGGGATGGTGTAGACGCAATAGACGCCGCCGCAAAAGCACAAGCATCTTATTCTCTTATTCTTGAACAAACAACTTTGGCGCAGGGTGATTTTGCAAGAACCGCCGACGGATTAGCAAACCAACAAAGAATTCTAGCGGCTCAATGGGAAGATTTAAAAACGACTCTTGGGACTGCATTTCTGCCAACATTTACAAGGGTTGTAGCAAAGTTCAATGAGTTCGTAAAAATACTTGCAGATCCCGCGGGAATTGACGGTGGCAAAATCGTTGCATGGGCGGATAACGCCATCGGGTCATTTACTAAAGGTTTGGGGGATAGTATTAATAATTGGGTTTCCAGCGGAGGACCGGAAGCACTTACCGAATCTCTTGTATCATGGATAGAAGGAATCGGGGATAGTGACGCGGTAAAAAGTAAAACTCAAATCGCTATGGAGCATTTAGTAGCCGCGATGGGTAACGCATTGCGTGAGGTGGATTGGTCAGCAGTTCAAGCGGCAATGGGAGAAAAGATACAAGAACTGTTTGCAGCAAATCAACCCGTAGGTGAAAACTCTGTAAGAGATTTTTGGAATGGATTAGAAGTCGCTGGTACCGATGCGGTTCGTAACTGGTTCAATAGTCTGGAGTCGCCGGCACAGATAGCGTCAAAAAGTTTCTTCGCCGAGTTGGGAGCCAAATCAGCACAGGATGTACGTCAATGGGGTTTGTCTTTGGCCAACGGATTTGGGGAAACCTTCTCCGGATTCGTTTCAAAAATGAACGAACTGGAAGTTAGAATTTCAGACAGACTTCGAGATATAGCCAAGACGTTCTTTAATCGTGCTGTGGCATGGGCTTCACAAATGATTGCTGGATTTGTTGGAAGTCAGGGCGGTTTATTTTCCTCAATTTCGAATATGGTAGGAGAGATAAATTCCATCCTGAGAAAGATTATTACATCTTTTCATTTGACGCTCACGTTTAGTGAACCTGTTGCTGGCTCAGGTTCAATGGGCGGAGGGACAGGTGGTGGCGGTGGAGGCACTACTGGCGGAGGTGGAAACAGGAGACGCGCATCAGGCGGGCCAGTGATCGCAGGTCAATCTTATAGCGTCGCGGAATTCTTTAGGCCAGAAGGTTTTACGCCAAATACTAATGGTCGCATTGATCCGATGCAGTCGCAAACTGTTACCGCAACAATTGATGAGGGACGATTAGCAAGATTGATCGTACAGGCGCTCATGCAGGCCCAAGGCGGCGGGTGAAATGGCTCCTGTTTATCCGAGTACACATAAAATATATGCGTATTTGAATGACGTTCGAACGAACATCAGCGCCGATCTTATTGGAGATATTATAGGCAATGATTGGGGAATTTCTGGAAACGGCGCGCTTGACCGCGTCGGTTCCACTGGACAACTTAAGTTTTCATTGAACAATTCCACAGGAAAATATACGCCAGGTTCTCTCACTGCATTATCGGGATGGGATGAGGGAATAGCGTTAGAGTTGGAATTAGGATTTGAAGGTAATCTTTATCTGTATCGTTTTTACGTTGAGAGCATAAAGCCTCCTGTCAAGTTTCAGGATATTGAAACAAAAGTTACTGCGGTTGATTGGATGAAATACGCAACACAACATCCCATCGAAAATCCAGGCGCGTTGATAAACAAACGTGGTAATGATGTTTTGAACGAAGTGTTATCTCTAATGCCGAAACAACCGCAAAATATAAATTTTGATGAAGGCACAAACGTTTTCCCTGTGACTTTTGATACGATCACGTCGCAAACCAAAGCCTATGACGAGGCGGTAAAAGTTTCACTATCTGAAATTGGTTACATCTATCTTATCAAAGATCGGCAGTATGGAGAAACGCTACGATTTGAAAATGCAAGATCACGTACAGGACTAAGAAAATTATCTAGCCTTCCTGTTTCACAAGCGAGTAGCGGGTTTTTATTGCAAGCTGGTAATTCATTCTATATTCGCACTCCTGCTAATGATAGGATTATTCTTAATCAAGTTAGTAATGCGGTTATTGACAATGTAATAATGGATGTTGTCTCAGAGTATGGTAATGATGTTGTCAACCACTTTACCGCATGGGCTAATCCTCGGCGCGTGGATACATCCAATGTTGTATTGTTCAACCTTGACTCACCTATCGCGTTAGGTTCGGGGCCATTGGTCGAAATCAAAGGCACGTATGCAGACCCCGCGGGCGGCGCACAAATTAGCGGACAAAACATTATTGATCCTGTGCTTACAACCGATTATCTTGTCAACTCAAAAGAGGATGGCAGCGGAACGAATATATCAACAGACTTAATATTTTCATCTATACAACTTGGAACAGAAGGGTTTACCGTTAGAGTAAAAAACTCTAATACAAGTTTTAACGGCTGGCTTACTAAATTTAATGTCCGGGGGAAGGGCGTTTATAACTACAATCCAATCTCTGCATTGGCAAAAAATCAAACTTCTATTGATCGGCGTGGAACGAAAACAACAACCATGACGCAGAAGTATAAAAACAACTTATACGAGGCAAGGGTATTTGTGGAGGCAGAAGTGAATAGAAATAAAGACGCGCGCGTTGTACTTAATGCAATTCGCATGTGTGCGAATACATCCGCGGCACTCATGACTGCGTTTCTAAATTTACATCCTGGCGATTTGACTAATATCATTATTGATAAACTCAATGTTGACGGGCATTATTATATTCAAGGTGTGGATAATATCTCCATTAGCACAGGCGGGATTATAAATTTCGATTGGATGCTGAGAGAGGCGTTATCTTTGCAGTCTGGATTGTCGCCTGTTGCGATTGAATTTAATAATGGAAATTATATTGATTATGGGTATCTTCCACAGCTGCGCGGGAATACTCAAAAGACAATATCAGTAAGGGTATATTATACAAGTTTAAATCAAACACAATCTCTAATCTCCCAGACAGGAGCCTCCTCAGACTTTACTTTATGGATTGGTTATTCGGTAACAGGGAAGCCGGTTTTTGAACAAAGGTTTGCGGATGGTGCTAAAGGTCAATGGATAACCACAAATGATGTGCTTACCGCACTTGCGAATCAATGGGTAATGATAACAATTACTTACGATGGATCAAGCGCAAGCAATGACCCAATATTTTATATCAATGGTTCATCTGTTGCAATTACAGAAAGCGTTACGCCAACAGGTGCAATTTCAGAAGCTGAAAACTCTTTCTTGCTTGGCAATTACACCTTCCCAGATCATGAATTTCAGCAGGCTTTTTGGGGGAAGATGAAAGATGTAAGAATATATAATAGGGCATTATCAGCGGCAGAAGTAACCACGCTATACAATACTGGCACGGTTAATAATGCTCTTGTCACTGATGGATTAGTATTTCAAGGTCCGAATGTTAGAACGTCTGAATATACTGAGTATGTGGATGAAGTCTTAACGATAGATCAAAAACTAATTGACAACATTTACGGTGCTGTTGGTACTCCTAACTACAACACTATTGCAGGAACAGCCGCGCCAATAGGTCGCGCACCTTAGAGGATATTATGGCCGATACGCAAGAAGATGACCTCCCACAAGCAACAGCAATAAACAGCGCAGACTTTCTACGCATAGTTGCGGACCTCGCAGGGACGCCAATCAGCAAAGTGTTATCACGCGCCAATCTAAAAACCTATCTTGACACATTATACGAACCTATTGGCGGCGGCGGTACTGGCTGGCAAATAGTAACCGAAACGTGGACGCGAACAGGAAATCATACTTATACTGTTGTGGGTGACTTGACAACAAAATACAAAAAGTCAGCTAAGGCTCGTTATAAAGATGGCGGTGCGTTTGAATATGGAGTAATTTACTCTTCTGTTTTTAGTTCACCCAATACAACCATAACTCTAATTACAAATACAGATTACGCAATGGCAGCGGGAACAATTACCGATACCGCCATTTCTTATCAAGCCTCGCCGCAAGGTTTCCCGCATTGGTTTAATTTCGCCGCCGCGCCCGCGGGCTTCAGCGTTGTGCCAAGTGGTCAGATTTATAGATGGAATGTGGTAGGCAATACCATCATTATGAATTATTCAGAATCAGGCGACGGCACATCCAACGCGACCACATTCACGGCCACCGGGCCTGTATTGTGTGCAGCAACAACGGCGACAATACTTGGGGCGACGGTAGATAATTCGGTATTGCTCACAACCCCTGGACGTGTCACAATCACAACAGGATCAGCCCAGCTGACATTCCGAAAGGATGCTGCCAATGGAGCGTGGACTGCAAGCGGCGGCAAACGAGCGATTGTGATGCTGACTTATGAGTTTTAGATGGTAAAAGTTACCAATGACCAAGTACAGAGACGGCAATCAGATACAAAATGATCCACATCAGGGCAGCTCTAAAAATATCATCTGCGGTTATCTTGGGTGATTTTCTGTCCATAATTACATTATACGATAAAAAAGACCAAATCATCAATACTCAGTATAGGTTTTATAACTTCCAATTATCCACAGGACTTGCGTACCGATGCGCCTCGGCTACGTCTGATTTTGCAATGTCCAAATATCTCAAAGTCATATCCAGCGTGGAATGTCCGAGCAATCTTTGCAGTGTAAACATATCCCCATGGTTACGGAGGTATGTAATTGCCATTGTGTGACGAAATCTATGAGGATGTGCGTTAGGAACTTTAGCATTATCCCCGATACGATTAATCAATATCCTAATGGATGCACCTTGTAAAACTATAAGTGGTTCGCCTGGGTCATTTCCCGCCTGCTGTTTGGCGATATATTTCCAAACGGTTTGACGAGTGCGAATACCCAAAAACACAACACGAGGTTTTGACTTTCTTCCATCGTGATAGGGTCGAATATATATCTCACCGTTTTCTAAATTGATGTCACCAAGTTTAAGACGAGTCAACTCACCAAGTCTTATTCCTGTATCCAATAAAATCAAAATGATTGATCTATCGCGGTCCGCGTTGGGTCGTTTGATTTTATAGCTTCTCCCCGATTGCTTTACAACTTGCGTAAATTGGCACGCGTTCAACATTCGTTTTACTTCATCTTGCGTAAATGGCACAATTTGCGGTGACTCATATTTAGGGCGTTGTAATTTCAGGTCTGGTCGAATGATACTCAGTATATCGCTGGCCCAATTATAAAATCCCTTGATTGCTTTCCAATGATTATCAATGGACGCGGGTGCAAGTGGAGACGTATCTCCATTGAATCGGGTAGGCTTGTAGTCAGTATAAAGATGTGTTATGTACCTCTGCCAGTGTTCAGGCGACAACGATTCTATTTCAGGATCACCGAAATATTTACAGATGTATTTTAGATACCCGTGCATTGTGGGAATATATGCAGGTGAGTATTTACCGCCCTTTGCGAATAGTATAAATCCTTCGATGGCTTTTGAAAGTAACATAGGATAACGAGCCTCCGCATTTCTGAAACTTTGCAACTGTGATCGCTATCCTATGCTTTTTCAGGTAGGCTTACGAACACAGTGTACCCCCGCGCAGACTCGAACTGCGCTCTTCGGCTCCGGAGGGCGCGGGAGCGACGAACGGGTAAGCCTGGTTGTAATCCTACCTATATTGATATAGGATAACGATCATAGTTTGATGCAGTTTTTATTCCAAGATGAATAACAACAACCATACTGAGTATCAATCTATCTTCCCGCCCAATGATATTGACGCGCCGATTTGACCCAATGAACAGGTGCGTAAAATTGATCGTACATCATGCGACGAAACTTAACAAAAGCTATATACCGCTTGATCGTGTTCATATCATGGGGATGTGTTAACAGGATGGCAGTAATAATATCTTCAATCATTTTTTCTTTCTTAGGTTCTGCTTCATACGAATAAACGCGAGTATCTCGGATTGATCCTGCTTGTTTAGTTTTTCCACCTCGTGAATGATTGTTTCTATATCTTCGTTGATTTCTATTGACGGTGGTAGTAATCCGGCCGCACGGAATACCTGCTCTGGGGGAAGTTTGAACGCTTTGGATATTGATGTTGCAACATCTTTTCCTACCTTACGCCTCCCTGAAATAATGTCGCTGATTGCCGCTGGGCTTACTTCTGCTTGACGCGCTAAATCTGCTTGTGTCCATCCCCTCCCCTCTAAGGTTACTACCAACCAATCACTGAATGTATTCATTAGTTGCAATATTATTACACCCCTTCAATTAGCATAGGCGTAGGGAATATTGGCACTTGACAAGATATGATACGGCATGATATACTACGCACATGCTTAGAAATCCTACGCAAAAGACAAGGAACAAACCAATGGAAGCAATTATGGACAAACCAAAAACTCAAAATGTCCCCACCCCCATGGATGACGAACTGCTCGCAAAGCTGGATGAGATGGTGGAAAAGAAAGAACAGTCCCGTGCAGGTCTCATTCGTCTTTTTGTGCGCGAGAAATACGAAGAATTTGTACGTGAAGAAGCACACAAGGCTGAATTACTCTCCACGGTGCGCAAGATGAAGGCAATGAAATCATGAGCAACCAAATCCAACCCAGAAACCGAAAACTCGAACTGACGGTGTCAACCGACAACAGATTCGGCCATACGATGTCGAGATACGACCTAGTTTTTTTTCGGCTCAATGGCGTTCTTGTACGCTACACCGATATGACGCCTGACCAGCAAGAGGAAGCTAACAAAATCTATCCTGTCACCTTTGAGGCACGGCAAGCAGCGTGGGTGGTGAAATCATGACTACCACCACGGCCCAACTCATTGCAGAAACCGAGCGCCTTATCGCAGAACTTGAACGCACAAACGCGGACTACTGGAAGAATGTCAATGATCACATAGAAGAAGTGAAAGCAAACGTGGCTGCAAAAGCGGCGGCGCGCGAGGCCTAACCATGCACACATCCATTCGACACATGAACTATGCGGTTGACCTGAAAGAACAAATCGAAGAGGCGGATGCGCGCGCTTACCTTGCGGCGATCAATGAACGCAATACCCACGGGAACCGGAATCGCTTTGATGAACTGATTGCAGAACTCGAAGCAATTGATCCTGACTTTAATGCCTGGTACGACGACGACAAAAACATTCCTCAATATATTTGTTGGAGCAAGTGTCAGTATGTGTTGGCTGGAATTGAAAAGCGGATTGCATTTGTTCATGAACACAGAATAACCTAAAAGATGAATCCCCACGAAAGCCGACTGCTTGCCCTGTACTTATCTCAATTTCTTTTTGGTCTGCTCTACGCCGGTTTGGTGCATTGGGTGAGCATGAAAAACTTTTGGCCGGGTAGCACGGCTTTCTCGGTGGTAGTTGGTGATGGCATGACACTCTTTATTCAATGGCTGTTTTTTCCAGAGAGTTGGAACCCGTCTGTAACCGTAGGCTCATTCGCGGCAAGTGGTTTGCCAATGTTTATTACTTACCAAATAAGGCACCAAATGCTTGTAGAGAAAAGGAAAGCCGACAGCAAACAAAGAAGGCCGTGGCCGAACTTCGCAAACCAAATGCGAGACAACGTAATTATGGATATTTCTAAAATGATTGTAGATATTGAGCAAGCCGCGAATGATAGCCAAGTGACCGCAGGATTTTTACTCAGTATCACCAATGGATTACATGGGATCGTAAAAGTTTTGAAGTCTGTATAAAACGAAATCGCCCCGGCGTATACGGAGCGACTTCCTGAAAGAATACGCAGGTTAGTTTTCCTGCTAGTCCAAAAGTATATCACTGAAAGGATATGACAATGAACAAAATTATTTACAAAGTTGTATTAAGAGAGAAAAACAGCAAGGATACTATTTGGTGTGAAGTCTATGTAAGCGCCAGTAGTGTGATTGAAGCGGCACAGAAGGCGGAAAAGAAAGAGCAATTGCCTAGTGGAAATTTAATCGTATGTAATGTTGAAGAAACACATATTGATTACATAGGATAGGCCGCGATGATAAAAATTTTATACTGCTGCGAATGTAAAACCTATACCAATCATTGTCAGTTGAATTCTAAGGAATGGCAATGTTGGTGTGCGCGAATAGAGCCAATTGAAAATGAAGTTGAAGGCTCTGACACAAGCATGGAAATACAACTACACGAGGCTGGATTTGACTCAGGAGGTGTGTTGTAAATCAAATAATTCAATTCAATAACCTAACTAACTAATCATTCAATCTAACCATATAAAGGAAAAAAAACAATGACCACAATAAATGTACCAACCCCAACTGAAACAGAAGAATTTGATCCGTATAAATCCGCCTCCGATCCCGCTGTACAAAACTTTGACCTCTTCGGTCAAGTGGAAATTAATGCCTGGGCATGTGCCCTCGTCAAGGGTACTGGCAAAGTACCGTTTGATTCCACCAATCCCAATCACAAACGTTTCACGGCTATTGATGTGTTCATTCAACCCCTGCTTGAAATTGATGTGAAATACACCAAGTCTCTTGAGGCTCATTGGATTGCAGAATTTCCCGAATGGGCAAAGATTACATTGCCTTCAATCAAGGCTGCTGGCTTTGAAAACGTTCGCGAGATCAACAGCAAGTGGGCACGCGTGGCGCGTGTACCCAACGGTAAGAAATACGAAAAGAAAGACAAGACTACCGGTCAGCCTACTGGCGAATATGCCGATGAAACAACGTTCAAGTTTGTGGAATTCTTCGCAGACGAAGCCGAATGTCGAGCTATGTATCTCGCCAATGGTGGCATTCCTTCCAATAGTCACACAGCACCAACGGTCACACCCGAGGACGGTGACAAGGCAACAAATTATGCCTTCCTGAAAGTCATCGTTACGAACGCCGCGCGTGGAAAGAAAGACGTTGACGAAGCAAAAGACGCTGTTGGTATTGCACTCCTGGGGTATCCCACAGTGGCAAAGTATTACACCGTGGACAGTGACGAAACCATCGCACTTATCAACGAGACGATCAAGTAACGATACTCAGTATCAATATGTGGTAGGCAGGTTGTCAACCTCCTGCGATCGGCCTACCAGGAATTATTTAGGAATTTTTATCATGACAAAATTTACGCCCGGCCCATGGGAATACGGAGTAGCTACAAATTACGAAGGCTTTTATATTGCTCCATTGGGTACATTACCAACACTTGCAGGTTGTGAACGCTTCGGGAAAAAGATGACTGTTTCTTGTTTCAATTTTCTAGGAGAAACAGAAGCTAACGCTCGTTTGATTGCCACTGCTCCTGAGCTTTTGCAAGCCGCACAAAAAGCACTTGACGAATGCGTTGATTTGATTGCAACAGAAGCAGGTAATGCTTTAGAAGCAGCAATTGCAAAGGCCACAGGTAAATAACCATGCCACAAATTGAGCTTACGCAAGGCAAGTACGCCATTGTTGATACTGCTGATTTTGAATATCTAAATCAGTGGAAGTGGTACGCAATCAAAGCCAGAGCTACATTTTATGCCGTTCGTAATGTAGGTAGATCACCATTTCAAAAACGTGTTTGGATGCACCGAGAAATTATGAATACACCTGTTGAAATGGATACAGATCACCGTGATGGCAATGGATTGAATAATCAACGGCGTAACTTACGCGTTTGCACCAACACACAAAACCAAGCTAACAAAAGTAAGCAGACAAATAATACCAGTGGTTATAAAGGTGTGTTCTGGAATAATGAAAAGTGGCAAGCACGAATATGTGTTGAAGGCAAGAAAATTCACTTAGGCCATTTTTCCAATGTTGAAGATGCTGCTCGTGCCTACGATAGCGCAGCAAAGAATTTATATGGTGAGTACGCAAGGACAAACTTCTAATGCCTGAAATAACTGCAATCATTATCGACTCAAGAGAACCAGCATGGATTCAGAACTTGAAATTTGGTGGAGTGCCAACTACTGTGTCAATGCTTGAGACAGGAGATATTCTTGCTGTAACCAGTGACAATCATACACTCGTGATTGAGCGAAAGACGAATGATGATTTTCTCAACAGCTTGAAAGATGATCGTCTCTTTCCTCAACTCGCACGCATGGCAGAAATCCGCAATGCACAAAACAACAACGGGCAACCAATGACCAATTGGCCGTACTTGATTATTACCGATCTGTTTTCTTCCAACCATGATGGCAAGATCATAACAAACCGAGGCGTGACGGGTTGGAGTTTCGCCTCGGTCATGGGAACGCTACTAAGCATTCAAGAAATGGGTGTGTTCGTAGTATTTGCCAATGGTGATTTAGATTTTGAAAAGTGCATTATACGACTTGGAAAACGTGAGCGAATTCCTGAGCAGGGATTACTTGCACCACGTCCCGCTAAAGTGCTTGGTCCCAAGTGTGATTTTTTAGCAGGCATCAAAGGTATAGAGATTGAATACTCACAAAAAATACTTGATTGGTCTGGACATAATGTCGGTGACGCTTTGATTGGATTAGTTGATTTAGAAATAGCCGCACCCGTCCCATTCGGTATTAGAAAAAACTTGCGTGTCTTACTTGGCTTGCAAGATGATGAAAACTTTGACAAGGTAACAATTACCAAAAAGGAAAAATCCAATGGCAACCAAAAATAAAACTACCGCAATTGAAAAAGCAAACACGATGATCGTACCCACTGCTGCTACTCGCGAACTCACTCCCGGCATTTGGAGCATGATTGAAAAGATGGCTCCTGTAATGTTCAAGGCGCGTTTATTCGGTGTGCAAAGCACAGAGCAAGCCGCCGCGATAATGCTCAAGGGGTATGAACTTGGCTTATCCATGACCGCGAGCTTTGAATTTATACAAGTCATTCAAGGGAGGCCCGGACTTTCACCACGCGGAGCATTAGCACTTTTGCACAGTAGCCCACTAATCAAAGATATAAAACTAAATCGCCTTACCGATAAAGAAGGAAAATTTGTCGGTTATGAATGCTCCATGACGCGAACTGATAACGGGTTTTCGTTCACCTCACGTTTTACGATGGACATGGCAAAAAAGGCTGGATTAATCAAGGCTGATTCAGGTTGGACAAAGTATGAAGAAAATATGTGCATGTATAGATCAATTGGTTTTGATGCTGATGTAGTTGCGCCTGATGTTACCGCGGGCATGACAACCCTCATGAAGGCCCCAGAAATGTATGGTGTGGCTTTGACCGAGGGTGGAGATGTTGTTGATGTAGCACCTGTGACAGTGCCAGATAAAACACCACTTGAAGAATTACTTGCTCAATTCCCTGCTGAATTAATCATGTCGGCAAATAACAATAAGATACCCGCAACGCCGGAAGAAATCGAAAAGGTAAGAAAAGATTTACTCTCACAACAAGAGGCAATGATATCAGCCGCAATGAGAGATTGATACTCAGTATTGAATGTTACGGGTGCGTTGTGGCATAAGCCAACGTAAACAGTTCACAGGCCCGTTACAGAAGTCCTCGCCGTGTCAATTGAAACCATCGGCCCAAAATTGCGAAGGCAGTCCGAGCGGCGAGGCGACATTAATAATCTTTTGCGCTGCTGTATTCGTGACACAAGCGAAAAGTCCATTGAAGTGCAAGAAAATCCAGTGAAACCCATTGGTGGCTTATGGACGAGCTAGACGGTACAAGCGGCGCAAAGCAATCATTGCAAAGGAATTTTTATTATGACCACATCGCAAGTTTACAAACCTATCGTTGACCACGGCGAAGCACACGCAAGAGCAATTGCGAATATGACAAAGGCAATTGCACGTGGCGATCAAGTTGCAATGCAGAAGTATTTCAAAGAAGCTCAGTACCATGAGCAAATGCAACGCAACGCCGGTATACAGGCGCGACGATATTTTTTGAGTAAGGTGAAAACATCATGAATAAACCAGTAACCAAAACAGAGTCAGAACTTGTTGAACGAATCAATAAATCTTTCGTTGAGGCTGACATTACAAAACGATGGAGCGAAGGCATTGAGCATCACCCAAAAGCCAAAGAACTTGCAAGGGAAATTGGTTCTATTGATTGGCTATTTGGCGGCGATTCTTTTAGTTTCGAATTTGGTGGCGATGGTGATAACGGCGAACAATTAACTTACTTACTTGATATTCTTTTTGACTTGCGAGATGCGGAGGCAAAATGAGCCGATGCAACCTCACCTCCGATAGTGGCGCGATCACTGGGTTTTTACAAATCCTAGAAAAACACAGTGAACAGAAAGCCAAGCTATACGATGGCATTAATACTAATATGCCAATTGATACCGCTTTGCGATATGCAACCGAAGAACTAGGGGAAGTTGCAACGGCTATAAGTCGCGATAGATACCACTCCGCATTAGATGAATGTATTGATTTAGCTCACTGTGCTTTTCTGATTTATAAAGCTATTTCAGAGCAGAAAGGAATTAACCGAAATGGTGAAATGTAAATTAACTTCTGACTCTGGCGCAATAGCCATAACATCCCCGTACGATTCGGGATTTGTGACCGAATTGAAAAGTCTTATTCCTGCAACTGATAGACGCTGGAAACCAGAAAACAAATCCTGGGTCGTTACGCTTTCGCATGGGAAAACTTTACAAGATTTATGTATGAAATATTTTAACGAACTCCCACTGCTACCAGCGATGGCAAATATCAAACCAGCGATCAAACAACAGATATTAGACGTTCGCTATATCGGCGCAACCAAAGACCGAGGCAGTGACGAACGATCCGCTTTTGGTTGGTTCAAAAATGGCTGGAATGTCGTTTTCCCTGAGCCCGTTCTCCGCGCGTGGTTTGATGCACCGTCGGTGCCTGATGAACAACCAAATTTATACTCAGTATTGCTTGTCTCACGTGCTGCGACTGACGAAGAAATCAAATCAGGCTATCGACGTATGGTCATGCAGTGGCACCCAGATCGATGTAAAGAACCTAATGCACAGGAACAATTCTTAGCTATTCAACGTGCGTATGAGGTCCTAACCAAGAATCGTGAACGATACGACGCGGGGCTTGCATTTGAAATGAGCCTGCGCAATGGATCGAAATCACAACTTACACAAATATTAGATAGACAATCCGGCTATCGTTCCCCGCTGCGATGTGGCTTGATTATGTGTGAGGGCATAGAACAAATGGGACTGTTTCAAGTGCAAAAGATTTACGCATGGCAAGATGTACGGGATTCATCCGGTCGCGTATTGGTTGTGAGCTGGCCCAAAGATGCTAAGACTTTCAAGGAGGTGTGGGCGTGACTAAGATTAAATTTGTAGATAAAAAGTTTGGTCAATCAAGCCTGAATGTAATTTCAATTGTGAATCAAATTGTGCGTGAGTATGCCGAACAGGGATACACGCTCAGTTTGAGACAACTTTATTATCAATTAGTGGCTCGCGACTACATTGAAAATTCAGTCAAATCCTACAAACGAATTGGCGGGATTGTCAGTGACGCTCGTGATGCTGGTTTGATTGATTGGGAGGCAATTGAAGATCGCGGGCGTGTTCCTTATCTTCCTGCGGCATGGGAAAGCCCTGCTGAAATTATGAAAGCAACCGCGCAACAATTCAGACTTGACCGTTGGAAAGGCCAAGAAAACTATGTTGAAGTAATGGTTGAAAAAGACGCCTTGACCGGAATTCTCCGACCGGTGTGCAGTCGTTATCACGTTCGCTTCACAGCTAATAAAGGATACTCCTCATCAACCGCTATGTTTGATGCTGGGCAACGAATACGGGAGGTATTGAGTAATTCAGGTGGTTGCGCTAATTACGCACACATTATTTATTTTGGTGACCATGATCCCTCGGGCTTGGATATGACTCGTGACGTAAAAGAACGCATATCTCAATATTGTCAGTTAGATGAAATCGAAGAGTATGTGCAAATCCACCGCCTTGCATTGAATTACAACCAGGTGGAGCAATGGAATCCGCCGCCCAATCCTGCAAAAGAAACTGATTCGCGTTTTGCAGGCTATCAGATTGAATTTGGGGATGAGTCTTGGGAGTTGGATGCTGTTGAGCCGTCAACACTAGCATCACTTGTCGAGGATCAAATCAAAGAACTAATTGATTACTCAATATGGGGTGTGGTCATTGAGCGTGAAGAAAAAATGAAAAGTGACCTGCTGAAATTTGCAAAAAATTATAAGGCACAATCATGAACACCAACTATGAAGAGCGCGAAGATGGCATTTACAAGAAAGATAATAGCGTACAAAAAGGCAACGCT
>Ga0184627_10000118_pt1 | contig 39452 bp, 33 predicted proteins | sample PLM3_127_b1_FD_133150 | JGI IMG/M metagenome (GOLD analysis project Ga0184627, IMG submission 133150) | Groundwater sediment microbial communities from an aquifer in East River, Colorado, USA - PLM3_127_b1 | ecosystem: Environmental > Terrestrial > Soil > Riparian zone | place: USA: East River... | reverse complement strand
CGACCTGCCAGCGCCGCCAGGCGCTGCTGCCGCATGCCCTGCTACCGGCCGCATGCCTCGGGCGGCTGCCCCGCCGCCCCCCGCAGCTTCTCGACCCGGTCACACCCCGCACCGACACCGGCCGGTCAATGACCTCGCATGGCGCTGCCACCTGATGACCAGGCCTCAGCCCACGCGTTGACCCACCCGGTCACCTTATCCGCGGATCTAAGTCTGAGACGCGAGCACGGCCGACCCCGTTGCGACGGTGAAAGTGTCGGTGGAGATGACCCGGTCAGGCGCGGTCCCCGCAAAGATCCGGAAGCGCCCGTCGGGAGTCTCCTCGATGTCCTGGCCGGTCACGGTGGCCAGCAGCGCGGCCACCTCGGCCACCCGTGGGTCCAGCCGCTGGCCCCGCAGGGCGTAGTGGGCCCGATACCCGTCACCGACCAGCGCGTCCACCGACCCCTCCCGGGCGGCCCGATCCTGCCAGTCGCAGGCGGGCTTGCCGGGCGCGGTGGTCGTCGTCGCGGCGCAGCAGGGCGCGGACCTTGGCGGCCAGCGGCGGCGGGCAGCGCGCAGCAGCCCCCGGATCACCCCCCGCAGCATCGTCACGGTGTCCTGGGTAGCGACCGCGTCCTCCAACGGGGCCAAGTCCAGCACCCGCCGCACCCGACCAGCTCGGCCTAGCGGGCCAGCGTGCAGGTCACCCGGAGGATCCGGTCCGGGTAATCCGATGCTCGCAGCCGCGCGCGGAAGTCCACCAGCACCGTGGACGCAAACGAGGCGGTCCCCTCTCCGGCCATCGCATCGGCCACCCCGGCCGCGTACCCCCAGCGCACATCGAAGGCGAACCGGTCGGCCGCCTCCACCTTCCCGCCCTGTGGGAGGAGGAAGGCTGGCTGATCAGCGCCACCGACGCTGCTCGTCCTCTCGACGCACCAAGTCAGGCTTGCCGTTGGGCCACTCGACGGCCCGGCCGCAGACCTCGCAGACGGCCAGCTCGGGGTAGTCGTCGCCAAGCTGGCTGCCGACGAGGTCATCGGCGAGCAGGTGGGCGTCACGGTGGTGCCCGCGGCGGCAAGCGACGAGTCGGTAGATCGGGGCAAGGTCCCGGCGCAGTCGCTGCCTCCACAGCAGCTCCCAACCCGCTTGCAACTGCATCAGCCGTACTCGCCACGGCGGTCGCGTGGTACGGGCGGCGGCCCACCGCTCAGGCGGTCCAACCTGCCACAGCACTCTCCAGGGCGGTTTGGGCCTTCGCCGCAGCGCACGGCGAACCCGGTCGGCTTGGGCACGATCCATGCCACTCCCCTCCACGGCTCACGCCGGGCAACAGTCACGGACATCGACCTGCCGCAGACCACCAGCCGGGCGGACGGGTCTGGGCAGAAGCACGGCCGTAGCCTCGAGGGCGTCCACCAACCAGGTCAAGTCCATCCTGCTGTCCAGACACCATTAGGGGGATCTGGGATGACAGCTTGTAGAGGATCAAGACGTTCGTTACGCTCAGCCATCGCCACATCATTCCGAAACGACGGACGAAAGAGGGGGCATGGCCGATCTGGGAGGCGAGATCGCGGCATTGGGCCACGCGCTGGGGAACCTCGACCAGGCTCGAGGGTCGCTGCGAGCAGATGCCGAAGCCGTCGCGACTTCGCTCGTGGAGCAGTGGCCGGCCGATCTGGACCCGTTGGTCACGACGGCAGACGTGCCCATCGGGTTGGCCGACCAGCTCGACGCTCGTATCACCAGCCGCCACAGCTTCGCCCCGAGAGCCCGCTGGTACCGGGTGAACTACGCGATCTGCGAGATCACCTGGTGGGTCGCCCGGCCCGATAGCAGGAGACGGTTGTGCCCCGAGCCCGTGGCGACACTGGTGCGCGAGCCCTACGGGCACAACCCCCACGCGGCTGTCTTGGTGGATGTCCGGCGGAGCTGGTCGGACGGCAAGGCCGAGCATGCTCCGGCCGGGGCAGAGCTGTTCCACGCCCGAGCGCTCGACCGGACACCGAGGCTCCGCGGGCTGAGTCGGTACCACCTGGCGTCAGATGAGGAGATCCGGGCATTCGCGGTCGAAGCGCCCTTCGTCGAGGAGGCGTTCACTGCCGAGGTGGCGTACCTGCGTTTGGCCATGCCGCGAACCGACGACAGGCGACTGCAACCAGCCAGTGAGCCTTGCTGACAGCGCAAGGATGCAGGCCACATCCGTGCCGCAGGGCGAACCCTCGAACCCCGAAACTCAACGTCCGCATCGACCGACCAGGCCAGCGCAGGCACCGACAGCCACCGCTGTCGAGCAACCAGTCAGGACCACCTGAGAGGGGTGAGGTCGAAAGGAGCAGAATGACGACTCGGGTTCCCCGCTTGACCACTTTGACCGGTGGTTGACTGGGGATCGAGCGCGCCGCCTCCTCGGCGAGGGCGAACTCGACCCGCCGCGCTCCCGCAGCCGCGGCGCGTAGGCGGGGGTGGTGACGAACTTGGCACAGGTCAGGTAGAGGTCGCATTCACAGGGACCTTCCTGCGGGAGCCGCAGGCAGTGGCCGAGCCCGAGCTCGAGCTCAGTCTTGAAGAAGTTGGTCTTCACCAGTGCACGGCCTCGTCGGGCAGCGTCCCGGACTTGAGGTCCTCGACGGCCGGGCCGGCGATCGTGGCACCTGGGGTGAGCACGGCCTTGTAGTCCCGCAGGACCTCGCGGTCGCTGATCTGCGCGTAGATGAGCGCCATAGAGACGCTGGAGTGCCCGAGCACCTTCATGATCGTGTGGAGGGTGGCGCCGCGCTCGGCGAGCTGAGTGCCCACGGTGTGCCTGAACCGGTGGGCAGTCAACGGTTGATGCTGACCTTCGAGCGGTGGCCACCTGGGCGGTGCCAGCCAGGTGGGCGGATGGGAATGCCGGCTGCCTTGGCGATGCGGGAAAGGGTGGTTAGGCTCGTCCCGGCTTCCACGGCCAACTCCTTGAGCGTCCGCTGGTTCTCGACATACTCGCGAGCAAACCATTCAAGGTCGAGGTCGACGTGCGAGCGGCGGCCGGGGTGGCGTGGTCGGATGCCGGCCCTATGGACATGCGCTCGCACCACCTCTCTGGAAACCCCGGTCTCAGCAGCGATCTGTGCATAGCTCCACCCGTCGGTATCGTAGCGCTGCCCCAGGTAGGCCGGACGCAGCGCAGCATGGTTGCGACGCTTGAGCGCAGCCGCCGGGGAGAACGCCCAGGACGAGCACGAGGGGTCGATTGGATGGCGGTCGGTGACGTAGCGGATGTGGGCGATCGAGACGCCAAGCCGCCGGGCAACAGTGCTCGCCGTCGCATGCTCGGCATGGAGCGCCCGACGGATCTGGTGAGGGTCAAGGAACTCTGGGTCGGGCGCGAGCCACTCCGCCTCCGGCGCCCACTCCAGCGGAGGCTGCCAGGTCAGCGGCTCGCTGATGCCGTGGGCGGCAAGCAGGACGCGTGCGTGCTGCTGGAGGGCCTGATCGACAGGGACGGTCAGCTGCTGTCGGAAGGTGCGGTAGCCGTAGGCGTCGATGCTGGTGGCGGTCCCAAGCCCGACGTGCGGCGGGCAGCCGGTGAGCAGCTCGAACAGGTAGTATTGGAGCCGGCGGAGCCGCGCGTTGCCGCCGGGTTCGCCGCCGCCGCCCCAGGTCGCATGGATCGTCCGCCACTCCGGCGGGCTGATCAGCGGCGTGTTGGTGAACGCGGTGAACATCGCCCGGCGCCGCTCGTAGTCGATCGGGGCGCCCTCATCGTCGAGTCTGCTGGCAAGTACCTCCAGCGTTCGGGCCACCCGCTCAAGGATGCCGCGGCGTATTAGGCGGCGCTGCATCGAGCTGACCGCATACCCCTTTATCACGCCGCCCAGCCGACGCGAGACTGCTGCCTGGGTGTCGATGCCGCCGACCATGGCGAGCATGCAGCTCGCAACGGCGTGGTAAACGGTCGGGTCTGCCCAGCGCACCGGCGTCAGCAGCAGCGCCCAACGCGGCCAGAGCACACCCGGGATCCACCTGCTGCGGTGTGCCGCCACGGCACGGCTCGCGACGGTTGGCAAGCGGGGACGCGGGCCGATCGTGCGGTAGCGGAGGCGATCAGCCGGGCCAAGATAACCATCCATCGCGGCGAGCAGGACCGCTTGCAACCCCTCGCTGGCATACCGCCCCCAGTTGTGCACGATCCCCGTCGGCACCGTAGCCACGCCGACATCGTGATGCCGCTGCATGAGCCAGCCGATGCGCTGCGCTGCCACTTGGACGTCCGGCGCGTCCAGAACGTCGAATGCGGCCGTCACGGTGGCCGCGACGACCGCGCTGCTCACCGGGGCCAGCAGGTTACGGCTTCGCTTAGCTCCCAGTGCCGACGCCCTGGCTTCCGAAGCGACCTCGTAGCGGCGGGCCATGAACTCCACAGGGGCATAGGGGGCGAGATCACTGTCGTCGGCGATCCTCAGGATGCGGGTCGCCAGCAGCTTGAGATCATCCAGGAACGCGCGGGCGTCACCATGCTCGATGCCGAGGTAGGTTACGGGCGCCTCGGGCTGGTCGATGAGCTGGTCCAGGGCACGCTGGGCGGCAAGGACCGGCGAGTCCGCCGGGATGGCGACCGCATCAGCTGCCCGGAGATCCTGGCCGCACGGTCGGGCAGCGTTGCCTGAGCGCCTTGTCGCGTTCGGGCTCTGTAGGCTGCATCGACCTGGTTCCACCACCACGCTGAGCCGCACCGAGCGGGCGCGTGGCACGCGGCGGCATCCGGGGCAGCGGTCGACCAGCAGCAGGTTGTGCCGGGTGCAGGCAAACCGCCACACCAGCCGCCACGACAGCGGCCACCGCCCGCCGTTGTCGGCCAGGCACGCCGGGCAGGACCACGAGCCTGCCCGGCGTCCCCAGAGATACTGTTCCCTGACCGCACGGCGGGCGTGGTCAAGTAGCAGCAGACGCCCGTCGTAGCGACGCAGTGTCATGGCGTGCACGGCCGCAAGGGGGATACCGGTGACGGCTGCAACCTGGTTGGCTTCGGCGTCGCTGAGCAGGACTGCCCAGTTCACCGACGTGACGTCGGCGCCGGGGCGGACGGCACGATAGCGGTCACGGGTGAGGCCGAGCGCTTGACGGAGCTGCGCGATCGGGGTGGCGAGTCGCCATGCCATCGCGTCGAGCCAGCTGTCCAGGGCTTCGCCCGGCAGCGGCGGCACTCTGATGGGCAGCGTCCGGTGAGGATCGCTCACGTTCACGTGACGGTCCGCGAGGCGGTACGACTCGCGGAGCCCGTCCGCTTCCCCTTGCCGGACAGGTTCGTGGCGGGCTTCTTCTTGTTCTTGGAGTTGATCTTGGTCGTCAGCCGACGCGACGCGAGCGCGGCCTCCAGCTCGCGGCGGGCGGCCTCGGACGCAGCGTCACATTTGACCGTGTCGAGTAGCTCGGCGGTCAGGCGTTCTGTTCCGGTGCGCACCGCCCGCTGACAGCCGCGGTTGATCAGCGTCATCAACGAGCCGATGTGCCCGGTGCTGCGGGCAAACAGGTAGTCCGACAGCTCGCCGGCGAGCATTCCGGGGGCCTTGTTGGCCAGTATCACCCGCTGTTCGACGGCCAGCAGCAGCTGCCGCCAAGCGTCGCGGCCCTCGTCGGTGTCGATTCGGAACGGCTCCATGCCTAGCCGGGTGGTGCGACGCCCGGTCTGCGCCAGGACCGCGTCCGCGTAGCTGTTGCCCTCGGAGAACAGGCCCCGCTGCTCCAAGCCGACGCCGATGAGGATCAAGGTGAGGGGGAACTCGTTGGCGATGTGCTTGAAATGGTTGCTGACCTCGACCCCGTTGGTGTGCCGCCACTTCAGGAAGTGCAGGTCGTCGACGATCAGCAGCCGCACCTCACATGACAGCACGCAGTCCAGGACCCGGTCGCCGAACTGGGTTGTCGTGCCCTTGAAACGGCCGGGGTGGCCGAAGAACTCCAGCAGCGCCCGGTTGAAGTCCTTCATGCCGGTGTTGCCGGTCAACCCGACCCGGCAGACCGGCCACCGCTCATGCCCTTGCTCGGTGTAGTCGCCCTCCGCGGCGAGCTCTCGGCGGTGATACTTCCTGGCGAACGCCAGCACCGAGGTGGTCTTGCCCAACCCTGGGAATGCGTCGATGGCGACCGCGCCCTTGGCCTTGTCGCCGTCTTGGAGGTTGCTGTCGACGATGTCCCACAGATCCTCGTGCAGCGCCGCCAACTGGGGGGTCTTGATCGGCCCCAGGTTGGCATGCCAGATGCGCCGTGCCTTGTTGTAGTCGGCTCGCGCACCCTCACCGAGCGCGCGGAGCTGGACGGGTGACAGCTGCTCAGGCTTGATCCGCCGCGCGGCCTCGATGAACTGCTTCCAGCCTTCCTTGCGCGACAGGGTCAGGTTGTCGAGCTTGGGCAAACGCGCATCGTTCGGAGCGTCGCTCGGAGTGGCGCCGGGAGCGGCCCGATCAGCGGGATGTGCTACGTTCACCCGCCTGCTCGCGGGCTTACTCGCGCGCCTGCTCACTCCACGTCCTCCAGCGCGTCGGCGTAGAAGTCGTCCTCGGTGAGGTCCCCGTCGGCAGGGTCGAGTTCGTCCACGTCGTCGTCGCCTGGTTTCGGCAGCTCCGGCTCCGGCTCTGGCTCGGGTTTCCGTGCCATGCCGGGTGTCGTGCCGGCGTTCTGGAATGCACCAGGTTCGCTGGTGGCGGCCGCGGGCAACTCCAGGACCTTGCGGACCGATGGCAGCGAGGACACCTCGTCTGGGGACGGAAGATCGATAGCGGCCTGGTCACGGGAGATGCGCAGCGCCATGCGCCGTTCCGCCATGCTCATCCCCAAGCCGAGGTTCCACCGCTCCAGCAGGTCGGCCACCGCAAGCTCGTCGTCGGGATAGGTGTATTTCGCCGCGGCCATCCGGCGGGCGAACTGCAAAGCTTCATCGCTGAGCGGCATGTCGACCGCCGGGGCGTGCTCCCAGATCAGGGCATGCCAACGACGGCTGGCCGGGTCGCGGAAGTAGACGCGGTTGATGTCATCGGGATCCACCTGGATTGGCCATCGTCCCTTCGCCTTCCCGGTGTAGGGGCTGGTGATCTCGCGGTAGGGGTCCAGCGCCGGGCCGTTGTAGCGGCGCCGACGGATCTCGATGCCGTAATGGTGGATCTGCCGCCATTTCGTCTGCAGGAACTCAAACCCTAGGTCAGGGTCGCGGGGCACTTCGACGTAGCCGGCCCGTTGCAGGCCATGCTCGAACATCGCCGCCGGCGACAGCAGGCCCGGCAGGTGCGGATCGACCAGTCCCTTGTGGGGTGTGGTGGTAGATCCCTGCGATCCATTCCCGGATGATCGCCTCCAGCTCGTTGAGGAAGAAGAACGCCTGCCCTTCGGGGTCGAGGCCCCGTGAGTGCACGTCCGGCCCCTTGTAACCGGGCAGCGCCTCCAACAGATCCTCGCGCAGGGTCCGGAAGAACCGCTCGAGCGGGCCCTTGTCGCGGCCGGTCCGCAGCCGTGCCGGCTGGACGGAGATGCCCATCCGCTGGCAGACGCTGGTCAGATGCTCAGAGACGTAGATCCTGCCGTGGTCGACCACCACCGTCTCGGGCGCCAGCGCCGGGCTTGCCACCCATCCTGACGAGGCGGCGGCCTCGGCCATGGGGCCCTCGATGGCGTTGATCTCCAACAGGACAGCGCGTGGGATGCCGTGATCGGGCCAGACGGCATGCTGCGGCCAGTTCGCACCTGCCGGACGTGGCCGGTAGGTCTGGTAGAGCACCGAGCTGGCATCCACCGACTTGGTCGACACCGGCGTGAGCCGCACCCCGGTGATGCAGCGGGTGTACCAGTCCATCGCCGCGGTCAGCTCGGCCTGCACCCAGCGAAGCGTGAGCGGGTCCAGCGCGAACACATCCAGCCGGGTGGTGTCCAGCAGGAGGTACTCGCCCGGGCGGGTCGGCCGCAGCTTCCCGTAGACCGTGCCGGGCCGAGCGGCGATATCGCGGTTCCGCTTGGTGGACAGCCGGAAGGTCGGCTGGCGTTCCTCCAGCTCCTCCAGCCACCGGTAGGCGGTCGCCCGGCTCGGCAGCGGCACTACGCCGGACCCGTGCCGGGCGGCCAGGCGTGCGGCGGTCCGACGGATCACGATGCTGAGGCTGGGCTTGGATTCGTCGGTGTGCTCGGCCATGACCTCCAACGCGGTCTCCACCCACCGCGAATCCGCCCGGCCTAGTCCGCCCATGCCGACTACACCCGGCCTATGCGGCCCGTCCCCGCGGACCAGCCCGGCCTCGGCGTCTTCCCGGAACCGTTGCACCCACCGCTCGATGGTGCGTTCCCCAACGCCCAGCTCCGCCGCCTTGGCCGCATACCGCGCCATCAACGACATACCAGGCCCATACTCGGACCGCGGCTCGCCCGGTGCGGCCAGTTCAGCGCTGCCCGACCGGTAGCCGGTGAGGAGCTCGCGCAGGTGCGCCGCCCGCTCCAGCACCTCATCACGCTCCGCCTCGTTCAGCTGTGCGAGGACCGTCGCTGCCACCTCACCGGCATCGTCGGACGCCGGGCCCGGGTTGGCAGGCACCACCCGTGCACGCTCGGCGGTCAGCAACTCCCGCAGCGACAGGCGCAGCGGCCGTCCCCGCCCGTCTCGGGCCAGGACCTCGCACCCAGCGGCGCTGCCGAACAGTTGCTCGACCGTGACGACTTCGCCGTCGTAGATCAGCCGAGCCCCGACCCCCAGCCGTACCACACCGCTCACGACGCCTCGGTCCTCCAGAGCCGATGGGACGCACGCAACGGCGTGCGCAGGTCCGTGGTGAAGAACTGCTCCCACAGCAGGTGCAGCACCGCCGACCGCACCAGGACCTCTGGGCGGTCCGGGAAGCTCCGGACGGCCTCGCCGAACGCGACGCCGTCCAAGTCGACGCCGCGGATCTCACCCAGCAGTCCCGCGTCGAACAGCCGCGCCCGACGGTAGCCGGCCAGGAACCGCAGGTTCGCCAACTCCGGCTCAGGCGGTTCGGACCACACCTCGAACCCCCAGCCATGGGCCTCCACCACCTGCTTGGCCCAGCCCAGGCTGAACGCGACCTTCGGCTTGTCCACCAGCCGGCGCGGCTTGACCTCCACCACCAGCGGAACATCCTCTTCTCGCAGGAGCAGGAGGTCGGGGATATGCGAGCGTGTCGCGCCATCCACATGGGCCTGGAGCAGGAACGGCTGGGCGAACACCAACCGCACTGACCGGTCGAAGTCGGCGTAGATCAGCCGCGCGAGCTCCAGCCGGGACTCGTAGATCACATGTCCCTGGGTGGTGGCGCACCAGTACGACCCCGAGTAGTGCCGCTGGCCGTCGTACCACCGGAACGTCCGCCACGGAGCCGCCGACCGAAACATCTCCACCGGGCTCGCCGGCCAAGCCCGATGCTCGTCGGTGCCGCCATCCTCCCGACGCACACCCACCACAACCGACTCAACCGCGAACTCGCCTGCCATGCCCTGTCCTTGGCCTCATGGCTCAACAGCTCCTGCATCACGACCTATCGGCCTACACCACGCGAACCGAATCTTGCGCCGACAGTAGAGCTTCAGCCAGATAGCCGCGAAGCAGACGAAGGTTGTAAGGCTTCTCATATTCTGTAGGGTCCGTCCGCAGATGAACAGCGGAAGGCTTGCTGTGGTCCGGATCCGTGCCCTTGAACAGATAGTCTGCAGCCCGAGCTTGAACAATCCGGTGAGGCCGTTGCTGATGGCGGAACGGGATCGATGCCCATCGAGCTCAGCGCGTGTCGCATCCAAGGGGGCTGTGGCGATGTTTCAGCGGGTCGGCAGTGTCGTAAATGGAATCATTGATGGGATTAGGGGGTTCGCACGCAGCAACGTCTCCTTGCCAGGACGAGTCCGCGCAGGTCCGCCGTGTTGACCTCGGCAAGGTTGTCGAGCGGGGACCCCTAAGGCGATTCCTGGATGGCGCCGGCGGCGGCAGAGGAGGATCCTCCTCGCGATGCTCGAACAGGGCAGCTATCAGTGGCGGAAGTTGTCGACTCTGGCCAAGGCGATCGGAGGGTCGGGACCTGAGGGACAAGCCAAAGTCCAGGACCTGCTTATCTCCATAGGGGCGCGTGCCTCGGTACGAGGGGTCAAGAGGAGCTTTGGGGGCTTATCAGCCGGGTCGGCTCGTCTGGCGAGGCTTCAGCTGGTGAGGCGGCGACGGTCGACGTGGCTGATCCCAGCGCTCTGGCGGTCGGGTTCCGCGGCCGTTGGGCGCGGCTGCCGTTGGTTCGTCGCGGTGGTTGAACACTGCCGATCTGCCCGCTGGTGCCCGGCTGTGAAGCAAGCAGGGCGCGGATGTCTGGTCGGGCCAGCGCGTTGAGGAGTGCGGCTCCGCGGCTGGTCGGCCGCAGCGGCCGGGCGGGGGTGGCGCGCTTGTAGAGCTGCGCGCCGATGTCGCGTTCCAGTCGTTGCAGTTGCTTGACGAGCGCTGACTGGTGGGCGCCGAGGTGGTCGGCGGCGGCCTCGATGGTCGGGAACGTCATGGCGGTGTGGAAGCGGTGCAGCCGCTGCCAGCCGCCAAGGCCGCCCTCCACTGCGCGGCGGATATCGCGGGGGATGCTGGGGTCGAGGGTGCGCACCATCTGGGGGTGGCTGGTGACGCCGGTCGGCCGGATGGGGATGCCGTAGCGGCGGGCGGCGCGGTTGACGGTCATCTCGGAGACGCCGAACTCGGCGGCGATGTCGGTGAAGGAGCGCTTGCGGTCCAGGTATTGGCGGCGCAGCCAGTCGGGGTCGATGGGGGTGGCGTCGTGGCCGGTGGCCAGGGCGATCCCGGCGTGGCGGGCGTACTGGGCGACCAGCCGGGTGGGCAGGCCGGTCTCGGTGGCGATCTGCGCGAGACGCTTGCCGCCGGCGGTGTACTCGCGTTCGAAGAAGCCGCGGGTGAGCACGCGCCGGGCGTGCTGTCGGCGATGCCAGGCCATGGGTCGGGTGTTAGCCCCCCAGCGGTGTGGGGTCTGGGCGATGTGCTCCAGCGCGAGCCGGACGTGGTCGACGGTGGTCTCAAGCCGCCTGGCTGCGGCGCCGGGCGGGAGGCGGTCAATGACCACGAGCTGGTGGACGGCGTCCAGGTCGATGTCGTCGGGGTCTCGTCCGGGCAGCTGCAGGTCCTGGCAGCAGTCGGCGGGTGGCTGCCAGGTCAGCGGCTCGTCGATGCCGAGCTGGTGAAGATGGCGGGCGGCGTGGTCGGCGAGCGCGTCGCGGACCGCTAAGGTCATGGACGCGGTGAAGGCCAGGTAGGTGGTGCGGTCGGCGGCGGTGCGGAACCCAAGGGCGTGGCTCGGGTCGTTGAGGTCGGCCCCCGACAACAGTTGGTAAAGGTAGCGCCGCGCGTCCAGGAGCCTGCGGGCCTCGCCCGGGTGGGCGCCGGCCTGGTAGCAAAGCTCCTGCCAGTCCGCCTGGCTGATCGTGGCCGGGCCGATGGCGGCTCGGCGGCGGTGGTAGTCGATGGGGCTGCCGTAGCGGTCGAGGTAGTCGGCGAGCCGGCAGACCGCGACGAGGACCTGCTGGTGGCCGTGGCGTTCCAGGGCCTTGAGGGTGGAGGCGATGCGCCTGCGCAGGTAAGGATGCAGGTGGGCGGTGGCCTGGCGGAGGGTGCGGTTGGGATGTCCGGGCAGCAGCAGGCACGCCGAGATCGTGCTGCGGAACCGGTCGGCGTGAAAGCCGTTGGTAGGCAGCAGGCGGATGGTCCAGTCCGGCCAGAGCTGTTGGGGCATGTGGCGGGCGCGGGCCACCGCTGGCAGCTCGGCGTTGGTGGTAGGGGTGCGGGCCTGCGGGGTGCAGGAGCGGTAGCGGATCCGGTCGACCGTAGCCAGGTCGGGGTCGAGGGCGCGCAGGAACCGGCCGCGGACTGGGTCGGAAAGCTGTCGCCATTGCTGTGGGGCCAGGCCGGGTGGGCGGACCTGCCGCCGGTCGGGACCGCGGCGGAGCAGGCCGCGGAGCTGGTCGATCGCGTCCTGGTCGTCGCCGGTGATCAGCGCTGCGGCCTTAGTGGCGATCGCGCCGATGAGCGCGGCAGCAGTGGGCGGGGCCATGCCAGGCTGGGTGCGGAGGCTGGCCGGTCGGGTGCGGTAGGCCTGCCAGGCACGCTCGACGTGCGCACCGAGGTGGTGGAAGTCCCTCTCGGCGGCGAGGCGCAGCAGCCAGCCACCGACGGCGCGCAGGTCGCCGAACACGACGGCAGGTGTGGTCGGCAGCTGGGGAGTGGTGCCTGTCTCGACGGCGCTGAGCAGCGTGTTGATCCAGCGTTGGGTGGCCAGCAGCGGATCGTGGGACGCCAGCCGCAGCGGGTCGATGGTGCGTAGGTCGACCCCGCACGGGCGGCCGGTGGTGGTGGTGCCGGGGCAGGTCGCTGGGGGGTGGAGGCTGCTGGTGGCGGTGACGGTCCTTCGAGGGATGCGCCCGCAGGCTGGGCAGGTGTCGTGCAGCAAGACGTCGTGGTTGGTGCAGGCAAACACCCACGACAGCCGCCAGCGCAGCAACCACCGCCCGTCTCGTTCCGACAGGCACGACGGGCAGTAGCGCGAGCCCCTGGTTCGCGCCCACCACGCCGAGCGGGCCACCGCCCGGCTGCGCTGGTCCACTCGCAAGACGTGACCGTCGTAGACGCGCAGGGTCATGGCGTGCAGCCGAGCCACCTCCATACTGGCGACATAGGCGAGGCGGCGGGCCTCGGCCGGGTGGAGGCAGACGGTGTGGTCAGGCAGGCCGTGGATGTTCGGGCGGATGCCGAGTGCGGCCAGCAAGACCCCCGTCGTCACGTCAAGCCGCCGGCAGTAGGCCTCCAGCCAGCTGTCGAGAGGCTCACCCGACAGCGGCGACAGCCGCAGCGGCAGGGTCCGCGGCGTGCCCGGACCGGTCATGCTTACCCTGTCGGCCTGCGGCGCTTGCGGCTGGGCGCGGCGCGGCCTTGGACGCGGGTCGTCAGGGGTGCCGGCGGCCATCGCTGCGGCGAACTCCAGACGGGCCTTCTCCGCAGCTTCGTCGATCTTGACCGTGTCGAGCATTGTTCAGAAGAACCTGGACCCTACATTATTCTGCGACGAATTCGCCAGACGTCCGCCATAGCGAATGAGAATTCGTCACCGGAAATGAGACCCTACAACAGCTACAGGCTGCGGGCCGCCATGGGGGCGAAACGCGAGTACTGGCCCTGGAAGGTCACCGTGACGGTGTCGGTGGGCCCGTTGCGGTGCTTGGCCAGGATGAAGTCGGCCTCGCCCTTGCGGGGCGACTCCTGGTCGTACAGCTCCTCCCGGTAGATGAACAGGACGAGGTCAGCATCTTGCTCAAGCGCGCCGCTTTCGCGCAGATCTGACAACAGGGGCCTTCGGTCCGCTCGCGCTTCGGTCTGGCGGGAGAGCTGGGAGACGGCGATGACGGGGACCTCCAGCTCCTTGGCCAGGAGCTTCAGCGACCGCGAGATCTCGCTGACTTCCTGCTGGCGGTTCTCGACCCGCTTGGTCGCCTGCATGAGCTGCAGGTAGTCGACGATCACCAAGCCGAGGCCGTGGCGCTGCTTGAGCCGCCGGCACTTGGCACGGATCTCCATCATGGTGGTCGCGGCCGAGTCGTCGATGAACAGGGGGGCGTCGGCCAGCTTGCCGAGCGAGCGAGTCAGGCGGGTCCAGTCGGACTCCTCCATGCGCCCGGTGCGCAGGCGCTGCATGTCGACCGTGCACTCGGCGCACATCAGGCGCTGCACCAGCTCGGTCTTGCTCATCTCGAGTGAGAACACCACGGTGGGCACCTGCGCCCGCACCGCAGCGTTCCTGGCGACGTCGAGGCCTAGCGTGGACTTCCCGACGCCCGGTCTTGCCGCGACGATGATCAGGTTCGAGTTCTGCAGGCCGGAGGTGAGGCGGTCGAGGTCGGCGAAGCCGGTAGGGACGCCGGTGATCTCGCTGCGGTCGTTGTGGAGGCGCTCGATCGCCTCCAGGGTGCCGGTCAGCACCTCGCGCAGGCTCTGGTAGTCCTCGCTGACCCGGCCCTGGGCGACCTGGTAGACCAGCGACTCGGCGATGTCGACCGCGCGCTCGGTGTCCTGCGGCGTCTCGAAGCCGAGCTGCACGATGCGGGTGCCCACGTCGATCAGGCGGCGGAGGACGCCCGCCTCCTTGACGATCCGGGCGTAGTGCGCGGCGTTGGCGGCCGTCGGCACCCCGGACACCAGCGTGAACAGGAACGGGGCGCCGCCGATGTCCTGCAGCACGCCGTCACGGCGCAGGAACTCGGCCACGGTGACCGCGTCGACCGCCTGGCCGTGGGAGTAGAGGCTGAGGATCGACTGGAACACGGTCCGGTGCGCCGGCCGGTAGAAGTCGTCCTCGTGGAGCATCTCGAGAACCTCGGCGATGGCGTTCTTGGACAGGAGCATCGACCCGAGGACCGACTCCTCCGCCTCGATGTTGTGCGGGGGAACCCGCTCGTAGGGCTGGGCGTCGGACCGCGAGCCGCCGCCTTCGGCAACCGGGGGGCGGATGGCCATCGCAGTGCTCTCCTTGCCGCGGCGCCGTTGGAGGCGGCGTGCCTTCACCGCACCCGCCCGGCGGGCGGTGTGTGACCTTGCAGACCTGCTCGGGCTAGCCGGGGACGACCTCGAGGTTCACGGTCGCCTCGACTTCCGGGTGGAGCCGGACGGTGAGCTGGTGGCTGCCCAGCTGCTTGATGGGGGCGTCGAGGTGGATGCGGCGGCGGTCGATCTCGGTGCCGCCGGTCTTGGCCACCGCGTCGACGATCTGCGGTGTGGTGATCGAGCCGAACAGGCGGCCCTCGGAGCCCGCCTTGGCCGGGATGACGACCCGGAGCGACTCGAGATGGGTCGCAATCGTGCGCGCCTGCTCGAGGTCGGCGACCTCGCGGGCGATCCGGCGGGCCCTGATGCCCTCGGCCTGGCGCACCGCGCCAGGCGTGGCCAGGCGGGCCAGGTTCCGGGGCAGCAGGTAGTTCCGGCCGTAGCCGTCTGCGACGTCGACGATGTCCCCGGGGGCGCCGACCCCGCGGACCTCCTGGGTAAGGATGACCTTCACGTCTCCCTCTCAATCGGGCCCGCCGGTGGCGGACCGTAGATCGGACTGCTCGGGGCCCGCCTGACGGCGGACGATCCTCTCATTCCGACGGCCAAGTTCGGCCGTCGATCATCGGACGGAGTAGGGGAGCAGCGCCATCTCGCGGGCGTTCTTGATCGCTGACGCGACGTCGCGCTGGTGCTGCGAGCAGTTCCCGGAGACCCGGCGGGCGCGGATCTTGCCCCGGTCGCTCATGAACTTGCGCAGGAGGTTGACGTCCTTGTAGTCGATGAAGTCCTGCTTGTCGGCGCAGAACTGGCAGAACTTCCGCTTGGGCTTGCGCTGGAACGTGCTCTTTGGCATCTAGGGTTGCCTCCTGGCCGGCCGCATCTACTCCGAGTCAGTGTCACCAGGACGCAGACTCAAGTTGCCTCCTGGCCGGCCGCTTGCTGACGGTCCGGCCGCATCTCTATCACCGCCGTGTCAGAATGGCGGCTCGTCGTTGAACTGTCCGCCCTTGGAGCTGCCGCCCGAGCCGCCCCCTTCGCCGCTGCCGCCGCTGCCGCCGCGTGACGACCGCTCGACCTTGGCGGTGGCGAACTTGAGGCTCGGGCCAACCTCGTCGGCCTCGACCTCGGTGACCGAGCGCTTCTCGCCCTCCGGGGTCTCCCAGGACCGGGTCCGCAGCCGGCCGACCACGATGCAACGGGTGCCCTTCTGCAGGGTCTCGGCGATGTTCTCGGCCTGCTGGCGCCAGACGTTGATGCGGAAGAACGAGGTCTCGCCGTCCCTCCACTGGTCGCCCTCGCGCACCCGGGGCGTCACGGCCAGGCGGAAGTTGGCCACCGCCGCGCCGTTCGGGGTGAAGCGCAGCTCCGGGTCGTCGGTCAGGTTGCCGACGAGCATGACTTGGTTGTCGACTGCCACCAGTACACCTCACTCACATCCCGCGCCGGCTGCCGCCGGGCACGACCAACAGGACCAGGCCCCCTACAGGGCCAGCGGGGAAGGAGACGTCCAACTGCGTGGTCTACGCGGCCTGCGGCCGTACGACCTTGTGCCGGATCACGTTGTCGGCCAGGCCAAGCACACGGGAGAGCTCGTCGACCGTCTCGGGTATGGCCTCGAGGTCGACCACCGCGTAGTAGCCCTCGTTGATGTGCCGGATCTCGTAGGCGAACCGGCGCTTGCCCCAGTGGTCGATGCCGGTGATCTTGCCGCCCCGGCTTGTGACCGTCGTGAGGTACTTGTCGACCGCAGCCTTGACGTCCCTGTCCTCCAGGCTGGGATCGAGAATCAGCATGACTTCGTAGTGACGCATGTCACCTCCTCTGGACTGAAGCGGCCCCCGGGTGGGAGCAGGAGTGTGAAGCCGACCGAGGGTAGCAGCGTGCCGCTTCACCGGGCAACCGACCGGCGGCCTGGACGGCAGTTGTCGAACGTGTGTTCCCAGCCATATGCATAGTCTGCCACCACCCTGTGACAGTCTGCTCGCCGATATCCACAGCCCCGAGCAGGTCATCTCCGCCATGAACGGCCGGCCACAGCGCGGGCAGCGGGCGGAGCGGGCGGGTACCCACCCGGGCAGCGGGCGGAGCGGGCCGCCGGGCCTCAGGGGCCGCCGGGCCTCACGGGCCGCCGGGCCTCACGGGCGCCGGGCCTCACGGGCCGCCGGGGGCGGCCGGATCCCGGTCCGGGCCTTCGAGGAAGGCGCGGACGGTGAGCGCACCTGCTCCCAGCAGGAGGAGGTTGCGGGCGGCGAGCAGGCAGACGTCGAACGCGGCCAGGTGGCGGAGCTGGGTGTAGCGGAACGGGAAGATCACCTGACTGATTGCGATCGCCGCCACCAGCACCCAGAGGGCGCGCCGGCCGGTTGCCCGCTCGGCGAGGGCGGCCATGGGTGCGCCCAGCCAGACCAGGTACTGCGGGGAGAGCACCCGGGTCGGCAGCACGAAGGCGAACACGCCGATGGCGAAGGCGCCTGCCCAGTCGGCCGGGCGCAGCCCGCCCGAGCGGCGCGACCGCCGCCACACCAGCCAGGCCGCGGTGAGCAGGGCGGTCGCGGTGGCCGCGGTCGACACCGCCTTGACCACCCCGGAGAGGCTGGACTGCAGTTCGTAGGCGCCGAAGCCGGGGACCGTGCGGGCAGTCAGCCCGCCGGCCAGGTGGGCCAGACCGATCGCGCTGGCCCAGAGGCTCTCGATCTGCACCCCACGCTCCACGTGGTAGAGCACCGCGCCGAGCGTGCCCTCGACCGACAGGGCAAGGGCGGGCACCACGGTGAGGGCGAAGCCGGCCAGGAACGCGGGGGCCGTGCGGCGCAGCGACCGCCACCAGCCTTCCGCGGGCACCAGGCCGAGGACGAGCAACGGCAGGAGCACGCCTGGGTAGAGCTTGGCCGCCGCGCCGTAGCCGAGCGCGGCCGCTGCCAGCCCGGCCCGGCCCTCGGCGGCCAGGGTGGCGGCCAGCAGCACGCAGACCGCGGGCACGAGGTCGAAGCGGAGCACCAGCAGCGGCCCGATGGCGGCCATGACCCCGATGTAGGCAAGGGGGATCCGGCGCCGGCCGGCGTCCAGGAGCCGGGCCAGCCGGACCGCCGCCCACAGGCCGACGGCGTCCACGGCGAGCATCTCGAGGACGAAGGCGAGCCGGTAGCCGGCACCCGTGCCGACCACCAGGCCAGGGATGATCGTGAACGGCACGCTGCCAGGCGGGTACTCGATGGCCACCTCCCGGTAGGGCAGCTCCCCCTGGAACATGCGCTCGACCTTGGCCCCGTAGAGGCGGACGTCGCCGAATAGGGCCGCCGAGTACAGCCTGGGGTGGAGCGAGACCACCAGCAGGACGGCGCGGGTGACGACCCAGAGCCCGACGATCACGAGCTGGGCCTGGCGCGAGGGCAGGCTGGGCGGGCCGGTGGCCAGTCGTGCGGCCCGCACGGCGGTGGCGGCCCGCACGGCTAGCCGCCGACCGTGGACGGCGGCGGCCTCCGGCGCCTGGCCGGGTCGGTGCTCTGATTCTGGATGGTGGTGTCCGGGAACGGCGAGGTCGACGGCGGCAGGCTGGAGATCGGCAGCGTCGTGGTGGGCGGCCCTTGCCGTCTCGTGGGCGGCGGCACCGTGGACGGCAGGAGCGTGGTGGGGGGAAGCGTCGTGGTCGTGGGCGGCAGGGTCGTGGTCGGGCTCAGCACCTCGCCGTCGAACACCGGCGCGCTGAAGGCCAGGGGAGGGGTGCCGGCGAGCGAGATGGTCATGAAGTCGTGCCACATCTTGGCCGGGAACGAGCCGCCAGACACGTTGCGAACGCCGTGCACGTTCTCGAGCTTCTGCTTGGGGTCGTTGTACCCCATCCAGACCGAGGCCACGAGGTTGGGGGTGTAGCCGACGAAGCGCGCGTCGGTGAAGTCGTTGGTGGTCCCGGTCTTCCCGGCCGCCGGACGCCCGATGTCCGCCCGCCTGCCGCTGCCGTCCTCGATCACGCCTTGCAGGGCGAAGTTGATGGTGTCGGCCACGTTCTCGTTCACCACCCGGTGCGCCTTCACCCGGTGCTTCTGCGCGGGCCGCCCGTCGACCCCCGGGATGGTGATGGGCTTGCCCGCCAGGTCGGTGATCTCCTCGACCACGTAGGGCTCGGCGTAGATCCCCCTGTTGGCCCAGGTGCCGTAGGCCGCCGCGAGCTGCAGCGTGCTCACCTCGCTGGCGCCCAGGGCGAGCGAGGGGAGCTCGTCCAGGTCGGGCCGGCGCTCGCTCGAGGAGAGGGTGGCACCCACGCCGGTCTTCATCGCGAGCTCGGCGACCTTGGCCGGTCCTGCCTTCTCGATGAGCTGCATGTACACCGTGTTGATCGAGTCCCTGGTCGCCTGCAGGAGATCGACCCGGCCGAACTCCTGGTTGCCGAAGTTGCGGATCGGCTGGCCGTCCACGACGATCCGGCGTGGTCCCTTGAACACCGCCTTGACCGAGAAGCCGTCGTTCAACCACTGCTCCAGCACGAACGGCTTCATGGTCGAGCCGGCCTGGCGCATGGAGTCGGTGGCCAGGTTGTACTGCTGCACCCGGTAGTTGCTACCACCGTACATCGCTCGCACCGCGCCGGTCTGCGGGTCGATCGCGACCAGGGCGGCCAAGGGGTCGCCCTTCCTGCCCAGCACGGTCTTGACCACCTTGTCGGCGGCCGTCTGCATCCGCGGGTCGAGCGTGGTCGTGACCCGGAAGCCGCCCAGGTTGACGCGCTCGGCGCCGAGCTGGTCGACGAGGTTCTGGCGCACCTTCTCCAGGAAGTAAGGGGCCGGCGAGGTCGCGATGCTCCCGCCGCGCCGCGCCGCCTCCTTGGCGGTCCCGAGCGGGACCGCCAAGGCCCTGGCCGCCTGCTCCTGGGTGAGGGCGCCCTGCTCGGCCATGGTCCGCAGCACCAGGTTGCGCCTGGCCAGGGCGGCCTGCCGGTTTCGGTCCCTGGAGTAGAACTCGGGGCTGCGGATGGCGCCTGCCAGGAACGCTGCCTGGGCCGGGGTCAGGTTCCGGGCCGTCCAGGCCGGCTTGCACGCCTGGCCCTGCTTGTTGCACTTGAGCGCGGGGAAGTAGGTGCGGGCGGCCGCGTCGACCCCGTAGGCGCCGCGGCCGAAGTAGATGGTGTTCAGGTAGAACTCAAGGATCTGGTCCTTGGAGTACTTCTCCTCGAGCTTGGTGGCGATGATCGCCTCGCGCAGCTTGCGGAAGACCGTGCGCTTGCGGTCGAGGTAGGCGTTCTTGACGTACTGCTGGGTGATGGTGGAGCCGCCCTGGGCCACCCGGCCGCGGGTGACGTTGGCCCACGCGGCCCGCAGCAGGCCCCGAGAGGAGATCGCCCCGTGCTGGTAGTAGTCCCGGTCCTCGGCCGCGATGACCGCCGCACGCATGGCCGGTGAGATCCCCTTGAGGGGGACCTCGCGCCGGTTCTGCTCCGGGGTGATCGTGGTCAGCTCGTGCCTGTACCTGTCCTGGATGATGATGGCCTGGGCGGTCGGGACCTTGTCGGGGAGCGGCACCTTGGCGAACGCATAGACCAGGCCGATCACGCTGCCGACGACCACCGCCAGCACGGGCACGGCGAGCCAGAGGCTCCAGCGCAGGACGCGGCGGAGACGGGGGCGCGGCGTGGGTTGCGCGAGCCTGGCCACACGGGGGGTCTTCGTCGTGCGTGCTGCCATGGCGGATGACTTTACCGCACTCGGCCAGATCCGGTCTCCGCCCACGGCCCCCAGGAGCGCCACAAGCGTTCCCAAGGGAAGACCCATACCCAACAGGGTAAGGCCATCAGCGCCTGTGCCGTGGTCGAGCGGGTCCCCACGGCTGGCCGACGTGCCTGCGGCCGAGGAGGTAGCGCTGGGCCAGGTGGTTCCAGTAGCAGGCCGTGCAGACCTCCACGACGTAGCAGGCGAACTCCTCCACCGAGCGGTGCAGCGCGGCCAGGCCGTCACGCGGCCAGACCCTGCCGGAGTCTTGGCGCAGCGCGTCACCGAACACGTAGGTCACGTGGACGAGGGAGGACTCGGCGCACACCGGGCAGAGCACCAGGGTCGACTCGCCGACGTTGCGGGCCGCCCGGAGCAGCTCGGGGTGGGCGTCGCACACCTCGGTGCGTGACAGACGCCCACCGCGCAGCTCGGTGAGCTTCGCCCGTTTGGCAAGCGTGTAGTCGACAAGGCGCATGGCGGCGAGGGAGGAACGGTGCCGGCCGGGTGCCGGCGCTCGACACAGTCTACCCAGGCCATGCATGGTTGTTCACGGAACGGATACGCGCCGGACACGCGGAGGCGGGCGGGTTGACACTCCCGGATGGACCAACCTATCGTGTCGATACATCGGATCGATACATCGGCGCGATTCGCGCGGGTCGACCGACAGCAACAAATTCCTGGGGGGACGTTCTCGTGCTCGAGCTTGCAGTGCTTGGACTGCTCAAGGAGGCGCCGATGTCCGGCTACGAGCTGAAGAAGCAGCTCGGGGTCAAGCTCGGCGCCTTCTGGCGCGTCAGCTTCGGCTCACTCTACCCGTGCCTGAAGCGGTTGACGGCCGACGGCGCGCTCGAGGTCGAGGAGTCGCTGTTCACCTCGCGCAAGAAGCACGTGTACCGGCTCACCGACCGGGGCGACCTGCACTTCCACGAGCTGCTCGAGTCGGCGGACATGCACGACCTCGAGCAGGACCGCTTCTCGCTGCGGCTGGCCTTCTTCCGCTACCTGCGTCCGGAGACCCGCCTGTACCAGCTCGAACGACGCCGCGGCTACCTGCAGGAGCGCCTGGCCGACCTGCGGGCGTCGCTGCGCTCCGCGCGTGACCGGATGGACGCGTACACGCTCGAGCTGATGGACCACGGGCTCGAGGAGCGCGAGCGGGAGATCGCCTGGCTCGACCGGCTGATCGCGGCCGAGCGGGACTCCACCCAGCAGGGCGAGCCCCGCGGCGGCGCGGCCGCCCGCCCGGTATCCACGGCCGCCCATCCGGCCTCTACCAACAAGGGCCACCAGGCCGGCGACGGCCCTGGCACGCCCGGACCTGCCGCGCAGGTCCCGACCACGCGCGACCCCCGCCTACCGGAACGGACCGGCTAGTGCGGTGGCCACGAGCGTTTGCCGGGTTGGCAGCGACGTTCGCGCTGCTCAGTGAGCCAGACCATCCCGGTCGACGTAGATGGCCACCGCACTAGCCGCCACAGCAGGAGGGCAGACACAGATGAGCATCGTACGCGTCGCGATCGTCGGCGTGGGCAACTGCGCCTCGTCCCTGGTGCAGGGTTCGCAGTACTACAAGGACGCCCAGCCGGGCGAGGACGTCCCAGGGCTGATGCACGTCGATCTCGGGGGCTATCACGTTCGCGACATCGAGTTCGTCGCCGCGTTCGACGTCGACGCCAAGAAGGTCGGCCGTGACCTGTCCGAGGCGGTCTTCGCCGGCGAGAACAACACCGTGCGGTTCGCCGACGTGCCCCCGCTGGGCGTGGAGGTGCAGCGCGGGCCGACCCTCGACGGGCTCGGCCGGTACTACACCGAGACCATCGAGGAGGCAGCCGCCGGGCCCGTGGACGTCGCCACCACCCTGGCCGCCACCGGCACCGACGTGCTGGTCTGCTACCTGCCCGTGGGCAGCGAGGAGGCCGCCCGCTTCTACGCCAGCGAGGCGCTCAAGGCCGGGGTGGCGTTCGTGAACTGCCTGCCCGTGTTCATCGCGGGCACGCCCGAGTGGGCCGAGCGGTTCACCGCGGCCGGCGTGCCGATCATCGGCGACGACATCAAGTCGCAGGTCGGCGCGACCATCGTGCACCGGGTCCTGACCCGCCTGATCGAGGACCGGGGGGTGCGGATCGACCGCACCTACCAGCTCAACTTCGGCGGGAACATGGACTTCATGAACATGCTGGAGCGCGACCGCCTGGAGTCCAAGAAGATCTCCAAGACCCAGGCGGTCACCTCCCAGGTGGACCGCGACCTCGGCAAGCGCAACGTGCACGTGGGGCCGAGCGACTACGTGCCCTGGCTCGACGACCGCAAGTGGTGCTACATCCGGGTCGAGGGCCGCGCGTTCGGGGACGTGCCGCTCAACCTCGAGCTCAAGCTCGAAGTGTGGGACTCGCCGAACTCGGCCGGCGTGGTCATCGACGCGGTCCGCTGCGCCAAGCTGGCCCTTGACCGTGGCATCGGTGGCCCGCTGCTCGGCCCGTCGAGCTACTTCATGAAGTCGCCACCGGTGCAGTACACCGACGACGTGGCCCGCCGCGCGGTCGAGGAGTTCATCGCCGCCCCGGTGGCCGACACGCTCGCCCCGACCGGCTGGCTGGACGCGACCGGCGCCTGACGACAGCCGCCCGACGACCGACGCCGCCCGGCCTCACGAGGCCGGGCGGCGTCGGCGCGCTTGACCGCGGGGCCCGAGGCGCACGCAGACTGTCGGGATAACCCGGAACCTGGACCGATGGGAGCGGCACGTGGCAGCTGGAGAATGGTGGCGGCACGGGGTCGTGTACCAGATCTATCCACGCAGCTTCGCCGACGGGAACGGCGACGGCATCGGCGACCTTCCCGGCATCACCTCGAGGCTCGACCACCTGAACGACGGCACCCCGGACTCGCTCGGGGTCGACGCCATCTGGCTGTCACCGTTCTATCCGTCCCCCATGGCCGACTTCGGCTACGACATCGCCGACTACACCGGCGTCCACCCGGACTTCGGCACCCTGGACGACTTCGACCGGCTGGTCGCCGAGGCGCACGCCCGGGGCATCCGGGTGCTCGTCGACCTCGTCCCCAACCACACCTCCGACCAGCACCCCTGGTTCCTCGAGTCCCGCTCGGCGCGCGACAGCCCGAAGCGGGACTGGTACGTCTGGGCCGACCCCAAGCCCGACGGGTCACCGCCCAACAACTGGATGAGCACGTTCCCCAGCGCCGGCCGGGCCTGGACCTTCGATGAGGCGACCGGCCAGTGGTACCTGCACTCGTTCATGCGCGAGCAGCCCGACCTGAACTGGTGGGACCCCGAGGTCCGCGCGGCCATGGACGACGTCATGCGCTTCTGGCTGGACCGGGGCGTGGACGGCTTCCGGATCGACGTCGCCCACAAGATGGCCAGGGACCCCGAGCTGCGCGACAACCCCCTCGTCGAGCTGGGCGAGGGCGAGCTGAGCGCCACGGAGCTCGAAGCGCGCCTGGCCGGGCAGCAGCGCTTCGACCAGAACTGGCCCGAGGTGCACGAGATCCTGCGCCGGTTCCGGCGCACGCTCGAGCAGTACGACGACCGCATGGCGGTCGGCGAGGTCTACCTGCTCGACCTCGCGACCCTGGCCGGGTACTACGGGCAGGGCGTCGACGAGCTGCACCTGGTGCACAACTTCGTGTTCGTGCGCCAGCCTTGGAAGGCGGAGGCGTTCCGGCAGACCGTCGACGAGCTCTGGTCGCTCCTGCCCCCTGGGGCCTGGCCGGCCTGGTTCCTCAGCAACCACGACCACTCCAGGGTGGCCACCCGCTACGACGAGGGCGGCAACGGCCAGGCGCGGGCCAGGGTGGCAGCCATGATGGTGCTCACCCTGCGCGGCACCCCGTTCCTGTACCAGGGCGAGGAGCTGGGCATGGCCGACAGCGAGATCCCGGCCGACAGGGTGATCGACATCGACGGCCGCGACGCCGAGCGCACCCCGATGCAGTGGGACGGCAGCCCGGGGGCGGGCTTCACCAGCGGCGACCCCTGGCTGCCCATCCCCGGCAGCGCCCGTGAGGTCAACGTGGCCGCCCAGCGCGAAGACCCCGGGTCGATGCTCAGCCTGTACCGGCGCCTGCTCTGGTACCGCAGGGGCTCGGCAGCGCTCCGCCAGGGCGGGTACCGGTCGCTCACCGACACCCCCGGCGGCCTCTACGCCTACCTCCGCACCGAGGGCGACGAGCGGCTGCTGGTGGCGTTGAACTTCACCGGGCGACCGCTACGGTACGACGTCGGCGCGCTGGCTCCAGCCGGCCGGCTGGAGCTCTCCACCCACCCGGACCGGCTGCCTGGCGGGCAGGTCGGCCTCGGCCCGCTCGAGGTGGGTCCCGACGAGGGCCTGGTCATCCGGCTGCCCTGACAGGTCCGGCCCCCCCAGGTCACCCGGGGCCGGACCACCCGAGGCCCAGGGCCACCCCGAGGTCCAAGGCCCCCCCGAGGTCCAAGGCCCCCCCGAGGTCACACCGGGGCCGGGCCGTCCTCTGCGGCGCCCCCGCCCACGCCTTCGGCCGCGGCCCAGGCGAGCAGGGCGGCGGTGGCCTCCTCCTCGGTCATGGGGCCGTGGTCCAGGCGGAGCTCGAGCAGGTGGGCGAGGGCCCGCCCCACCACCGGGCCCGGCCGGACGCCGAGCACCTCCATGACCTGCCGCCCGTCCAGCGGCGGGCGGATCTTGGCCAGCTCCTCCTCGGCCTCGAGACGGGCGATCCGCTCCTCGAGCTCGTCGGAGTAGGCCGCGAGCTGGCGCGCCTTGAAGACGTTGCGGGTGGTGCAGTCGGAGCGGACCAGGAAGTTCAGCCGGTCGAGCAGCGGGCCGGCGTCGCGGACGTAGCGCCGTACGGCCGAGTCGGTCCAGCCCAGCCGGTAGGTGTGGAAGCGCAGGTGGAGCGCGACCAGCTCGCGCACGTCGTGGACGAGGTCGTTCGGGTAGCGCAGCTCGGTCAGGCGCTTCTCGGCCATCTTGGCCCCGACCACCTCGTGCAGGTGGAACGAGACCCCCTCGGGCAAGATCCGGCGGGTGCGGGGCTTGCCGATGTCGTGGAGCAGGGCGGCCATGCGCAGGGTGAGGTCGGGCGCCTTGGCGTCGAACGCGGTGGTGTTCTCGACCACCGCGATGGTGTGGCGCAGGACGTCCTTGTGCCGCTGGACCGGGTCCTGCTCCAGCGCGAGCGCGGGCAGCTCGGGCAGGAACTGGTCGGCCAGCCCGGTCTGCACGCACAGCCACAGCCCCTTGGCCGGGGCCCGCCCGACCAGGAGCTTGGTCAGCTCGTCGCGGATGCGCTCGCGGGAGACGATGGTCAGGCGCTCGCCGCGCTCCACGATGCCCGCGACCGTGTCCGGGGTGGGAGCCAGCTCGAGCTGGGCCGCGAAACGGGCCGCCCGCAGCATGCGGAGTGGGTCGTCGTCGAACGAGACCGCCGGCGAGGTCGGGGTGCGCAGGCGGCGGCCGGCCAGGTCGGCCAGGCCGCCGTGGGGGTCGACGAACTGGCCGTCAGGCAGGCGGACCGCCATCGCGTTCACGGTGAAGTCGCGCCTGGCCAGGTCGTCGGTCACCGACCGGCCGAAGGTCACCTCCGGCTTGCGCGACCCCTCCCGGTACACGTCCGAGCGGAAGGTGGTGATCTCGAGCCGGAAGTCGCCCTTGCGCACGCCGACGGTGCCGAACCGCACCCCCTGCAGCCAGACGCCGTCGTCCCAGCCACGGGCGCGGACCACGGCGAGGATCTGGTCGGGGGAGGCGTCGGTGGTGAGGTCGACGTCGGTCGAGGGCCGGTCGAGCAGGGCGTCGCGAACCGTGCCGCCCACCAGGTAGAGCTGGTGGCCGGCCCGGGCGAAGCGCTCGCCGAGCTCCCGGGCCACCGCCGCGAACGGCGAGGCCCGAAGCAGGGCGGCGAGCGCCTGCTGCTGGGTTGGGGACAGGGTGGTCATGCCGGCAGGATACCGACAGGCGACCGCCTCCGGCCCTGGGTCTGCGCTCAGGCGGGCAGGCCGGCCTGCTGTACCGAGATGCGGAAGTCGTGGGGGTTGGAGGCTGCCATGGTGGCGGCGTCCAGGGTCACCAGGCCGTCGCGGTAGAGCGCGAGCAGGGCCTGGTCGAAGGTCTGCATGCCGTAGAACTCGCCGTCGGCCACGACCTCGGGCAGCAGGTGGGTGTGCTCCGGGTTGACGATGAAGTCGAACACCCGGCCGGTGGCCACCAGGACCTCGATGGCCGCGACCCGCCCGCGCCCGTCGTTCCGGGGCAGCAGGCGCTGGGAGACGACGCAGCGCAGCGTCCCGGCCAGGGCGAGCCGCACCTGGCGCTGCTGGTATGGCGGGAACAGCTCGACGATCCGGTTGATGGTCTCGGTGGTGTCGGCCGTATGGAGGGTGGAGATCACCAGGTGGCCGGTTTCGGCCGCCTGGAGGGCGGCCTTGGCCGTCTCCTCGTCGCGCATCTCCCCGATGAAGATGACGTCCGGGTCCTGGCGGGCGACGTGCTTCAGGGCGGTGGCGAAGTCGGCCGTGTCGACCCCGACCTCACGCTGGTCGATCACGGCCAGGTTGTCGGTGTGGAGGATCTCGATGGGGTCCTCGATGGTGACCACGTGGCAGCGCCGGACCGCGTTGACGTGGTCGATGATGGCCGCCGTGGTGGTCGTCTTGCCCGACCCGGTCGGGCCGGTGACGAGGATCAGGCCGCGCGGCTCCTCGGCCATGCGCGCGATCACCGGGGGCAGGCCGAGCGCCTCGAACCCTGGGCTGCCCGCCAGCACCCGCCGGCAGACGATGCCGACCGCGCCCCGCTGCCGGAAGGCGTTGACCCGGAAGCGGCCCAGGTCCGGGAAGGAGCAGGCGAAGTCCGCCTCGTGGACCTGGGTGAACCTGGCTGCCTGGTGCTCGTTCATCAGGTCCAGCGCGAACCGCTCGGTGTCGGCCTCGGCCAGCTCCGGGAACGGGGTGCCGACCAGCTCGCCGTCGACCCGGACGTACGGGGGCGAGCCGGCTTTCAGGTGCAGGTCCGACCCGTGGCGCTCGACCAGGTGGCGGAGCAGGTCCTGGACGTTCACGCCGCCTCCCGTCGTCCCGTGCCTTCGCCTCGGTCTCTCATCGGGCGCTGGCCCGGGCTGGTTGACCATCGCGATCGAAAGCCAACCAATTCAAGTGGTTTAGGCAGATAGTGTCAGGGCAACCGGAAGGGCAGGAGGTGGACGGAATGGCGGATGCCAAGAAGATGAGCCGCGCCGAGGCGGGGCGTAAGGGCGGCCAGACGACGAAGAAGCGCTACGGGGGGGACTTCTTCGGCAGGATCGGCCGCATGGGCGGCAAGAAGGGTGGCGAGACCACCAAGCAGCGCTACGGCATCGAGTTCTACCAGAAGATCGGCAGGAAGGGCGGGTCGCGCTGAGCGACCCGCCCTCGCGCTCCCATACCAGCGACCAGCCGGGGCGTCGGCGGCCCGGCTGACCCGTGCTGGCCGGCGCAGGGCCCGTCCGGGCAGGACGTGGTGTACACGGCCGCGGGAGAACCCGGCGTCATCCTCAAGGTGCGAGGCCCGGACCTGGTGAAGGTGGCCAGCGCCGCGGTCCTCGGAGTCACCAGGGCGACCGACGACCACCTCGGCTAGTCTCTACGAATGACCATGGCACAGTCCGGGAGAACCGCGGCGGTGGGGATCGCCGGCATGCTCACCCGGCCGTGGCCGAGCAGGTGAAGACCGCTCGTGCCATCTCCGCCGGGGGGGTGGTCCTGGCCGAGCCACGGGCGAATGCCCAGCTCGCGCTGGTCGCCCGCAGGTCGGCCCGGGGGACGCTGCAGTGGACGCTGCCAAAGGGCCAGCAGGAGGCAGGGGAGACGGTGGCCGAGACGGCCCTGCGCGAGGTGCAGGAGGAGACCGGGCTGCAGGTCGAGCTGCTCGGCCCGCTCGACACCATCGACTACTGGTTCGTGTGGGCGCCCGAGCAGACCCGCTACCACAAGTTCGTCCACTACTTCCTGATGCGGGCCGTTGGCGGCGACTTCGCCCTGCACGACGCCGAGATGGAGGACGCCGGCTGGTTCAGCCCGGAGCAGGCCCGTCGTGCCATGGCGTTCGCGAACGAGCGCCGCCTGCTCGACCTGATCGCCGGCGCTCTGGCCGGTCAGGGCGTGACCGGGTGATGCGCCGGCTGGCCGCCACGCTCGCGGTGGCCGCCGCCCTGACCGTTGCCGCGCCGGGCCTGGCCGCGCCCGCCCACGCCCGCCAGCAGCAGCCCGCGGCCGTCACCGCCGAGCTGCAGGAGATCTCTCCGTGGGTGAGCCCGGACTCCCCGCTCCGGTGGCGGCTGCTGGTCACCAACCGCGGCCAGGAGCCGCTCCGGGACCTGACCGTCCAGACCCTGCTGGGCGCGCCGGTCCGCTTCCGCTCCCAGCTCCAGGCCCTGGCCGCCGACCCGGGCACCGCCACGTCCGGCACCCGCGTCGACACCGTCGAGGTGCCGGGCGGCACGCTCCAGGGCCAGGGCAGGATCGGGGTGAAGAGCCCGCCGATCGTGCTGCCCGGGCGGAGCGACGGCTCCCCGGGGGCAGTGCTCCCGCTGACCCTGCGGGTGCGGGCCCGGACCGACGCGGGTCAGGTGAGCGCCTCGGTCAGCACCTTCGTCGTCTACCTGAGTGAGCGGGTCCGCAACCGCCTCGGAGCCGCGCTGCTGGTGCCGCTGCACGACCGCTCGCACCGGGACTCACGGGGGGACTTCGTCGACTCCAACCTGGCCGTGCAGCTCGCGGCCCTGGCGCCACTCGGGGCGATGGTGGAGGAGCTGGCCAAGCCGCGTGCGGCCTGGGTGACGATGATGGTCGACGCCCTCCTCACCGAGGAGGCCAACGCCATGGGCGGCGCCTGGGCCATCCGCCCCAACCCGACGGCCTCCGAGCAGGTGCCGGCGGGCAGCATCAGGTCGACGACCTCCCAGCGCTTCATGACCAACCTGCGCCGGGCGGTCGGGCAGAACCGGCCGAGCACCCTCGCCTACGCCGACGCCGACCTGCCCGCCCTGGCCCGGTCCGGGCTCGAGTCCGAGGCGCTCGCCGCCATCCTCGCCGGCCGCCAGGCGATCCAGGCGCAGACCGGCGCCGCGCCCGACACCAGGCTGGCCTGGCCGGTGAGCGGCGCCATCGACGCGGCCACCCTCCGGCCGCTGGCGCGCACCTCGGCCGAGACCGTGGTGCTGGACGCCAGCCGCTTGTCCAAGCCGGCAGACGGCGACGTCACCCCGAACGCGACCGTCAACCTGAGCGCCGGTGCCGGGCAGCCACGGCGCGCCCTCGTCCCCGACCAGGTGCTGGCGACGGCCCTGTCGGACCGGCGGGCCACGGCTACCCCGGCCGAGTGGGCCCAGCGAGTGCTGGCCGAGACCGCCCTGGTCTGGCTCGAGCGACCAGGGGGCGATCGGCCAGCACCCAGGGGCATCCTGCTCGCGCCGCTGCAGCACACCTGGCGTCCGGCCCCGGTGTTCTTCCGCGCGCTGGTGCGCGGCATGAACGGCGCGCCCTGGCTGTCGCTCCAGCACGCCACCGACCTGGCCAGGCAGGTGCCCCAGGGACCGGGCACGGCCGCGCGGCAGCTCGCGCCGGTCACCGCTGCCGAGGTGGCCCAGGGGTTGCCCGGCGACTTCCTGCGGACCGTCGCCAACGCCCGGGCCCGGCTGAGCAGCTTCCAGCGGGTGGTCGGGCCGGACTACCCGCCGTACGACGTCTACGACCGCAATCTGCTGATCGCCGAGTCGAGCGACTGGCGGGGCAACTCGCGCCGTGGCCGGCGCTTCTCCTTCGCGAAGTCGGTCGAGCGGAGCATCGAGGCCTTCTACCGGCAGGTGGGCGTCGAGCGGGCCCGCTTCACGCTCACCGCCCGCCAGGGTCCGATCCCGATCAGGGTCACCAACGCGAGCGGCCAGCGCCTCACCCTGGTGATCCGCGTGTCCTCGCCAAAGGTCGACCTGCCCGTGGCCGCGCAGTCGTTCACCATCGAGCCCAGGCGCGCCACCACGCAGACGGTGCAGGTGAGCACGCGGACGACTGGGACCTTCCCGATCCGGGTGGACGTGCTGACCCCGGACGGGGCGTTCGCGGTGGCCAGCGCCGAGATGGTCCTGGTCTCGACGGCGTTCAGCAGGGTCGCCCTCGCCCTGACGGGCGGGACGGCCGGGTTCCTGCTGCTGTGGTGGAGCCGGCGCCTGGGCAGGCGTCGCCCCCGCGGTGGGCGCCGGGTCAAGCGCCGGCGGCAGCCCAGGTCGGGCCCAGGGGGCGCCGAGGCCACCGCGACCGGCCCATCGGCACCCCTCGGTCCGCTCGACGCCGAGCCACCGGACGAGACCGTGCCGGGGAGCCTCTCCCTCGGGCTCCGGCCCGGGGGCGGAGGCGGGGGCGACCCGCCAACCTCGGGCGCCCGCGCCCGGGCCCCGGCCCCCGGGCCGGAGCCCCGGCTGGAGGAGCCGAGCCTGGCCCGCGCGACCGGCGTCATGGTCGTGGGCACGCTGCTGAGCCGCATCACCGGCTTGCTCCGGGTGATGGTCATGGTCGCCACCCTCGGCGTGGCCGAGAGCAAGCTGGCCGACACCTACAATGTCGCCAACACCACCCCGAACATCATCTACGAGCTGGTCCTGGGCGGGATCCTGTCGTCGATCTTCGTACCGCTGTTCGTCGAGGTGCGTCAGACCCGCGGCCGGGAGGCGGCCTGGCACGTCGCCCGCTCGGTGATGACGGTGACCTTCGTCACGCTCGGCCTGCTCGCGCTGGTGACGATGGTCACCGCGCCCTGGATCATCAAGCTCTACATCCACGGCGGGGACCCGGTCCAGACGGCCCAGGCGCAGCAGGTCGGCGGGCAGCTCCTGGCAATGTTCATGCCCCAGATCGTGTTCTACGGCGTCGGCGCGGTCATGACCGGGCTGCTGAACGCCAACCGGCGCTTCGGCGTGCCGATGTTCGCGCCTGTCCTGAACAACCTGGTCGTGATCACCGTCGGCGTCACCTTCCACCTGCTGGTGGGTGGTGACGTCCCCCAGCTCGGCGACGTCACCACCGGCCAGAAGCTCCTGCTCGGCCTCGGCACCACCGCCGGGGTGGTCGCCATGACCATGGTGCAGTGGCCGTTCCTGCGCAAGATCGGCTTCCGCTACCGCTGGGTCTGGGACGTGCGCGACCCGGCCATGCGCAAGATGGCCGCCCTGTCGGCGTTCACCATCGGGTACGTCGTCGTGAACCAGCTCCGCTACCTGGTCACGCCGGTCCTCGCCTACGGCGTCAAGGGTGGCTACACCGCGTACACCACGGCGTTCATCTTCTTCCAGCTCCCCCACGGGGTGTTCGCGGTGTCGGTGATCACCGCCCTGCTCCCGCAGATGAGCGAGCACGCAGTCGCCAGGGACTGGACCGCGTTCCGGTCGGCGGTGTCCCGCGGGATCCGGCTGACCGCAGCCGTGCTGCTGCCCGCCGCGGTCGGCTACCTGGCCCTGGCCGGGCCGATCGTGCAGCTCCTGCTCGTGCACGGCGTGGTGAAGCAGGGCAGCGACAGCCAGCTCCTGCTCACCCGCGTGCTGGTGGTGTTCGTGCTCGGGCTGGTCCCCTTCTCGACCTTCCAGCTCATCCTGCGCGCCTTCTACGCCCTCCAGGACACCCGGACGGTGTTCCGCCTCAACCTCGTCTCGGCCGCGGTCAATGTCGTGCTCGACCTGCTCCTGTTCAACCTGCTGCCCACGCCGTGGAAGGTGCCCGGCCTTGCCGCCGGGCATGCGATCTCCTACACGGTCGGCGCGGTCCTGCTGCTCTCGGCGCTCTCGCGCCGCATCGGGGGGATCGACGCCGGCCGCATCATGGCCGCGGTCGCCCGCATGCTGGCCGCCAGCCTGGTGATGGGGGCGGTGGCGGCCGCGGCGGCCGGTGCCACCGGCCGCCTGCTCGGCTCCGGGCTCGGGGCCGAGTTCGCCGTGGTGCTCGCCGGCGTGCTGGCCGGCGTCGTGACCTACGTCGCCGCCGGGCGCGTGCTGCGCATCCAGGAGCTGAGCCTGCTGCTCGCGATCGTGCAGCGCCGGCGGGCACGCCCCAGCGCCTGAGCGCGCGGACCAACTCGGCCCAGGCCCCGGCTCAATTCCCGACATCTCGCCATTTAGCACAACGTATTGAATCAGTCGAAAAAAATAATCATCTCGATATGCTTGAAATTCTCCACCGGGGGTGGGAGAACTTCGGCCTGCCGCAGCCCCGAGACCTGGAGCCTTCCCCTGCGCCATCTCCGGAACGCCCTGCTCGTGCTGGCCGCCCTCGGCGTGGTCGTGGGCGGAATGCAGCAGCCGGTGCGCGGCACGCCGCGCGAGACCCCGGCCCACAAGATCGCCCGTCTCCGGGCCGAGGCGGTCCGCGTCCACCGCACCGTCGACCGCATGAACGCTCGGGTCGAGCGGCTGGTCGAGGACTACAACGCCAACCGCGAGGCCCTCGACCAGACCAGGGCCGAGCAGCGCGCGGCCAAGCGACGCCTCGAGGCCGCCCAGCGCCAGCTCGACGCCGCCCAGCTCGTCCTCGACCAGCGGGCCAGGGCCATCTACGTGCGCGGCCCGGCGACCTCGCTGGGCCAGCTGCTCGGCGCGGTCGAGATCCACGACGCGCTCACCCAGCTCAGGTACCAGGCCGGCGTCATGGGCGCCGACAGCGACGCGATCGCCCGGGTCGAGCAGGCCAAGCGGGTGCTCAACGCCATCGCCGCGGACCTGGCCCGCCAGCGGCGCACCCAGGAGGACCTGCAGGCCCGCCTGGCGCGGCAACGCAAGGAGATCGAGGCCCACCTGGCCAGCCAGCGGGGCTACCTGGCGCGGGTCAACCGGGCCGTCAAGCGGGCCGTGGAGGAGGAGCGCCGGCGCCAAGAGGAGCTGCGCAGGCGCGCGCTCGCTCGCCGCCTCGCGGCCGAGCGGGCCGAGCGGGCCGAGCGGGCCGAGCGGGCCGAGCGGGCCAGAGCCGCCCGGGCGAGGGCGAGGAGCCGGCTGTCCGGCCCGGGTGGGTGGTCGGCCGACCCGGGGCTCGGGCGGCGCTCCTCCCGCACGGCCCTGCGTGCCGTGCGGGACGCGCTGGCCCAGCTCGGCAAGCCCTATGTCTGGGGCGCCACCGGACCTGGCAGCTTCGACTGCTCCGGCCTGGTCATGACCGCGTACGCGCGGGCCGGGCTGTCGCTGCCCCGCGTGAGCCGGGCCCAATGGTACGCAGGGCCCCATGTCGACCTCGTCGACCTCGCACCGGGCGACCTGGTGTTCTTCGCCGACGACACCTCCAACCCGAGCAGTATCCACCACGTCGGCATGTACATCGGTCGCGGCCAGATGGTCGAGGCCCCCTACACCGGCGCCAGCGTCCGCATCAGCTCGATCGGCCGGTCGGACTACATCGGCGCCGTCCGCCCGACCGGTTGACGCCGCGTTCGGTCCGGGCCCGCGGCGTGGCGCTCCGGGAGGGGAGGAGCCGAACAGGTGCGACCACGGCTATCCGGGTGAACGGAAGCTTCCCGGTGCACTAGACTCCTCCTGTCGCGATTTCCGGGGCCCAACGCCCCGCTGCCTCGCCTATGAGCATGTCGCAGGTCGGTTCCGGTCTGCCCCGACTCCTCGCTGAGCGCTACGAGCTCAGCGAACGGCTCGGATCTGGTGGCATGACCAGCGTCTGGCGTGGTCACGATCGTGTCCTCGGGCGCGACGTGGCCATCAAGGTGCTGCACCCGCAACTGGCCGCCGATCCGAGCTTCCGTGCCCGCTTCTCCGAGGAGGCCGTGAACGCGGCCCGCCTCACCCACCCGAACGTCGTCGCGTTGTACGACACCGGCGAGCAGCACGGCGTGGCCTACATCGTCCTCGAGTGGGTCGAGGGCGCGAGCCTGGCCGAGCTGCTCGCCCGCCACGGACCGCTCCCCCCGGCCAAGGCGGCCCGGCTTGCGAGCGAGGTCGCCCTCGCCCTCGACTACGCCCACGGGGCCGGGGTGGTGCACCGCAACCTCAAGCCGGCCAACATCCTGATCTGCGAGGACGGCACCGTGAAGGTGTCGGACTTCTCGATCGCCAAGGCGGCCACCGAGGACGACCCGGCCCGCACCGGCGAGATCCTCGGGGTCACCGGCCACCTCGCGCCCGAGCTGGCCAAGGGCGATGAGGTGGACGGCCGCGCCGACGTCTACGGGCTGGGCGCCTGCCTGTTCGAGATGCTGACCGGCCGGGCGCCCTCGGTGGCCGCCCACGGGCCCTCAGGTCCCATGGGCCCCCGCTCGCTGCGGGCCGGGGTGCCCCGCGAGCTGGACGCCGTGGTCACCAAGGCGATGGCCCGTGACCCCGAGCGGCGCTTCCCGACCGCTCGGACCATGGCCTCGGCGCTGGCCAGGTCGGCGGCGGCGGACGACGGGGACACGCAGGCGATCGTGCACCCGCCGCCCGAGCTGCCTCGTGAAGTCCCCGAGGAGCCGGACGAGGGCTTCATGCGCCACGAGGGCCGCTGGCTCGGCTGGGCCCTGGTCCTGGTCGGGCTCGCGGCCGTGCTGGTGGTGGTCGGGCTCACCCTGTCCAAGACCGTCGGGCCGATCCTCGGCAGCGACGGCAAGCCCAAGACGGGCACGACGCCCACCGAGAGCACGGCGCCGGCCGGCCAGAAGCTGGCGGTGATCGCGGCTCGGTCGTTCGACCCCGAGGGCGACCGCACAGAGGACGAGGCCCGCACCGCTCGGGCCACCGACGGCAACCCAGGTACGGCCTGGAGGACGGCCGGGTACAACAGCGCCGACTTCGGCCGGCTCAAGACCGGCGTCGGCCTCGTCCTGGACCTCGGGGACGCCAGACCGGCCCGGTTGCTCGACCTCAGCCTGCAGGCGCCGGGCGCCAAGGTGGCGGTGTACGGTGCCAGTGGCGACGGCGGCTACCCGGCCGAGCTGAACCCCGGCTGGACCGAGGTCGCCGCGAGCGCGCTGCGCGGCACGTCGGACAGGATCGCCCTCAAGGGCGGCCCGTACCGCTACTACCTGGTCTGGTTCACCGAGCTGCCACCCGACGGCAGGGGCAGGTTCCGCAACGGCATCGCGGAGGCGACCCTGCTGTCGTGAGCGACATGGCCGACGAGGAGCTGCTGGCCGCGCACCTGCGGGGCGACCGGTCGGCCTTCGGCCAGCTCGTGTCAAGGCACGAGCGGCGCATCTACGGGATCTGCCTGCGCATGCTGGGCAACCGGGAGGACGCGCAGGACGCCACCCAGGAGGCGTTCCTGGCCGCGCTGCGCCGGGCCTCGACCTTCCGCCAGGCGGCCGCGTTCTCGACCTGGCTCTACCGGATCGCCGTCAACGCGGCCACCGACCAGGCCCGGCGGCGCGCGAGGGCCCGCACCAACCCCCTCGACCCCGAGGCACCACCGCAGCTGCCCCGCGAGACGGCCACCGGCGACCCGGGCGACGCGGTGGCCACCGCCGTCGCCGTCCAGTCCGCCCTGACCTGCATCCCCGAGGACTTCCGGGTGGCCGTGGTCCTCTGCGACCTGCTCCGGCTGCCGTACGCGGAGGCCGCCGATATCCTCGAGGTACCGGTCGGCACGCTCAAGAGCCGGGTGTTCCGCGGCCGCCTTGCCCTGGCCGAGCAGCTCAGCGAGCTCGGCCGGGCCGGGCCGGGGCTGCGGGCCGTGCGCGGCGCCGGCGCCCGCCTGAGCCCCGCGGGAACCGGCGCGCTGGCCCGAGCGTCCGAACCGGTGGACGACGAACGACCGACCACGACGAGCCGGACCACCGGACGACCAACGAACGAACAACCGACCGACCACGACTAGCCCAACCACCAGGACCACGACTAGCCCAACCACCGGGACCACGAACGACCCGAGCGGACGACCACGACGAGCCGACCACCGGACCACGAACAACGACGAGGAGCAGCACGGCCGTGCCCGACCATCCCGACCGCGAGGAGCTCGCCGCCTGGCAGGCGGGGGCCCTGGACGAGCCCGACCAGGGCCGCACGGCGGCCCACGTGGCCGGCTGCCCGGACTGCGGGGCGGTCGTCGGGGCACTCGACCGCGTGCGGCAGCAGCTGGCCGTGCTGGAGGAGCCGGAACTGCCGGCCGGGCTCCACGACCGGCTGGTGGCGACCCTCGAGCCCGAGCGGGCACACCTGGCACACCGGGCGCGGCGCCAGCGACCGGCCTGGTACCAGCGGCCGGCCACTTGGAGCGCAGCCGCCGCGGTGCTGCTGTTCGTGGCCGGCGCCTTCGGCCTGGCCCGTCTCAGCGCCGGTGGCGCCGACGACAGCGGAGGTGCCACCGCCGCTCAGGCGCCCGCCCAGCCGGAGGCGTCCACCCAGGCCCAGGGCGAGCGGGCGGACTCAGGCAGCGCGCCGCAGGCGGGCGGCCTCGCGACGATCCGGCTGTCCGGCGAGTTCTCCCAGGCGAAGCTGCAGGCCGCCGTGAGCCGAGACACCGCTGCCCAGAACGCCCTCAAGGCGGCATCCTCGCGCGCGTTCGACACGACCGGTAGGGAGGACCAGCTGGGCACGAGGATGTCCCGGGGTGCCGTGGTCGGCGCCCCGCTGCCCCCGGCCGACCTGGCCTGCGCCGGCCAGATCGCCGCGGCCGGGAAGGTCAGGCCAGCGTTCGTCGCCGACAGCACCGCCAACGGCCGGCGGATCAAGGTCCTGGTCGGCTATGTGGGCGACCCTCCGCGCGAGTTGCACTATTGGGCCTTCCCGGAGGCCGGCTGCACCGGGGCACCGCTGTTCTCGGGCGTGCTCGAACCCGCCGGCTGACCTGGTCGCCCCCTGCCCCGCCGGCTGACCTGGTCGCCCCCTGCCGATGCAGCTACCAGGTGACGCCCGCCCTGGCGAACGCCACGCCCCCGCCGACGAGGTAGAGCAGGAGCAACTGTGACGCCCAGGGCACGCCCCCGACCAGCGCGACCACGCCACCAAGCCCGATGACCACCGCCACGGCAGCGGCCAGCCCGAGCTGGGTGTGCACGCGCCGTCGGGCCGCCCAGCGCACGACGGCGCCGACCAGGTATCCGTAGGCGGCGGCGAGAAGGATGCCGCCACGGAACGGAAGCAGGAGCAGCACGAAGCCGCCGGCCACGGCGGCAGCCAGCCCGATGCCGAACGCCCGGGCCACCTGCGCCGTCGGCGGGGTCCCCTTGGCGGCCTTCGGCTGCCTGGCGCAGTTCGGGCACTTCTGCCCGACCGCCGTGGTCACCATGCAGCGGGGGCAGATCGGGTCGCCACAGTTGGAGCAGGTCAGCCTCGTCTCCACCCCGGGGTGGTTCACACAGGTCGGGGTGACGTTGGTCTGATCTGCGGTCATCTCTTCCTTAGGACCCTCTGCATAGCTACGTTGACGCTCCTGGACCGGCCCGACCCAGGTCGGGGTTGCCATCGGTGGCCAAGTTGTAGGGCGGAGATCCCTTAGCCTACGAGGAACGGGCCAGGCTCGCCCAGCCGTGCGGCTGTGCATGGCCTCGGAATAGCCGCAATGGGAGAATCCGTTGACATGGTCGCGCCTGGTCTCGTTGCCCGGTTCCTCGCGCATCCCGACGGAGGAGGCACCCGCATCTGATGGTCACGTCCCGTACCCGCACCGCGGTGCTGATCGTGGGGTCCGGACCCGCCGGTCTGACCGCGGCTCTCTACACCGCCCGGGCCAACCTGCGGCCGATCGTCATCGAAGGCGTCGAGGCGGGCGGGCAGCTCATGCTGACCACCGAGGTCGAGAACTACCCTGGGTTCCCGACAGGGATTCTCGGCCCCGAGCTGATGCACAAGATGCGCGAGCAGGCCGCCCGGTTCGGCGCCGAGTTCGTCACCGCCGACGCCACCAAGATCGACCTGTCAGGCCCGCCACTCCGCGTCTGGGTGGACGACGAGGAGTACACCGGCAAGGCGCTCATCATCTCGACCGGGGCCAAGGCCAAGATGCTCGGGCTCGAGTCCGAGCGGCGGCTCCTGGGCCGGGGCGTGTCGACCTGTGCCACCTGTGACGGGTTCTTCTACCGGGACCGCGAGCTGGTGGTCGTCGGCGGGGGCGACTCCGCCCTCGAGGAGGCCCTCTTCCTGACCCGGTTCGCGACCAAGGTGACCGTCGTGCACCGCCGCGATCGGCTGCGTGCCTCCAAGGTCATGCAGGATCGCGCCTTCGCGAACCCGAAGCTGGGCTTCATCTGGAACTCCACGGTGGTCGACCTGCTCGGCGACCAGACCGTCAGCGGGGTGCGCCTGCGCAACGTCGTCGACGGCACCGAGTCCGAGATCCCGGCGGCCGGCATGTTCGTCGCCATCGGGCACACGCCCAACACCGACCTGTTCGCAGGCCAACTCGTCCTGGACGACGCCGGCTACATCACCGTCCGTACGCCGTCGACGGCGACCAGCGTGGAGGGGGTGTTCGCGTCGGGCGACGTGGTGGACCACACCTACCGGCAGGCGGTCACTGCGGCGGGTACCGGCTGCGCAGCGGCCATCGACGCCGAGCGCTGGCTCGAGACACACGGCCACGACTCCGGGGCCACCACCGGCAACTGGGACTGAGATCCACCCGGTTGCATGCCCCGACGTTGTGCAAGGTGGTTCGCTGGGCAGCCTCTGGGAGAGGCGTCGGACAGGACCAGGAGCGGAATACCGGCGCCATTGTGGTTGTTGTCGGTTCCAGATGTCGCGTCACGCGGCTTCCCGTCGCCCGTCGGGCCGCCGCCCCCAGCTTTCGACGTTCGAGGAGGTGGAGATGCGAAGGGGGATGACGCTCCCCACCGCATCACGAATATGAGCAGAGCCACGACGGTGACGGACTCCACGTTCGAGATCGAGGTTCTCCAGTCCGACAAGGCCGTGCTGGTCGACTTCTGGGCCGAGTGGTGTGGACCGTGCAAGATGGTCGCACCGGTCCTCGAGGAGATTGCCGGCGAGCACGAAGACAAGCTGACGCTCGCGAAACTGAACGTGGACGAGAACCCCGACGTCGCCCGCCGCTTCGGAGTGATGAGCATCCCGACGCTGTCGCTGTTCGTCGGCGGTGTCGAGAAGAAGCGCCTCGTCGGCGCCATGCCCAAGCGCAACATCGTCTCGGAGTTGGCCGAGTTCATCAGCTAGGAGGCCACTGAATAACTCGGGTAGTCTCCCAGCCGGGGTGCTGGTTGGGCTGGGAGGCTTGGTCGTGCAGGGTGTTGCGAGGACAGACCGCAAGCTGTTGGATGCGGCGGCACTGGTCG
>Ga0184627_10000116_pt1 | contig 39877 bp, 32 predicted proteins | sample PLM3_127_b1_FD_133150 | JGI IMG/M metagenome (GOLD analysis project Ga0184627, IMG submission 133150) | Groundwater sediment microbial communities from an aquifer in East River, Colorado, USA - PLM3_127_b1 | ecosystem: Environmental > Terrestrial > Soil > Riparian zone | place: USA: East River... | reverse complement strand
TGCCGGAGGTCGGCACGACTGATGCGGCGGCTCGGCGTGGGCTTCACGACAAGGTCCGCCGGGAGCTCGCCAGGCGATTGGACTCCCAGACGGCCATCGACGGATTCTCGATTCGGGTTCACGCCCATTCCGTGGCGACATCCGCCGCGCCGGCGCCAGCGGATTCGCTTCCGCTCGATCTGCACGGCCGCACGGATCGGATGACGGTGCGCGATGTGTTCAAGCGCGGGCTGGACATGATCGGCAGCCTCGCCCTGCTCCCACTGCTGTTACCCGCCTACCTGGCGATCGCCGCGCTCGTGAAGCTGACGTCGTCGGGCCCGGTCTTCTTCAGGCAGCAGCGAGTCGGCGAGATGGGCAGGCCGTTCAAGATGATGAAGTTCAGGACGATGCACGTGAACGCCGACCATGCGATCCATCAGCAGTACGTCACACAGTTCATCAACTCGGGCGACCCGGTCCGTGAGTCCGGCACGAACGGCGTGTTCAAAATCGTCAACGATCCGCGCGTCACGCCGATAGGACGCGTCCTGCGAAAGACGAGCCTCGACGAGTTGCCTCAGTTCTGGAACGTGCTGCGAGGGGACATGTCGCTGGTCGGACCACGTCCTCCGCTTCCGTACGAGGTCGAGCAGTACAAGCCCTGGCACTATCGCCGGGTCCTCGAGGCCAAGCCCGGGATCACGGGGCTGTGGCAGGTGACCGGCCGCAGCCGGACGACCTTCGACGACATGGTGCGGCTCGACCTCCGGTACGCCCGGACGTATTCCGTGTGGACCGACGTGAAGATTCTTCTCGCGACACCGCGCGCGGTCATCTCGGGAAAAGGCGCCTGCTGACGCGCCTGTCCGGTTGCACCTGATACGGGGGAAGGCCTGACCAGCTGACCTGGCGAGCGCGAATGGTCCGCCCCTCCGCGTGTGACGCATCTCTGGATCGACCCTCTCGCGACCTCTCGACCACATCACCCCCAATCCCCCCGGAGTACCGACGTGACAATCAGCGAAAACCTGGTGAACGACTACATCTGCATTGCCCCCGACGTAAAGCTGGGGAAAGACGTCAAGCTCGCGAGGTTCATCAATCTCTACGGCTGCGAGGTCGGCGATGAAACCAAGATCGGCGCGTTCGTCGAAATTCAGAAGAATTCGGCCGTCGGACGACGGTGCAAGATCTCGAGCCACACCTTCATCTGCGAGGGCGTCACGATCGAGGACCACGTCTTCATCGGCCACGGCGTGACGTTCATCAACGATTCGTATCCGCGGGCGACGACTCCGACGGGAGATCTCCAGACGGGGAGCGACTGGGCGGTCGAGCGCACGCTCGTGAAGAAGGGGGCCTCGATCGGATCGGGCGCGACGATTCTTTCCAACGTGACCATCGGCGAACGGGCGATCGTCGGAGCCGGCAGCGTCGTCACACGCGACGTCCCGGCCGACACCATCGTGGCCGGCAATCCGGCGCGTGTGCGGCGATCGGTGACCAACGAGTCAGGGAGTGTCAGATCATGATCAACAGCGTTCACGCGCTCGATGCGGCCACCCCCGGGCGCGCGCTCGCGAACGGGATCGACGGGCACCAGAAGCCCGCGGATGTCGTTCGCGTCGGCGTCATCGGGTACGGATACTGGGGGCCGAACATCGTCCGGAACCTGAGCGCGCTCGAGAATTGCCAGCTCGTGGCGGTGTGCGACAAGAGCCAGGCGGCGCTGAAAAAGGTGCACCGCGCGTATCCAGGCGTGCAGATCACCACGGATATGTCGGAGCTGTTGAGATCGCCGGACATCGATGCCGTCTTCGTGGTGACTCCCGTGTGGACGCATTTCGAGCTCGCCAAAGCCGCCCTCGAACACGGCAAGCATGTCTTCGTCGAAAAACCGTTCACGTCCACCTCGCAGCAGGCCGAGGAGCTCATCGAGCTGGCGGAACGGAAGAACCTGAAGATCATGGTGGACCACACGTTCCTCTTCGGCGGCGCCGTGAAGAAGATCCGCGAGCTCGTCGACAAGGGTGCGCTCGGACCGTTGTACTATTTCGATTCCACCAGGGTGAACCTCGGGCTGTTCCAGCACGATGTCAGCGTCGTGTGGGACCTTGCGCCACATGACCTGTCCATCATGGACTACATCATCGGGGAGAGGCCCGAAGCGGTGGTCGCCACGGGCAGCAAGCACCTGAATGGCCTAGCGGACATGGCGTTCATCACCGTGTACTTCCCCGGGAACCTCATTGCCCACATCAACGTCAATTGGCTTTCTCCCGTCAAGGTGCGCACGACCTTGATCGGCGGAAAGGACAAGATGCTGGTCTGGAATGACCTCGAGCCCGACGAGAAGATCCGGGTCTACGACAAGGGCGTCGACATCGCCAACGGTGAGGGTGTGTACGAGCTGCTGGTGAGTTATCGCTCGGGCGACGTCTGGGCGCCGAAGGTGGACCAGACCGAGGCGCTGAAGAACGAGCTCGGATACTTCCTTGACTGCGTCATCAAGCATCAGACGCCATCCAACGACGGCGCCGCCGGTTTGCGGGTCGTCAGATTGCTCGAGGCGGCCGAGCAGTCGCTGACGGACCGCGGAAGAATCGTTCTTCTGTGACCCCCACCGTGCCATGCGGCCCGGGGCTCCGTCCCGCGTCACGCCGCCACCGCGCCATGCCGGACTCTTCAGCGCTCCTTGACGTTCCTGGTACGGACTCCAGGCGCTCGGCGGGCGCCGCGGCTGTTCGAATGGAACCGGCGTCGAACGCCTTTGTCGACTATTTCCGGTGCCCCGGCCAGCTCGCGCCCTTCGAGCTGGACGGCGAGCTCTCGGCCGACGAAGGGTACTTCACGCTCGGAGACGCGATTTGCTACGGCCGGCGCCGCGGCGGCCCGCCGTCCAGATACGCCGGCGGGAATCTCCCTGACGTCTCCTCCCAGGTCGCGTGTGAAAACGGGCGGGTGAGCCTGCCCTTCGACGTGTCGGAGGTCGTCACGAACCTGCGACAGGAGCGCTACCGCCAGGGCCCGCACAACGTTCTCGAGCGGATCACCGGAGCGAGCGCGCCGCGAAGCCTGTACTATTTTCTCCGGCCACTCCTGCGCGTGGGAGTGCGAAAGCATCTTCAGAAGCTCCGCCTGAGCGGCTGGGAGCGCATCGGCTTCCCACGATGGCCCGTCGACGTCACGGTCGAGACGCTGATGGAGCGCGTCATGGCGCTGCTGCTGACGACCGGCGGGATGCAGAGGGTCCCCTTCATCTGGTTCTGGCCCGACGGGGCGCGCAGCGGCGCGATCATGACGCATGACGTGGAGGGGCCCGCCGGCCGCGAGTTCAGCGGTCGGCTGATGGATCTGGACGACTCGTTCGGCATCAAGTCGGCCTTTCAGCTCGTGCCGGACGTGCGCGGTGAGAGCTCGAGCGGCCTCCGGGAGCGCCTCCGAGGCCGGGGGTTTGAGGTCAACCTCCACGATCTGAGTCACGACGGGTATCTCTTCCAGAACAGGGAACAGTTTCTGGAGCGGGCCGAGCAGATCAATCAGTACGCCCGGCAGCTCCAGTGCCGCGGCTTCCGCTCCGGAGCCATGTATCGAGAGCAGCGATGGTACGACGCCTTCGAGTTTTCCTATGACATGTCGGTGCCCAACGCCGCCCACCTCGAGCCGCAACGGGGCGGCTGCTGCACGGTCATGCCGTACTTCGTGGGAAACATTCTCGAGCTTCCGCTCACGACGACACAGGACTATTCGCTCTTCCACATTCTCGGGGAGTACTCCACCGCGCTCTGGGAACGGCAGATCGATCTGCTTCTGGCGAAGCATGGCCTGATCAGCTTCATCACGCACCCCGACTATCTCAGTGAGAAGCGCGCACGCGCCGTCTACACCGACCTGCTGACCCGCCTTCAGCGGCTGCGCGCCGAGCACCGCGTATGGATCGCCCTGCCGGGCGACGTCGACCGCTGGTGGCGGAGCCGCCACCTCATGACCCTGGTTCCCCATGGCGGTTCGTGGCGCATCGAAGGTCCGGATAGCCAACGTGCGCGGCTTGCGTACGCCACGCTGCAGGACGACCGCGTGGTCTATACGCTCGACGAGGCATCGTGAGCACACGTGAGAGACGCGCTCGCCAGATGAATCGAATCCTCGGTAGCCTGCTCAACAGACTGGCGTTTTTCTGTCCCGGTGGCTCCAGCCTTCGGCCTCGCCTGCAGCGATGGCGCGGGGTCAATGTCGGAAAGAACGTGTGGCTTGGCTTGTACGTCTGCATCGACGATCTGCATCCGGCCGCACTGTCCATTGGAGACAACTGCACCATTGGAATCCGCACCACGATTCTCACGCACTTTTACTGGGGGGCCCGCCGAATGCACAGCAATGGGCCAGTCGTGATCGAAAACGACGTGTTCGTCGGACCGCACTGCGTGATCCTGCCGAATGTGCGGATCGGCGCGGGCTCGGTCATCAAGGCGGGGACGGTTGTCACGCGAAACGTGCCCCCGCGCACGTTCTGGGGGTCGCCGGCGGCTGAGGCGTTGGGGCAGGTCACTGTCCCGCTGACCGCCGAGCATGGCTACGTGGAATTCCTGCGCGGGATGAAACCAGCGGATCGGGCCAACGCGGATCGCGCCCACGGAGTAGCCGTTGGTCAATAGCATGGCGCTTCTTTCTTCCGGCTTCCTGTGCTCCTCCGAGCTCGTGCCCGATCGCCCGGCCCTGGAGGTCGGCGGGGAGGTGCTGAGCTATGCCGCGCTGCGGGCGAGGGCGGCCGCTCTCGGCGCGACCCTGCAGCGGAGGACGCCACCCGGCGGGTCGCCGATGACCGCCGTCTTCGCGCACAGGTCGTCCACCGCGTTTGCAGGACTGCTTGGAGCGCTGTTCGCGGGACACGGGTACGTGCCGTTGAACCCGACGTTCCCGCCCGGCCGAACCCGGTGGATGCTGCAGAATGCCGACTGCCGATCGCTGATCGTCGATTCGAAGGCCGAGCCTCAGCTCGACATCATCCTCGACGGCATGCATTCCCCGCTGCTGATCATCCTGCCCGATCGGAAGGACGTCGGCGCGCTGGCGAAACGCTGGCCCAGTCACACCGTGATCGGTGCGCAGGACCTGGAGCCGCCTGACTCGTGCACGAGTCGGCCACAGTCCCCGGAGGACATCGCGTACCTGCTCTTCACGTCCGGCAGCACCGGGATCCCTAAAGGCGTGATGGTCGCGCACCGCAACGTCACGCACTTCGTGAAGGCAATGGCCGAGAGATACGGCATCACGAAAGACGATCGTTTCTCCCAGATGTTCGACCACACGTTCGACCTGTCCGTCTTCGACATGTTCGTGGCCTGGCAGAAGGGGGCGTGCGTCTGCTGTCCCCCGGAACGGGTGCTGTTCAATCCGGACAAGTTCATACGGGACGCGAAGCTGACCGTCTGGTTCTCGGTGCCCAGCGTCGGCGTGCTCATGAAGCGGCTCGGCGCCCTGCGGGAACGTCGCTATCCATCGCTGCGTTGGAGTCTCTTCTGTGGCGAGCCTCTTCCAGCGGACCTGGCCGGCGCGTGGGTCAAAGCCGCGCCCCAGTCCGCGCTCGAGAACCTCTATGGACCGACCGAGCTGACCGTTGCCTGTTCGATGTACCGATGGGATCCGGAGCGCTCACCTGCCGAATCCAGGCTCGGCATCGTACCGATTGGCCAGCCCGCTCTCGGTATGGAAGCCCTGGTCGTCGATGAGGAGCTGCGTGAGGTCCCGCCGGGCACCGCGGGCGAGCTGCTCATGACCGGCCCGCAGCGGACGCCCGGCTACTGGCGGAACGCAGAGGCGACGGCGCGGGCGCACGTCCGGCCACCGGGGCGAGGCTCGGTCTTCTACCGGACAGGAGACCGGGTGTTTCGACCCGCGGACCATGGCCCGCTCACGTACGTGGGCCGGGCGGATCACCAGATCAAGGTGTCCGGCTATCGCGTGGAGCTCGGGGAAGTCGAAGCGACCCTGCGGGGGGAGCCTGGTGTGGAGGCGGCGGTCGCCGTCGGGTGGCCCACGACGGTCACCGGCGCCGCGGGCATCGTGGCATTCCTGACGGGCACCGACATCGACGCGTCGGCCATCCGCTCGAGCCTGAAAGCCAAGCTGCAGGCCTACGCCGTGCCCCACACTATCCGTGTCCTGTCCGAGCTGCCACACAACCAGAACGGAAAAGTCGATCGGCAGGCTCTGATGAGCCGCCTCGAGGCATGACCAGCCATTCTCCAGAGGACGTCAAGGTCCTCATCCTGTCGTGCCTCCAGGGCTCGATGTCGTCCCTCGGCCTGGCTCCCGGCGAGCTATCGGACGACTTCGACATGCGTGCAGAGGGTCTCGTCGATTCCCTGGGGTTCGTAGGACTGATCATCGAGCTGGAGGAACTCCTGGGATTCGACATCGATTTGGCGGATCTGGATCCAGAGCACCTGACGATCGTGGGGCCGTTGTCGCGCCATATCGCGGGAACAGATACCGTCGCAAGACTGGGCATGAGGCTCGCCGGTGAATAACGTCCCGGTTGCGGCCAGAACCGCCGCGTTCGCCATCTATTGCCTGAGTCTGGCGCTCGTCCACACGCAGGTGCTGCGCGCGCTCTACGACCACTCGAGACAGAACGAGACGGCGTCTCACGTCATTCTGATCCCGTTCATCACGCTTGCGCTCGTGTATCGAAGCCGGAATTCAATCTTTGCCTCCGCCAGATTGGCGTGGCCTGCAGGACTCGGCGTCATCCTTGTCGGGCTCGGGCTGCTGGTGACCGCCCGACTGTACGGGCCGTCGGTCAGCCCGGATGACGCGCTCGCGATGGCCGTCGGCGCGCTGGTGGTCCTCTGGATCGGCGGGTTTCTGCTCGCCTATGGCCCCGAGGCCTTTCGAGCCGCGCTGTTTCCCCTCCTCTTCCTCGGGTTCATGATTCCGATCCCTGCCCTGCTCCTCGATGGGGTGATTTTCATCCTCAGGACCGGGTCGACGGAGGCGGTCGGCAGCCTCTTCACATTGACGGGAACGCCGCATTACAGAGAGGGGTTCGTATTCTCGTTGCCGACTGTGGTCATCGAGGTTGCCGACGAATGCAGCGGTATTCGCTCGAGCATCGCGCTCGTGATCACGAGCCTCCTCGCAGGGCATACGTGTCTCGACACGGGCTGGAAGAAAGCGGTGCTCGTCGTGGTGACGCTGCCGCTGACCCTTCTCAAGAACGGAATCCGCATCGTCACCCTCTCGCTGCTCGCCATCCACGTGGATCCGGAGTTTCTCACCGGTCAGCTGCATCACGACGGGGGCATCGTGTTCTTCCTGCTGACCCTGGCCATGCTGGCGCCGATCCTCGCCTGGCTCCGCAACTCCGACACCATGCGGGCCAGCGCCGCATGATCGGGGTGACCGCGAGCGCGGCTGACATGGAGATGGCGGGGGAGTTCTTCGAGCTTTTCAAAACGCACTGGGAACCAGCCGTTTCGGCGCGCAAGTACCGGGTCCTCTTGAGCACGGATGGGCGCATCGAAGGCATGGACGCGGATCTGTTCCTGCTGTATGGCTCGGCAGAACAGGCCGGTGACCGCGAGGTCCACACGGCGGTCGAGGAGGTGAACGGTCCGGTTGACATCGACTGGGGCGGATCGAGCTTCCCGATCTACGGCCCTGTCGGGGTGTTCGACGGGCGCGTTGACGCCGGGATCCTCAGGTCCGCCGGAAGGCCCCTCGACTACCGCCATCGATCCGGACAGCGCATCGTCTGGCGGGTCGGCTACGACCTCTTTCGGGAGATCCGGCACCTGTTGAGCGAGGGGCAACCGGCGTTGCGCGCGCCGACCCCCACACTGGAGCTGCACATCGCGGTGCTTCGGCACGTGTTGCTGGACTCGGGAGTGCCGTTCGTGGAGATTCCCCCGACCCCGCAGGGGCACGACTTCACCTGCTGCCTCACGCACGACGTGGACTTCTTCGGAATCCGGCGACACAAGTTCGACCGGACGCTGGCGGGCTTCGTCGCTCGAGCGTCGCTGGGCACACTGGTCGATCTCGTACGGGGCCGGCGGCCGCTGAGCGAGGCACTCCGTAACTGGGCGGCGGTGCTGTCGCTGCCGCTGGTGCACGCGGGTCTTGCGCCGGACTTCTGGCGACCGTTCGAGAGCTACGCGCGCGCGGAGAACGGCCGCCGGTCCACCTTCTTTCTCGTTCCACACAAGGGTCGGCCCGGTGTCGCCCCGGACGGCACCAGCCATGCGAACCGGGCTGTGCCCTATCAGGCGAGCGAGATCCGGGAGGAGCTGAGTGAGGCGGTGGCCCGAGGAAGCGAGATGGCGGTGCACGGCATCGATGCGTGGCGGGATGCCGAGGCCGGCCGGGCGGAGATGACGGCGTTGACGTCGCTCACGGGCCAGACGACGGCCGGCGTGAGGATGCACTGGCTCTACTTTGCCGCCGACTCGCCGCGCCAGCTGGAGACCGCAGGCTTCGGCTACGACTCGACCTGGGGTTACAACGACGCCATTGGCTACCGCGCCGGCACCTCGCAGGTGTTCCGCCTGCCGGGGACCGAGACGCTGCTGGAACTGCCCTTGTCCATCATGGATTCGGCGATGTTCTATCCCGCGCGGATGGGCCTCGCCTGCGAGGAGGCGTTGCGGCGGTGCGCCATCATCGTCGCGAACGCGCGGCGCTTCGGAGGCACGCTGGTCGTCAACTGGCACGACCGGAGCCTGGCGCCCGAACGCCTCTGGGGCCGCTGTTATCAGGAACTGCTGGCCGCCATCAGCACCGGCGACCGGGCCTGGTTCGCCACAGCCGGAGAGGCCGTCGAGTGGTTCCGCTGGCGCCGTTCGCTTCGATTCGTCGAACAGGCCGGCTCGCCAGGCGTGACGGTCTCGGCGTCGGCCAGACGGTCAGACGTGCCCCCGGCCGTAATTCGGATCCACCGTCCGGCCGGCGCGGCCAGCGTTCCTGTCGAGGAGCTTACCTTCGACGGCGGGCAGGCCATGAGGCTGTCACTGTGAAAAACGGCGCCAAAGGCCTCGTGTGCATGATCGCCTACACGAACTACGCGTTCGACGCGCGGGTTCGTCGCGAGGCGGAAACGTTGGCGTCGCACGGGTATCACGTGCTCTGCCTGACGACGAAGAACGGAGGCAACCCCAGACGATTCCGGTTGGACGGGGTGGAGGTCCGCGAATTGGGGGTCTCCAAATACCGGGGAAAGAGCCGCCTCGCCTATCTCGGATCGTATCTGCGGTTCCTGCTGTCCTCGTCGGCCGCCTGTGCCCGGCTGCTCGTGACGGGCCGGCTCGACGTGGTACACGTCCACAATCTGCCTGATTTCCTGGTGTTCGCCGGACTGTTGCCGCGCCTGGGCGGCAGCAAGGTCGTGCTGGACGTTCATGACTCGGTGCCGGAGACCTTTGCCACGAAGTTCTCCGGCGGTGCGCTGCTCCAACGGGCGCTCCGCCTCGAGGAGCGGCTGAGCGCCTGGGTCGCCCACAGAGTGATCTGCGTCAATCATCCGCAGCGGGAGGCGCTGGTGGCGCGCGGGATTCCGGGCTCCAAGACCTTCATCTCCATGAATGTCCCGGATCCGAGGATCTTCGTCAGACGCCCGCCCACGGACCGGACCGCGACAGGCAACGGACACTTCAATCTGGTGTACCACGGAACGATGGTCGAGCGGCTGGGCGTCGACCTCATCATCCGGGCTGTGGCGCGCCTGACGGACCGTCTCCCGCAGGTGCGCCTGCACCTCTGGGGTCAGGGCGATGATCTGGACGCCTTTCAGACGCTGGCGCAGGAGCTTGGGGTGGCAGACAAGGTCCTGTTCATCCCGAAGGGAGTTCCCTTGCACGAGCTTCCCGGCCGCCTTGGCGAGATGGATCTCGGTGTCATCGGCAACCGGCGAAGCGTGGCCGGCGACCTGATGCTGCCGGTGAAGCTCATGGAGTACGTGTCGCTGGGAATTCCGGCGGTCGTACCGCGGCTGCGAACGATCGAGTACTACTTCTCCGAGGACACGGTGGCCTTCTACGAACCGGAGGACGTTCGGTCGCTGGCGGATTCAATCTATCGGCTCTACTGCGATCCGGAGCTCCGTCGCAGGCAAGCCGAGCGGGCGGGCACGCTCCTCGGTGGATACGGATGGGAGCGGCAGGGGGCCGAACTGGTCACCTTCTATCAGAACCTTGTGGAGAGATGACAGCATGAACACACTGAGATTTGCCTTGATCGGGTGCGGAAGTATCGCGCGCAAGCATGCGCACGCGCTGCACCATTACCTGGAAGAGGCGGAGATCGGCGCATTCGTCGATACGCACCTTCCGCGTGCGCAGGAGTTCTCGGAGAAGTACGGCGCGCCCGCGTTCTCGAGCGTGCCGGAGATGATGCGCGCGATGGGGGATCGCATCGATGTCTTCTCCGTCCTGACGCCCAGCGGCGCGCATTGCGAGAACGTCCTCGATCTCGTCGAGTACGGCCGGCCCATCGTCGTGGAGAAGCCCATGGCGCTGCGGCTGGACGACGCCGACCGCATGATCGAGGCCTGCGATGCCCATGGCGTGAAATTGTTCGTGGTCCACCAGAACCGCTACAACCTGCCGATTGTCAGGGCACGCGAGGCGCTGGAGCAGGGACGGTTCGGCCGGCTCGTCCTGGGAACGATACGGCTCAGGTGGACGCGCGATCAGGCCTATTACGACTCGGCATCCTGGCGCGGGACGTGGGCGCACGACGGTGGGGTGTTCATGAACCAGGCGGCGCACCACATCGACATGCTCACGTGGTTCATGGGGCACGTCGAGTCCGTGCGCAGCATGGCCACGACACGGCTGGTGAAGATCGAGTGTGAGGATACCGGGGTTGCTGTCATTCGCTTCAACTCGGGCGCCCTGGGAGTGCTGGAGGCGACGACCGCCACCCGGCCCAAGGATCTGGAAGGGTCGATCAGCATCCTGGGAGAAAAGGGGAGCGTGGTGATCGGCGGGTTCTTCATGAACGAAATCGTCACCTGGCAATTCGAGGACAAGCGGCCCATCGATGACGAGGTGATTGAGAAGTACGGGACGAACCCGTCCGCCGTTGCGTACAACCACGGGGAGTATCTCCGCGACGTGGTCGCCGCGCTTCGGACCAAGAAGGCGGCGCTGGTGGACGGCCTGGAAGGCCGGAAGTCGCTCGAGTTGATCACCGCGCTTTACGAGTCCATTGAGACCAATACGGATGTGCCGCTGCGCTTCCGGGCGCGGAAGTGCCGGCTGGGGCTCGCGTCATGACGACGTACCGCCTCTACGAGAACGTGACCCTCGGCGCCGGCACCACGGTCGAGGACTTCTGTATCGTCGGAAGCCCGCCTCGCGGCGCGTCCGATGGCTCGTTGCCGACCGTGATCGGTGACGGGTCCGTGATTCGCTCGCATACGGTGATCTATGCCGGCAACACCATCGGCCGGAACTTCCAGACCGGGAACAAGGTCAACATCCGCGAGTCGAACCGCATCGGGGACAACGTGAGCGTGGGGACCCTGTCGGTCATCGAGCACCACGTGGAGATCGCCGATAACGTCCGGATCCACACCCAGGTCTTCATTCCCGAGTTCTCCGTGCTGGAAGAAGGGTGCTGGATCGGGCCCAACGTCGTGCTCACCAACGCCAAATACCCGGCCTCTCCGGGGGTCAAGGACCGGCTGGTCGGTCCAATCATCCGCGCGGGAGCGAAGATCGGCGCCAACGCCACGTTGCTTCCCGGTGTGGTGATAGGCGAGAACGCCCTCGTGGGCGCCGGCGCCGTCGTTGTCCGCGATGTCCCGCCGGGCACAGTCGTCGCCGGGAACCCCGCGCGGGTCATTCGACACGTGTCGGAGCTTCCCTACGCACCACTCCAGATTTCCTAGTCCAGTCCACCTCGAAAGGAACAATCCGATGCACGCACACGTAGCAGAGACACCCAGGGCGCTGATGACCATCCCGTTCGTGGATCTGGGCGCACAGTATCAGTCAATCAAGCCGGAGATCGATGCAGCCATCGCGGACGTGCTGAGCACGACCGCCTTCGTCGGGGGCCGTTTCGTCAAGCAGTTCGAAGAGGCGTTTGCCCGGTTCTGCGGCGTGAAGCAGTGCGTGGGCGTGGCCAACGGCACGGATGCGCTCTTCATTGCGCTGAAGACCCTCGGCATCGGCCCTGGCGACGAGGTGATCACCGTCGCCAACAGCTTCATCGCGACGTCAGAAGCGATCACGATGGCTGGTGCGCAGGTGGTGTTCGTGGACATCGATCCACTGACCTACAACATGGACGCGAGCCGGCTCGAAGAGAAGATCACGCCCAGGACGAAGGCGATCATCCCGGTGCACCTGTACGGCCAGCCCGCGGACATGGATCCCATCCTGGCGATCGCCAAGAAGCACGACCTTCGCGTGATCGGCGACGCAGCCCAGGCCCACGGCGCCGTGTACCGGGGCGATCCGATTGCCACGCTGGCCGACATCACGTGCTTCAGCTTCTATCCCGGCAAGAATCTCGGCGCGTACGGCGACGCCGGCGCGCTGGTGATGAACAACGAAGCCTGGGCGGCGCGTGCGCGGATGCTCGCCAATCATGGCCGGAGCAAGAAGTACGACCATGACCTGGAGGGCGTGAACAGCCGCCTGGACGGCCTTCAGGCGGCGGTTCTCAGCGTCAAGCTGCGCTACCTGGAGGTGTGGACCGAGCGCCGCCGAAACAATGCGTACCGATACAATGCCGCGCTGAAGGGCTCCGGCCTCGTGACGCCCACGGAGCTCCGCGACGTCAGGGCCGCGTACCACCTGTATGTCGTCCGTGTGCCGAATGGACGGCGCGAGGCGTTGCAGGCCTTCCTGATGAGCGCGGGCGTGGACACCGGCATCCACTACCCAATCGCGTTGCCGTTCCTCAACGCCTATCGGCACCTTGGTCACACCGAAGCGGATTTCCCCGTCGCGCTCAAGGCGTCCCGGGAGATCGTCTCCCTGCCGATGTTCGCGGAGCTGTCGATCGAGCAGGCGGAGTACGTCGCCGGCAAGATCCGTCAGTTCGGGTTGTAACCGGTACGCAGGCGGGCGGAACACAGGGCGCCTGACGCGAGGCCCCGTATGTGGACCTCGGATGGCCTGCCCTGTGCAGCGTCGCTGGCGTGCTCCTGGCCAAATTCAAAAAAAGCCAGCTCGACATGTGGCGCCACTCCTACCTTGCGCGGTTCTGCGTGAGCGTTCCCTCTTGCGCGCAGCTCGGCCGATCAGTGGCAGGCTCGGCGGTTTCCGGCGGAGGAGCCTGATTTGGCGATGAATTACGTCCTCATTACGGCTGCACGGAACGAACAGGCGGTGATTGCGCGAGCACTCGAATCAGTCGTCGCGCAGACTCGGTTGCCGGCACGGTGGGTGATCGTCGACGACGGATCTGAAGACCGAACGGCAGACATCGTCGGCGAATATGCGCAAGCCCATCCGTGGATCGAGCTGGTCCGACGGCCCCACCGGGTCGAGCGGAGCTTCGCCGGCAAGGTGCATTCCATCAATGCGGGTCTCGCGCGAGTACAGGGCCTCGAGTTCGAGGTCATGGGCAACCTGGACGCGGACGTCTCGTTCGAGCCCGGGTATATGGCGTTCCTGATCGAGAAGTTCGCCGACGACCCGGAGCTCGGCGTCGCCGGGACGCCCTTCACCGAGGCAGGAGCATACGACTCCACGAGGGACAGTTTCGAGGGCGAGCGTTACGTGGCCGGACCGTGTCAACTCTTCCGGTATCGGTGCTTCCGCGATATCGGCGGATACGTCCCGAATCCCGCCGGCGGCGTGGACTGGATTGCCGTGATGACCGCGCGCATGAAGGGGTGGAAGGTACGGTGCTTCCCGGAAAAGCGGTTTCACCACCACCGGTCAATGGGTACCGCCGAGCGCGGACAGCTCGCCGCGCTCTTCTCGTACGGCGAGAAGGACTACTACCTCGGTGGCTCACCGATCTGGCAACTGTTCCGCGTGACGTATCGCATGGCCAAGAAGCCGTTCGTCACAGGAGGTCTGGCGCTGCTGTGCGGGTACAGCTGGGCTGCGGTGCGACGCGTCAAGCGGCCGGTCTCGCCGGAGCTGATGCGTTTTCATCGGCAGGATCAAATGAGGAAGCTCGGGGCAATCCTTCGCATGCTCCTCAGGCTCAGAAAGGTCGAGAACTTCTCCCTCGGGACGGAGGCCCGGTAACCCGCTGATGCTGACCAGGGCTGCACAGGCGAACGGCCTGCCTGACGTCGTGGGGGGCGTCCTGGCGAACTTCGTCCGCTGGCTCGAGGGGTTCGGTGAAACGTCGCTGGATCACCAGACGTTCTTCTCGGGGCGCGTGGGAGGATTCGCGAAGGCGCTCTACTACCGCCGGCCGGCGCTGGGGATGGCCGCCGTGGCGCCGATTATTGCGTGCGAAGCGTTTCTCCCGTCGGCGCGCCGCTTCTTCGGCGGTCCGACGCGCTTTCCCATCGCTGATGCGCACTACGCGATGGGCTTTGCGTTCCTGTACGCCACCGACGGTCAGCCGGAGGACTTCCGCAAGGCGGCGCATTTCGTCAGCGAGCTCGAGAAATCGCGGTGTCCGGATGTGGAGGAGTACTGCTGGGGGTATCCCTTCGACTGGGTCACGCGGAACGGAACGATCCAGAAGCAGACCCCGCTGATCACCTCGACCCCGTATGCGTACGAGGCCTTTCTGCACGTCTTCTCGCTCGATGCCCGGGACGAGTGGAAGCAGGTGCTGACGTCGATTGCGCGCCACGCCATGGTCGACATCAAGGACTTCCGCACGTCGGAAACGGCCAGCAGCTGCTCCTACACGCCGTACGACACCGGCGGCGTGATCAATGCCGCCGCGTACAGGTCGTTCCTGCTGACCAGTGCCTCCCAGGTCCTCGGGAACGAGCAGTACCGGAAGACCGCGGACCGCAACCTGCGATTCGTCCTGGACAACCAGAATCCCGACGGCTCCTGGTACTACGCCGTGGATGGCGTCCGCGACTTCGTCGACCACTTCCACACCTGTTTTGTGATGAAGGCCCTCGCGAAGATCCACGCGATCACCGGTGACGAGGCCTGTCTCGCGGCCCTGTCGCGGGGAATCACGTACTACCTCGCCAATCTGTTCGGCGACGACGGTCTGCCGAAGCCGTTCTCACGAGCGCCGCGCCTCACGGTGTACAAGCGCGAGCTGTACGATTGCGCCGAAGCCATCAACCTGTGCCTCTTGCTCCGGGACCGTTTCCCCGAGTGTGAGGTCACGCTGGACACCGTTGTCGCGGGCATCGTGAAGGACTGGGTCAAGCCCGATGGGTCCTTCCGCTCCAGGCAGTTGTTCCTGGGTTGGGACAACGTGCCGATGCACCGCTGGGCTCAGTCCCAGATGTTCCGAAGCCTCGCGTTCTACTGCCACCAGAAGAAAGGCGGACCTCCAGGTCCGCCTCTACGTGTGTCGAGTGCTCCTGTGCACACCTTGAAAGAGACCGCCAATGTGTGGAATCGCCGGGCAGTTTAACTTCGCGAGGAGGGAGCCCGTGCGGCCGGAGACCATCCGGCGCATGACGGATTCGATCGTGCATCGCGGGCCGGACGACGAGGGGTACCTGATCGCGGGGCCGCTGGGTCTCGGCTTCCGGCGGTTGTCCATCATCGACCTCGCCGGCGGTCACCAACCGATGTCCGATGCCGAAGAGACGGTCTGGGTCGTCTTCAACGGCGAGATCTACAACTTCAAGGAGCTGCGCGCCGAGCTGCAGCAGCATGGGCATCGCTTCCGGACCAACTCGGATACCGAGGTGATCGTTCATGGCTACAAGGAGTGGGGCACGAAGGTCTTCGATCGCCTGAATGGCATGTTCGGCCTCGCGATCTGGGACGTGACGCGGGCCCGCCTGATCGTGGCTCGTGACGCGATGGGCATCAAGCTCGTGTACTACCGCAGCGAGCGAGGACAGTTGACGTTTGGATCGGAGATTCGCGCGGTGCGCGCCGCGTCCGACACGACGCCCGACGTGGATCCGGTCGCGCTCAACCTGTTCCTCCGGTTCCGTTACACACCCTCCCCGCTGACGGTGTTCAGCGGCATTCGGAAGCTCGCGTCGGGCAGCATGCTCATTGCCGAGCACGGCGAGTGCCGCGAGGAACGGTGGTACGACTACACGCCGGCGCCATTCTCGACGCCGAAGGATGAGGACGAGGCCACCCGCGAGCTGCTGCACCTGTACAAGGGCGCCGTCGAACGCCACCTGCTCAGCGACGTGCCGGTCGGGATTCTTCTCAGCGGCGGCCTCGACTCCGGGCTGCTCCTGGCGCTGATGAACGAGCACGGCGGCTCGTGGCCGGCCTACACGGTGGGTTACGGCTCGGTGTTCGAGGACGACGAACTGGCCGATGCCGCCAGGACGGCCACCCTGCTCGGCGCCCGCCACATTCCCGTTCGGCTGGACCGGCAGGAATTCGAACGGTCACTGCCGAAGATCGTGGGCTGCCTCGAAGAGCCGATCGCCTCCTCGTCGATCGTCCCGATGTATTTCGTGTGCCAGCGGGCACGCGAGGACGTCAAGGTCGCGCTGATCGGCCAGGGGCCCGATGAACTGTTCTGCGGATACAAGCGGCACCTCGGCGTCCACTACGGGCAGTCATGGCGCGCCTTGCCGCCGGCGGTCCGCCGGTTCATCGGGTCGGCGGTCAGCTGGCTACCGCGCAATGAAACCGCCAAGCGCGGCGTGTACGCCCTCGGCATCGAGGATCGCCTCCAGCGGTACCAGCACGTGTTCTCCCTCGCTCCCGCCGAGACCATCGGCGGCCTGTTCCGCGATGGGCTGCTGCCGCGGGGCCACGCGGACGCCGCGGCGGAGTACTGGAGCGCGCTGCTGCCGCAGATGGCGCACCTCGACGACCTGGGCGGGTTCCAGCACATCGAGCTCCGCTCGTCGCTCCCCGACGAGCTGCTCATGTTCGGGGACAAGCTTTCAATGGCACACAGCCTCGAGGTTCGCGTGCCGTACCTGGACCGCACCGTGGTGGAGTTTGCGCAGCGCCTTGGTACGAACCTGAAGATTCGCGGGCGCACGGGCAAGTGGCTGCACCGCGAGGTGTGCCGCAAGTTCCTGTCACCGGAGATCCTTCAGCGGAAGAAGCGTGGGTTCGCGGTGAACGTCGTCGACCAGTGGTTCAACTCGTCGATCCAGGGTGCGCTCCCGCAGATGCTGCTCGATAAGGGCTCGCTGATGTTTCGCACCCTCGAGCCCGGCCCCGTGAAGCAACTGCTCGACGACCACCGGTCCCGCAAGCAGGACAACCACAAGCTCCTGTTCAGCCTGGTCATGTTCGAACAGTGGCTGCGCGAGGTGCAGTCCGGCCACCGGGACCCGGTGTGCGCGGTGGCCAGCTGATTCGCCAGCTCGAGTCCGTCAAGGAAGGTCAGTCAAAAACGATGTCGCTGTCTCCCTCATCCGCACCGCGGTTGTTTCCGAAGGACACGTTGATCAAGGGTCAGCCCGCACGGATCGACTGCCTTGAAATTGCCGGTCAGACGTACTCCATCACGCGTGGCCCCCTGACCGTTGTCAGCCTCGAGGACGAGTGGTACGAGGACGTGGAAGATCCGGACGCCGTGATCGCCACGCTGCGCGAACACAGCGGCATCAAGCCCGACGTGTTCACATTCTGGCAGCGACTGCCCGACCTCGAGCCAAAGTACCTGTTCCACCGCGAGTCGGACGAGATTGCCGTCCTTCCAGTCACGAGCTACGACAACTGGCTGAAGAACCAGATCAAGGGCCGGACGAGAAACCTGATCCGGAAGGCTGAGAAGGAAGGCGTGGTCGTCAAGGAAACGTCCTACGACGACGACTTCGTGCGGGGCATGACCGCGATCTTCAACGAGGCGCCGGTCCGGCAGGGGAGGCCTTTCTGGCACTACGGGAAGGACGTCTCGACTGTGCAGCGCCAGTTCTCCCGCTACGTGCATCGGGAGCACATGATCGGGGCGTACTACCAGGGCGAGATGATTGGTTTCATCATGCTCGGGAATGCCGGGCGGTTTGGCCTTACCGGGCAGATCATCTCGAGCATCAAACACCGCGACAAGGCCACCAACAACTTGCTGATTGCCAAGGCCGTCGAGGTCTGCGCGAACCGGGGCTTCGAATACCTCGTGTACCTCTTCTGGAGCAACGACTCCCTCAGCGAATTCAAGCGTCGCTGCGGCTTCGAGCGAATGGAGGCTCCGAGGTACTACGTGCCGCTGACCGCCAGGGGCACGCTCGGACTGAAACTCGGCGCCCACCGCGGATGGAGTGCGATGCTGCCCGCTCGCATACGGCTCCCGTTGAAGCAGCTCCGAGCGTCCTGGTACGCGTCGCGCGAGCGCTGATGCCTGGCATTGCCGGAATCGTCAGTCGACGACCCGCGGCCGAGTGCGAACGGGTGGTCGTGGCCATGACCGGCAGCATGATGCGCGAGCCGTTTTACAGGTCGGGCACGAGTTGTGTGCCTGAGCTCGGTGTGTACGCGGGCTGGGTCGCGCACGACGGCTCCTACGCTGCGCGGCAATCCGCCGGCGGCGGCGGAGACGTGACCGTCGTCGTCTCGGGCGAGTGCGTGGGAGACGCGGGTGAAGTCGGCATCGCGGGCCTGTACGCGGAGACCGGCGACCGCGCCATCAGCCAGCTGAATGGCCTGTTCAGCGGCGTACTCGTGGATCGCCGGCAGAAGCGCGCGTTGCTCTTCAACGATCGGTACGGGATCGAGCGGATCTACGTCCATGAAGCGGGCGACGCCTTCTATTTTGCCAGCGAGGCCAAGGCGCTCCTGCGCGTGTTGCCGGAACTGCGGGCGTTAGACGACGGGAGCGTCGCGCAGTTTCTCGCCTTCGGATGCACGCCGGGGTGGCGGACGCTTTTTCGCGGCATCAGCCTCCTCGAAGGTGGTTCGCTGTGGGTCTTCGACAACGGCGCGACCCGGAAGGGGCGGTACTTCGTTCCCTCGGAGTGGGAGTCGCAGCCGGGAATGGATGCGGAGGCCTTCGAAACGGAGTTTCAGCACACCTTCTCGAAGATCCTTCCGCGCTATTTCGGCGCCGGATCCCCCGTCGGCATCTCGCTCACCGGCGGTCTCGACACGCGAATGATCATGGCCTGCCTTCCACGCTCGGCCGGCAGACCCGTCTGCTACACGTTCTCGGGGCAGACAGACCGGACGCTCGATGAGCTGCTGGCCGGCCGCGTGGCGGCCACGTGCGGGCTCGAGCACCGCACCCTGCGGATCGGCGGCGACTTTCTCTCAGACTACGCGCGGTACGCCGACCGGACCGTCTATGCGACCGATGGCTGTTCCGGTGCGACGGGCGCGCATGAGCTGTATCTCAACGCGCAGGCCAGGCAGCTGTCCCCCGTGCGGGTGACCGGCAACTTCGGCAGCGAAGTGCTTCGCAGCATGTCGACGTTCAAGCCGATTGGCCTCTCCCCGGCGCTGTTTCACGAGGCGTTCGCCCCCGATGTGACGTCGGCGGCAAGCCGTCCTCCTGGTGTCGGCGACCACCCGGTGACGTTTTCGGCGTTTCGGGAAATCCCATGGAGCCTGTTCGGCAATCTGGCGGCCGGCCGGTCACAGGTGACGTTTCGAACGCCCTATCTTGACAACGACATCGTGGCGCTGGCGTTTCGCGCGCCCACGCTCTCGCGCCGGTCGCCGGATGCTGCGCTCCGCCTGATCGGCACCCGTCACCCCGCTCTCGGCAGCATACCGACCGATCGCGGACTCGTGACCGGCGGGCACGGACTGGCCCACCTGCTGCGGCGTCTGTGGTCAGACGTGACCTTCAAGCTCGACTACCTCCACACGGAGGGGCTGCCGCGCTCGCTCTCGGCCGCCGATCCCCTGATCGCGTGCCTGTCGAAAGTCGGGGTCCTCGGGCTCCACAAGTACCTGCCGTTCCGCCACTGGTTTCGGCAGGAACTTGCGGGGCACGTCCGTGACGTGCTCACGGACCCGGCAACCTTGCGGTTGCCGTACTGGAATCGCGACAGGCTTGGCTCGATCGCCACCGATCACATCAGCGGACGCAGGAACTACGTACGGGAGATCAACGCTGTGCTCACGCTGGAGGCGGTCGATCGGCTCCTGCTGCGCGCGTCGGCGTGGCCTGCGCGCTGATCGACTGTGTCCGCCAATCAACGAACCCGACAAGCCACTATGAACATCCTCATCATCAAGCTCAACGCCACGGGCGACGTGGTTCGAACGACGCCACTGCTGCGCCGGCTGCCGGGCCACGTCACCTGGATCACCGACCAGAGGAACCTCGTGCTGCTGAACGGGTCGACGTCAACGGTCCGGTGCTTCGCCTGGGAGGACCGCGAGCGTGCCCTGGACCGGAACTACGACCTCGTCATCAGTCTCGAGGACGAGCAGGAGGTGGCGGCGTTCGCCGCGAACGTCCGCTGCACACGGCTGTTCGGCGCCTACATGAACGGAGGAGAGGTGGCCGCCTACACGGAGGATTCGCGACGCTGGTTCGATCTCAGCCTGATCAGCGTGTACGGGCGGGCGCGAGCCGACGAGCTCAAGCTGCAGAACCGCCGGACGTACCAGGAGCTGATCTTCGAAGGACTCGGCCTGCCGTTTGAAGGTGACACCTACGTCCTGCCCGCTCCGCTGCCGACGGATTTATCAGGAGACGTCGCCATCGCGCCCGTCGCGGGTCCGGTGTGGCCGATGAAGAACTGGGCGTACTACGACGAGCTCAAGCTGAAACTGGAAGCGGCGGGCCTGCGCGTGAACGTCCTGCCACGCCGTCCATCGATGCTCGAGCACATGGGCGACGTCAAGAACCATCGCTGCCTCGTCGGCGGCGACAGCCTGCCCATGCACCTGGCGCTTGGGATGGGGGTGCCCTGCGTCACGATCTTCAACTGTACGAGCCCGTGGGAGATCCACGACTACGGCATCCAGACCAAGCTCATCTCGCCGGTGCTGGAGAGGTTCTTCTACCAGCGGGGTCACAACAGCACCGCGACGTCAGCCATCACCCTCGACGAGGTGTACGACGCAGTGACGCACAGACTGGTCGAGACCGTGTCTCCCGCGGGACGTCAAGAGCGATCGTGAGAACAGCACACCTGCGTCAAGATTGTGTCGTCGCCAAGACCGATCGCATCCTGGTCACGGGTGCGAGCGGCTTCATCGGGTCGAAAGTCGTCGAGATCCTGCTCGAGTACGGCTTCTCGAACCTGCGTTGCTTTGTGCGGCCCTCGAGCCGCCTGCACCGCCTGAACGATGTCCTGCGCAGATTCTCCGCCGAGCGGCGCGTGGAGCTGATCACTGGCGATCTTCTGTCGCCCGACGACTGCGCCGCCGCCACGGCCGGGACGGCCGTCGTCTACCACCTCGCCGCCGGGTTCGACAAGTCGTTCGCGGCCGCCTTCATGAACTCGGCCCTTGCCACACGAAATCTGATGGACGCTTTTCTCGAGCGGGGCAAGCCGACGCGGTTCGTGAACGTGAGTTCCTTTGCCGTCTACTCGAACCTGACGTTGACACGCGGAGCGGTGCTGGACGAAACGTGCCCATTGGAGGATGCGCCACAGGAGCGCCACGACGCCTACGCATTCGGCAAGCTCGAACAGGAAGCGCTGGTCCGTGAGTACGGCAGGACTCGTGGGTTGCCTTTCGTCATTCTGCGGCCGGGGACCGTATTCGGACCTGGGAAGAAGGACCTGACGGGACGGATCGGCATCGACACGTTCGGCTTCTTCATCCACGTGGGCGGATCGAATCGACTGCCCCTGACCTTCGTGGACAACTGCGCCGAGGCGATCGTGCTGGCCGGTGTCGTGCCCAACGTGAACGGCGAGATCTTCAATGTCGTCGACGACGAAAGGCTGTCGAGCAGGCAGTTCCTGAAGGCCTACAAGAGACGCGTGAAGCCGTTCTTCTCTGTTCGCATGCCGTACGTCATGGCGTATGGATTCTGCAGGCTGTGGGAGGAGTACTCCAGGCGCTCGCAGGGCCAGCTCCCGCCGGTCTTCAATCGGCGCCGGTGTGCCGCGGAGTGGAAGGGGAACCGCTTTTCCAACCAGAAGATTCGCCAGGCACTTGGATGGACGCCGAGGATCGGCATGAAGGACGCGATGGCGTCGTTTCTGGCGCAGTTCGAGCCCCGGGCGAGGTAAACGTATGGTCAGGGTGGCAATCGTCGGATGCGGCAGGATCGCCGATCAACACGTACAGGCCGTTCATCGAATTCCCGGCAGCCGCATCGTCGCGGTGTGCGATCATGAGCCACTCATGGCCAGGCAGCTGGCGGGGCGATTCGGCATTGCCGGCTGCTTCGCGGACGTCGAGGACATGCTGCGCGCGACATCGCCCGATGTCGTGCACATCACGACGCCGCCACAGAGCCACCATCTGCTTGGGCAACAGTGTCTCGAGGCGGGGAGCCACGTCTACCTCGAAAAGCCGTTCACCGTCACGGCCGCAGAGGCCGAGTCCCTGGTCGATCTCGCCCAGCGTCGCGGCCTGAGCGTCACCGCCGGCCACAACTACCAGTTCACCCCCGAGATGCTCGAGATGCGGCGCCTGGTCGAGCAGGGGTTTCTCGGAGGACGACCGGTGCACCTGGAGAGCCACTGGTCGTACGACCTCGGGGACCTCAGCTATGTGGGGCCGCTTCTGGGAAACGCCAATCACTGGGTCCGCCGCCTGCCCGGACAACTCCTGCACAACATCATCAGCCACGGCATCGCGAGACTGGCCGAGTTCCTCGACAGCGACATCGTCGAGGTGGTGGCCAGCGCGCACCAGAGCGCGCACCTGGCCGGCCTCGGCGGCCGTGAGGTGATGGACGAGCTGCGCGTGTTGATGCGCGACAGGACCGGCACCACGGCCTTCTTCTGCTTTTCCACGCAGGTCAAGCCTGGCGTGAACCGCTTTCACATCGCCGGGCCCGCCAATTCGATGACCGTGGATCTGGCGAGCGGCAGCGTGATCAGGAGCAGGGGCCAGAGTTACAAGAGCTATCTCACGTTTCTCGTGCCGCCACTCAACAGCGCCCGAGCGCATTTCGGGAACGCCAGGCGGAACGCCGTCAACATCCTTCGGTGGCGGCTGCACCAGGACGCCGGCATGAAGGAGCTGATTCACCGGTTCCATCAGAGCGTCTCACAGGGCGGTCCTCCTCCGATTTCGTACCGCGAGATCCTGCTGACCGCGCGGCTCATGGACTCCATATTTGCCCGGATGAGATCGGCGGCGGACGCGAGACAAGCCGAAGTGGATGCCTATGCCTGACGGGACGACGGCCGGTGCCAGCATGGTTCCGCCGATGCGGCCGCAGGTGGCGTTGTTGACAGGCGGAGGAGACAGGCCGTACGCCCTTGGCCTGGCGTCCACGCTCGTCTCGGAAGGGGTGACCTTCGACTTCATCGGAAGCGACGATCTGGAGGCGCCGGAGCTCCAGGCGAACCCGCAGGTGCGCTTTCTCAACCTGCGCGGAGATCAGCGGCCGGATGTGCCGTTGACCGAGAAGGTGGCGCGCGTCGCGAAGTATTACGCGCGGCTGCTGCGGTATGCGGCGTCCGCCCAGCCACGGATTTTTCACATCCTGTGGAACAACAAGCTGGAGCTCCTCGACCGGACCGCGCTGCTGCTGTACTACCGCCTCTTGGGGAAACGCATCGTCTTCACGGTCCACAATGTCAACGTGCGCAGGCGCGACGGCAAGGATGGGAGCCTGAACAGGCTGACCCTCCGAATCCAGTACCGGCTGGTTGATCATCTCTTCGTGCACACGGAACAGATGAAGCGCGAGCTCCAGGCGGAATTCGGAGTTCCGGCGACGAAGATCAGCGTGATTCCTTTCGGCATCAACAGCACCGTGCCCGACACGGCGCTGACGCGTGCTGAGGCGCGCGAGCAGCTTGGCCTGACCGGATCGCAGAAAGCCGTGCTCTTCTTCGGCAACATTGCCCCGTACAAGGGTCTGGAGCACCTCGTCGAGGCGATGGCCCTGATTGCCAGGACGATACCGGATTGCCGGCTGATCATCGCAGGGCGACCCAAGGGCTCCGAGTCGTACTGGGCGGCGATTCAGCAGCGGATCTCGGCTCTTGGGCTCGGCTCCGCGGTCATCGAGCGCATCGAGTACGTGCCCGACGCCGACACGGAGAGATATTTCAAGGCCGCGGACCTGCTCGTCCTGCCATACGTCCATGTGTTCCAGAGCGGTGTGTTGTTCCTGGGCTACAACTTCGGTCTTCCGGCGATCGTGTCGGATGTGGCCTCTCTGAGAGAAGACGTGATAGAGGGGACCACCGGGTTCATCTGCAAGCCATGCGATCCCGTGGCGCTGGCGCGGGCCATCGAGCGCTATTTCTCCAGCGAGCTGTACAGCGCGTTGGATTCACGCCGGCCCGAGATCCGTCGCCTCGCGAGTGAGCGCTATTCGTGGGCCACAGTCGGCGCGATCACCAAGGACGTCTACAGGAAGCTCGAGGCCGGGCCACGGATGCTGCTGGGGACCGTGTGCCGTTAGCCTCTGGGGTTGGCCCGATGGAGGGCGTAGTGGATATCGAGGATTTCTTCGAGCGCGAGGTGGCCGAACATACAGATGTCGTCGCGCGCGCCGGCGCGTCCGTGCTGGCGCCGTTCAGTCAGCTCGTGTCCGCGGCAATCAAGGCCGTCGAGACCGGCCACAAGCTCCTCCTGTTTGGAAACGGCGGGAGCGCGGCCGACGCGCAGCACCTGGCCACTGAGCTGACCGTGCGCTACCGAACGAACCGTCGCGCGATCGGAGCCATCGCGTTGACGACCGATACGTCCGCGCTCACGGCGATCGGTAACGACTTTGGATTCGACGAACTGTTCGCCCGGCAGGTCGAGGCCCTGTGCCTCCCGGGAGACGTCGTGATAGGCATTTCGACCTCGGGCAACAGCGAGAACGTCATTCGAGGGCTCCAGGCCGCCAGGAAGCGTGGTGCGATTACCGCTGCCTTCGGCGGCGGAAATGGGGGGCGCATGGTCGAGCACGTCGATCACGCGATCATCGTTCCCTCGGCAACGACCGCCCGGATCCAGGAGGTCCACATCATGCTCGGTCACATGTTGTGCGACCTGCTGGAGAGGGAAGTGGAGTGAGCGTGGAAGACCCCCTCGCAGGAGGCTTCGACAAACCTCCATGCGCGTGACTAAAATCGGGTGAACGTAGGTCTTCTGTCCGTTCCGCCGCGCGTCCCAGCGCCCTGGCGTCTCCATAACACATTGTTTCACCTGTAGTTAGGGCTTCAGGCCTGGACTGACGGGCCACACAGCCCAGTCGGAGCGGCTTTTGCGGGATAGCCTGTCACGCCGGGTTTCAAGGTGGACGCCCGGCATGAAAACGCCATGACTCTCTCTGAGCCGGCCGATCCGATCGCGTCCAGTGTCGCGGAGTTTCGAAACCGCCGCGTGCTGGTGCTCGGCGACGCGATCCTCGACGAGTACCTGCAGGGCGATTGCAGCAGGATCTCGCCGGAGGCGCCGGTGCCCGTCTTGAAGGTCAGCGGGGTCAGGCGCGTACTCGGCGGCGCCGCAAACACGGCCGCGAACGTCGTGTCTCTCGGCGGACGTGCGACGCTCGTCGCCATGGTCGGCGACGACGAAGCCGGCCTCACGCTGAGACGATGCGCGACCGATGCCGGCGTCGATCTGCATGGCGTCGACAACGGCGTGCCGACCCTTCGCAAGACACGGGTCGTCGGCCATCAGCAGCAGATCGTCCGACTCGATTACGAGGATGTGCAGACGCCCGGGCCAACGGCTGCGGCGGCTATTCTCGACGCCTTCGATGCATGTGTCGGGGACAGCGATGTCGTCGTCATCTCCGACTATGCGAAGGGGTTCCTGTCGCCTGCGCTCGCGCAGGCGATCATCCAGCGGGCGCACAAGGCGGGCCTCCAGGTGGTGGTCGATCCCCGTCCTCAGCATCGCGAGAGCTACGTGGGCTGTGACTACCTGACGCCGAACTGGCGCGAGGCGCGCGCGCTCCTGCGCCTTCCGGACGCCGACGCGTCGCAGGACGCCATCGATGCCGTGGCGTCCGCCCTCGCGTCCCAGCTGAAGGCGAACATCGTGCTCACGCTGGGGCCGCACGGCATCTCGTTCTGCAGCAGGAACGGCGGCGAACGGTTCGCGATGCCGACGCTGGCGAAAGAGGTCTTCGACGTGAGCGGCGCCGGGGACACCGTCGTGGCCGCCTTCGCGCTGGCCCGCGCATCCGGCGCGGACCATCACACGGCGGTCGCACTCGCCAACAGGGCCGCCAGCGTGGTCGTGGGCAAGTTCGGCACGGCAACCGTCACGCCAGAAGAGATTCTCCAGGATACGGACGCGCTCCGACTCGTCCCCCGGCGCGCGCTGGCACAACTGGCCGCGACCGTTCGGGCGAAGGGCAAGCGTCTGGTCACGATCAACGGATCGTTCGACGTGCTGCACGGCGGCCACCTGCATATCCTCAACGAGGCTCGAAAGCTGGGTGACGTGCTGATCGTCGGCCTGAACAGCGACGCGTCGGTCAGACGCTACAAGGGCCCGTCCCGGCCCATCGTCCCGGAGCGGCAGCGTGCCGAAATGTTGCTGGCCCTGCGAATGGTCGATTACGTGCACATCTTCGACGAAGCAGATCCCATCGCCTTTCTGCAGGAGGTGAGACCGGACGTGCACGTGAACGGCTCCGAGTACGGGGAGAACTGCATCGAACGGGACACCGTCCGGCGCTCCGGCGGGACCATTCACATCGTCAACCGGCTGCCGGGATTGTCGACGTCCGGCCTTCTCGATACCCTGCACGCCGCCGGTGCGAGAACCTGACCGGCGGACCAGCCTTTCGATCGGTTCTGCGATCGAACGCCGCGTCGGGCCTCTCCGGATAAGAAGGTTCGAGCGAGCCGCCCCTAAAGTCTTCCTGAACGAGAACATCTGACACGCGGCATTTCGGTATTCGACACCAAATTCATGTCGCACGTATCAGGAAACAAAGAAGTTACGTGACTCTTCCCGCGCCCGGACGGCTCCTTGCTCCACACCACCCAGAGTTCCTTCATCTCTCAGCGTCTTCGGGCCCGGATGTAAGCGAGAAAGCGAAGCTTTGCGGCGTGACAGTTACGGTGGCGACAGTCTTGCACAAGCGGAATAATCAATGTTGATAGCTTTAGCATCACACCTGACCGGAGGACTGTGCCTGCGCGGCGCGTCCTCCGGACCGGCGACGACTTCACTGAAGACGACCGGACCCCTTCACTGTATTCCGCTGCTTCTGGCACTGGGACTGGTCGCGCCATCGGACGTGGCGGCGGCTACCGTGTTCCCCGCCGCGAACTGTTCGCCGGCTGCCGTACAGGCCGCGATTAACATGGCGAGTGACGGCGACATGGTGGTGATCCCCCCCGGTACGTGCTTGTGGACCTCGGGTGTCACCATACGCAACAAGGGCATCAGGCTGCTTGGCGGCGGGTCTGGGCGCATCATTGCCCGAAGCGCAAGTATCGTCACGGTCGGTAGCGGGAGTAAGGAGTTCGAGATCCAGAGCGGACTCGCTATCACCGCCGGTCAGATCTTGCGCGTCTCGCAGCTCGGCACCCGCTCGAACTTCATGGAGGGCGCCGTCATCAGCTACAGCGGCACGACGCTCAGGATCAATGCGACAAACACAGGGGGCAGCGGAACGCCCAAGGTGTGGATCGTTTCGACATCGCCCACGACGGTCATCGTCAACAACGGTTCAGGCGCTCTCATCGACGTCGAGGAAGACGACACTCACCCTGTCGAGATCGGCGGCATCAAGATGGCGGACGGTTCGGGCTCCGGGAGGCGGATCGAAATCAGACTCAGACCGTTGGGGGCCCTCGGGAGGCCGGTCCTGCTGCATGACTGCTGGCTGGAAGCCGGTACGGGGGGAGATCTCATTTGGACGGAATCGAATCGCGGCGTGATTTGGAACTGCTCGTTCGATTCTTCGCCGTTTTCGTTGGCCCAGCTCGCGATCCATCACCAGCCCGACCATATCAGCGACTCCTGGACGACGCCTTCGACGATGGGCAGCGCCGACACCACGGGCGAGAGCAACCTCTATATCGAGGACTCCGACTTCCACGCGTTCATTCACGCGACCGACTTTGACGACAATGCCCGCGCAGTGATGCGGCACGTGGTGTTCAACAACGCGGCCATCGGCACCCATGGAGCGGACACGAGCCTGTGGGGCCTGAGACACTTCGAAGTGTACGACAGCGAGTTCGTGTTCAACGGCTTCTCGGACCTCACGACCTTCTCCTTGAATCATTGGTTCTTCATCCGTGGTGGCACGTTCGTGGTGACGAACAACGTCATTCCCGATATCAATTCGCAGGACTACGGCGACAAGCTCGAGTTCGAGATCACGGTGATGAATCTGCAGCGCAACGCTGGCCCGAATCCCTGTTGGGGAGCCGGGATGCCAGGGATCCAGTACCCCGCCCCGCGGCAGCCAGGATTCGGATATGTGACCGGCACCGGTCTGGACGGCCTGGGAAGAAGCACCGACTTTGATGCACCTCGTCAGATCCTCGGGACCTACGTCGGCGACATCGAGCCGATGTACATCTGGAACAACACGACGAACGGCGTGTTGAACGGCGCGATTCGCGTGGACACGTCGGACTACGGAGAGTGCTCCGACGCGGACGCGACCGCTGATTACGTGCAGTCTGGCCGCGACTACTTCCTGAATGCGGGCGCGAAACCGGGGTACATGCCGTTCACGTATCCGCATCCGCTGCGGACCGGCGGTCCTGCGCCGTCCGCGCCATCGAATCTCCGAATTCTTCCTTAGTACTTAGCACGAGCTGCGTACTGACGCTCGACGCGGCGGACCGGCTTCTCGTCCTGGAAGCCGTTGTCCCGCCGGGGAGGCGCGACGGATCATCGACCGGAGTTGTGACTTATGAGTGACCTGGTTTCGATTCTCATTCCTGCCTACAACGCCGAACGCTGGATCGGTGACGCCATTCGCTCCTGTCTGGCGCAGACATGGCCGCACGTCGAAGTCGTCGTCGTCGACGACGGTTCGCGTGACACGACGTTGCAGGTGGCCAGAAGCTTCGAGAGCAGCGCTGTGAAGGTCGTGACGCAGCCGAACAGTGGCGCGCCGGTTGCCCGAAATCGGGCATTCGAGCTCGCGAAAGGTTCGTTCATACAGTGGTTGGACGCCGACGATCTGCTGGACCCCGAGAAGACTGCTCACCAGATGCGAGTGGCGAAGGAGATCGCCGATCCCCGCGTCCTGCTGTCCTGCCCGTTTGGCACCTTCTATCGCCGCCGCGAGAAGGCCCTTTTCGAGAGAACGTCGCTGTGGCGGGATCTGACCCCGATCGAGTACTTCCTGATTCGCTTCAATGAGAACGCCTGTTTCCAGACCGACGCGTGGCTTGTCAGCCGCGAGCTCACGGAAGCGGCGGGCCCCTGGTCAGAGGTTGGGTCGCCCGACGATGACGGGGAGTATTTCTGCCGGGTGGCCATGGAGAGTACTCGCATCACGTTCGTCGAGCAGGCCACCAGCTACTATCGACAAGGCGTAGGAAGCGGCCTCCACCTGGCCAAGTCCACCAAGACCTTGAACGCGCTGTTTCAGTCCAAGGTCAAGTGTATTCGGCACCTCCTGTCGGTTGAAGACAGTCCGCGGACACGAAGAGCGGCGGTTCAGTTGCTGCAAGACTGGATGCCATATTTTTATCCCGAACATGAGGACATCGTCGGACGAGCGCAGCAATTGGCGCGCGAGCTCGGCGGCGAGCTCACGCCACCTCGGCTGAAGTGGAAGTATCGTCCTGTCGAGTGGCTGTTGGGCTACTCGCGCGCTGCTGAACTTAGCCGAATACTGCCAGCCTTCAAGAGCAGGATCGCGTGCAACTATGACGAGTTATTCTACAGACTATCCCAATCCTAGAAGTCACGGTCTGGTGCCTCAGGTTCCGTCGGCGACGTCATCCGCGAGCGATGATGCACCAGGTAAGAGTATGGACGAGCGCAGGACCCTGAAGGGGCGGTTCGTGGCGTTGGTCGCACGTGTCGCGGCCTCAGGTCCTTGGAGGCGCATGGCGGAACGCCTCACGTGCGCTGTCGGTCACAGGTTTCCGGGCAGCAGGAGCGTCGTCAGCTTTTGCCGCCACTTCGGCGGCCGGATGCTCGCACGCGAGGGAGCACGGTTTGCCCGGGTGGTCACATTTGACTCCGGGGGCCAGATGCTCTGCAGCGGTAACGACCCGGTGGCCGCCAACTGCGCCATGTACTATTTCCTGGGCACGATCACGAACCAGGATGAGGACGAGAGACCGCTGGCCAGGTTGCTGGCTCGCGTCATTCGGGAAGGCGACACGTTTCTTGACATCGGTGCGAACGTCGGTTTCTATTCCCTCTTCGCTGGCCCGTTGTGCGGACCGTCAGGCGCCGTTCACGCGTTCGAAGCCAATCCCCTGTTGATTCAACACCTGAAGCGTTCTGCCGATTTCAACAGGCCTCGCGCCAACATCGTCGTCAATCCCGTGGCGATCGGAAGTGAGGGCCACAAGACGCTGCAACTCTACGATCCGGAACGGATCGGCGGTTCTTCCCTGTATCAGCTCGAGTGGCTCAACACCGGAAACAGCGTGACGGTTCCGATGACGACGATCGATGACTACGTGCGTGAGAACCGGATGACACGGGTCGACGTGGTCAAGATCGATATCGAAGGCGCCGAGCTCGACGCGTTTCGCGGTATGCAGGAGACGCTGAGGACGTGCCCTCCGGCGATCATTCTCTGCGAGCTCGTGCTGCTGCTGGGGCGAGGCAATGTCCCCGGGAGCCGGCTCGCCTCGCACACCCGGGGCGGCTACGCGATCGAGGTGATGGACTTTCTGGCGGCCAGAGGGTACGAAGCGCGGGCTATACGCGAACCGGATGGGCTTATTGCAGAGGTGATGCGACCTGGTACGATGGAGCACCTCGCTCAGAATCTGATCAACGTCGCGTTCGTGCGACCCGACCTGAAGCGCGCGAGACCTGAGCTGTTCTGCGCGTGAGCCACAGACCCGAAAGCGCGATCACGGAAGCGTGACGCTGGCCGTCGCGGCTGAGATGGCCGGTTTGTCCGGTTTTTCAACGATATGGCCCACGTCGCTGCGGGCACGAGCCTTGCTGTCTGCAACATGCCGGGACCACCCGAATTCACGCCCACCGTTGCGGCTGAAGGGACGCTCTCATCATGTTCAGACCGAATCTCCTCGCGGGCATCGCGTTGCTTTTTCTCGGCGTGAACGCGAACGCTGCAACGTACTACGTTGACCAGACCGCCGGAAACGACACCGCGAACGGGACCAGTCCCAGCACGCCCTGGAAGAACGCACCAGGGATGAGCACCTGGAGTGGGTCCAAGAGTCTTGCCCCCGGCGACATCGTGAATTTCGACCGGGGCGATACGTGGAGCGTCAGCGGCGGCTCTCAGGGGTTCTACCTCGTGGGTGGCGTGACATACATTGGCGACACGTGGGGCACCGGCACGCGCGCGCGAATCAGAGCCACATCGGGCTTTGATGCCGGCGTCGTCCGGTTTCGCGACCACGCGACGAGTCCGACGGTCTTCCAGGGCTTTGAGGTCGACGCGAACTCGCAGGTCGCCAACGGGATCGACATCAACACCGGGTTCTGGCAGTTGATGAATGGGGCGACCAAGCGAGTCAAGAACTGCATCGTGCACCACGTATACAGCCAGCAGAACCAGGGACAGTATCGTTACGGCATCATCGTGAGCAACCACGGTGGCACCGGCGGTTATGCCGAGAACGTCGAGATACTGGACAACGTGGTCCGCGACATCTCGCGAGACGCGATCGGGTTGTACCCCGGGGACGAGAATGCGAATACGCGGATCAAGAACATGCTGGTCCGCGGGAACGAGGTGTACAACACCGGGCAGGATCCCGGCTACTGTTGCGGATCGGGCGTGCTGATCAAGGGCTACGTCGTTGATGCGACTGTCGAGTACAACTACGTCCACAACGTGAAAGGCGCGTCGATATTCGTGAACAGCAACGAATCGAACCATTTCGGGAACGGCCCGTCGAATATCCATATCCGTCACAACATCGTGACCAACACCACTCAGAATGGCGCGATTCTCGTGTACGACGGAAGCGGTGGCACGGACCCGAAGGACCTGAAAATCTACGGCAACATCGTCTACAACAGCACGGTGAATGCGGGCCTGCTGCTCCACGGAAATCTCAATGGCGCGATCAGCCTGCGGGTCTACAACAACACCTTCTACAACGCGCCGGTTCACGTCGAGAGCAGCGGCGCCAACTACACCACCTTCGAGTTCAAGAACAACATCGTGTACTACACGGGTGGAGTGCCATTCACCGATCCGGGCCAGAAGGTCACGTCCCACTCCAACAACATCTTTTCCGGAAGCGGAACGGTGGTCACGTCCGGGGGCGCGAACTATACCGCGAGCAACGTCACCACCTACGAGGCGTCGGCTTCCGGCGCTAATCCGCTGTTCAAGAATGCCGCGAGCCTGCCCGTGGGGTTCTCCGGCGCCTACGGAATCAACCTGGCCCCGAGCACCGACGGTCTGAGTGTGCAGGCGGCCTCGTTTGCCGTGGATCGCGGCGCGATCCTGGTGTCCCCCTACAATGGCAGCATCAACAGTCTGACGCGATCCGCGGCGACAGGATGGGACATCGGCGCGTACGAGTCCGGGTCAGGCGGCGGGGAAGCCCCACTCGCGCCGACGAACCTGCGAATCGTACCCTGATCTGGTCCTGCGCGTCCCGGCGCCCTTACGTCCTCGCGCCTTTGTCGTGGCGGGAGGACCTGTGGCATCCCGCGCCGGGGCCGACGGGGCCATTGGGGGGCATCAAGGTCGGCGCCGACCGACCGCGATGTCCGCGTTCGGCAGCCGCCCGGCAGCAGAGCTCCTCGGCCCCCCCGTGCCAGTGAACACCCCGTAGAATATGCCCCCTGTTCTCGCGTCATGCCTGTGCGCCGTGTTCGTCGTGTGGCTCCTGGTGCGCGACGTCAGGCAAAATCCTGGCGTGTCGCACGCGCTGTGGATTCCGCTGATCTGGCTTCTGATCATCGCATCACGGATGCCATCGGAGTGGTTCGGCGGGATCAACATGGCGTCCGGGGCTGCCTACCTTGACGGCAGTCCACTCGACAGGAACATCTTTCTCGCGCTGATCCTCGCCGGAGCCATCGTGGTTCTGAGGCGATCGGTCTCATGGGGATCGTTCACGATCGGGAACCGCGCAATCACACTCTTCTTCCTCTTCACGTTTCTCAGCATCCTCTGGTCCGACTTTCCTCTCGTCGCGTTCAAACGGTGGCACAAGGTATTCGGTCACGTCATCCTGGTGCTGGTGGTTCTGACCGATCGTGAGCCCAACCTGGCCCTTACGGCCTTGTTGAGAAGATGTGCGTACGTGCTCATTCCGTTGTCCGTGCTGTACATCAAGTACTACCCGGAGCTGGGCAGAGGCTTCGACAATTGGACCGGCGCCGCCGTCAACACCGGGATCACGACGAACAAGAATGCGCTCGGGAACCTGTGCCTGATCACGGGCTTGTTCCTGCTCGCCATGATGTTCGTCGGACCCAAGGGCAAACGTTTCATGACGGGGTTGGACCGCTACATCGGCGTGGTCTTCCTGTTCATGATCGGATGGCTCCTGATCATGGCCCAGAGCTCGACGGCCCTGGTCTCGACCGTTCTGGGTGCGTCAACCATCCTTGGATTTCGGTCGGCGATGTTCCGACGGCACGTCTCCGGACTGCTGGTGACGGCATGCGTGGTGGTGGGACTGCTCCTGACGCTGACGAACATCAAAGATAGCTTTATCGCTGGACTGGGCGAGGACACGACGCTGACAGGCCGAACTGACCTGTGGGACGACATTCAGAAAATCCCGACGAATTCGCTGGTCGGCGTTGGCTTCGAAAGCTTCTGGCTCGGCGAGAGAGTGGAGACGTTGTGGCGGAAATACTGGTGGCGTCCAAATCAAGCCCACAACGGATATTACGAGATGTACCTGAATCTCGGGTGGATCGGGCTGCTCCTGCAGGGTGCGATGATTCTGTCCGGCTATCGCAAGGCCAGGAAGCAGACGCTGGACGCACGTCCTCCGCCTGAGGCCGCCCTCACGCGCGGCCTGGCAGAGTTCAGGCTGGCATTTCTTCTGGCACTGGTGGCCTACAACGTCACTGACGCGACGTTCAAGGCGCTGCATCCCTCCTTCTTTCTTTTCTTCCTGGTTTCGCTCGAGTACTGTCCAGCGCTGGTGTCGGCAGCGGTTCCGAGTTGGCGCGCAGAGGTCTCGGGCCACGGGCCCCAGGCGTCTGTGCCTCAACCTCGCAGCATCGCGGTCGCCTCCCGTTGGACACGCACCGCGCGATCGTCCTGAGACCGCCCGCCCGCCCGACTTCCACGTCGAACCGCCGGACGACCGTCCGGCGCCCACGATCCTCCTGAAACCTGCGCGCGCGTACGGCTCGGCGCCGTTGACGATCCGTCGCGAGGCGGAGGGTGTGTCGAGTCATGCGCCCCGCTTGAGATCACTCAGGAGAGTCAGGTAGAAATCCTTCTGCTTCAAAGGATAGAAAAGCAGCAACACATACGTCACGCTCAGAATGCCGACCTCAGAGAGCAGACGAGGAAGCGGTGACAGCCGCCCCCCGAACCAGGAGACAGCGACGAAGGCCACCGGGGCGGCGACGGCCGCCGCGCCTAGCAGTGGCTTCGCAGTCTGCCACGCGTCACGGGGTGTCACGGGAGATTCGTGCAACGCCCAGACGATCAGCGGCACCGTCAAGGCGCACATCATCGCAGAGAAACCAATCGCCACACCTTGTGCGCCGAACGCGAGCCCGATGACATAGGACGCGATCACCAACGGCGCGATCACCAACGCCATCTTGAGACTTCGACCTACGGACCCTCTGGCAAACAACAGCCACGTGACGGGGTTGATTAACGCGAACGCGAGAATCGTCGGAGCGAGGAACCGAAAGATTGCCGTCGCCTCGGACCACTTGGGCCCCAGCAACACCTGCACGATGTCATCGGCAAACAGCCCGCACGCCACGGCCACTGGGACGGTGACGGACAATACTAGCGAGTAGGCCTTGAGGAAGAAGCCGCGGAAACGGCTCTCGTCCCCCTGTAGACGCGACAGGGCTGCCAACGCGACGCCGCCGACCGCATTGTTCAGGTTGTCGGTGGGAATGTTGACCAACTGATACGCCCTGCCGTACACGCCGAGCACCTCAGCTCCCGCAAAACGGCCCAGGAGAAGCTTGTCCAGGTTGTACGCGAAATACACGACGAGCACGTTCAGGCTCACGGTTCCGCCAAAGCGCATCATGGACAGCAGGTCACTCCCCCGCCGGGGAGGCCCCGGAACCCACCGTGCCGCCATCCATGCCCCAACCGTTGTCGCAATTGGCGGACTCACAGCCATGCCAACCAGGGCCCAATAGCCGTACCCAGCCGTGGCCATGCCAACGCCGACGATCACGCTGGTCGAGATCGCAATCACGTCAATCGCGGCCAGCACAGCGAAACGCATCTGGCGCTGCAGGAGCGCCGCGTGCTGCACACCAGCCGCGTTGAAGATGAACGCCGAGCCCAGAGCCACGGCGACCCAGAAGAGGCGCGGTTCGTTGTAGAACGCGACCAGCAGCGGAGCGGCAGCTGCCGAGAGCACGCCGAGCAATGTCCCGACCGCCATGTTCAGCCAGAAAAGAGAGGACAGTTGATCTGTCGTGATTCGGTCTCGTTGCACCGTAATCATCGAGAGTCCGGCGTCCTTGAAAAGGCCAAAAAGCCCCGTGACGACGGTGACCATGGCGACCAGTCCAAAGTCCCTTGGCTCGAGCAGACGGGCAAGAATCATCAACGAGCCGATACGCAGGACGAATCCCGCACCCTGCGCGATGACCTTGGCCAGGCCACCGCGTATGGTCCTTCCCCTCAGGTTATCGTCCGATGCCGCAGGCTGGAGAAGGAAACTCGCGCCATCGTCGGCGTCTCGAGGAACGGTAGTGGTCAATGTTGAAAATCGGCAGGCCGGCTCACCGGCTGAATCGTATGCGCATCCTGGCGATGCGACACCGGAAACATCCAGCGGTCGCCGCACTCCGAGTCATCACGACAGGTGATTGCGTGGTGGTCCGAATCATACTACGCTCCCGGCGGTCTGGTCGCGTCACAAGGACTGTATGAACGCTCCGTCAGAGCCGCTGGTCAGCATTGTCACACCCGTCTATAACGAGGAGAAATACCTCGCTGAATGTATCGAGAGCGTCCTCGGACAAACGTACAGCAACTGGGACTATACGATCGTCGATAACCGCAGCACAGACGCATCGGCAGCGATAGCCGAACGATATGCGTCACTGGACGGGCGGATTCGAGTGCTTCGGTGTGAAGAATTCGTCAAGGCTTTTCCCAACTGTAACCGTGCGCTGCGGCACATCTCTCCAGCGAGTAAATACTCCAAAGTCGTGCTTGGGGATGACTGGCTCTTTCCAGAGTGCCTTTCGAGGATGGTGGCCGTTGCGGAAAAGCATCCGTCTGTCGGACTCGTGAGCGCCTATGCCCTGGAAGGCGAACGGGTTGTTCTGGCCGGGTTGCCGTACCACACAAGTTTTGTTCGCGGGCGAGAGGCGTGTCGAAGGACCCTGCTCGAGGGGCAGTACGTGTTCGGCACGCAAACCTCCGTCTTGTACCGAGCTGACATGGTCCGGAGTCGGGATCCGTTTTACGAGGAGTCAAATATCCACGCAGACACCGAGGTGTGTTTCGCGCTCCTGAAGAGTGCGGACTTTGGATTCGTCCATCAGGTCCTGACGTATACGAGGGTCCGGCCGGGCTCACTCAATGCCCACTCGCTCGACCTCCAGACGTCCTGGGCCGCTATCTTGAACCTGCTCCTCAATTACGGATCCATCTACCTTACGACGGACGAAATGGAACATCGTCTTGCCCAGCATGTATCGGACTACTACGGCTACCTTGGCAAGAGTCTGCTGATGCGTCGAGACAGGACCTTCTGGGAATATCACACGAAGCAACTGAGCAGGTCCGCCGTTGGCTACAGTCGCGCCCGAGTCATCGCCGGCCTCGTGAGATCGCTTGCCTGGGTTGCCGTGAACCCGGGACAAGCGTCTCGCCAGCTGTTTCGAAAATGACGGGCGAGTCCGTCCTCAACGCCGCAGGCACGGAGGCTGGCGTTTCGCTGACCCGTCGCCATTGGCTGCCCTGCCCGCGTCATGGAATGCCAACGTTTTCGCACAAAGTCTTCCGAAGCGCGGACTTTTGGTGGGAGTTTGTCACCGTTTTCGCTGACTAGTCGACGACGGCAGGTCAGCTGTCCGGGCTAAGCGGCTCAGCCGCCAGCCTTTAGAGGTCTTCATTACCGCCGAATCCTGAACGGCTGGATTTTTGCTGTTTCCCTTTGTTTTCAAGGTCAAGCCGCCTCCCCTTAAGGTCCAAATGAGTCGAGCAAGGTCCAGATGAGTCGAAGTGCGAACTATCGTGTCGGAGACTGGGTGCAGGTGCGCACGGCTGAAGAGATCCTTTTAACATTGGATGAGAACGGATCCGTCGGCGGCCTTCCCTTCATGCCCGAGATGCTACAGTACTGCGGCAGGAAGTACCGCGTCTCCAAATCTGCGCACAAGACCTGTGATGCCGTTGGTGCGATTCGACGGATGGAGAGCGCCGTCCACCTCGAGGACCAGCGGTGCACTGGTGAAGGGCATGGCGGATGTCAGGCAGGCTGCCTGCTGATCTGGAAGCACGAGTGGCTGCGCCGGGTCGACGACGGAGACGCTGAGCCTGTCTCAACGGGTCCAGCCGAGGTGGACGCCGGCCAGTGGTCGATCCTCCTTCGAAATACGCGCGTTTCAGTGCCGGGCAGCCCGAATGGTGATCGCTACCGTTGCCAGGCGACGGAGCTTCTGACGGCGAGCACGGACGTGAAGAGGCGAGAACGGTGGGACCCGCGCCTGTATGTGCAAGACCTGCGGTCGGGGAACGTGACGCCTGCCGAGTTTGTCTGGTACGGCCTGATCGCTCTCTTCAATGCCTTCACCGGGCGGTGGCTGGGGTGGCGCTATCCACGAGTGTGCGGACTCGCGACAGGCCAGACCCCTACAGCCGATCTGGGCCTCAAGCCAGGTGAGTTGGTGCAGGTTCGGACCAAGGAAGAAATCATGCAGACGCTGAACGCGGACCGCCGTAATCGCGGCCTGTGGTTTGACGTCGAGGCGGTTCCCTTCTGCGACGCGGGCACCTACAAGGTGCTCCGACGAGTCGAGCGAATCATCGAAGAGAAGACCGGTTACATGGTTCAGTTTCGAACCCCAGCCATCGTCCTGGACGGGGTCTCGTGTGGTGGAAAGCTGAGCTCCGCCCGGATGTTCTGCCCCAGGGGCATCTATCCGTACTGGCGTGAGATTTGGCTGAAACGGGTGGAGACCGCGAAGGGGACCTCGGCCAGTTAAGAGACTTATGAATCCAGCAGAGAAGGTCCTCAGCGAAGATCTTGATTTTATCGTCCGACAGGCAGGCGACGAGTTCAGGACGCTCTCCGGACGACGAGTCGTCATGGCCGGAGGTGCCGGGTTTCTCGGCTACTACATGGTCCAGGCCCCCCTCCATTGGAACCGGCGGCATTCGGAACTGGCGCCAATCCACGTCACGGTGCTGGACAATTTCGTCCGCGGTACTCCCGCGTGGTTGACGGCACTCGAGGGGGACAGGAATCTCCGGTTGCTCAGGCACGACATTACCAACCCTCTCCCTCCTGCGTTGGGCGACGTCGAATATTTGATACACGGGGCGTCGATCGCGTCTCCAATCTACTACCGGAAGTACCCCATCGAAACGATGGACGCCAACGTCAACGGGCTCCGATTCATGCTGGAGTACTGCCTGTCGCAGAAGCGGCGCGAGAAGCGGGTCGACGGCATCCTGTTTTACTCGAGCAGCGAGATCTATGGCGATCCGACTGAAGAGAACATCCCGACGCCGGAAACCTATCGCGGCAACGTCTCGTGCACCGGCCCGCGTGCGTGTTACGACGAATCGAAGCGGTATGGCGAAACCTTGTGCGTCAATTTCGCGAAGCAGCATGGCCTGCCAATCAAAGTGGCCAGGCCGTTCAACAATTATGGGCCCGGTCTCAAGATTACCGACGGGCGCGTGATTCCCGACTTCGCGCGCAACATCCTCGACGGCAAGGACATCGTGATGCTGTCGGACGGCACGGCGAAGCGCACGTTCTGTTACGTCGCGGATGCCGTGGCCGGCTACTACAAGGTGCTCGTCAAGGGCCGCCCCGGTGAGGCGTACAACGTTGGCGTCGAGGTGCCTGAGATCTCCGTCACCGAGCTTGCCAGTCGCGCCGTCGCGCTCGGCAAGGAGTTGTTCGCATACTCGGGACGGGTCGTGGGGCAGGAAAGCCCCGACAAGGACTACATGGTGGACAACCCGTACCGCCGATGCCCGATCATTACCAAGGCTCGCACGGAGCTCGGGTATGACCCGCAGGTGACGATCGACGAGGGACTGAGACGGTCCCTTTTGTGGTATTCGGGTAACCGCGAGGCGTCGGAGGCGTGATGAAGGTTTCCATCATCGGCACCGGCTACGTCGGGCTCGTCACGGGCGCGTGCCTTGCGGAGAAGGGCCACCTCGTCACCTGCGTTGACATCGATCCTGACCGTGTGGCCGCACTCAATCGTGCGGAGTCGCCGATATTCGAGGCGGGCCTCGAGGACCTCCTGCGGGCCCACGCCGGCCGGTCCCTCCAGGCGAC
>Ga0184627_10000115_pt1 | contig 40317 bp, 63 predicted proteins | sample PLM3_127_b1_FD_133150 | JGI IMG/M metagenome (GOLD analysis project Ga0184627, IMG submission 133150) | Groundwater sediment microbial communities from an aquifer in East River, Colorado, USA - PLM3_127_b1 | ecosystem: Environmental > Terrestrial > Soil > Riparian zone | place: USA: East River... | reverse complement strand
TGCTGGGCCATTGCTCCGAAACCCAGTGCTGCGGGCTGCGATGATCGAGGCGTTCCGAAATGGCTGTACCGAGCGAGCTGCCCAACGAGCACTCGGACTGAACGACCTGACCCTCACCCAATATCGGAGGGTCGTCGAAACCGGCCGGTGGACGGGAACTGCACGGCTCGGCAACGACGACAACAAGATCGTCAACCCCGCTACACTCGCAGTCCTCAAGGACTTCCTGAGGCAGGTAGATAAAGCCAAGGCTGAGCTGGAAGCCGAGATGGCCGAACGCCTGGTGATGGGAGCTCGCGCCACAAACGAAAAGACCGGGATCCCGGAATGGAGAGCGGCAGTGGCCTTCCTGCAAAATGCGCCCGCGACACGACAGCACTGGCATCCCTACCGGGAAATGCCGGGGCAGCAGCCGCCAACCCAGATCGCCAACCGGGTGATCGACGTGAAAGCCTTAAACGACGAAGAGTTGGAACAGCTAGCGTCAGGCGAGCCGGCACCGGTTGTTGACAGCGAAGGGGCGAAGCGCTAAAGTAGCGGTCAGCCGAAAAAAGGTGCCTCGGCGGGCAAATGCGGCGTACCCCCGAGGCGTGGCAAATCAGTTCGAGGTCTGAAATGCACCACGATCTTACACCAACACCCACTCCCCCACGCAACCCCTCGCCTATTCGTTCCGCCTCGGTCATCCGTGTCATCCGCACCGTGGCGCTCCGTGGGCACGGAACTGAGGATGATATCTTCCGAGAAGTCACCCAGTATTGGGACGAGGCCGGTAACCTCCTCGCTGAAAATGATGTCGGGGGCACCATGGGCCCAACCGTACTAACAGCAGCGGCTCAAGCCTACGAACTCAACCGGGCCGCGGCAGCCGTCCTTGGTGATCCCGTATCCATACGACCGATGACTGGACCCTCAATCCTCGACAAGCTCCACGCCATCGAATCAACCGGCGAGCTCCATCACATTGCGTATTGGAAAGGAACGGTGGGTCTCGCGTTATGGCGGCGGGGCGACATCGCTCTCCAGGTCATCACCTACCACCCCACCTTCGAACAGGCCGTTGAGGCCGAGTATGATCGGCTGAGGCTCGGCTCATGATCGGGACTGGGCCGCAGAATACACCACCACCCCTTTCAATCCTCGACAAGCTCCACGCCCTCGAGAAGGCGGGCCACCTTGCCAGCATCCTTTACCTCCTCGATGGCAGTGTTTGCTTCCAATTCCTCCGACCAGCTTTGGGGAAGGGCGGGGTCGAGAGTTGGGATGTCCATCCTACCTTTGAGGACGCAATCGAGGCAGAGTACGGACGGCTGAGGCTCGGCTCATGAGCAGAAAACGACCATCACCCCAAGCCGACTCGAAACTCGGTCTGGGGAAATGGCGCTTTCTTTATGATCTCCGGCAACTCGGATTCCCCTCATACAGCGCGTATCTGAAATCTGAGTACTGGATCACCCTGAAGGGGCAGTATGTGGCAGAGTTCCACCCAGAGCACTGCGCTCTCTGTGACAACCCGAATTTTGAATTCCACCACAGAACCTATGTCCGAATCGGGCAGGAGCGGCTTACCGACCTCGTGCCCCTCTGTGCAACACATCACACGGCCGTCCACAAACTCGTCGGCGCGGACATGTCGCCCAGCAATATGAGCAATGCCCACATCCGCCTCAGGCACATCAATACAGCCCCCCGAGCTGGCAGGACTCGGTAGCGGCACCCCGAGGGACCGGTCGCGGAGACGTGTGTACCGGTACCGACCTCGGTAGGACGTGGCCCCGCCTGTTACACACGTAGGCGCCCACACGGTTCAAGACGGCGTGGGGGAATATAAGGGGGCTCCACTGCCCGGCCGATAGGCCGCATTCCGCAGAATGGCGCCGAAGGCAAGAAGTAATCCACAATCTCCTTCACGGTGGAATCGAGCGCGCCGGAGCGCTAACCCGGCAATGAAGATCAGCCCCCAACTGAGCACTGGGGCGAGATCCTCCTTCTCTCATTGGGTACTCCTGCTGATCGCAGAGACCCTCTCGATTCTTCCGCACCTCTATCCTTAGGCTTGGCGTACGCGCGCAATTCTTAATTTCTTCGAGGGGGTGGTCTGGTAGAAGGCCGACCCCCGCCTGGGCTGCAGCCCCCCACCCCTACCGAGGTAGAGCGGGCCTAGGCGTCACTGGCCAGCCACCCCGGGACCGGCAGTATCCAGCCGGGAGCTGCCCCCAGGGGCGCAGACCTGAGGATAGCGCGCATAGGCAACGCTCACCCCAGTCAAAGCGCCATGCTTAAGCTAATGCGGACTACCTCTACCATCATACACCATGCCCATACACCATGCTGAGTAGTGCGCGCTAGATAGTACCGGCAGCGCGGCTAACACTACCCACCATAGCCCAGGTTAGGGGGTTGGCTTAGGCTAGCAGAGGCTATGTCTATACAATGTATAGCCGGAGGATAGGGGCGTGATGACCATGCCGGGTCGGTATGGGAACATGCGTTCGATCCATGCCTGGGCAGATACCTGGTACCGTGTAGTTTGTGCCTGAGTGCATGCGGATGTGGCATGGCCCCATTGACAGGTATCCATCGCGTGGTATCCTGTGCTCAGCCGCTCGGGAGGCTCGGGCGAGCACAAATGGAGGGCCAGCAGGATGCGACAGCGGAGTGCAGCGGAAGAGCGACGGGACGCGGCGGAGGTTGTGGCATACGCGGACAGGCTACGGGCGTTCGTTGAATTCGACGCGATTGAGGCTCGGGCGGCGTACTTCTTCTCGATGCCGGACGCTGAGGCTGCGGCACTGACGTGGGAACAGCGGATGGAGCGGGACGCGTGCCAGATGGTTATCCGTGGAATCTCGGCTACCAGCGCCGGTGGGAGTGGCGCTAAAAGGCGAAACGTCCGGGCCTCACCGGCCCGGGCGTCCGGCAGAACCGGCCATCTGCCGCTGAAGAGCTAGGCTAGAAGGAGAGACGACCATGGCACGCACCGCTACCACCATCGAGTACAACGGCTACACGAGCGTACTACTCCGTTATGACGACGGACAGCAAGCCCTCTGGGTCCAGGACGACTATCTCGCCGGCAAGGCTGCTGCCCCCGGGGTCTACTCGCTCAACGATGTCAACTGGGGCAACCCGCTGGACCCGGGCGAGGAGATTGACGTGCTGATCGCCGAGTGGCAGCAAGCCGTCGAGTGGGACTCACCAGATGCCTGAACAACTCACGCTGGATGGAACTACCCACCCGGTAGGCAAGCGCCGCTCTCCGTGGCTAGAAACCGCCTCTGCGACGCAACCGGCGCTGTTCCCCGGCGAGGACATGCGCCCGGTGTTCGGGGGAGTGCAGTACCGCCAGCAATTCAAGCTGGGACCGAATGCCGATCGCGGGACCGTGCTGGACCCGCTCACACAGGAAACTCGGGACCGCTCAGCAAATCTATTCGAGGAGAAGGAACGATGAGTGATCTAGACCGGCGAGCATACCATCACAGCCTGAATGTGGACATGGACATAGAGGAGGACGAAGCCCAACAGGCTCGCACGAACCGCGAGCTCGACGTGCTCTCTGAGCTGATCGAGTGCCTGGAGGAGATGACTACGGCCTTCGGAGATTACAGAGCCATGGGGGATGATGACCACAGCATTCTCCGCCGCGCCCGTCGCCTGCTGTGCTACATCGAGACCGGGGAGGAATCGTGACGGGCGCCATCACCCTCCCGGCCCATGAGTGCAAAAGGTGCGGCTATGTCTGGATCGCTTCGCCACCGGATAGCATCCCGATCCGTTGCGCTAATCCGGCGTGCCGCTCCCCCTACTACAATACGCCGAGGCGGAACCTCAAAATCCCAAAGGAGAAGAACTCAGAATGAGGCTGATCGCATGTGCTTGCGGATGCGGAACGAAGATCACGCCAACAGATAAGCGCGGTAGACCACACCGGTTGTCGCAGTCCACCACAGCCCACTCAGCGCAGTCACGGCACCACCACTGTCGGCGTGGGTGGCATCAGCAGATCCAGAGCGCATCTAGTCAACTCGCGGCCCGCCGCCCAGCCGGTAGTAATGCACGTCGGCCGTCTCCAATTCGTATATCCTGTCGCCCTGCGTGCCGTAGACCCGTGCATCCGTCTCAAAGCGCTCAGCGGCTTCCCGGTGAGTGGCGATTTTCTCTCCCGACTCTTTCATGCGCCTGTAGGCCGCCCCATCGCCGTAGTTGATGCTGAGATCGATCCGCTTCCCCCCGGTGATCTCAAACTCCTTGACTTCTAGAGAGGTAGTCGCCTTGACTTCGGCGATAGCTAGTTCCTGCTCTGTCTCCCACCACTTCCGCCGTTCGTCGTGGTACGCCGCCTCAGCCCTCGCAGCAGAAGCGATCTGCACGGCATGGAATTGAAATAGGTGTCTCTCCCTGCTCATGGCGTCTCCCCCGGCACCACAGTCGGTGGTGTCAGCAAGTCGATCAACGCATTGAGGCGAGCATCCGTCGCGCGCTGCATCGCCTCCAATTCAGCGAGCCGAGCTGCCATCCCCGTATCCGCTGTCGGCGTGGGCCTCGGCGTGCTCGTAGGAACGGGCGTAGCCGTGGGCAGCGTGGACGGTACTGGGATCGTGGCCGATACCACCGGCGTCGAAGTCGGCACGTTCGTAAGCCCCACATCCCGCCCACGCTGGCCCCACGTCCTACCGATGGCCGTGAGGAGCTGCGTGTCAGTCACGCATTGCGGCACGCCGCGCCGGTCATGTTCCGCAAACAGATAGCGGCTGTCGCGGGAGAGCCAGCGCGTCCAGTCCTGGCATGCAGTCCGGTAAAACTCAGATGAGATCCAGCGGCTCGATGTCTCACCGCCTGACACATCGTAGATCGAGAGTGCCCTGGCTGGTCCACCCAGATCGAACCCGATCCGTTCCAAGTCCACGGTCCGGGCCATCGCGAGGGCGTAGTTCATGCGTGAACCGAGCGGCCACTTAATGCAGCCGTCGGGCACCTGAATGGTGACCGGATCCCGTGGTGAAACACTATTCGGACTCCAAAATCCCGGCGCGTATTCGGGCGGGTTGTTCTCGTGGTGCGCTGCGAGCTCCGGGGTGTAGACGGACGCGTGGTAGCCGAGATTCCAGGGTGCCGGCTGGACCGGGCAGGGCACGACCATAGTCTGTGCCCCGACATCTAGTGCCGCCACTACGGCCAGGATAAGCGCTGCTCCGAATGCGCCGATTGCAGTTGCGAGCCAACGATTCATTTCAGTCCTCCCCTGTCGCTGCCCTCACTCTCGCTAGTGCCCTGCCGCACGGGAGACAAATGTCCGCTGGCTCTAGCGGAGAGGATGAGAAATGCAGCGACCGTCCGCATCGGGACAGTTCTTTGCGCCCGTAGACAGAACCAACACCTGAGCCGAACGCGAGATGGTATTTCCCATATCCATCGTTGCTGAGCCAGTGTAGATCTCCACGACGGGTAAACGCCGCCTGTTGCTCTATTGTCGACTCGCTCACTGCTACCTCCTTTTAGGAAAGCATAACGTCCTTAAGTTGCACGTGTGCTGTCATACAGCCTCCCTTCTTACCTGTACTCCTGAGCGTGGACTACCCGCCGGCGCCACATTGCGGCGATTGTGCATGTCCGGGAAGACCGGGAAGACTAGGCGATCCTCGTACTCAATCCAATCCTGTGTCTCAGACGGGTTAGTCGTGAGTGGGTCGAACCACGGCCCCCCAAAATACGATCCCCAGCAAGCCCCCTCGGCGAACGCATAGGCGTAGTCGGTCGTCCGGCTGTCGTCCCATCCCCAGGGCCAGCCGTCGCCAGCGAGGGTGGCGTCTTTCTCCATTCGCGAGACGAGTAACTCCGTCACCGCCACTCGGTAAGCATCCTCAGCTGCCGCCATCTTGATCGCGGGTGGAATGCTGCTCGGGTAGCCGTCGTGAGCGATGCTACCAAGCCACTCAGCCTCAACCCCCCGGCCAACGTAGAAGTCCGCTCGCGTACTCATGGGGCCACCGCCACCGGCGCATGCTCGCGGCAGTAATCAATCCCCGCTTTACCAGGCGTCAAGCATCGGGGGCAGAGCCAGCGGTCGCAAGTCTTGCCCTCAAATCGCCCAGGGCCGTCGCATTGATGCAGGGCTCGCGCGTCGCAGTGGAAACAACGACCCTCCGGCTGCTGCCCACCATGCCGCACGAGAGTATGACGAGTCCCGTCCTCAGAAACGACCAATCGACAGTAGGCCATCACTCCATCTCCTCAATTTTGATCCGAGTCGCCATTATCCCCCGCTCGACTACCGCTCTTACACTTAGCTCGATGTGCTCGGAATCATCATCGAGCAGCACCCCCTCGAATACGAGCGTATCGAGCAGCGGCTTGCATAGACCTGCGAGCCCGTCCGGGTCTCTCCGTCGTCTCCGCGGATACACGAAGTCTATCGACACGCGTGCTTTGAGCGGCGGCACTTGCCCAAATTCACCAGCAGCCCAAGGAATCCCCCTCCACCCTATCCCGACCCGGAGCGCCTCGCTCAGCTTCCACTTCGCCTGCTCCTGGTAGGCTCGAATAGTCGTCCAGTGCGCCCGCCGACGGCCGTTGAGTGAAAGCACCGACGACGGCACCCAGTCCGGTATCTCCATAGTCAGCGTCTGTCTCTCGGCTTGCTTAGCGTCGGTGCGCTGAAGGGCATGGCTCATAGCTCGGGTACCAGCAGCCGAAGCTTTTGTGCGTACTCCAACTTCATCCTCGCGGCTCGACTCGCGGTCTGATTCATGGTTTCGTTCGGCCCGAAGCGTGTTATCTCGCCTATCGGCTTGTCCCAATACTCGAACACGTCGCGCACCCCTTGCTCCAACTCATTTATGTGGTCAAGCAGAGCAAGCACTGTCCCGCCGGTTTTCATCCCCCAGATATCGGAAGCATTCTCATTCGCAGCGCGGAGTTGTTCGCGCTCAGCCTTTGTCAGCATCACCGCCTCTGCTCCGGCGGCAGGTACGGCACCTCGATGGCCCGGAAGAAGTCGGCCTCCTCAGGCGTGTAGACGGGCATCGGCCCATCCCAGAGCGTTCCCTTGTCCACCCTGAGATGCGGCGGGAGTAGCCCTGCCCGGCGATAGTCCTTGAAGTCGCGGAAACTCTGACCCTGGGGAGTGACGAGCTGGTGCGAGTAGTCCGCAGAGCCTGTGCGGATGGTGAAGATCACCCCCCATTGAGGTCGTCCTGGACGTGGCACACATTGCCCGCCCTGGGGGCAGGCCGTTAGTGAATCTGAAACTCCCGACGACAGAATGGGCAGATCACTGTGCCCCTGTGCTGGGCGTGAGTTACGAGCTGTAGATTCTCTATCTGGTTCTCCGCCCTCATCCCGTTGCGGTGGTGCACCTTCTCGTATGACTCCACACTTGGCGCAGGCCGGCGGGAAAACCGAGAACAAATCAACGCCCACCCCCCGGTAGCGGAGGTATTTGAGTTTGGGGCCGTAGCGGGGGCGCCCCTTGACATCTAGCCGTTTCTCGAGGCGACCCCTAGAGAGTAGGATGTCAACACGTGGAGTTAAGCCGTCGGGGGTCCAGCTCACCTGCTCAGAAAAGAGGCCGCGCAGATCGTAGGGTCCAGAAAAGCGGCCGTTAACTTCATAGGGTCTCGGCATCACCACGATTTCAATGTCGCCTACCATCTCAACCCGGCGACGGATGGAGCCAGCAATCTCAATCCGCTCGCATACCGGATCTAGTAGATCAACGACCTCGGCAGCGAGCCGCTCAGCATCAGCTAGCGCGATGCGCGGCTTCTCGTCTATCGCAGCCCTAGACATAGCCGGCCTCAACCCAGAGGGCGACCTGCTCTCTCCATGTTGATTTGACGGTGTACCGATAGCGCGTGCCACCAGCGGAGCGCTCCTCTGCCTCTGTCTCCACGAGATGCCAGTCGCGCGCCTTCTGTAGCCCGCGCGTGGTGTCCTGGTAGCTCATTCCCGTCTCCTGGCTGATCTCCCATGCGGACTGCCCCGGGTGATCCTCAATGTAGTCCAGCAGGAACGCGGCACGGCAGTAGTTTGCACCAGTCCACCAGACGCCCTGCTTGAACTCCCGTCCGCAGAACTGGCACCGCAACACTGTTGACACCGGCATGGCCACCCCCATATGATGGGTTCGTCTTTTGTCATCCTACACTATAAGGAGTCATCTTGTCTATTACTTCATTTCGAGTGCACGCAGAGGCGAACCGGCTTTTCCTCGGCTGGACCTCGATCCCCCTCGTCCTCGACAAACAAGGGCTCCCCAAGAAACCAATCAATAATGGTTGGCCGAAATTCACTACCGATGATGTGCCGAATCTCGATTGGGGAATGGCTGTCGGAATCGGAATTGTTCTCGGCCCAGCGTCGAAGAATCTCGCCGTGATCGACGTAGATGATGTTGAGCTAGCCGAGGAGATTTTCGCCCTCCCCCGCTACACCCTCATGGTCCGCACCGGGAGGGGTCGCGGTCACGTCTACCTCTATGAGGACAAGCCCTCGGCATCCTCAGCCCGCAAAATCCAATACCATGGGCGCACTGTCGGGATCGAGTTGAAGGCCATGGGGACCCAAGTCGCGTCCCCACCAACACCGGGGTACTCTCAGGTCCACGGTGACCTCCCACCCGCGCGGGTAGCATCCATCGCCGTGGGGTGGGAGCAACTCGCTAATGCCCTCGGGATCGATCCAGGAGCCACCGAGAGCGCTGGCTTCCCACGGCCATGGGCCGGCTCCGTCACTCAGGACGTGCGGAACAAATCAGCCTACATCGAAGCCCACAAATTGCGAGAGGCAGGTATGGGGTTACCGCTCGCTCTCAGGTACATGCAGCTTCGATGGGAACAGGACTACGCTGAGGGCGACCAGGCTTGGCTCGAGGTTGAGCGAACCATTCGCAGTGCCTACGCCAAGGGCATGTCCCATGGTTCCTGGTCTGCCTAACAAAAACCTAACACCCAAATCTAACAACACCCCCTAAAGGGGTGTGCTGTTAGTTAGATTTTTTGGCCCAGTCCTAACTGTTGGTATAACAGTGTTAGATTGTTAGATTTCAGGCATATTCGGAGAGGATGAAGCCGCTCCCATTCTTGGCGATACGGTCGCTCAGCCGTGGGACCAAGACATAGAGATTTTTGATGTCGATACTCGTAAGGGTGGCGAGTTCCTGGTAGGAAAGCGATTGCCCCTGCGCATCCTCAAGAGCAGCGATGATCCGATCCTTCTGACTGACGTAATCGCGGAAGTCTATGACGGCACGTACTGGCTCATCCCTCAACGCCGTCACACCAGCTCCGAAGGTAATCTGATAGCCAATAGGAGTTTGCAGTTTTCCGTTATTGCTCTTTCGATGCCAGACCCCGACATGGATAACATCGGAGTTTTCCTCTTGCGATCGGCGGGTCTGCCAAATCGACCGTGGATTGTTCCACCAATAAACAGACCCAAAGGGCATCGGGGACTTCTCTTTCGCCTTCGGCTGGTGCGCTATGGTTAAGCTCCATTCCACATGGAGCCCACGAAGTGCGCGGAAGTACGCATTAGCACTATCGGCTGTCTCCGGCTCAGCGCCGCACGCAAGCCCAGCGCTGTCCACGATAAGCCCCCTGATCCCGCCGCGCGCGATTTGTCGTGAGAGGGCATCAGCTAATGTAGGGAGAGCGGCTTCCCCACGTTTGTAGAGTACGTGTTGGACTGTTGTGTTGGCGCCAGCAGCAAGGGTTTGAAGTCGCCTCGCCAGGTTCGTTTCGTCATCCTCATAGTCGAGATAGAGCACAGGGCCCTCGACCTGAGTTGCCCAAGCGAGCGCCAGGGTACTTTTCCCAGAGCCTCCATCGCCGAAAACCAATGTGTGCTCTCCTGCACGAAGCAGAGGCCGAAGGATGTAATTTGCGTCAGGCGGCACCTCGACGGTGGCGAGGTCCACAATGGGAGTCCCCTCTTCGAGGAGTCGCCTGACCCCCTGGCAAGCTTGCTCGATTAGCCCGTGCCAATCCTCGATGGCTGGCACGCGCTTGACGCAAGCATTCGCGGCATCCGACTTTGAGCGGGAGCCGGTCAGCACAATATGGGAATCGTAGATATCGCCATTCTTATAGCCGGGGAGGTTGACGAGGGTGATCCGGAGCATGCCGCCGATGTCATCGTGGTGTTCCTTGATGCGGGAAAAGACGAACAGGATGCCAGCGTCATCCTCAGCAAGGTAGTCCGGTCCGTGCTGGTAACAGCGAGCGATAGGCATAAAGCGATGCCCCTCCAAAGTTTTCCGGCAGTGCCTGCCCTTGGCCTGACAGGCACCCCCGGCCAAGGAGGGGCATCGCTCCACTACGCTCTCAGTCTAGCACATCTCCCTGAATCGGGATACCGCCCGCACAGGCTCCGCAGGTTTTGCAGCAGTCGCAGGCGCACCAGCTACATGATGATGTCGGCGTCAGCTGGATGGACCGTGCGATGTTCCCCGTGAGGCTCAGTCGCCCCTGCCGCTCCAACACGCGCAGGTTGTAGTCCACCGCCGACGTGGAGCTGATTCCGCAAGCGGCGCCGAGTTCGCGGAACGTTGGCGGGTAGCCATGCTCGTGGACGTATCGCCGAACAAAGGCGAGAATCGCTTGCTGGCGTTCACTAAGGTTGGGCGATGCTGCGCGTGGGCGGGGGATCTCCCTCATATGGCACCTCCCCGATTACGACGAGCCGCGCTCCGAATCCATTGGCCCGCTCAATCTGGACTCCGCATGGCTCGGTCTTGCGCATGAGCCTCCAGAGCCGAATGTGCAGCGCGTGGCGGTATCGGAACTGGTCGCCATCCAGGGCGGAATAGGGCGCGACCTCCGGGTACCAACTGGCGAGCTGGACTAACAACTCGCGCTCCATGGGAGCTAGGCTCATATTCAGCCAGTCCGGTGTGACATGACCCGTCGCCCACACGCGCAGCAGTGGCCCGATAACCTGCGGCTTCGCCTCTGCGCGCCTAGCAATCAGCAGCGCGCCGTCCGATAGGTCACAGCATCGGTCGCAGCTCTTGCCTAGTGCGGGAGTCATCTAAAACGGCACCGACTCGCGGTCTTGGCGTTGTGCCTCGATCGCGGCTTTGAGCCAGGCGATGGCTCTGCTCACCTCGGCTACCGTCAGCGGCGTGCCAACCGGAGCGGTGATACCCACGCGCTCACGCATGTCCTTGCCCTCGATCCCTGCATCGCCCAGCAGCCGCCCAACGTAGGCCACCTGCTCAGCCGTGGCCCGTGGCGATTCGGCAGCATCAGCGTGAGACGCTGGCAGCTCAGCGTTGCCGGCCATGCGCGCGTTCTCGGCCGCGAGCGCTCCATCCTGTTCCGGTGTACGCGCGCGCGCGGCTGTTTTCTGGCTCGCCCGCGGCAAGGGCATCAGGTCCTCGACGCGCACAAACTCGCCGCCCTGGTCCGTCTTGCGAATCCCGATCAGGCAAAGGCAGTGCTTGCCGATCACCTCATCAGTGTCTACGGCTCGGCCATCGGCGAACGGCACTCCAAGAGCGGCCAGCCATTTTGTGAGCTTGGCGTTGGGCGTCAGTTTGCGGCCGCTAATAGCTGTGAGCTCGATGCCCTTGCCGTCAGGGTCCACGACTTCGTCGAGCACGAGGGTCCAGCGAAATACATTCGGGTCGTACTGAGAGTTTTCCAGCACGTCCTCCTTCAGGTCTACGCATGTCACCGGATAGGTGCCGGCTTCGAGGTCGGGACCGCCTGTCTCGAATCGCCCAATTACTGACACTGTGGTCAATCCTTTCTGTGGGTCTATGCCCTTTTTCAAAGATCAGCCGATGCCTCAGCCTTCGATAGGCCCAACCCCCTCACGGATTCGCTTCGCAAGCCATTGATCGTGTGTGTGCCGAGGTGGCTCCTTACATCTGCACGGGTCGCCGCATTCCTCGATCTCGTCCTCCTCCGGTGAATACCAGCAGCCACATGGCCAGTTGGGAGCACCGAGATAGTTACACCCGCAGCGTGCCACACAGTCGAGGATGTCATCGCCCACGATCAGCGTACGACTCACGGCTCCTTCTCCCCAATCTCATCCCCGCCCGATGGCTCAAAGGCCGCTCGCACCGCCGTCTCCACCACCAGCGCCACTTCCGCGACCGAATAGCCGTAGATCGTGAATGTCTTGCTTCCCTGGAGATGGGTCCCTCGCAGCTCCCCCGCCTGGCGGATTACGAGATGGATACGAGGCGGTGGTCTGCCGATTACCTGTTGTGTCGCTCCCGGCCGCCTCATGGCTTCACCCTCCCGCTCGCTTTCCGGAGCGCGTCGTATGCCTGGCCGACGACCGGCATCCCGTCCATCGACGGCGGCAGCGCGTGGTACAGATCGAGCAGCGCTGCATAGAGTTCGGGCGCCGCCTTTAGCAAGAGTTCGTTTTTGTCTATTCTCTGCTGAGCCTCACGTATCCGGCTGTCGTATTCCTGTGGGCTCAACGGCACGCGACGAGAAGCGCCGTCGATTACCTCAGTCGTGCCCCATTCCCTCTCTCGGTAGCGTCTCATCTGAGCACCGTCGCCGCATCCTCAACGAGTCCGCCTAGCGCCAGCGCCTCGGCCAGTCGTGCCGTGATCGCCTCGCGCTCTTTCCTTCGAACGTCGATCCACGATTCGATCTCCGCCTCTGCCATGGTCAACGCAAACTCCGCATCGCGCAACAAACCGCGCGCCATCCGGCAAATACGGGCCTCGTCTAGAATGAGTAGCGTATGGGCCTTGCGAGCCTCCTCATTCGGCCCCAGCAATTTCCAATTCGCCTCTCGTGATTCTGGGGTCGCTGCATGACCACTCACGGTGACCCAATCTATCAACGCCTGCGCTTCAGCCCGCTTCAGCGCGTAGATCGCCTCATCCCGATTCAAGCGTGCCTGAGCTGCTGCCCGCCGCAAGTCCAGAATCTCATTCATGGGGCTATTCCCAGCGGCATGCCCACGGCGATATAGCAATCAGTGCAGTAGAAGAAGTGGGAGAAGGCGTTGTATGTACCCTCGTTTTCCTCGACATACTGTTGCGGTGTGACAACCGACGGGGTACCTGGCTGGTCCTCATCGGAGTACCACCAAGGCTCTTTACCCTGGGCCACACATCTAGCCCGAGCGATGCTTTCCTGCTGGGCAGCCTCGCGATATTCAAGAATCTCACCGGGTGTCTTTGCGCAACGCCAACAGCGCGACTGGCTCATTGCATCGCCTCCTTGGCAGCGGCAAGGGCCTCGCGGGCATGATCCAAGTGTCTATGGCGGATCGGCTCATCGCACTCGACCATCCGAACTAGCGTTTCTAGCGCCTCCACCACCTGGGGCAGCGGGCTGCTGGCAAAGATCCAGTCAACCCCGGTGTTAAACCCTGCCCGATAGCCGTCGCCATAGCTGCGCCCACTCCGCAAGGTGAACCGAGCAGCCTCCGAGTGTTCCCATGCCTCAAATGATGTCGCGGCCATCTCGTCTATCTGTTCGCGGGTGCTCATTGCATCGTCTCCTTGGCAGCGGCGAGGGCCTCGCGGGCGAGCCCGATGCTATAGCAGACTGAACAGCCCATCTCCGGCTCCCTGGCAGCGAGATCGGGGCTGAACTGATGAACGTCCGCGATCTGTTCGGTTAGGAGGTCCAACGCCACGACCACCTGGGCTAGCGGGCTATTGGCCAGGGCCCAGGCAGCACCAGCATCCCAGTCGTCGGCAACGTCGTCAGGGTGGTAGCGGCTTCGGGGTCTGTACAGCATACGGACATACGATTCGCGTCCCTGCTTGCGCGTCGGGCGCTTTGTCTGAATCATTGCATCATCCCCAAGGCCGCCAGCACAGTCAGCACGAGCCCGAGAAACAGTAGATAGGAGAGCCATTCGAGTCGCCCAGCCGGCGGGGGCTCAGCTCGCCGATGCCTGGCGTAGCGAGGCGGTCGCCACCGGGCCTGACGAATCGGTGTCATTACCAGCGCTCCCATGGCCAGTAAATCTGCTTAGCCAGATCGTTCAGGAAGAGCACGACCCCGAGCAGCGCGAACCCGCCGACAAACCCGAGGCTGACGCCTACGACTAGATCGGCAGAACAGCGTTCCCAGCTCATGCGGCCCCCGCTTTCACTACCGGGGATGGCCTCCACCCACGGAGCCAAACTCCACGGTCCAGCCACCGCTCGTGGCACGTATCGCAGAGCAGCACAGAGCCGTAGCCGGACGGCAGTCGTAGCCGTACACGCCAGATGAGCTGTGGTGGTAGCGGGGGACGGTCGCAGTCGTTGCACGGTAGGCGCTTCATAACGTGACTCACCGTAGTTTCGCCTCCATCATGATTTTGTCCGTCGCATCACGGATTACCTCCTCGACATGGGAGCGGAAAATACCCTGTCTCGCGGTTGTCCACGAGAGATAGCGGCAGCGCGCCCGACAGAACCGCGCTCGCGGATGGCGCGCATCGTAGCTATCGCCGCACCACTCGCATACCCTCGTCTCAATGACCGGCCTTACCATCTACCACGCCTCGCAGTGCGTTGCAACGGTGTCTGAGGGCATGATAGCAGGGTTACCCAGAGAAAGTCTATGGCCTCAGTGAAATTGCCCATGCGGATGTGGTATGGGCTGGAGGCGGTAGAATCAGGCAGCGTAGGTATCAGCGGTCAGGGTCGGCGCAAGGCAGGCGGGTGGTGAATTGACACCGGTGAAATGCGTCGGCCCCCAGAGGTACAGGGCCTGGCCGGATAACCCAGGCGGCTGCTGATACTGCCCGCCAAACTGGCGCGTAGCTCATGGGAAGAGCGGATCGTCGCCATGCTAGGGCTCGAGGAGGCGCTCTGCTATCTGAGCTAGGCGTTCCCACCCCGGCGGATTAGCGACCATCCCAACTACAGAGCCACGACACCGTTTCCAATCACTAGCGTCAGCGTAAGCTGCACATCCGTGTGTGGACCAGTAGAAGGCAAAGGCCAGCGCAGCTCGGTCCATTTCCAGCAGGCTGTCCGGGTTGACTACACAGTCCCATCCGAAATGGTCGTCAAGAGCCTGGTAGTTATAGAGCCAGGTTGTTTGAATCAGCCCGCGCCCATAATGGGGCCAGTAACGGAGATTCGGGCGGCGCCAGTCCTCGCTCAGCCAGAACGCTTCGCGCACAGGACTGAACGTCGAGGCCGTCTCAATCGCAATGGTGGCGATGGCAGCCGCGAGCGAATTGCGCGAGCCCTGGCCAACCGAAACCAGCGCATCTCGGACCAGCGGCCAATTCGCCTCGATAGCCGTGAGCGCGGATGGCAGGCAATCAGTCGCGGTGAGGATCTCGGCGGCGGTCCACTCCCCCGTTTCAGGCGGGGCGGCCTCGAAAGGGCGGCCGAGCACCAGCATCGGGGGAGAACATCGAGCCTGGCACTCCGGGTACCGTGTAGAACTCGCCCGCGTCGGTGTAGACGCATTGGGAGCCACGGCCACGGTCGTGCCGCACGGCGTAGATTTCCCCGACCGCCACGCCGTCAGCTATCGCTGTGTCGATCCTTTTTTGGTTCTCGTGGTTCACATTTTCCATTGTGTCCTCCGGAGTGTGTCAAGCATTTGGACTCGCCGTTTCCAGCCTCAGCAGGCGCCGCATAAGCTCGACATTCTCCCCACGCTGGTGCACGCTCTCACTACGGCACGCCACGAGTTCCAGCTTCAGATCCGCGATCTGTACTCTGAGCGCGACAAGTTCTTCCACGCTCGCCTTAGTTCGGAGAGCGATAGCCGTCATGAGCAGCGTAGCACCCGAGACAATCACTGCCGCTAAGGGAATCGCGTAGATCGGTTCCAAATCCCTTATCACCCCGCCCCGTTCATCCGCCCGAACAAGAACCCAATCAAAGCTGCCACCAGCGCCACGATGAGGCATTGGTCATCGAGCATCTCATCGACGCAGGTGGCGCTTGGCGATTCCCTGCAACAGCTCGTCGCGTTCGGCGGCTGTCAGCGCTGGCTTGTCAGCCAGCAGTTCGAGACGTGTCCGCTGCGCCTGCTCCTGTGCTGCACGCGCCGCTATCGCCGCATCGGCAGCCGTCTTGTTGTGGGCGAGCACCACTGTCTCTAGCTCTGCCCGCGTCACATCGTCGGGGACTATGAGCGTTACTTCGGCCTCTGTTCCATAGACAGTCATGCGCGCTTGATCCATAAGCGGTCGCACCTTCGGCAGGGCTGCCAACAGCTCATCATGCAGCGCGTTCAGGTTATTCGGGTGACGGAAGATGAAAGTCAGCATTTCTATGGTCCTACTCGGTGCATCGCGAAGCCCGTTTGCGCGGAAGCTACATCGAGGGCCCCCCCGCTATCCTGGTAGACCACAAGCTCAACGTAATCGGTCGCCGCCAGATTTACGAATACCCCCACGCAATGCCGTACCTCCCCGCTTATCACCCCCTCGGCTGTATCAACAATGGTCGTTGTCCCATTTTGGCGGATGCTAGCTATGCGCTGCCCAGTTGAGTTGTTGGCCCAGTGGACAAACCCTAAGACCACATATTTCCCTGCGGTCGTCGCTGTGAGGCGCGAATTGTTGGTCACGGTATTATGGATCGTGTCCGTATCCCAGCCTTCCGTATTGAAGGCCAACGCTGTCGGTGTCACGTTGGCGATTGACTGAGCGGCAGAATGGCTGACGCTCGCGCCTATTGGTGTGACCCACGAAGGTAGCCCACCGGCCACAGTAAGAATGCTTCCGGCTGCACCGGCGGCCAGGCGAGCGGGGGCATTGGCAGCTGAGGCATAAGGAAGATCGCCAGTGGCTGTGAGCAAGCCGCCGAGAGTATCGCTGGGGTTGATCTCCAGGTGAACACCGCTAAAGGTGCGGTCGGCATAGCCGGTAAGCGTTACCCGCAGATCGACGTTCTGTGGAACGGTCATGAAGAACAGCACCGAGCCGAAGGCATCGGTGGTCAGCGGGTTCGTCAGCGTGCCGCCCCCGCTCACCGCATCGAACAGAGTGCCGCTGACTAGATTCGTGGTGCCGGGGTCGTAGACGTAGACGGAGGCATTGGGGAGTCTGTTGCCGCCTGCGTCAAGAACGGTGTGGAAACATCTAGCTCGTGCCATCTATATCTCCAACCAGTCTTGACCGCCTACGAGTAGCGAACTTATCGTGAAGTCCAATACCGCCATCCGCACCGTAGCCATAATCTCCGGTTCCTCGAATCCACGCTGATAAATCTCCTGCTCCTCAATCGGGCTTTGGACCGCAACCCACCCTGTAGCACCTGCGAGGTCCGTGAGGTAGGAAGGGCCGGTGCCTTCCGCCATTGACCGGAGCTCACGGATCATGTTGGACCCGGGGCGCATCTTCCCGCCTCTCCGGTCCAGCACATTATTCCCGATGAAGGTACGAGCGGTTATCAGCTGGATGCTCGATGGCCTGAGCGTACCACGAAACACCCCGGCCCGGTAGACCGGCGTGTTGTTAGCTGAGGCGGTAAAGCTCTCGATGCTCATGCCTAACGACTGGCCTTGCACAAAATTCTCGGCCAGAGATTGGAAGTGGAGCTTCGACTTCGGAGAGCTTTCAACACGGCCGAGTGGAGTTCTGGCACCCTGGTCAATGGAGTAAAAGAGATCAGTGTACCGAATGCCTGCTAGTAAAGAGTCGACTATCACCTCGGCGGTACGCCAAACCTTGGGGGTGCCAGGCGCTCCCCAGTCGGATTCACCTAGGTCCATGCGGGCAGACCCCATGTAGTTCGGGCTGAACGCTGTGTCACTGAGCGGGTTATTGTCACCGTATGGAATCGGCCAGAAGAACACCGGCGCGGTGGCCCCGGCTTGTGCGCCAAATGTGGCATCGGTCGCACACCAGATCCGGTTGGGAATCCTGGTTCCCCCTGAGCTAGTCGAAATCGAGTCAACGTGAATCCGGCTGATCTTGACGTTGAGTCCCAAGAAATCATGGATCGGGTGCCAGACATAAGGGAGCCCTGGCGATGCGTCGCGACCCACCATGAACCAGGAGCCGGAGCCGGTGAACAGCCCCGCATACAGCCACTTGCCATTGCCCTTGACACAGGTGAACCGGCCACGGATGGCACTCCGGTTCGAGAAGATCCCGCCCGGGCCTATCTCGTGCAGTTCAGCGTTACCACCGCTTGATGGTCTGAACCAGTAAAGGTGTGGTCCGGCTGCTGCCACAAGCCCGCCCTGAAACGCGGTCAGGTCACGGCAGTTATCCACGTCGGTCGCTGCCCCAACATCACCGAGGATGTTGTTGAACGTCCCAGAGAGATTGCCTTGGTAGGCCCCGTCTGGGAAGCCAACGTAGAGCTGATTGTCGATCGGCACCGCATCGTCACTCGTCAGCCACCCATTGCCGAGTCCTATCGTGGCAGCGTAATTGGAGGTCACGAGTGGATCAGCGAACACCGAGACGGATCGCAGCATGTTCCGGTTGTTGGAGTTGAACCACATCCGGCCAGCTGCGGTGGCGAACCACCTGGTTGGCTGATTTGGCCCCAGCGTGTAGACCAAACCGTCATGCCCGCGCTGATAGAAGCTAGACCCATCGGTGTTCGGGATATAGGTATACGAGCCCACAAGCGCCGGACGGTGGCCGAAGCCCAATGCTCCGCCGCCGGTCGCCTCATAGATTCTGTCGAATGCGGAACCGGCAGTGTTTTGGAACTGTGTAGGCACATAGCTGGAAACGAAGCCACGACCTAGCGCGAGCACGGCCCCAGCACCGGCGGGCGGATTGGCTACCCCGGGGAGCGGAACGTCGAGGAAAAAGTCCGCATTTGCTCTGGTGCTGGCGTATCGTGCTGGGAGGAGTTGTGGTGCCTGGCAGTGGATGCCCTGGCGGGGAAACCGAAGGTCAAACCCTCGACTCCAATGCGTGACGTTCGGCCGGTCAGGACGGCGGTAGGCATCTCCGAATCCGCCACTCCAATCTTCCCAGACCTCCGGATGGTCGAGCGTGTCTGGTACGTTCCCATAAGTTGTGTCGGTAGGCGACCGCCGGGAGGGCACATCAGGATAGCCAGTTCTGGCCCATGCTCTGCCCTGCTCCCGCACAAGCATGAAGCCAAGGTCATTGAGATAGTAGTCGTGCTGTGGATTGATGGGCGTTCGTAACCTACCTCTTACCCGCCTTCGGTTTCGAATGCCGTCTCGAAAGTCAGCTTCCGGATGATCTCCGGCAAGAACCGCCTGGACTTCAACGAGAAGGTCCGTGCTGCTTCCGCTCGCCTGGTCCGGTACTCAGCAGCCGTCTGGCCGGTCGCCGGGGCATCAGCCAGCAGCAGATCGTAGCACCGAGCCGCAGCCCCCCACAGGATCACTTCCTCATCGGGCAGGTTGATCGTGGCCGCATCCCCCGCACCGAGACTCATTTGCAGCAGCACGTCGAGCATGAGTTGCATCGAGGCTGCAAGTCCCCCATGGATACGGACCTCCACGCCTGACATGGTGGTCACGATCTCCTGCTGCTGAAAATCTTGCCGGGTACGGTTGAGCGAGCTTGCTGGCGAAGAATGGTAGTAGACGTTCATGATCGCGCGGATGGCGTTGGGGCTCGCCGCTCCGTCCAGCGTGTAGAAGGTGACGCCTGCGACTGTGGGAATGCCGATCTCACGGCGAACCGGCAACGACATGATCGTCTCGTCAATGGCGCGGTCCATTTCCCCGGGAGAGATACGTTCATTTATCTCGAAGTCGGCGTTGTTGGCAATGGCAACTACCAACGGTGTCAAGCCGACGAATGCCCCGCTTGGGGCGTTGTAGGAGCCGATCCGGTAATCGGTGGAGGCCACCCGGAGATATGCTCGCTCGTAGAGCTCCTGGCCGGAGAAATCGGGGATCGCGTATGTCCGGTCCATGACAGCCAGTGAGGCATTTGCTCCGAGTGAGAGTGAGGTTGTGCCGATTGTCGTGGTCCGAAGTCGCCGCTGCCCAAGGTCTCGGCGAAGTTGCTTTCGTTGAAGAACCGGCATCTTCCCTCCTTTACGACGACGGGACCACGGAGACTTGTGGCGTGCACCACTGTGCCCAATCCGCAGCGATCTCCAGGATTAGCTTGGCATCCTGGCGCGTCTCTTCCTGGCTAGCAGATTGAAGTTGGTCCGATGGCCGGCGCCGGTAGGTGGTCACGAAGCCGAGTGCGCGGTCCAGCATGGCAATTGCGTCTGGGTCAAGCGGTCGGTCGATCCGAAAATCGAGGTTCATGTCTGTGTTGTATTCAGGCACGCACCGCCTCCTTTACCGCCGGCCACACTTTAACATCCGGCAGTAGGGTGATGAAGGGAACCGTTGGTGCTCTCGCTCTTAGCCCATCCAGGAAATGCCAGGCGAGCGCTACATAGTAGTCAGGGTTGAGCCGTACGCCTGTTTCCTCGCTAATGATCGGGATCCCCGAGCCCGCCGTCAAGCGTCCGATCTTCTCCGTGTCTCGCTCCACGATAGCCGGCAGCAGGTTTGAGTTGATGTCGTACCACTGAAGCAGGTAGTTGGCCTTGGTGCTGGCTGCAACCCCAAGTATCTGCTTCCCCTGGGTCACGAATTCTATCAGCGCGAGCAGCGCTAGATTTCGTAGGTGGCTCGCCCTGTCTGCAAAGGCGACCCAAGCCTGACGGCTCTCCGAAGGGACAATCACCTCAGCCGGTGTTAGTGGCTCGTTGCCATGCACCACCCGGAACCGCAGGGACCCGCCGTTGATTGGGCTCCGTTGCATCTGCTGGATCGAAAGCCCATGCTCTCGAAGCAGCCGGCCGAACGAGCCACGGCTGTAGAGGCATAGATGCTCGTGACAGAAATAGTCCACCGCGTTCTGGTCAAGGATTGAGTCCGCATCCTGGAACTGGACGATCCACACTCCGTCCGGAGCGAGCGCTTTCTTGATTGCCTCCACGAAAGCGTGCGGGTCATCGGCATCGTAGAAGCAGGCGATGGAGGTAATGACCTTGAATTCGCCAATGTCTGTGTCCAATGGCCAGAAGCCACTAGACCAATAGTAAGTCGGGACTCTTCCTGGGATAGGGAAGCTGGCACTAGGCTCGACAGCCCACTTCCTAACATCCTGGGGGTACATAGAGAGTAGTGTGCCGTCATTCGCCCCAATATCGAGCACGTGCGCGCCCCAGCCTAATTGCCCTACCGAATCTACAATACTCCGAAGCTCCTCTCGCATCGACTCGTTGATGCCGCTCCGGTACCAGTAGTGGTCTCGGTAGAGCAAGTCACGGTCAACGGTATGGAGGAGCTGGACCAAGCCGCAGTCGAAGCAGCGGACGGCGTGGAGCGGAGCCCTTGCCCCGGTGGAGAGTGGTTCCAAGAAGTCGGAGATGTAAGGCGTACCGAAGTCGATGACAGTATCGAGACGGCCGGAGCCGCAGACGCGACAGCCCTTGATCTCAGTCGCTATCGGCGTCTGCGACATAAATCACTTCGTCGTTTGCCTCAGCCGGCTCACCCGGCCTGATATTGGAGAACCCAGCTTCTTCGAGAGCCCTGACTAGCGTCGCGCGCGTGGGTCGAGCAAACACCGTCCGGTTCTCATGACCGGTACCATCAGGGTACCAGAGCCAGCCGTCTGGTCCCGCCTCACCCTCAGCCACCATACTCGTGCGCAGCAGGAGATGGTGTTTTGTGAGTTTGCGGAGGCGCCTGATTGCTGCCGGCGGGTCTTTCTGGTGGTAGATCACGTTGAAGCAGATCACAATATCAGCCGGCTTGCCTCCGGTCATGAAGTCGCCCTGCTGATACTTGATTCGCTCATCGGCCACGCCGGGATCACTCCATCCATAGTCTCGCCATTGCCCATTTTCCAGCATGACAGCCTCTTTGGCCCCAGCTTCAAGCGCGGCTTTAGCTGCCCAGCCGGTGTACCCGCCAATGTCCAAGACGGATCGGCCCTCAAATTCGACCCCGTGCCATTCAGTCAAGGGGAATTTCCTGTACAATTGGAGTACCATGAATGTGAGGGGGCGTCCACGCCGGAGTCTTAGGGAGCGCTTCTGGGCCAAGGTCACTATGGGCAATCCTGATGATTGTTGGCTCCGCCATGGAGCAAAATTCAAGGGGGGTTATTCTAAGATTCAAGCGGGGCTGACACGCACCGGCGGTCCGACGTTGTCTGCCCATCGGGTCTCTTGGGAATTTGCTAATGGGCCAATTCCGCCTGGTCTCCGTATCCTTCATACTTGCGATAACCCGCCCTGTGTAAATCCGAGACATCTGTTCCTTGGCACGCTCGCAGATAACAGTGCAGACATGGTGAGTAAAGGTCGCCAGGCACGGCAGGCAGGAGAACTCCATGGCGGTCATAAACTCACGACGCAAGAAGTGTTGGACATTCGCCACCGGCATGCGCTAGGTGAAAAGCAAGTGTCCCTTGCTACCGAATACGGAGTCGTGTTCCAAACCATCAGTCTGATTGTCCTTGGCAAAATCTGGCGGCATTTAATCAAGAATGAGACTCATTAACATCTCGTCCCACCTCTCAATCACTCTAGACCAATCGTTGTTCTCCGCCCATGCACGGCCACGGCGGGACATCTCCATCCACCTATCACTATCGCGCATGATCGCTACCGCCTCTTGTGCCCAATCTTCATAGGTGACTCGACTCCAGTCTCCTTCTTCATCGCGGACACACATCGTACCGGGTACCGGCATGAATGCCGCGACATCTTTGAACACTTCTGGAAAGGCTTCGATATCTGAAAGTAGTAACGGGACGCCTGCCGCTGCCAATTCTCCTTGGGACATGCCGTGAATCTGGGAGCCAATGTTGGGCGGATCGCTCGGCATGATATGGATGTCGGTGCTGAGCTGTTCCGCCAATAGCTTCTCACGACTCAGGTTCCCAAGATCCACCACGCCGTTGCCTTGCTCAATCCGCTCCTTGCACCACCACATCTGCTCGGCAACCGCACTCGCCTGCCAACGCCACTGCTCGAACTGGCGTGCGAAGTCGTAGGCGATCCGCAACTCAGCCTTGGGCATTCGCTCCCGGATGCAGTCGAAGATGTGCATGGTATGCCAGAGCCCCCGCGCCGGGTCGTTGGCGTAAAGGATGCGGCCGTGGACCTTACCCCCCCGGATCGTTCCATGTTCTTGCTCCCTGATGATCTGTGGGTGCCAGTGATCGGCCTCATAACGCTCACGGTAATCGTCGGCATTCACGCCGAGCCCGGTGATGTGACAAATCTCTGGACGGATCACCGGGCGGGTCTTGGTCAGCAGATCGATGTGGCACTGAGAGAAACAGGCCACAGCCGACAGCCGGTCGCCGCCCTCTCCCAGAGCCGGATCCACACCGTTGGGCATCAGGACGAAGTGTTGGCCAACGTAGCCGGGAACCTGCTCCAAGTTATGGATTGCGACAACGTAGTCGGCTCTGGTCGGATGGGCGGTTGGCGGCCACCACCATTCGTTCTCGGCCCGGTGTTCCTCATGGTCCAGATCCGGCGTAACGATATGGACGAGATAGCCACGCTCTGCGAGCCCGGCGGCGATGGTCCGAGCATATCCCTCGGTTCCTCCTGAGAATCCGGCCTTCCCGAATGGGTACAGGCGCAAAGCGCGCCCGTCGAAGATGATTGACTTCATGCGTAGACCTTCTCAGCTCGTTCCGGATACTCAGTTGGGGTTGACTCCAACCCGAGCACTGCCAACCACTGCCGGTACGCATGGTCCCACGTCAGTTCTCTAGCTCGCGCCCGCCCCTTCAGCTCATAAATCTTCTGGGTGTTCAACTCGCTCAGCACCCCCATGGCTATCCGCACGAAGTTGTCCCGATATGGCCGGCTCGTGGTAGGGCCAGGGACAAGCAAGCCAGCGACACCGATGGTCTCTGGTAGGGCACCGCAGGCCGTAGTAATCGGGACAGCTCCGCCGGCCATCGCCTCCATGGCTGAGATACACGATACCTCGAGAAAGTCGGTCGGGGAAAGCCATGCCACACTCTCCCCATAAAGCTGGGCCAGATCACTCTGGGCGAGTCGTCCTCGCCAGACGACATTCGGGGCCTCGGCTATCTCACGCTCAACCTGTGCCTTGAAGGGTACCAGCTCGTCGCGCCCGCCCGCGATCATCCGGTCGATAGTTTCCCAGCCGTAGGCCACATGGAGCTCCGCAGTCGGCTCCATCTTTACGATCTCAGGCCAGAGCCTGAGTAAGGTGAGCAGCCCACGGTCAGCACTCGAAGCATAGACACAGCGGAAGGGAATCTTGCGGATTGGCTCGAACGAGGCTGTCTGCGTCAGGAGGCCATCATCTCGCTCAGGATGCTTCACCCATGGATCGAACCGATCCAGGTTGATCCCGTTGGGCAGGCTTACCGCCTTCACACCGTAGTACCGCCTGAGCATCTCTGCATGCCACTGGGATACCCCGGCGATGACGCCGCGATCGCTCCACATCTCGAACCCAGCCGCAGCCCCAGGCCCGTAGTTCAGGTCATGGCACCAAAGCAGCGCTTTCTTGGCTCCGGACGGCGGTACCATCATCGGCCCGCGCCAGCTCACGTAGACATCCATTTCTTCGAGCTGATCAAATCGCTTTTGGTCCCAGTACCCCACTCCGTCGTGGATGCCCTCGTAGCGGTCGGCCCCGTTGTACACATCAACCGTCCAGCCGTCAGCCGCAAACCGCCTAGCAATCTCGATCACTGCTGTCTCGGAGCCACCGATGCCGGTCGTGTTGATTGAGCCGGGATACCACGGCTCCCAGCTTCCACCACAGTAGAACACGATCCGCGGTGAGCTGCTGATTCGCTCCCGGAGAAGCGGCGGCATTACCAGATCACGGGTGCGACTGAACGACTTAACCTCTTCCGGCAGCGTCTTGTAGACATCGAACGCTTGGCCGTCGATTCGCTTAGCGATCTCTACAAACCCCTGGGCAGCCGCCATGTTCTTCTCTCGCTGCCGCACATCGGTGAGCGCTCCCGCCAGCCGTTCGTCGGTGAACACCTTTTCGGCCTCTTCCCACTCCCGTCGAGCGTCGGTGATACGGCCAAGATGCATGAACGCCTCGCCGGCCACCACGCGCTGGTTGAAAGAATAGTCGAGCGGGTTCTTGAACACGAAGAAGGGCGGTGGCGCCTGCTGCCGGCCCATCTTAGTCCAGCTCAGCGCCTTGTCGAACTCACCGCAAAGATTCGCAATGGCTGCCAGCCGGTAGTAGGGCTCCGGATGCTCTGGTCGTACATCCATGGCTCCAAACGCTGCGCCCCTTGCCCCATCGGCGTTGCCCAACCGTTCGTAGGCCAGACTCATGTAGATGTACGCCTGCCAGAGCTCGTAGGGGTTCTCTCCCACGCCGGAGGTCAGCAGCTCATACCAGTTGACCGCCTCCTGCCAATTGCCCATGGCGAAATGCTGGTTACCCATGTAGAAGATCGTGCGAGCGGAATCCGGATCCTCCTCGAAGTCGATTTCCAAAAGCAAGAGGTTACGTGCAGCCGAGGACGGCGTGCTGTGGGTACCTGGCTGGTGGCGCACCCGGATATCCTCAGTCACCACCCAACGGGTCTCCACGTCAGGGGAGACCGTCTCATGCACTCGCCCATGCCACGTCCAATTGATCGGCTGCCCGTTCATCTTGGTTCGCAACAGCCGCTCCCGGTGGAACATGGTATTGCACCGGTACTGCCCATCCTCTCGGACTACCCCGGCGTACTCGTAGGGCCACCACATGCCCGCCGAGTCTTCCGGCATGGAGACGATCTGAGCCGCAAGGGTCTCGCCCCCTAGCAGAATGTCATCGGAGTCGATCCAGCACCACCAGTCGAGGTCCGGGTCAAGGTGTGTGAAGGATTCCTGCCGGGCAGCCGCGAAATGCTGGGCGAGCACTCGGCCATGGCTTTGGCACTCGTGCCAGTCGCTCACCTTGATCGGATAAGTCTCAGCCCCGTTCCGCTTGGCAATCTGGCGGGTCCGGTCGGTGGTCCGCTGGTCAACACACACCACGATCTGACTGACGTAGGGCTTGATGGATTTCAGGCAAGCATCAATAGTGGCGGCAGCATCTTTGGCAATGATCGCAACGCCAACCGAGGGTTTCATGAGAAGGTGCGCACTAATTCCGGGTTCAGCAGAGCGGAGTTTTTTGAATAGTTCCCGATCATCTGGATAAGACGGCTCTCGATTCCGGCGAGAATCACTCCATACTTCTCGTCCCGGTCTTCAGGCTTAACACCAGCCTTCACTTGCAGATACAGCATGGTGAGTGCGCTTAGGTCGTACCAAGGATCGGCGGTCAGGGGGTCTCTCCTCCTTCGCCCTCTTCTGCCCCAAGCGGGAACATGCCGGCACCCGGCCGGTAGCCCTCTGAGCCCATGCCGTGGCCGCGCACCCGAGCCGTGGCCTCACCCATCACGCTGGGATCGGCCCTGGTTGGGTCAATCCCTCCACGCTGGCGGAACAGTACTGCAGCATGCTCGCGCGCAGTTTCCAGTCCACGCCGGCGTTCCATGAAGATGTCGTAGAAGCATTTGGGGATCGTCATTTCCTGCTCGGCAATCAGCATGAGCGTGAGGCCGTTATAGGTAACCGGGATCGTCTCGATCGGGGTGAAGGTAATCTCCGGCATACCTCGAATCAGCTTGCCGTCGCTGTCATAGACAGGTCGTAGATCGGACCACTGCCAGCGCTTCTTGTTTGCTGCCAGCGTCCCCTTGTTGTAGATCGTGCCGGGCGGGTCCTGCGGATGCAGCTCGGCCTGCCGCTCAGCCATGGCGTCGAGGAACCGCAACACAACCGGATTGTCCGCCAGATCGGGGAAATCGCGGGGCGAAAGTTTGGACAGCACCCTCTCGACTTCGGAGAGCTGACGATTGCGCTCTGCCCTCGACTTACCGGATTGCAGCAACGCTTGACCGAGCTGCGCGATCAGATCATCGGCAGCATCGACGATGCCCCTCGGCTCCTCAGACTCAGGCTCCGGCTGGTCGGCTACGGTGGCGACGGGCACAACCAGCGTGGGGTTGTTCTTCATACCCCGCATCTGGTGCAAGCGATCCAGTTGGGCCTGCTTCCGTAGGGAGAGTGGTTTCTTGTCTGCCATGTGAGCTCCTTACTTCTTGCCTTTCTTCGGGCGTGCCTTCTCAGGCAAATCCTTGCCCTTGCTCGCCTGATCATACTCCTGCACGGTCTTGTGGCGGATCTCACCTCGCTTCTCAGCCGCATGGAAGAAGCGCCGTTGCGCGTCGCTCTTGTATGGCATCTACTTCCCCTTCTTGCCTCCCCGAGCCGGCGGCTTAGGCGGCGGGAGATTCCCGTGCGGCTTGCTAGGCGGTCCGTGCTTCGGCATTGCTCTTGGTCTCCGTAGTGGCTTGCCGTGAAATGTGTTGAGCTGACCTTCCGGCGTCAGCCCGCCAGTGCCGAATTGCTGCTGCGGCATCAGGTAACACTCCTTGGACCGACTCGGGGCTCCTTGCGGCCGTTGAGGGTCTGAATCCGTGAGCATAATTCACGGTAGCGTTCCTGCAATTCTGGGGGGGTAGGCAAGGCTCCTTTGTAACCAAGCTGTCGCCTGATCGTGAAAGCCCGCTTATGTTCTTGGAACTCCAGGGCCACTTCGGCTTGCCGGCGCTTCCCTCTGAGATACGGGAGAAGCTGTTTGACGACCCGATAAGCCTGATCGTATTTCACACTCCATCCCCAAACCTCAACAATCTTACCACTGGCGAAGGCGTTGGCTTTCTGCCGCCTAATGTTTATCGTGCCGAATCCGAATTGCTCTTTGACCCAGTCTAGAATCACCCGATCCTTCTGGGCCAGATCAACATGAATCGAGTATTCCTCGTTCTTCCCCCTTTGGGGCATCCGCCGGATTGTGATTGTCCCATCTCCGTCTAAGAAACCAGCAATGTAGGCAAGGGTAGTTGGGGGTAGGTCTGCGTCCATTCAGGGCACCTCCTTGCCCCCATTCTACCCTATCACGCGGCGCTTAGGCTACTACCCTCACGCTGCGGTTTTATTGCTTGACGCCGACTCGATACGTACTCCTAACACTTGGTTGAGGATGACCGCAGCGTGTGCTGCCTTCCATCCAACCGTGCCCACCTGGTCGAGTGGGTCGTAGACGCCTGATGAACCCCGTGCCTTAGTGATGATCTTCGCCGGCATTGAGTCGAGGTCGATGGTGGCGTACCACTCTTCCCCAAACATCAGGTTGCCGTAGATGTCAGCACCGGACAGGCCAAGGCTTGCGAAGATCCGGCAGAGCGAGGTCTGGTAGACCCGCACGCCAAACGGCAAGTCCTGGAACGCCACGTCGAACAGCTGGTTGGCCATCCCACGTTCCCCGGCGTACTGCCAGATGTTCGTGATGTTGGCATCGCCTTCTAGGTCGAAAAGGCAGTCCATGTGCGTGAGAAGCACGTACTTGCCGCCTTCCGACTTGAACGTCTTGGCGTTGTTTCGCGCCAGCGTCCGCTTGGCTTCCCGCAGTTCAGCCAGGCTCAGGTTCATCCCGGACCCGGTATTGCCACGGCTTGCCCCCGTGGACGCGTACTGGACCGTCGTGCCCGCCACCAGAATGTCGCGGGTAATCAGGTCCAAGGCTTCCGTCATCGACTCGGAGAAGTTCTCCGTGGTCTCAGCTACCACATCGTCGAGTGACTGAAGCTCCGCCATGTCGGTGATCTGGATGTAGTTACCGTACTGCGAGACAGTCGCAAGCACCTGCACCCAGGTTGCATCCGACGCGGCTCCCGGCGTGCCTTCTGTCAGCGCCCCTGGCCCGGAGGCGTAGGCGCCACCCGAGTTGTAAGCCGCTGCATACGACGCACCGAGGATGGCTTCCATGCGGCGGAAGCTGATGCTCTTTCCGCCATGAAGCGGGATGCCTCGCTTGAAGCCGAATCGGTTGTACACGGTCTCGGCCCTGAACCGTGAGAGCAGTCGTTTGTCGAACTGTGTGAGCTGTCCTTCGACGGTTAGCCCACCTGTGCCCCATGTTTGATAAGGTATGAGAGTACCCTTCGCTTTCTTGCTGTTAAGGCGTCCTGCGTGGACGCCTAAGCACATTCGCTTCGTACCACAAGTTATAAGCCTGTGGATCAGTACGAGAGTCCGGGGCCTCGTTCGACGCTACACCCTCGCCCCGTCTCAGCGTTGGCGCTGGTCCGGTCCTGACTTGGGTAGCAGCACGTTCGGTTTCCCAGGCTTCCCGTTCGGCCCTCACTCGTTCTCCCACTACGGCCTCGGATTGCTTCTGTGCTCGCTTCTTGGCAACCACGTCAACCACAGCACGCTGATACGCTGCGATTACCTGGTTGTCAGGAACTCCGGTCACAGCTTGGGCGAGTTGGGCCATATCGTCCGGCGTCAGCTCTTTCCATTCAGGCAGGTCAGCTGTGGCCCGTCCAATCTGGTCGGCTAACGCTTTACGCTCAGTGAATCTGAGGGAGGCAATATCCCGTTGGGCGATTGCTGCTCCCTGCTCAACCAGGAAGCGCTCGGCAAAGGCGTCTGGGTTATCGCGCGCTTCCTGCATCAACTCTTGTTCCTTAGAGGCAGCTGCGGCCGCAGCTGCCTCCTGGCGTTGGACCGCCACTCTTGTCTGAGAGAGCCGGTCCCCAATCTCCCCAGCGATCCCCGCTACCACATCATGCTTACGCAACGCCTCACGCGCTGCCGGGTCTTCCTGTCGTAGATGATAGTCGAGATGCTTCATGACTTCTTCGAGAGGCGGATGCTCAACCGGTAGCTGCTGTGCTTCTGGCGCTGTCTCAGTCATTAAGCCCCCACTGGTGCGGCAAACCGTGTTAGTGTACGCCCTTGCGCCTCTTGCGGCCGCTGCTGTTCGATCCCTGCGATGAAGTCAGCGGCAAACCCGCCGTTAGCTTCGTAGGCATTCAGCAACAATTCCTTTGCGCCAGGCGGCAACTGATCCCACATCCATGGGGCGATCACGTTGGGCGGGCTCGCCGCTGCGGTTCTGGCTTGTTCTGATACCCCAGCACCACCAGTGATCCCCTTCATCAATTCTAGCGCCATGGCCCGATTGGCAGGGCCGTTCGGCCCACGCGACTGTGCCAACAACGAATTGATGAGCGCAATGCGCTGTTGGTTGGCCTCCGAGCCCATAGAGCCTTGATGCATTTGGAGTTGGGCAGCGAGCTGGTCCGCGGCAATCTTCGTTGAGGCAGCGAGTTGTTCCCGGCTCAACCCGATCTGGTCGCCCGAAATCTTGAGATCGGCAGCAAGTCGAGCCTGGGCCTGGTGAATATTGGCCGCCAGTGTGAGTTTGCCGAGGCCAAGCTGCCCACCGGCGATTTGGAGTTCAGCAGCTAGCCGGTCACTGGCAGTTTTCGTCTGTGCAGTGAGTTGCTCTCTGCTAAACCCTAGCTGGTTCCCAGCGATTTGCAGATCGGCAGCGAGCTGGGCCTGCGCCTGTGCTGTCTGCGCTGCGAGAGTAGATTGGCCCAGCCCTAGTTGCCCCCCGGCTATTTGGAGTTCAGCTGCTACACGGTCACTCGCAATCTTGACCTGGGCCGCGATTTGCTCTTGCCCAAGTCCTAACTGCTGCCCGGCTATTTGCAGGTCAGCAGCAAGTCGAGCCTGTGCTTGTTGGATTTGAGCCGCCAGCTGCTCTTGGCTAAGCCCAAGAGTGCCTGCATGCATTTGGAGCTCGGCCGCGAGCCGATCGCTCGCGATCTTCGTTTGAGAAGCGATTTGCTCTTGACCCAAGCCTAGCTGCTGCCCAGCTATTTGTAAGTCGGCAGCAAGTCGAGATTGAGCTTGGGTAATTTGGGCTGCAAGTGTAGATTGACCGAGTGCTAGCTTTCCTTGCTCTACCCCTGTTTGGGCAGCGAGCGACGCTTGCCCAAGCGCAAGATTGCCCTGACCAAGAGCAGTCTTTGCTACTAATTCTGCCTGTCCCAAGGCGAGCTGCCCTTGTCCAAGTTGTGTCTCGGCTGCAAGTGTCCCCTGAGCCACGCCTAGATTGCCCTGAGCGATCGCCTGATTCTGCTGGTTCAGGATTTGATTCGTGTCGATCCGGCCTGTCTGTAGAGCCGCCAGCGCAGCATTTTGCGTAGCAAGTGCCGGATTTGGAGTGGCCGCAGCAGCCGGCGCCGGGGCAGGAGCTGGTCCAGTGGGCAGTGAACCACCGAACCCCGGCATATCCCATGAACCCTGACCACCATTCCCCGAGGGGTTGAAAACAAAATTGGCGGGAACGTTTGGAGGACGGGCCGGTGCCCCTCCGCCAGGCGAACCTAGCCCAAACCCCTGCTGGACACCGTTGAGCCATCCCGGCGCATTCCATGTTCCGGAGGCCGCGTCAAATGTCCAGTCGAGAGGAACGTTGCTCGGACGGGCGGGTGCTCCAAAGCCAGCACCAGTCCCAGCACCCGCCGGCGGAGCCATGCCGAAGCTAGATCCCAAACCGAATGGGACAGTCCCACCCAACCCCGGAGTCTGAGTCCAGGAGGATTCCAGCGAGATATCTAAGCTAGGATCGTAATACCACCCTGGGTTAGCGGGATCCGGGACCCACGGCATCGGTCTTTAGCCCCCGATCCCACCGTACTGGTAATTGATTCCAGAGCCTAGCCGCTGGTCAATGTAACGCGCGATCGCCTCCATCTGGTTTGCCTGGGACGGGGGATACGCGACCGAACTGCTGAACTGTGCCTGTTCCAAGGGGGCAGAAAGCCCCGGTACCGCCACATCCATCGACTGACCACTTGGCGTGTAGTTGTACAGACTTTGCTCTGCCTGTTGGCCCGGTGGCGCATAGCTCCACAGCGGTACCGGCATCGCGCTGGACATCCCAGGTGTCCGAGGAGCATTGGTCGGAATAGTCGGCGCGGTTTCGGTAGCGTACTGCAACCACGGAGCAGCTGAAGCGGCAGCCGGTGCCGCCGCCAACCCTGGCCTTGCGGCCATCATGGCTTTGAATAGCTCTACGAGACGACCAGGCCCGGGTTGTGCTTGACCTTGCGCTTGGGCCAGCATGGAGGCCCGGAGCTGCCCTGCACTCATTCCCATAACAACCTCATTCTAAGCCAGACTTCCAAGGATTCCTGTGTAGTATCCCATCAGCTCATCCTCCGGCGGGGGCTCCTCAAATAGCGGTTCCTCCGGAACAATCTCCGGAGCCACCGTGGCTGGCGAGACCATCCACGGTGGTATGCCCAACGAGCCGCTAGGCGGTGGCCGCATTTGTCCAGCTCCACCAGGGGCCACAGCGGCAAGCAACAGTTGGGCCATCTCTGATGCCTGTGGCCCACCACCAAGTTCTTCAGTCAACAGGCGGGCATACTCAAACGGATTGAACTGCGGCCCCTTCGGATGAACCAACATGCCTTGGATTAGCTCGCGGTAGTCACTAAAGGCGCTTTCCGCGAGTTTTGTCCCTGATTCCACCCGGCGGTTGAGGAGGTCCTTTCCGATCTGCGCCCGCTTGGTTGACTCCTCAACCCGCAGTTTTTCCTCCTCAGAGGGCGTTGTCCCACGGAGTCCCGCATCCACATAGGACTGAACCGAATCGAAATAGCGGTTGGCTTCGTCCAGCCGGATCGTGCCAGCGCTCAGCGCCCCGTGGATGTAGTCGATTGTCTGCTCGGCTTCTTGGAGCAAGCGGAGTTGCTTCGGCAACATCTCCAATTCGAGCTTGCGCACATCGGCTTGGGACTTCCGTGCTGCCGCAATGTCACGCGCTGCCTCAGCCGGAATGCCAACCTCGATTCGAGCCATCGCCTCCAAGGCTTTGGCGATATCAAGGTCAGCCTGCGCCTGTGTCTGGGGTGCGGGTCTCCCTACTTGTCCAAGCCGAGCTGTAGATAGAGCCGCCGACGCCTGCGATGCCTTAGCCGACGCGAATCGTTGCGCCTGTTGTGCCTCAGTCTCGGTTGGCCCGCTCGGCCCACTGACGATCGGGGTACCGCTCTCGTCGGTGACCGGGGTTGTGGTGCCGGTGGTTGGATCGAAGTTAACTGCGATCTTCCGGCCATCCGGCAGCGTGATCCATTTGAGCTGCTGAGCTGCTGGCTTGTTCTGCCGATTCCATTCGGCCTGCCTGCCAGCATCAAATCCACTGGCGATCTGCCGCAAACCTGAGAAGTTCGATGGATCGAACTCGCTGCCTTCAAGCGCTGCTGGGTCGGCTGGCGGCTGGTCGAGCCCATACCGGTAGGTGTAGGTCCGGCCATTTGCCAGAGTGATGACCCGTTGCCCTTCCTCTGACGGCAGCCCGGCGATAGGGTTTTTGATCTCGGTGTCTTTGACCGCAACGATGATGTTCGGATTCATGCTCGGACCCGGCTCCTCAGTTCGAAGTGGCGCCGACGCTCCGGCGCTTTTTCCCGCCGGGGTGTCCAGATAGAGGGTGGCTTGGATTCCACGGCCAAGTGATTCCACCTGGGTGGGCGAAAGCCATCTGCTACCAGCTTTGAGCGCTGTCCCACTAGCCTGGAAATCAAACTTGTCAGTGGCAGCATCGTAGCCAGTCGCCACGAAGTAGTGCTGGGGAGTCGAGATGATAACTGGGTTTCCTGCCTCAACTTCTGTACGGACCTTAGCCCAGTTAACTCCTGATTCCAGCGTTGCCGGAACACCCATGTTCTGAAGCAGCTTTTGTTGAGAAGCCGGCCCTGCCATGCCTCGCTGTGAAGTCCAGCCCACTTCCTTCGCGAGTTCCAGAGCTTCACGGATCGTCGGGTTTCTCCCGTTTGCCCGAGCAAAGGCCACAGCCGCAGCCGGGCCACAGGCAGCATAGGCTTCCTCAGCCGTGAGCACTGGATCGAATTGATTGGGAACGAGATCCGGTGGGAGCTGGGACACATCTACCTACCTACTCCCAATTCGACTAGCGCCTTTTGCACAGAAGCAGAGCGTGGCTCTCGCACCGTGATACCACGCTTTCCCAACTCCCGTCCGCGCACTGGCTCCACTCGCTTTTCTAATGCCTTCAGGCGCCCACGGAGATCGGCCATCTCGCTGCTGATCTGCTCCGGTGAGTGACCGGCGGCTTGTAGTGAATCGCGGAGCCGTTTCATGATCGCAAACGGCTGTGTCTCCGTACCATAAACCAGTCCGGTTGCCGCCTGCCCCGCCTGAGCCTCGATCTGGGACCGGCTGGCATCTGGCAGCGTATCCCATTTCGCTGTACCGATGAGCCGCTTACGTTCCTCGATCAAGGCCGAGCGCACTTCCTCTCGGAGATTGCGCAGGTCCTGGTCGTGCCCACCGCCAAGCGTTGGTAGAAAGCGTTTGAGCATCCCGCCCACCACTGGCATCTGCGAGATGGTCGAATTCGGCTCAGTCACCGGCTGACCATCCTTAATCTTCGCCGCAAGATCACCGGCTGCGAGCACAATACCGCCAACCCCGGTCAGCGTATCCCGAACAGCGAATTCGACTTGGGATGGTCGAATGCCGGTTGCCCCCCCGATCATCTTCGCCGGGGCGGTTGCTTGCTCATCGGCAAACTCGCTGGCGATAGCTCGGTCGCGGAAGAAATCTTGATTCGTAACAAGCTGAGCGGCAGTGCCCAGGAAGCCTGGCACGAACGCCCCGATGGCCGTTGTGGCCGAGTCGGTCTGCACTGGGCTGCTGGTCCCTATCACGCCCATGAGGGTATTGGCCCAATCCTGTGGCGAGCTTGCCCCCATCGCTGTCATGATCGCTTCGCGCGCTAAGCCTACGAGCCCTGTGAAGTTGCGGGCCGGGCCCAACACGTAGTTGAGCCGATCACGCCCATACTGGTCGGTGCCGACGCGTGGGTGTGGAGCCATAACGACAAGCCCCTGCCGCTTGATATAGCCAGGCACATCGTCATAGGCTTCGGCTCGCTCCTGGTCGGAGCGGTTCCACGCCTCAGCCACTACAACAGCCCCAGCCACAACGCCAGTCGTGGCTGCGAATCCCTTGGGGTTTTTCTTCGCCAGATTGATAAGCCACGGCACCGGCCGCGTGCTGATGTTAAAGAATGGGATGATGCTGTTGAGGGTTTTAGTCCACTCCCCGCCTTCGGTGAAATCCATGGTTGCCCCGCGCCCCCGCATGGTAGCGGTAAGCTGGTCTGCCCCATAACGTTCAGCTAACCGCATCCCTGCCACGCGCGGAGCATTCTCGATCCGTTGACCCACCGCTGGCGTCAAATCCCAGAGCAGGCCCTTGATGAGCTGTCCGGGGTTCTCTACCACCTCCCCACCGCCCTTGCGCACCTCGGTGGCGTAGCGACCCAGCTCCTCCTTGGCCCCGCCGAAGTAGCCGAGCTGACCGCCACCCTGGGTCCAGAACTTCCGTAGCCCCTCGCCGGTGTACTGACCCTTCGTGAAACCGGAGAACACGTCGGGGACCGAGCGTATGAGTTCCGCGACAAAGACCGGGAGCCGTTGCGGACCATAGAAGGTAGATGAATGGAACAGAAAGCTGGGCACGTCAAAGACTGGATTGCCGGTAATAGCGAAGGTCGGGTTATGGGTGACAGCCGTGGCCCGCACAACTGCGGCTGGCTTGCCGAAGATCGCCTCGATTGCGCTGGGGAGCCGAGCGCTGGGCTCTATCTCAATCGCCTCAGCAAACGGCTTGTCAACCGCTACCCGGTGCTTTACCCCCCTGTCGAAGAAGTGAGCGATCACCTCATCCTTCGTGGCTCGGTAGGTATCCGGCACATCGCGCATCACGTCAGCCAGATCATCGCTGATGTTCCGCCAGTTGTAGACAGCCCAGGCTGTCTCATTCTTCGCTGCCCGCCGTTCGCTCTCAAACACCATCCGCACGAGAGAATCGGTCACCTTCTCTCTGGCCTTTGTTGTGCCCTCTTCGGTCAACCGCCACGGTCCAGCATCCCCCATCGTGATCTTCTTGCCGGCTGCCACAACCGACGGGTCTGCGGTGTAATCGAGGATGTTCGTCGGGATGTAGTGCGGGAAGTCTCGCGCGAGCTGACCCGCCAAATCCTCAGACCAGACTCCCGCCTGAACGAGCCGAGCCCTGGTAGCATCAACGACCCGGTAGACCCCCTCCGCAGCACGCTCCACGTCCCCGAAACGAGTTGTTCCCAATTCACTACGAAGGATTCTCAGCGCATCTGCCGACTGCTCTACGTTAAGCTCCCCAGGGAACATTCGAGCCGTGGCAGCCTCACGCCCGGCTCGCGCGCTAAGAAGTGGCGCCTCCATGGTCTTGGTGCCATATCGAACAGCAGCCCCTTCAAGAGCTCGCGCTGCCTGGCGTTCTTGCGCTGCGGCCTGACGCATGAGGCGACGCGCCAATGCTTCCTCAGTCGCCTTAACAGTGTCGTCGGTAGCGGCCGCAGCACGATCCAAAGCCCGATCAGCGGCAATCTCCAACTGGCTGGCGGCTGCTACACGGCCGGCTTGCCGCCCTGGCGCCCTGCCCAACTCCCCCTCCGCCGCTGTTGTGAGCCGGTCTAGCACCTCGCGATCAACTCGTCGTCCAATAGACGCTGCCTTGTCGATGTTGTCGTAGGCCTCTAGGTATTTCTCCAAGGCCGGCACGTCACCGTGGGCGAGTGCGTAGGCGTCCCGGAGCTCGTTCCGCACCGTCAGCAAGCCCCGCTGGAAAGCCCCTCCCTCAATGTGGAACAGATCGCGAGCTCGTAACTCTGGTGGCAGCTCTCGCCCATAGACTTTCGTCACCGCTTCCTGAGCATCCGAGAGCCGAGCATCGGCAGAGAGGATGCCTTTCCTAAGATTCCTGGGGAGGTCAGTGATGAAGTCGAGCACTTTGTTGGGATCCGGTGGATCGGCTCCACCGCCGAGCTTCGCTAACAGCAAATCGTCGGCTGCATTGGCTGCCTTCGGGATCGCTTTCAGAGCTTGGCGCCCAAAGAAAAAGGGAATGTTAGTCGGATCGGCAATCGCTCCGACAGCGAATTCCTCGATGTTCTGAGCAATGTTCTCTAGCGTGCCAGGCTCGGTCTCCGGCCTGGTGGTCTGCCGATAGGCGGCGGCGAGTCGGCTGCTAGACGCGATGGCTTCACCAAAAAGCGCGTTGAGCCGAGCTGGCCCGCCTTCCTCTGGTAGGTTAGCGATGAAGTTGCGGAGATAGGTCAGCGGATCAGTAACTTTACCGGCATAGCTCGGCCCAATAGTCGGGCCCTCGATAGGCTCAGGGCGAACTGGCGGCGTGGCTGTCAACTCCTCATAGTTCGGGCCAGGAAGGATAGAGCCGATAGCTTCGCCCGCGGCTTGAAGCGGCTCTGGCAACCCGCCAAGCAGCGTGTCTTTAAGAGAACGTTGGCTAACCTGGCGCCAACGGTCGGCTAGCTCAGCGCGAGCTCGGGTCTGGAAGTCATCGGCCGCCGTCTGGCGTTCGTCGGCTGCAATCGCATCGTTCGGGAGCAGCCGTGCGAAGTCGGGAGCAAGCCCTCCCTGTCCGAGCCCGGCAGCTATCGGGGCGTCAGCCGCCTGTTGCAGGCGGATCGCTTCGGTCTGCCGCTCGATCTCAGCCCAGTCGAGTGGCGCGGGCGGCTCAGCCCAAAGATCATCTTCGGGATATGACTGCATGCTTCCGTTGTTTCCCTTGACGCTTGTTCCGCTTGCTATGTTCCTTCAACCCAGTCCCCCGCCAATACACCTTGCGCCGATGCTTCCTCTGCTCCTTGTAGGTACCACTCATATCAATGGCTGTTCGAGGCTCGGGAATATTTGCGCACGCCCACAAGGAGACGAAAGTACCAATGACCTATGTAGGCAGAAAACCAGAGACCATAAGCGCAATTCGTCACAATTCGGAAAGCTACCCGGTAGCCGACATGGGGAAACACTACCAGGTGCGGAAAGAAGTAGCAGCGTCCGATGTTTAGACCACCGGGCTCAATTTCATATCCTGTAATCCTGACTTGCACTCCAACCCCTCCTACTGCACCAACGGCCTCTCTAAGTTTGGATCAGGGTTCCGGGCAAGCCAGGAGTCCAGTTCCATAATCTGAGCCGGGCTGAGCCTAGCAAGCACTTGCTGGCCGATGGGGCTGTACCGGTGTTTCCGCCAGAAGGCTAAAGATTCTTGGGTTGTGTGCTGACGCACAAAGGGCTGGCGGCCCCCCGGTGGGTTGAACACCAACCTTAGCATCCCGATCCGGTGGCTAATCTTCTCTGCCAACAGCGTGGCCCGGTGATCCAGCCGATGCTCTCGGTCCGCTGTGCTATATCTCATGGCTGCCCGGGGAACACACCCGCAGGTCGCCCTCCCGCACCTGGTGCAATACCAGGCGGGTTGGTCTCGGTCGGCCGGATAAGCTGGGTCAGACCGGGGACCGTTGGCTCACCAGCGTTGCCTGCATCGTTCGGCTGCAACAAGCCGCTACCACCCGGCGGCAAAACAGGCGGAGCAGCCGGTTGAGGCATCGGAAGTCCAGCATCACGCATCGCCTGGGCGATCACCTGGGAGTTGAGCGGTTCGGAGTCTAGCGTGCGCTCGGCCCATATCTCGTCAATCATGCCCTGCGGGTCCTCAACCTGCATCCACCGGGTCAGCGCATCCTCGTGCGAGATCAACGGCCGCGGGGCGTTTATTGCCTGAAGCGCAATCATGGCCATGGCTTGCTCGTCGGTCGGCAGTACCGGCCTAAACGTACAGACCGGTGGGCCGAGCAGATCAACCGGGGCAACCTCAGCCTGGATCGAGCCGGTCGGTTTCAACCCAAGCCATTCTCGTTGATCGCCGGTGTTTCCAAGCACGTAGACTGTCTGCCCGATAGTCGAGCGCACGCTGGTGAACAAGAGCCGAGCAATGTTCTCCTGCTGCATTTGGAGCGCTTCGACCAGTTTCCGGTAGGTCATCTGGGCGGCGGCGTAGAGCTGGTTCACGGCGTAGCCTGCCTGGCGACTTCCCCCAACACCACGGAACACCGAGGGGATACCCGCCACATCGATCATTTCCCGAAGCTCGCCAATTACCACGTCGAGATCACGGCCGGTCTGAGGCGGCTCCAAGAACTTCATGCTGTAGCCGGCCGGCGGGAAGTAGACCTTGCCGGGGCGCCAGGTCAATGCTTCGGTCGGTGCCTCCCCAGTATCGCCAGGCGGCAGGGTATCCATCATCTGCTGGACGCTCGCCAACGCCTCCATGACCACGACCGGGAAGGCGGAGAGATAAGCCCAGTTCATCTTCATGGTTAGGCATGCATCGAGGGCCGGAACCAGCCAGCGGAGTGGATAGAGCGTCGGGAAAGAGACGGCCCGGGCGTAGGGAAGGCATGGCGCGTAGGGGTTTGGGCGAGGGAAGCCAGGCGCCATCCTTCCATTAATAACAACGGCCCAGTCGTCGGCATCGAAGAACTCAATCTTGATTGTTTTCGACGCTCGCCCCCCGACCCCTTCGGGGATCGGCGGACCGGCGAGTGTCATAGCCGGAGTCGGGTTCTCTAGGTCGTTCGGGTTCTGGGTCGTCAGATACCTGCGGTCGAGATAAGGCACCGAGTACTCACCGTACTCCATGGCCCATTCGTCCCCGTATTCGCCGTCTCCGAACAACATCTGCATCCGGTCCACGGCTCGCCAGGCAAATGGGCCGTAGACGCTGCCTTTCCGGTACTGCTCCGCCCGGCGACCATATTGGCGTGGCCCTTCTCCGGCCCCACGCTCCGGGAAGTTTGCCCATGCGTCTGGTCGGTGAACCGCCTTGATGACCGATTCGCTGTCGCGCACAAGCTCTAGCGCTGACAGATAGATCGCATCCTCACCAGAAACCCGTTTCATCTCTCCGATCTGGGCCTGAAGCCAGCGCCCCCCGATACTCGCCGCTTTCTCCACGTCGTCGGTGTCACCTTTCGGCTCTACCCGCATGATAGGCGGCTCTTTCGTCAGGCTGGCCGTGATGCGGAGCGCCACGTCGCGGAGGAGTGGGGTCCGCACCTCACGAGCAATCGCCCGGTACTCCTTAGGAATCTGGACCCGGTGCTGCATGTCGAACAGCGTCCGGATTTCCCGAATGAACATGCGCAGCCCACGCTCCTGGGGCTGGTCGAGTCCCCAGCGGTAAAGCCCCAGGATATGCTCAGCCGTGAGCGGCGGTCTTTGCATTTCTACTCAGCCCAGGCGAACTCGAAGGTTCGCAGCGTCCGGCGGTGTTCCAGGTCTCTCACCCCAATCAGGATCATCGCCATAGAGGTTATATCAACCAAGTCGTCGTAGTCGCCGTGTGGGAAGCTGGCCAGCTCGTCCAAGTACACCCGGACAGGCAGTCCGGAGGGGAAGTGGTCGGTGGCCGGTAGCCGAATCCGGTAGGTCGCCATCACATCGGTGGCCGCGTAAGCTCGGGCCACCTTGTCGCGGTCGGGGCGCCAGGCGATGATCTGCATACCGCTTGCACGTTTGAACTCTTGCACCAGCGAGACCCCAGACCCGTAATCCTCAATCGCCAGCGCCCACAGCCGATATTTGGCGTAGGTATTCTTC
>Ga0184627_10000114_pt1 | contig 40427 bp, 31 predicted proteins | sample PLM3_127_b1_FD_133150 | JGI IMG/M metagenome (GOLD analysis project Ga0184627, IMG submission 133150) | Groundwater sediment microbial communities from an aquifer in East River, Colorado, USA - PLM3_127_b1 | ecosystem: Environmental > Terrestrial > Soil > Riparian zone | place: USA: East River... | reverse complement strand
GTCATCTGGCGCTGCTGGATGGACGGCGTCCCCTACGACCCAGCCAAACACGGCGCCGCCCGCAAGCTGACCGAGATGGCCGCTTCTACGACCTGAGGTTGACACAGAGGGTGTCATCGGCGCACCTTCCTTCCGTCAGCGACCGGCCGCCGTCATTGCGATGCCTCCTCACCGGCGTGGCCGTCGCCACGGTCCCGACGGCGAGGGATGCGGTCGGCCGCCCCCTCCGCGTCGACCGCCTGCGCGAGCCGTCGTGCGGCCGGGACCCGCCTCGGACGGCCCCGCCGCCCGCTGGCCGGCTCCGCCTCCTCCACGGCCGGGAGCGACTGCAGGCGGGGGAGTAGCGCCCGCCTGGCGAGGTCGAAGCGGTACCCCGGCGGGAGCGAGTGCACCACCGCGCCCGACACCAGGATGGGCTGGCTCTGGCGCACCTCGAACGCGTCCGAGACGACCTCGGAGCCGTCCACGATGGTGACCGCGCCCTTGCCGAGGACCTCGAGGACGCCGTCGCCGGTGATCACCGCGGCCGTGTCCTCGTCCAGCCCCAGGCCGAGCTGGCCGGGCGACTGGGCCACCAGGGCGAGCAGGCGCCCGATGCGGTTGCGCTGGCCGAAGTGCTGGTCGACGATCACACCGTGCAGCAGGCCGAGCCCCACGCCGAGCTGGCCCATCCGCTGCCTCGGAGTCTCGCCTGGCCGCCCGGACGACACCATGTGGGTCGAGAGGGCGCTCGCCCCAGCCGAGGTGCCGCCGATCACCGCCCCGCGCTCGTGCGCCTCGACCAGGGCGCGCCCGAGGCCGGTCGACTCGACCACCATCGACAGACGGAGCTGGTTGCCACCGGTCAGGAACACCCCGGTCGAGCCACGCACGGCCGCAGCCGCCTCGGGGGCCTCGGCCTCGGCGCGGGTCGAGGGCCGCAGGCCGTAGACCTCGGCCGCGCCCAGCTCGAGGAACAGGCCGAGGTAGAGCTCGGTGATCTCGTGGCCGAGGGAGGACGCGGTCGAGATGACCGCGATCCGCGCCGACGACCCGCCGGCGAGCTGCACGAAGCGGCTAAGGATGGTCTTGTTGCCGAGCTTGTCCTCCGCGCCGCCGATGGCCATGAGGACGCCGGCTCCCGTGCGGGAGGAATCGGAAGGCATGCGGCAGTGTAACAAGCACTCCCGGCCTGCCTGCCCGGTTCGCGACCGCCGTCCGGCTCCCCTTATCACCCCTTGATCACAAGGTCGCTAGCATTCCCCCATGCGCGTGCTGGTGGTAGAGGACGAGACCGACCTGGCCGACGCGGTCGCCCGCGGCCTGCGTCGGGAGGGGTACGCGGTCGACGTCGCCTACGACGGCGACGACGCGCTCGACAAGGCCGCCGTGAACGCCTACGACGTCGTCTGCCTGGACCTGAACCTGCCTGGGACCGACGGCATCGAGGTGGTCAGGCAGCTCCGCACGGCCGGCGACGCGAGGCCCGTGCCCCGCGTGCTGATGCTGACCGCCAGGGACCGGCCCGTGGACCGGGTCACCGGCCTGGACGAGGGCGCCGACGACTACCTGGTCAAGCCGTTCGACTTCGACGAGCTCAAGGCGCGCGTGCGGGCACTGCTCCGCCGCGACGCCGGCCGCTCCGGTGCCCTGCTGCGCGTGGGCGACCTGGACCTGGACACGGCCAGGCACCAGGCGCTCCGGGGCGGGCGCGCCCTTCCGCTCACCCCCAAGGAGTTCGCGCTCCTGCGCTACTTCATGTCCCGGCCCGGCCAGGTGCTCTCCCAGGAGGACCTGCTCGAGCACGTCTGGGACGAGCACGCCGACCCGTTCACCAACACCGTGCGGGTGACCGTGATGACGCTGCGCCGCAAGCTCGCCGACGCCGGCGACGACCAGCCCATCGAGACCGTGGTCGGCCGCGGCTACCGCCTGCGCGAGGGCTCGTGAAGCCGCCCGGTGCCTTCGACCATCGGCTGCCGGAGTGGATGCGGTCGATCCGCTTCCGCTACACCCTGATGTATTCGGCGGTGCTGTTCGGCCTGGGCGCGCTCGTCGTCGGCGGCCTGTACCTCATCTTGTCGAGGTCGCTGCGGGGCGAGCCGAACCCGTCCACGCTGTGCCGCTACGGCACGTGCATGGACGTGTTCACCGTCAACCAGTTCCGGGAGCTCGTGCACACCCGCACGCTCGAGAAGCTGCGGATGTACTCGTTCGACGCCCTGGCCGTGCTGTTCGTCGCGAGCCTCGGGGTCGGCTGGGTGATCGCCGGGCGGGTGCTCGCCCCGATCGGCCGGATCACCGCGGTGGCCAGGGAGATCCAGGCCACAGACCTGTCCAGGCGTATCAAGCTGTACGGGCCCGACGACGAGCTGAAGCAGCTCGCCGACACCTTCGACGCCATGCTCGCCCGGCTCGACGCCGCCTTCGCCGCCCAGCAGCAGTTCGTGGCCGACGCCTCCCACGAGCTGCGCAACCCACTCGCGATCATCCGCACCAACGTGGACGTGGCCCTGGCCGACCCGCGCGCCGACCCGGAGGACCTGCGCAACGCCTTCTCGGTGGTCAGGCGGGCCAGCGACCGCATGGCCCGCCTGGTCGACGACATGCTCGCGCTGGCCAGGCGCCAGGCCCCCGAGGTCCACAACGAGCCCGTGGACCTCGGCGTGGTCGTGGCCGAGGCGAGCGAGGAGTTCGTCGCCCCGGCAGAGACCCGCGGGATCGTGCTCGACCGGGCCATCGCGCCCGGCGTCACCGTGATCGGGGACCGGGACGCGCTCAAGCGCGCAGTGGCCAACCTGCTCGAGAACGCCGTCCGCCTCGCCCCCGCCGGCTCCCGGGTCCGGCTGGCCCTGGGCAGCGAGAAGGGCATGGCGTGGGTGGCCGTGTCCGACGAGGGGCCGGGCATCCGTCCCGAGGACCAGCCCAAGGTGTTCGACCGCTTCTGGCGGGCCGACAAGGCCCGCTCCCGGGCCGACGGCGGGACCGGCCTCGGGCTCGCCATCGTAAAGGAGATCGCCGAGAGCCACGGCGGTGAGGTGCAGCTGCAGTCCCGGGTCGGGGTCGGCTCCACCTTCGCCATCTGGCTGCCGGTGGCCGCTCCTGCGGCCGGGCCACCGGTCCGGGTCGGCCCGCCGGGGGCGCGGGCCTTGGCCAGCCCGTCCGCGCCCGCGCCGGAGCGGCTCCAGCGGCCCGACGACTTTAGCCGGCCTTGACCGCTGGCTTACCGGTGCTTTAGGGCTCTCCGCCTACCCTGGCCTGGACGTCTTGCCAGGCTCTACAGTTCGTCCAGGAGGATCTTCGCGATGGCCACCCCCCCGAACGACCCGAACGGCGCCGCGCCGGCACCGGGTTCCGACACCGGCACCAGCCCGCTCCGCTCCGGAGCGCCGGCACCGCCAGGAGCAGGCTCGGAGGCCTGGGGCGAGGAGCCAGCCACCACCGAGCGGCCCCGATGGGGTGCGGCCGTCGTCGGGCAGCCGAGCGCCCCGACCACGCCCGTCGTCAGGCAGCCGGGCGCCCCGACCACGCCCGTCGTCGGGCAGCCGGGCGCCCCGACCACGCCCGTCTGGGGAGACCCGGCCGACGCCCGCCCATCCTGGGTCCCGCCTGGCTCGGGCGGGCTGCCGCCCCGTCGTGGCGGGCCGGCCCGGGCGCTGATCATGACCATGGCCGCGCTGCTGCTGGTCCTCTCCGGCTCGGTGATCACCCTGCTCGTCGACCGGCGCGACTCGGGCACCACCGGGGCCGGCATCCCGACGGCGTCGGCACCGGCGCAGGCCGCCCCGCTGCCGGCCGGCGAGGAGCCGATCGCCGCGGTCGCGCGGATCCTCAGCCCGAGCGTGGTCCAGATCGAGACCGGCCGGGGCCTCGGCTCCGGCGTCATCTACGACAAGAACGGCTTCATCCTCACCGCCGCCCACGTGGTGGACGGCGTCAGCACGGTGACCATCCGGTTCCAGGACGGCAGCACCGTGCGCGGCCAGGTGCTGGGCAGGGACAACGGCAACGACATCGCGGTCGTCAAGGTCGACCGCACCAACCTCAAGGCCGCCGCCCTCGCTCTCAAGGTCAACTTGCAGGTGGGTCAGACGGCCGTGGCCATCGGCAGCCCGTTCGGGCTGGCCCAGACGGTCACCTCCGGCGTGGTCAGCGCCACGAACCGCAGCCTGCAGACCCCGGACGGCCGCGTGCTGGAGGTCATCCAGACCGACGCCCCGATCAACCCGGGCAACTCCGGCGGCGCCCTGGCCGACCGGGCCGGCCGGGTGATCGGTATCAACGACTCGATCCGCTCGGAGTCCGGCGGGAACGAGGGCGTCGGCTTCGCCATCCCGATCGACATCGCCGCCAACTCAGCCGCCCGGATCGTCAGGGGCGAGGAGATCCGTAGCGGCTACCTCGGGGTCGGGCTCGGCACCCCGGCGCTTGGCAAGGCGGGCGCGCTCATCGGCCAGGTCGAGCCTGGCTCGCCCGCCGAGAAGGCCGGCCTCCAGGTCGGCGACCTGGTCACCGAGATCAACGGCAAGGCGGTCCAGAGCGGCGGCGACCTGGCCGCTCAGGTGCGGCTGGGCACCCCGGGCCAGGAGGTACGCGTCAAGCTGGTCAGGGACGGGAAGGAGCAGGAGGTCACGGCCACCCTGGCCGAGCGCCAGAGCCAGTGAGCGGGAGGCTGGGGGCAGCCCTCCGCCGGCCGGGGAGCTGCCCCTCGTCCGACATGGACATGTTCGGCCGGATCTGGTAGTTTGGCGGATAACGATTTGGACTCGGGCTCGGCACGAACAGGAATGGCATCGTACTGTCAGTAACGCGAACACGGAACTGCATTCGCGGCGGCGCTGGGGGGCGCACGTGCGAGTCACTTCCGCCCGCTGGGACGGCCGGGGCCGTCACGCCTTGGCCGGGAGGACACGGGAGGCGCGGGAAGCAGGTTCGCGTAGCGGCGGCCTCGCCGTCCGGCTGTGTGGACTGGTGGTTGGGGGACTGCCAGGACCCCGCCGGACGGCAGGCCGTTGCGTTTTGTAGTGATCTACGAAGCTTCTCCGAGCGGGTCGACCTGGAAGTGGTCGTACAGCCACAGGGACTCGAACCCGGCCGCCTCGGCCCCACCAGGCCACGGCCGAAGACGGTGGTGAGCTTCCGTCCGGATCACCTCCACCAACGACGACGACGGGGTGGCATGGGCGATCGACGGGCTCGTCTTCGGCGACCGCGCCGCGCACGCGGTGGTGCACCCCGCAGCCCGCGCCTGGGCACCATGACCAGGAGCGGGAGTGGCGGGCCGCGAAGGGCCTCGTCCCCAGGCGCGGCACTCCCAGCCGCAGCGGGGTGGTCGCCGGCCGCCGCCCAGAGACCGCGGTGCCGGGCCCGCGCCTCAGCGACCAGGCGGTCGAACAGCTCGGCGAAGGCGATGTTCGGGGGGATCGTGAGCTGCTCGGCATACCCTTCGGCGGCGAGCAGCGCGTTCCAGAACGTCCCGTCCGGCAGCCAGACGTAGGCGAGCAGGCGGCCATAGCGGTCCCGGGGCTCGACGTCGCCGGCCAGGCGGACCGTGGCCCCGCCGAGCCAGCGCTCCGCGAACGCGGACGCCTGCCTGCCGTACCGCTCGACCGGCCGGCCCGGGGCCACGGTCTCGGGCGTGTCCACGCCGATCACTCTGACTGGGTCGCGCCGCCCGCCGACGACCGCCACGAAGGTGTCGCCGTCGACCACCCGCTCCACCCCCGCCGGGACCGCATCCGCTGGCGACCGGGGCCACGAGGCCCGTTCGGCCGCGGCCGTGCGCAGCGGTGCCGGCGGACCGGTGCTCCCGCACCCGCCGAGCAGCGCCACGGCGATGGCGGCGACGGCCAGCACCGGCCGTCTCCCTGGATGCCCGGGTCGCATGGTCCCGCTCCTCTGCCCTCGTGGTCACCCGCCCCCGCCCGGCCCTCCACCGGACGGCCGTGCGAACCTATCCACCCGTCCCGGTGCCTGCCCACGCTCGTCCACAGCCCCCGAAGCGCCGGCCACGTATCGGCGCCGCGGTCAAGCGTGCTGGGCCGTCGGGGAGGCAGCCACCCGCGCGCCGTGAGTACGTGGCTGGGAGCTGTGGCCGCAGGACGCCGGCGCCGACGGCGGCGGAGGCAGCCACCCGCCCGCCGTGAGTACGTGGCTGGGGGCTGGGGCGGCCCGCGGACGAGCGCGGTCGTCCACGGCGGCGTCGGCTGTCGGGGCAGGCTCGTGAGCCAGGGCCTGTGGACGACGGCTGGCACCGTCGCGGCAGCCGATTAGGATGCGGGCATGACAACCGAGACCGTGCTTCCCGACGCGCCACCCTGTGAGCTGGCCGCCCTGCTGCCGCCAGGCAACGTGGTCGTGCTCGGCGGGCCCGGCAGCGGCAAGACCGCGCTGCTGGAGGCGATGCTGCCCGCGCTCGTGGCCGGCTCGGCGGGTGGCGCGGTCTTCTTGACGTCGAGCCGGCAGGCGGCCGTCGCGTCGAGCGAGCGGCTGCTGGCCGCGTCGGCGTCCGCGGCGACCGGCGCGCTCGGCTGCGTCACCTGGCACGCCGTTGCCCGCGGCCTGGTCACCAGCTACGCGGACCTGCTCGCCTACCGTGGCGAGCCGCGACTGCTCTCCGGGCCGGAGCAGTGGTCGCTGGTGCGCTCCCTGCTCCTCGAGACCTCCGGGGTGGACTGGGGCGACCTCGCCCCGCTGGTGGGCACGCGGGCGTTCACCGACGAGCTGGCCGACTTCGTGCTCGCCTGCGAGCGACGCCTGATCGGGCCCGACGGCCTGCTCGACCGGGTCGGGACGGGCGGCCCCCCGGCCTGGGTGCCTGGGGCCGCGTTCCTGACCGCCTATGGCGAGCGCCTCGCCCTGGAGGACTCGGTCGACCAGGCCGGTCTGGTCGCGCAGGCCGGCGACCTGTTGGAGGACGTGCCCGAGGTGCTGGCCGTCACGGTCGCCCGGATGGGGACGGTCCTGGTCGACGAGGCGCAGGAGCTCGACCCGGCCCAGCTGCGGCTCCTGGAGCTCCTGGTCGGCGGGGGCGCCCGCGCCGTGCTGGCCGGCGACCCGGCCGGGACGACCGACGCGTTCCGGGGCGCGACTCCCGGCGCGCTGCCCGGCCATGCCGGGCGGCTCGCAGCAGCGGTCGTGCGCCTCGAGCACAGCCGGCGGCTCGGCGGGGCGGGGCTCGACGCCGTCCAGCGCCTGCAGCGGGACGGCGAACAGGCGCCGGTCGCGCTGCGCGGTGGCGGGACCACCGCCGTCGAGGTGACCCGCCACCCGGGCCCGGCCGACGAGGCGGAGGCGGTGGCCCGCCTGCTCCGCGTCAGCCACCAGCGCGACGGGGTGCCCTACGGGCGGATGGCGGTGCTGCTCCCGTCGCTGCGCCGGACCATCGGTCCCATCCGGCGGGCGCTGGAGCGGTACGGCGTCCCCTACCGGCTGGGTGCGGGGGAGCGCCAGCTCATCGCAGAGCCGATCGTCCGGCACGTCCTCGACCTGTTCCGGCTCGCCCTCGACCCGGACCGCGCCGACGAGCTGGTCCCCTCGCTGCTCACCTCGCCCCTGGGCGGGCTCGGCCCGCAGCAGCTGCGCGCGCTGCGCAGGGCCGCCGTCCTCGCCGATCGGGCCCTCGCCCGCCACGTTCGCACCCCGGTGGGCGACCTCGGCGTGGACGCCCGCTCCGCCGGCCGGGTGGCCGGCCTCTGCCGCCTCCTGGACCAGGCCGCACAGTGGGTCCGGGAGCTGGACGCCGACGGCTGCTTCTGGGAGGTCTGGCGCAACGCCCCGGCGTTCGCCCGCCTGGTCAGGCGGGCCGAGGCCGACCCGGCCAACCTCCAGGCCCAACGCCAGCTCGACGCCTTGACCGCCTTCTCACGTGCCCTCGCCCTGTTCGTCGACGGCCGGCCGGGTGCCAGCATGCGCACCTACCTGGACGTGGTCGAACGGGCCGACTTCGCCGGCGACCCCTGGCTCCCGCCGGCCATGGCAAGGGCGGATGCCGTCGCCCTGCTCAGCGTGAATGCAGCCAAGGGACGGGAGTACGACGTCGTGGTGGTGGCCGGCTGCCTGGAGGGCGCGCTCCCGCGCACGGCCTGGCCCCAGGGGCTGTTGGAGGCGTGGCGGCTGGACGGCGACCTGGACCCGGTGGCCAAGGCGCGGGCCACTCTGGACGCCGAGCGCCGCCGTTTCGTGCTCGGCGCCAGCCGGGCCCGGGACCGTGCCGTGTTCACCTGGTCCAGAGCCGAGGGCCGCGGCGAGCCATCCCGCTTCCTGGGCGGGCTCGGCGTCGAGCTGCCAAGCGAGCCGTCACCGCCCGACCAGACCCCGCTCGAGCCCCTGGAGGCGGCCGGCGCGCTGCGCCGGGTGCTCACCGACCGGGACCGCCCCGCGGCCGAGCGGCTGGCCGCGGCCAGCACGCTCGCGACGACGCCAGGGGTTGACCCAGGGTCCTGGTGGTGGCGGCGGGACTGGACCCACGACCCCGAGCCGATCGCGCCCGAGGGCAGGCTGCGCACGTCGTACTCGCGGATCGGCACGTACGAGGACTGCCATCTGCGCTACTTCTTCGGCAGCGTGGCCGGGCTGGACGACCGGACCTCCTACCAGATGGCGTTCGGCAAGCTGATGCACACCGTCTTCGAGCTGGCAGCCAAGGGAGAGATCGCCGACGGCCCGGAGGCGCTCAAGGCGGCCTACCGCGAGCGGTTCGACCCGGCCTGGTTCCCCTCCCGGGCCGTCGCCCACCAGTTCTGGCGCGACGGCATGGACATGCTGAGGCTGTGGCACCGCAGCGAGTGGGAGGAGGCCAAGCAGGCGCTCGCCTTCGAGATCGACTTCGCCATCGAGGTGGGAGGCCACCGCATCCGGGGACGTATCGACAGGATCGACCGGCTCGGCGATGGCATCGCCCTGCTCGACTACAAGACCGGGCGGACCCCGGCAACCGAGGAGCAGGCGGGGGGTTCGCTCCAGCTCGCGATCTACTACCTGGCCGCGCTCCGCGACCCCGAGCTGGCCGCGCTGGGCCCCCCCGTGGAGATGCAGCTCGTCTACCCGGCCAGGCCCAGGCAGGGCCGGTTCAGCCGGGTCAGCCAGCGCCCCGGTCCCGACCACGCGCAGCGGGTCGAGCAGCGCCTGCTGGCCCTGCTCGGCGGGGCCGCGGCCGAGTCGTTCGACCCGAACCCGCACGCCGACTGCCGGTTCTGCCAGTTCAAGACGATCTGCCCGATGTGGCCGCAGGGGGAGAGCTTTCTCGCCCCTGCCCAGCCGCCGTCCGGGTTCGACGACCCGGCCGCACCTTCCGGGACCTCCGCTGCGGTGGTGGCCGGGGTGGCGCCGGGTACCCGCACGGCCACAGCGAGAGACGGTCGGGAGCAGGGGGAGCGGCGATGACGCTCACCTTCTCGGGCGCGGTGACCCCGAGCATCCGGGCCGCCCTGCGGGACTTCGACCCGACCCCGGAGCAGTGGGCCGCGATCGCCGCCCCCCTCGGGCCCGTCCACGTCGTCGCCGGCGCCGGCTCGGGCAAGACCGCCGTGATGGCCGCGCGCATCGTCTATCTGATCGAGCGGCTGGGCGTCCCTCCCGCCTCGGTGCTCGGGCTCACCTTCACCAACAAGGCAGCGGCCGAGCTGGAGGAGCGGGTCCGCGACGCACTCACCGAACACCGCCCCGGCCTGGGCGACGGGGTCACCGTCGACACCTACCACGCGTTCGCGGCCGACCTGGTCAAGGCGTACGGCGTACGGGTCGGCACCGAGCCCGACGCCGACCTGCTGAGCGAGGCTCAGCAGTACCAGATCCTGCTCGGGATCCTGGACGGCGAGCGTTTCGAGCACCTGAACGTGCGCACGGCCGGCGCGACCATCCGCAAGACCCTCGAGCTGGCCGCCGCCTGCTCCGACCACCTGGTCCCGGCGAGCCAGGTCGTGGCTGCGTCGCGGCGGCTGATCGAGCGGGCCGAGGGCGGCGAGCGCCTGCCGGACTGGCAGGTGCAGGCGGCCTGGGAGCGGACCGAGCTGGCGCGGCTGGTCGAGCGCTACGCCGACGAGAAGCGGCGGCGGGGCCGGATCGACTTCGGCGACCAGGTGGCCAAGGCGGTCGAGCTGGTCGAGGGCCACACCGAGATCGCCGAGGCTCTGCGCGTCCGCTTCCCCCACGTCCTGCTCGACGAGTACCAGGACACCAACATCGCCCAGCGCCGGCTCATGCAGCGGCTCTGCCTCGAAGGTGCCTCCATCATGGCGGTCGGCGACGCCCGCCAGGCCATCTACGCCTTCCGCGGCGCGACCATGTACAACCTGCTGTCGTTCGCCGAGCACTTCCCGTCCGGGGGCCGGGGCGTGGACAGCCCGCTGTCCCTGTCGACCAACTTCCGCTCCGGCCGCCGCATCCTCGAGCTGGCCAATGCCGTCATCGACACGGTCCCCGGGGAGCGCCGGGGCGGGCAGCCACTCGTGCCCCTGGCCGCCAACGGCGACGGCGAGGTGCGGGCCGCCCTGCTCACCGACCAGTACGCGGAGGCCGCCTTCGTCGCCGGCCAGGTCGCCGCCGGCCACGCCGAGGGCCTACCCGGCCCTGGCCCAGGGGACCGGACCCGGCCGGCCTGGCGGGACGTGGCCGTGCTGGTCCGCTCCAAGCGCCTGCTCGGCCCGCTCCGCGAGGCGCTCGAGCAGCGCGACGTGCCGGTCGAGGTGGTGGGCCTGTCCGGCCTGCTCGAGACCCCGGAGATCGTCGACCTGGTCAGCGTGCTGCGCGTGGTCGACGATCCTGGTGCCAACGTGGCCCTGACCCGGCTCCTGCTCGGGCCACGCTGGCGGCTCGGCCATCGACACCTGGTCCGGCTCGCCCGCTGGGCGGCCAGACACAACCGGGGGCTGAAGGAAGGGCTGCCCGGCGAGGACCCCGACCCGGGCGACGTGTCCTTCGCGCTGTCGGAGGCCCTCGACCACCTCCACGAGGTCGAGGGCCTGGACGACGAGGCCCGGGCGCGGCTACGCGCGTTCCGGGCCGAGCTGCGAGGGCTGCGGGCCGCCGCCGACGCGCCCTTGCTCGACCTGGTCCAGACCGTGCTCGAGCGGACCGGGGTCTGGGCCGAGCTGGCCGCGTCGCGTGACCGGCGGGCCGCGTCGGCCCGCCAGAACCTGGCCGCGTTCCTCGACCGGGTGGCCGCCTTCGCACCGGTCGAGGGCAACCCGTCGCTGGGCGCGTTCCTGGCCTACCTGGACGCGGTCGAGGAGGCGGTCGAGCCGGTCGAGGCGACCCAGCCCGCCCCGGCCGACTCGGTGAAGCTGATGACCGTGCACATGGCCAAGGGGCTCGAGTTCCCGGTGGTGGTCGTGGCCGGGCTGTCGGCAGGTACCAAGGAGGATGGCTCGCCCAAGCACGGGATCTTCCCGGACGCCCGGGTCGCCGACCCGCGCCGGGCCCAGGGGTTCCCCTACGAGCTGCGCGAGGACGCCGTGCACCTGCCGCGGTTCGAAGGCAACTCCCGGGCGTTCCAGGCCGCGCTGGCCGAGCGGGCCCTCGAGGACGAGCGCCGCCTGTTCTACGTCGCCGTCACCAGAGCCAAGCAGCTCCTGGTGCTGACGTCGGCGTGGTGGTACCAGGGATCGGAGAAGACGCCCAAGGGGCCGGGCGTGTTCTGGCGTGAGGCGGCCGCCCATCCCGCGGTCGAGGTACTGGCCCAGGCGGAGGAACCGGTCGCGAGCCCCCTGACCGAGCGGCTGCGCGACCGGGTCCAGTGGCCGCCCGCCGCCCTCCGGCCCGACGACAGCGACGACCCGCCGTTCCCCGAGGGCGCCGCGGCAGCGGTGGAGCTGGCCCGCCGGGACCCGTCCGTCCTGCCCGCCCGGGTGCCGCCGGGCGAGGCCGACGCGTTCGCCGCCGCGCTCGCCGCCCAGTCCCGGCTGGTGGCCACCAGCCTGGCCAAGGGGCCGCCGCCGCGGCCCCAGCCGCCCCGCATCCTCTCGGTCACCCAGGTGCTCGCCTACGCCACCTGCCCGCGCGCGTTCTACTGGACGGTGGTCCGGCCGCTGCCGTCGCCGCCGCACCCGGCCGCGCGGCTCGGCACGGTCGTCCACCGGCTCCTCGAGCGACGCGCCCGCACCCTGCCCGACCTGGTCGACGTGGGCGACCTGAGCGGCGAGGGGGCCGGCGAGCCCACACCCGAGCCTGGGCTGGTCGAGCGGGCGACCCGCAACTTCGCGGCCACCAGCTACGCGCGCCTGCCCGCCCCCGAACCCGAGGTCGGCGTGGCGCTCCGCTCCGGCCCCTGGGTGGTGCGCGGCCGCATCGACGCGGTCTTCCGCGGCGGCGCGGAGGTCGAGCTGGTCGACTGGAAGACGGGCCGGCCCGCGGAGGCCGGGCCCGGCCACCTCGACCAGCTCGGCCTGTACGCGCTCGCCCTCCGCGAGCTGGGCCAGCTCCCGCACGGCTGCACCGCCTCCTACTGCTACCTCGGCGGTCAGGAGCCGGAGGTCCACAGCAGGCGCTACGGCCCGGCCGAGCTCGACGAGCAGCGCGCCCTGCTCGAGGCGGTCCTGGGCGGCATCGACCGCGGCGACTACGAGCGCGCGTGCGGCCGGGCCGACTGCCCGGCCTGCGGCCCGCTCGGCCCGTCGGGCAGGATCCGCCGGTAGCTCCGGTCCGGCGGGCCCGCGGGCCCGCCGAGGTCGCCCGTGTCGACCAGGTCGGGCAGCGTGCGTGCGCGTCGCTCGAGGAGCCGGCGACGTCCGGGCCCGCCGAGCCGCCGGCGGCGTCCGGGCCCGCCGAGCCGCCGGCGGCGTCCGCCAGCCACGTCGTCACCGCTCGAGGTTGGCGACCATGCGCTGCAGCGTCCTGATGACCGTGGCGTAGTCCTCCTCGGAGATGCCCTCCTGGGAGCGTCTGCGGGTGGCGTCGACCAGCTCGAAGACGCGGGCGTGCCCCTGCCTGCCCTCGTCGGTGAGGGCGAGCTCGGTCGTGCCGGTGCCGCCGTGCTCGCGCCGCCACAGCCACCCCCGGCCTGCGAGGTCGTCGAGGATGCCGTCCACACCCGCGGCGTCCACGAAGAGCCGCATGGCCTCCGACACGGCCGCCCGCGTGGTGGGGCCGCGCTGGTTGAGGAGGTTCAGCACCTGCCAGTGGAAGCGGGTGAGGCCGTGGTCGTCGAGGGCCCGGCCCAGGTGCTCGGTGAGCACCAGGTCGGCCTGCTTCAGCCAGTACCCGATGGGCGTGTTCCGGAGGTCTGCGCTCGTTGCCATCGTCGGCTCCTTCCTGCGCTGCCAGCTAACAGAAACATGTGGGCAGCACTTAGATGCCAAAAGCATATAAATGTTCGCAGCATCCGTCAATCCCGTCAAGCCGTCGGCGATGCGCCAGGACGGGGCTCAGACCCATGCCAGACGGGGCTCGGGCCCATGCCAGACGGGGCTCGGGCCCATGCCAGACGGGGCTCGGGCCCATGCCAGACGGGGCTCGGGCCCATGCCGTTCGTCTGGGTGGCCGCCAGGCAACCTCTCTGCACGGGGTTTGCCCCACGCCGCTGAGCTGCGTAGACTGAACCAAGGAAACATCAATGTTTCCAAAGTTGCGTCATACGGGAGGATCACGACATGCCAGCGGCTGAGCGCGTTGAACAGCCGGATCCCGGACGCGGTGCCACCCGGGAGCGCATCCTCCTGCTCCTGCGCCGCCACGGGCACCTGTCCGCCCCCCGGCTGGCCGGCCTGCTCGACCTCACGACCGTGGGGATCCGCCGCCACCTCGCCCTGCTCGAGCGGGACGGCCTGGTCACCGCCTCGGTCGAGAAGCCGAAGCGGGGCCGGCCGGCCGCCATCTACCGGCTGACCGACGCCGGGCACGAGACGTTCCCGCGCCACTACGACCAGATGGCGCAGGAGGCGCTCACCTTCCTCAAGGGCCAGGACGCCGCCGTGCTCAGCCAGTTCCTGGCCTGGCGGAACGAGCGTCTTGCGGCCAGCTACGCCGATCGCGTGAATGGCGCTACGCTACAGGAGCGGACCGAGGCCCTGGCCGAGGTCCTCACCCAGCAGGGGTACATGGCCGAGGTCGAATCCGCCCCCGGCGGCCTGCGCCTCTGCCAGCACAACTGCACGGTCGAGCACCTGGCTTCCGAGCTGCCCGACCTGTGCGCCTCCGAGGCGAAGCTGTTCGAGCTGCTCCTCGGGGCGCCGGTCAGGCGGGAGGCCACGATCGCTCGCGGGGCCGTGCGCTGCGTCACCCACGTAGACCTGCCGGGCACGGCACTGCGCCACGCCGGTACCCGGACGACGACGTCTCCGACCTTGGGCCCGGCCCCGGTCGCGTCCAGCCCAGAAGCAGCGAGGAGCCCAGCCTGATGGCCATCGAAGCCCGCGACCTGCAGCCGTCTGAGCGGATCAACCCCGTGCCGGAGAACGTCGACATGGGTGCCTACAAGTTCGGCTGGCACGACCCGGTCCACTCGGTCTTCACGCCGAAGCGGGGCTTGTCCCACGACGTCGTCGAGGAGATCTCGGCGATGAAGAACGAGCCCGAGTGGATGCGGAAGTTCCGCCACAAGGCGCTCGACTACTTCTACCGCAAGCCCTTGCCACAGTGGGGCGGGGACTTGAACCGCATCGACTTCGACAACATCTACTACTTCCTGCGCGCCACCGAGAAGCAGGCTGAGTCCTGGGAGGACCTGCCCGCCGACATCCGCAACACCTACGACAGGCTCGGCATCCCCGAGGCGGAGAAGCAGCGCCTGGTCGCCGGCGTGGCCGCCCAGTACGAGTCGGAGGTGGTCTACCACAAGGTGCGCGAGGACCTCGAGGCCCAGGGCGTGCTCTTCCTCGACACCGACACCGCGTTGCGCGAGCGCGAGGAGCTGTTCCGCGAGCACTGGGCGACGGTGATCCCGGCTGCCGACAACAAGTTCGCTGCGCTCAACTCGGCCGTGTGGTCGGGCGGGTCGTTCATCTGGATCCCCGAGGGCGTCCACGTGGAGATCCCGCTGCAGGCCTACTTCCGCATCAACTCCCAGAACATGGGCCAGTTCGAGCGGACGCTGATCATTGCCGAGCCCGGCTCCAGCATCCACTACATCGAGGGCTGCACCGCTCCCATCTACTCGTCGGACTCGCTGCACTCGGCGGTGGTGGAGATCATCGTCAAGCCGCACGCCAAGGTGCGCTACACGACCATCCAGAACTGGTCGACCAACGTCTACAACCTGGTCACCAAGCGGGCCGCGGCCTACGAGGGCGCGACCATGGAGTGGATCGACGGCAACATCGGCTCCAAGCTGACCATGAAGTACCCGGCGGTGCTGCTGCTCGGCGAGCACGCCCACGGCGAGATCCTCTCGGTCGCCTTCGCCGGCGACGGCCAGCACCAGGACGCAGGGGCCAAGCTCACCTTCGCGGCGCCCAACACGACCGGGCAGATCGTGTCCAAGTCGATCTCGCGCGACGGCGGCCGGACCTCCTACCGCGGCCTCATCAAGGTCGAGGAGGAGTCGCCGGGCGTGAAGGTCAACGTCCGCTGCGACGCGCTGCTGCTCGACGAGGAGTCGCGCTCGGACACCTACCCGTACAACGACGTGAAGGAGGAGGACGTCACCCTCGGCCACGAGGCGACGGTCTCCAAGATCGGCGACGACCAGCTCTTCTACCTGCGGTCGCGCGGGCTCTCCGAGGCCGAGGCGACCGCCATGATCGTCCGCGGGTTCATCGAGCCGATCTCCAAGGAACTGCCGATGGAGTACGCGCTCGAGCTGAACCGCCTGATCGCGCTCCAGATGGAAGGGGCGGTCGGGTAGGCGTGACCCAGACGAACATCGAGACGCTGCCCCTGCAGGAGCCCGACAAGGCGGCGGTGACCGCCTGGTCGGAGGCGCTCGGCGATCCCGAGTGGCTCCGGGACCGCCGGCTCGAGGCCCTGGTCGCCCTCGAGAAGCTGGAGCGGCCGACCAACCGCGAGGAGGCCTGGCGCTTCACCGACCCCAAGCGGGCCGGCCTCGACCGGCACCGCGTCGTCCGCCACGCGGGCCGGCCCGACGCGGCCGGGCTCGAGGGGGCGGTGCTCGCCCCCGGCGGGAGCCCGGACGGGGCGGCCGCTGCCCGGCTCCACCCGGGCGGGCTGCTGACCACCGTGGACGGGGCGGCCACCAGGGCGACCCTGGACGGCGGCCTCGCGGCCAGGGGCGTGATCCTCACCGACCTGGCCACCGCAGCGCGCGAGCACGCCGACCTGGTCGAGCCCTGGTTCATGACCACCGCGGCGCCCTTCTCCGACGACTGGTTCCTCGCGCTGCACGCCACCCTGGTGACCACGGGCGCCTTCCTCTACGTGCCCCGTGGCGTCGAGGTCGAGATGCCGATCGGCATCGGCCACCGGCGCACCACGGCCGGCGCCACCTTCGCCCACACCCTGGTCGTGGTCGAGGAGCGTGCGTCGCTCACGCTGGTGCAGCAGCACGACTCGCCCGAAGCGGTCGACGGGCCTGCCTTCCACCACGGCGTCACCGAGCTGCTGGTCGGCCCGGGCGCGGCCGTGCAGCACCTCAGCCTGCAGGAGTGGGGCAGCGAGCGGGTCAACCACTTCGGCGTCCAGCGCGCCGAGGTCGCCCGCCAGGGGCGGTTCCGCTCGGTCGTGGTCACCCTCGGCGGCGGCGTGGTACGCATCTCACCCGATGTGCTGCTGCGCGAGGGCGCCGAGGCCGACCTGCTCGGGGCGGTCTTCGCCGACGAGGGGCAGAAGTTCGAGCACCGGGCCACGGTCACCCACGCCGAGCCCCACGCGCGCTCGAGCCTCCTCTACAAGGCCGGCCTGCTCGGCGGGTCGCGCAACATCTTCAACGGCAACCTGATCATCTGCCCGGGCGCGCGCGGCAGCGACGCCTCCCAGACCATGCGGAACCTGGTCCTCTCCAAGCACGCCCACGCCGAGGCCAACCCGTTCCTCGAGATCCTGAACTCCGACGTCAAGGCCGCCCACGCGGCGGCCACCGGCCGGGTCGACGACCTCCACCTGTTCTACCTGCAGTCCCGGGGCGTGCCCAGGGAGGTCGCCAGGCGCCTGGTGGTGTTCGGCTTCTTCGAGGAGGTCCTGGCCCAGGTGACCGTCCCGGCCGTGCGGCGGCGCCTCGAGGCCGCCCTCGAGGCGGAGCTCGCCAAGTCGGGGGGCCCGGGGGGCCCGGGCCCAGGCCCCCGGAGCGACGAGGAGGTCGGCGGCTGATGGCCTGGGCCCGGCTCGGTGCCCTCTCGGAGCTGGAGGCCGGCAGCGGCCAGCGGGTCGAGCTGTCCGACGACGAGGCGGTCGCCCTGATCCGCACCAACGATGCCGTGTATGCACTGGTGGACTGCTGCACCCACGAGGACTACCCGCTGTCGGAGGGGTTCGTCGAGGATGGCAAGGTCGAGTGCGCCCTGCACGGCAGCTGCTTCGACCTCGAGACCGGCCATCCCGACATCCCCCCCGCGGTGACTCCGGTCCGGACCTTCCCGGTCAAGGTCGACGGCGACGACGTCCTCGTCGACCTGCCCGAGCGCTGGGCCGAGCTGGCCGAGGGCCGCTGACGAACCCGAACAGGAGCTACCAAGACCGATGAGCGACACGACCCTGGTGATCGAGGACCTCCACGTCAACGTGAAGGACAAGGAGATCCTGCGCGGCGTCGACCTGACCGTCGAGCCGGGCAGGGTGCACGCCCTCATGGGCCCGAACGGGTCGGGCAAGTCGACCCTCGCCTACGCCCTGGCCGGCCACCCCCGCTACCGGGTGACCGGCGGCCGGGTCACCTTCCAGGGCAAGGACGTCCTCGCCCTGGCCCCCGACGAGCGCGCCCGGCTCGGCATGTTCCTGGCCATGCAGTACCCGGTCGAGGTGCCCGGGGTGTCGGTGACGAACTTCCTGCGCACCGCGATCAACGCGGTCCGGGGGGAGGACGTGCCGGTCCGCCAGTTCGCCAAGGACCTGCGCGAGCAGATGAGCCTCCTCCAGATGGACCCGCGGTTCGCCGAGCGCAGCCTCAACGAGGGGTTCTCGGGCGGCGAGAAGAAGCGCCACGAGATCCTGCAGATGGCCCTGCTCCGCCCGAGCCTGGCGATCCTCGACGAGACCGACTCGGGGCTCGACATCGACGCGCTCAAGGTCGTCAGCCAGGGCGTCAACCGCCTGCGCGGCCCCGGCCTCGGCGTCCTGCTCATCACCCACTACACCCGGGTCCTGCGCTACATCGCCCCCGACGCCGTCCACGTCATGACCGACGGTCGCGTGGTCGAGTCGGGCGGCCCGGAGCTGGCCGAGGAGCTCGAGGCGAAGGGCTACGAACGGTGGCGGGGCACGTCCGCCGCGTAGGCGGCGGCCCGTTCCAGGGGGCGCCGGACCGGCGCCAGGGAGGCAAGCGCGCACGATGACCACGACCACGAACCCGCCCAGCCCGGGCCCGGCCTCGCGCGCCGCGGGCACACGGGTCGGCGGCGACCTCGCGGCCCGCGTCCGGGCCGACTTCCCGCTGCTGGCCCGGGAGGTCCACGGCAAGCCGCTCGTCTACCTCGACTCGGCCTCGTCGAGCCAGAAGCCGACCCAGGTGCTCGCCGCCATGCGGGAGTACTACGAGCGGCACAACGCCAACGTCCACCGCGGCGTCTACACGGTCGCCGAGGAGGCCACCCACCTCTACGAGGCGGCCAGGGGCAAGGTCGCCCGCTTCGTCGGGGCGAGCGAGCGGGCGACCGTGTTCACCAAGAACGGCACCGAGGCGATCAACCTGGTCGCCTACGGCTGGGGCCTGCGCAACCTGCGCGAGGGCGACGAGATCCTGGTCACCGAGATGGAGCACCACGCCAACCTGGTGCCCTGGCAGCTCGTTGCCAAGCTCACCGGCGCCCGCATCCGGGCCATCCCGGTGACCGACGACTTCCTGCTCGACCTTGACGCGCTGGACGGGCTGCTCACCGGGCGGACCCGGATCGTGGCCGTCTCGGCCATGTCGAACGTGCTCGGCACGATCAACCCGGTGGCCGCCGTGGCCGAGCGCGCCCACGCGGTCGGTGCCCTGGTGGTCACCGATGCGGCCCAGGCGGTCCCGCACCTGGGCGTGACCTTCGACGGCCTTGGCGCCGACTTCCTCGCGTTCACCGGGCACAAGATGCTCGGCCCGATGGGGATCGGCGTGCTGGCCGCGCGCGAGGACCTGCTCGACTCGATGGAGCCGTTCCTCGGCGGCGGCGAGATGATCCGCGACGTGAACATCGAGTCGTCCACGTTCAACGACATCCCCTGGCGCTTCGAGGCGGGGACGCCGCCGGTCGGCGACGCGGTCGGGCTGGGGGCTGCCGTCGACTACCTCACCGGGCTCGGCATGGACCAGGTCCGCGCCCACGAGGTCGAGGTCACCGGGTACGCCCTGAAGCGGCTGGCCGAGGTCGACGGCCTGCGGGTGCTGGGGCCGGCCGACCTGGAACACCGGGGGGGCGCGGTGTCGTTCACACTGGGGGAGATCCACCCGCACGACGTCTCGCAGGTGCTCGACGAGGACGGGATCGCGGTCCGGGCCGGCGACCACTGCGCCAAGCCGCTCATGAAGCGGTTCGGCGTGCAGGCCACCACCAGGGCGTCGTTCTACGTCTACTCGACGACCCATGAGGTCGACGCGCTGGTGGCCGCGCTCGACAAGGCCAAGCGGTTCTTCGGCTAGACAAGCGGTTCTTCGGCTAGAGGGGAAGGCGGGACATTGGGTCTGGAGGACCTGTACCAGGAGATCATCCTCGACCACTACAAGAAGCCCAGGCATCCTGGGCGGCTCGGGGGCGGTCACGTGGAGGTGCGCCACTACAACCCGGTGTGCGGGGACGAGCTCACGCTCGGCCTGCGGCTGGACGGCGACCGGGTGGCCGGGATCGCGGTCGACGGCAAGGGCTGCTCGATCTCGCTGGCCTCCGCCTCGGTCATGAGCGACCTGGTGCTCGACCGGCAGGTGCCCGACGCGCTGGAGACGGCCGACGCGTTCCGCCGGCTGATGCACGGCGAGGGCGAGCCCGACGAGGAGCTGCTGGAGGACGGGGTCGCCTTCGCGGGCGTGGCCAGGTACCCCGTGCGGGTCAAGTGCGCCCTGCTCGGCTGGATGGCGTTCCGGGACGCCGCCGCCAGGGCCCTGGCCGGTCAGGACGGGGGCGAGACGATCCACGGTGAGGACGAGGACGCGGCCCGGGCCGCCAAGGCCGAGCGCCTTCCCGGCGAACGGTACTGAGCGGGTCCGGGGCTCATGCAGCGAAGCGGTAGCCCCGGCTGTTACTAGGCGAGAGCGGTCCGGGGCTCGAGGCGGTGGCCCCGGACAGGAGGAGGGAGGAACCGACGATGGCGAGCGAGGCGCAGATCTTCGAGGCCATGAAGCAGGTGGAGGACCCCGAGCTGGGCGTGAACGTGGTCGACCTCGGGCTGCTGTACGGGGTGGAGCAGGAGGACGACGGCCGCAGGGTCGTCCTGGACATGACCCTCACCTCGGCGGCCTGCCCGCTCACCGACATGATCGAGGGCGCCACCAACGCGGCGCTGGTCGGCCTCGACGGCATCGAAGAGGTCGGCATCAACTGGGTCTGGTCGCCGCCCTGGGGAATGGACCGGCTCACCGAGGACGGCAAGCTCGCCCTGCGGGCCATGGGCTTTGCGATCTAGGAACCGAGAACGAGAAGGAGCATCGATGGCGCTTCCAGCGCTGGTGGAGCCGGCGGGCGAGCTGTCGCGTGACGAGATCTTCCGCTACTCGCGCCACCTCATCATCCCCGACGTGGCCATGGACGGGCAGAAGCGGCTCAAGAACGCGAGCGTCCTGCTGATCGGGGCCGGCGGCCTCGGCTCGCCGACCGCCATGTACCTGGCCGCGGCCGGGGTCGGCCACCTCGGCCTGGTCGACTTCGACCTGGTCGACGCGTCGAACCTGCAACGCCAGATCATCCACGGCACCTCCGACATCGGCCGGCCGAAGCTCGAGAGCGCCAGGGACAAGCTCGCCGAGATCAACCCGTATGTCGCCGTGACCCTGCACGAGACCCGGCTGACCTCCGACAACGCCCGCGAGCTGATCCGTGGCTACGACCTGGTGGTCGACGGGTCGGACAACTTCCCCACCCGCTACCTGGTCAACGACGCCTGCGTGCTCGAGGGCAAGCCCTACGTCTGGGGGTCGATCTACCGCTTCGACGGGCAGGCCAGCGTGTTCTGGGCCGAGCACGGCCCCTGCTACCGGTGCCTGTACCCGGAGCCGCCCCCGCCTGGCATGGTGCCGTCATGTGCCGAGGGCGGGGTCCTCGGGGTGCTCTGCGCCACCGTCGGCTCGATCCAGGCCAACGAGGCGATCAAGCTGCTCACCGGGATCGGTGACCCGATCGTGGGCCGCCTGGTGATCTACGACGCCCTCGAGCTGTCGTTCAAGGACATCACGGTCCGCAAGGACCCCGAGTGCGCGGTCTGCGGCAAGAACCCGACCGTCACCGAGCTGATCGACTACGAGGACTTCTGCGGCGTGGTCTCGGACGAGGCCGAGCGGGCCGCGGCCGGCGCCACCCTGACCCCGGCCGAGCTCAAGGCGGCCCTGGACGCCGGGGAGCGGATCAAGCTCATCGACGTTCGCGAGCCGGCCGAGTGGCAGATCAACCGCATCGAGGGCGCCGAGCTGATCCCGCTCGGGGACCTGCCCGCCCGCCTGGCCGAGCTGCCCCAGACCGAGCCGTTGGTGGCGTACTGCAGGACCGGCCAGCGCTCGGCCGAGGCGCTCGCGCTGCTCAAGCAGTCCGGCTTCTCGACAGCCAGGCACCTGGGCGGCGGCATCGTGGCCTGGGCGCGGACGATCGACTCGAGCATGGCGCAGTACTGACCGCCCGGCGAATCCGCCGGGCGGGCCCGGAACGGCTGCGCCGTCGGCGCTCCGAGCGGTTTTGGCAGATTGCAATCCTGCAACGATGCATATCAAACTGCCTGAACTGATCGAAGCGACTTGAGCCGAGCCGGCTACCTGTCGATGATGCGCGCGCAAGCCCCCACCTCGCGGTTGGGGCACGACTCGACGCCGAGGGGAAGCCCGTTATGCGCACGCAGCTCCGGTCCCTGCTCGCCGCCGTCCTGCTCGCCGCCGTCCTGCTCGCCGCCGTCCTGCTGCCGGCCGGTGCCGCCCTGGCCAGCCCCGCCGCCACGCCCCGGGCGGTCGCCACGCCCCGGGCGGTCGCCACGCCCCGGGCGGTCGCCACGCCCCGGGCGGTCGCCACGCCCCGGGCGGTCGCCACGCCCCGGGTGGTCGCCACGGCGGCCGGCGCCGGCAAGGCCGCGCGCCCCGCCGTCCCCGCCCGCGTCACCCGCGGGAAGGCCACGGGCCGGAGCGCCTTCGTGCCCGGCCGGCTCCTGGTCGGCTTCCGGCCCGGGGTCACCACCGCGCGCCGCAGCGCCCTGCTCCGCGCCGTGGGCGCCCGCCTCTCCACCGTCGGCAAGGTGCAGGTCGGCACCCTGGCCCGCACGGCCGACGTGCGCACGGCCGCCAAGCGCCTGGCCGCCCAGCCCGGTGTGGCCTGGGCCGAGCCGGACTGGATCCGGCAGTTCAACGCCTGCGGCGCGGGCGTGAGCTGCTGGCACCTGGAGCCGGCTCCCGGGGTGAACGCGCTCGCCGCCCACACCGCCGGAAGGACGGGCAACGGCAGCGTGGTGGCCGTGATCGACAGCGGGGTGGCCAACATCGCCGAGATCGGCTCCCGCGTGATCCAGCGCCGGGCCTGCAACGCCGGCGGCACCTGTGCCGCGACGAGCGCCACCGACGTCATCGGGCACGGCACCGCGGTGGCGAGCCTGATCGCCGCCGCCGACGACAGCGCCGGCATCACCGGGGTGGCTCCCGAGGCGAGCATCAAGTCATGGAGGGTCGACGACGCCGACGGCGGGATCCCGGTGTCGGCCGAGGCGGCCGCGCTGCACGAGGTCGCCGCCGACGCCACCGTCGAGGTCGTCAACCTGAGCCTCGGCGGGCCCGTGCCGTCCACGACCGAGCGGAACGCGATCAACGCGGTCCTCGGTGCCAACAAGTCGATCGTCGCGTCGTCCGGCAACGACGGCAACTACCTCCCGCAGTACCCGGCCGGCTACCCGGGCGTGGTCTCGGTGGGCGCGACCACCCAGGGCGGTGGGGTGGCGGCCTTCTCCTCCTACGGCAAGGTCGACGTGGTCGCCCCTGGCGAGGCGGTGCCGGCGGTCGTCCCGGGCGGCGCGGTCGTGCTCGTGGACGGCACCTCGTTCGCCTCCCCGATCGTGGCCGGTGTCCTCGCCCTGCTCCCGGCCGGCAGCGCGCTGCGCGGCCGTCTGGCCGTCGAGGGGACCGCCAACGCCGGCGGGGTGTCGTCCAGCGACGCCAAGGTCGAGGGTCACGGCCTCGCCGACGCCAACGCCTACCAGCAGAGCTACGGCGGCGGCGCCGCTCCCTACGTGGTCGCCGAGACCTCGGGGCCGAGCGTCCTCACCGATGCGAGCTCCGGTCAGCTGGCCAACCCGAGCACGACCCTCGACGCCTACGTGCTCAAGAGCGACGGCAGCCTGGCCTCCCCGCCCGGGTCGGGGGTCTCGTTCAGCGTGGACGGCGCCCCTCCGGTCGTCACCGACAACACGGCCGAGACCGCGGGGACGGGCGTGTTCAAGTTCACCTCCGGCGCCGTCACGCTCGCCCGGGACGCCACCCATGTGGCTACCGCGACCCTCGAGGGTGCCTCGGGCACTGACGACGTGCCGGTGCGCGCGCTACGCGCCGACGACCAGGCGCCCGGCGTCCCGCTCCTCGGCACCACCGGGGACGACCGCTGGACCCGGGGCAGCGCCCTGGACGGCGGCGCCGACGGCGCGGCCGCCGACGACGACGTCGACGACGTCTACGCGGTCTACCTGGCCGCCGGCGACACCCTCGACGCGACCCTGACCAGGCAGGGCGGCCCCGGCCTCGACGCCGCGCTGTACACGCCCGGGACCACCGACGTGTTCAGCCAGTTCAACCGCATCGTGGCCTGCGCCAGCAGCCCGCCCACCGGCTTCTGCCCGACGTCGACGATGCATCTGCAGGCGGGGACGGCCGGCAGGTACCTGATCGACGTGTACGCGCTCGGCTCGCAGGCCGGGCCGACCGAGGGGAGCTACCGGCTCACCTGGACGGTCAGGAACGTCTCCGGGGTCCCGGTCACGGTCACGGTCGGCGCCTGCAGCCCGAACGGAGACGGCATCCAGGACCGCTGCGCCTGGAACGTCGGGAACATCTCCGGGTACACGGCCACATCGTTCGTGACCAGCGGGTTCGCCAGCCTCCTGACCGCCGGTGGAACGGGTGCCAAGACCTGGGACGGCACGGCCGGCGGGGCCGCCAGGCCCGACGGTACCTACACGCTGCGGGTGCTGTACACCCTCGGCCCCGGCAACCGGTCGCTGCTGCGGACCTTCCCGCTGATCCTGGACCGGGCCAGGCCCAAGGTCGCCAACCTGGTGGTGGCGCCCAACCCGTTCGAGCCCGTCCCCCGCGACGGGGACCGCGACACCACCACGTTCGCAATCTCGTCGAGCGAGCGTTCCCGCCTGCGGATCTCGGTCTTCAAGTACGCCACCACGACCCTGGTGCGGACGATCTCGACCGGGCTGCTGCCCGCCGGGCGCCAGCGCGTCTCCTGGAACGGCCGCACCCTGGCCGGCACCCAGCTCCGCGGCCGCTACGTGTTCCAGATGCAGATCATCGACCCGGCCGGCAACTTCTACCGGACCAGCCGCTACGAGATCAGGATCCTGTAAGTCGCCGCTCGGTGGACGTCCCGGTCGTCCTCTGCCCATGTGGATGTGGGGGGAGGGAGTTCCCCCCACGGCCCCCCAAGAGCGCCTGTGCCATCGTGCTGGGGGATCCGCGGGTGTACCGGTACACGCTCCCCCACGGCCCCCCACAGCGCTATGCCATGGTCGGGCGGATCGACGGGACATGCCGTCCGGTCAGGGCTCGGCGACCTCGACCGGCTGGCGGGCGAGGATGGGCGCGCCGGACGCAACCGCGACGGCCAGGGCGGTGGCCAGCACGGTCGGGGCCAGCGCGCGCATGCTGGACAGGAACCGGCCGAGCAGCTCGGCGGAGAGCACCAGCCCGTACAGGCCGAGCAGGAGACCGGCCCGGGCCGCCAGCGACGACCGGCGGAGGCCGGCGACGATGCCGGCCACGGCGAGGGCCAGCGACCCGACCAGGAGCACCGGGCCGAGCGGCCCGACCGGCGCGTCGGCGACGTAGTCGCCGGCGGCCACCTGCCCGAGGACGTGCGCCCAGCCGGCCAGCGGCAGCCCGAGCGCGCCGGCCGCGTTGGCGTCGGCTGCGCTTGCCGCGACCATCCGGGCGACGTAGGCCCACCACAGCCCGAGCGCGAGCACGCCCGGCCCGAGCACAGCGGCCGCCTCCGCCACCCGTACCCGGAAGGTCCGGCCGGGCCGGAGCACCAGCCAGAGGGCGGCCGCCGCCGCGAACACGAGGTAGGACTCCTTGGTCAGGCCGGCACCGGCGAACCCCAGACCGGCTGCGAGCGGCCGGCCGTCGAGCACGAGGCTGAGGCCGAGCACGGCCAGGGCGAGCCCGAGCGGCTCGGCGGTGGCGAACGTCACCCCGACGACGACGCCGGGGATGAGCGCGAACCCAAGGCCCCACCAGCGGGAGCGCCCGTGCCCGGCGAGCAGCCGGCCGGTGGCGGCGCAGCCCAGCCCTGCCGCGAGTGGGCCGACCGCGAGCAGGCCGAGCGGGATCGCGTCCCGGCGGCCACCGGCGAGCAGCCAGCCGGCCACCGCCTGCAGCGGCCGGCCAGCCCGGTACCTTGGCATGTCGAACCCGGCCGGCAGGTGCTCGCGGAGCAGGGGGTCGTAGGCCAGTCCCAGGAACCACTGCCCGTCGTAGCCGTTCCCGCGGTTGAGCTTGACCCGGATGCCCCTGGCGGCGAGGTCCTCGTCCAGGTGCCAGCTCGTGCCGACGAAGAAGGGTGCCGTCGGGCCCGGCCCCAGGCGCGCGAACTGCAGCCCGAGCAGCACGCAGCCGAGCACGAGCCCTGACGCGGCAACGGCGAGCATGCGGCGCCACGGCGGCTGGGGCGGCGGAGCCGGTGCCGACGGGGCCGCCCACGGGGGAGGCATGGACGGATGCTACCGCGCCCGTCGTGTCCCGCGACCTGGCCGGACCCGACCCGACCCTTCAGCTGTCGAGCCACACAGGCCCGGGAGCGGCGACGGCCGATGGGTGGGTGGTGAATCCCGGGCAACATTCTTCCTAAATGCCTTGACCTGGCTTGACGGGTCTGCGATGGTGCTTCGGCAGCTGGCGGACAGGCCGCCGGCCGATGGTCGGGGTGCCCACACCGGGGACCGTGGTCAGGAGGTACCTTCGTTGATGAGCTACCGGAGCCGTGTCATCACGGGGACCCAGGTCGGGTCCCGGGGTGACGTGTGCCCGCAGCCAGCAATGAGCGCCGCCCGCATCCAGCGTCACCCCGGCGACCTGACGGGCACGACCGGTGCCTTCGGCACCGGGAGCAAGTGGAACTACCTGGCCTTCGCGGCCACGCAGCATAGGGAGGCACCCAGCTAACCGGGACCTCCCGGAGCCAGACCCGGAGCTCCGAAAAACCGCGAAGGCCGTGGGCGAACCCCACGGCCTTTCTGTTTGCCCGGAGCCCCGCCAGCCGGAACCGATGAAGGAGCGACCCGACCATGCAGACGCTGGAGCACTACGTGCCGCCAGGGCGAGCGCTGCCATGCGTGGAGGCAGGACCTGACCTGTACTTCTCGGAATCTCCTCGCGAGCTCGAAGTCGCCAAGGTGCTGTGCCGGCCCTGCCCGCTGCGGGCAGCCTGCCTCGCCGGCGCGAAGGAGCGCCGGGAGCCCTGGGGCGTGTGGGGTGGCGAGGTGTTCGTGGACGGACGCCCGGTGCCGTTCAAGCGGCCCCGTGGGCGCCCCCGCAAGCACCCCCTGCCCTTGCACCTCGACCCGGAAGAGGCCGAGGCCTGTTGACCCGGCAGGCCCCGGCCCGCCCGGACACGCACCCGAACGGAGGTGACCGGACACGCACCCGAAGGGAGGTGAACAGCCATGCACTTGCTCATCATTGAGATCGCGCAGTTGCGCGCCCACGAGCTGGCCCGCCTCGGCGAGCGCCGCGAGGCCCAACAGCGACACGCCGTCCGCCTCGCGGAGTCAAGCGAGCGGCCCCACCGGCGACCCCGGCACGCCTTCGCCTGGGCCCGGTGGGCCCGATGACCGCCGAGGCCGGCGTCCGGACCTGTCCCGCGCCGCCGCCCCGCCAGCCCGATCCCCGTCCCCAACCCTCTCGGCCCCGATCCCCGTCCCCAACCCTTTCGGCCCCCGGTTCCCGTGCGTCAGCGCACGGGAACCGGGGGCCGTCGGCATTCCTGGTTGCGACCGGCCTCGGCCGGCAGCCCTCCACCGGGACCGCCGACCCATCTCTGGCTCTGGGACGCGCCGCACCTGTCGGGGCGGAACCCTTCCTGAGACAATCGCGTGCATCGGGTTCAAAGCGGCGTCAGGGAGGGGGCCGACCATGGACAGGGAGGGCCAGACCACGACCGCCGGAAGGGCGCTCGCGGAGCAGCTTGGTCGCGTCGGGCTGTGGACGAGGCAGCTCGACTTCCAACCTGCCGAGCTCGTCCGGGCGGTGACCGCTGAGCTGGAGGAGCTGGGCTGGGGCTCGCTGTGGTTCTGGGAGGTGTTCGGCCGGGAGGCGCTGACCAGCGCGGCGCTGCTGCTGGCCGCCACCCGGCGGATGGTGGTCGCGTCCGGCATCGCCAACATCTGGGCGCGTGACCCGGTGGCCATGGCGGCCGCGCAGCGGACACTCACCGAGGCGTACCCGGACCGCTTCCTGCTCGGCATCGGTGTGAGCCACGCCCCCATCGTCGACGCGCGCGGCCATCGCTACGAGCGCCCGCTGGACAAGATGCGCGCCTACCTCGACGCCATGGACGCCGCCCCGTGGCAGGGGCCGCCGCTGGCGGAGGAGCCGGCGCGGGTGCTTGCCGCCCTCGGCCCCCGCATGCTCGAGCTCGCCGCGGAGCGGGCCGCCGGCGCCCTCCTCTACAACGGACCACCGGAGGCCACCGCCGCGGCGCGCTCGGTGCTCGGCGCCGGTCCGCTGCTCGCGGTCGAGCAGGCCGTCCTGCTCGAGGACGACCCGGCCGAGGCCCGCCGGATCGCCCGCGGCTTCATCGCCTTCTACATGTCCCTGCCGAACTACGTGCGAGCGTGGGACCGGGTCGGGTTCGGGCCGGAGGAGCGCGCTGACGGGTGTAGCGACCGGATGGTCGACGCGGTGGTCGCCTGGGGCGGCCCCGAGACGATCGCGGCGCGGGTGCGCGCCCACCTCGATGCCGGCGCCGACCACGTCTGCTTGCAGGTCCTCGACCCCGACCCGAACGGCCTGCCCATGGCCGGCTGGAAGGCGCTCGCCCCGACGCTGCTCGGGCGCTGAGAGCCGGCATATCACCGGGCACTGTTACGGCCCGGCGGGTGTCATTGTGGTGCGGAGGGACCCTCGCCTGACTGCTGTCGCGCAGGGAGACATCCGCGTGCCCGTGGCGCGAGCTCATTGCCCCCACCGCATTCCAAGGCGGCTCGCCGCCACGTCATACGCAGGTGCAGTTGACGTCGGCCTGGCTGCAGCCGGCGCACTTCAACGTGCAGTACCGGTCGGAGCCCACGTGCAGATGCCCGGGGTCGTGCTCGCGGGCCACCGACCCGCAGATGGCGCACTTCCACCCGTCTGCCGCCCCGCCGCACTTGGCGCACAGGAGGGTCGCTTGTGCTGCCATCGTCGGTTCCTTTCCTCGACCCGGTGGTCTCGGGCGGGGCGGGGCCGCCCGAGGACAGCCTCGCCCCGGCCCGGTGGCTCAGCCTCGATGCCCGGCGAGGATGCCCTGCAGCGCCAGGAGCGCCCCGACCACGAAGATCACTACCGCCAGGTAGATGAGCCCCAGGTGGCCGAGGGTGTCGAAGTGGTTGGGGTAGTGGGCCGGGCCGTGGCTCAAGAGCATCCTGGTCAACGTGTTCCGCGACCAGCTCCGCAGGCAGGCCCGGGCGGTGGAGGAGCTGCCCGTGGAGCAGGTCGAGGACTTCTCGCTGTACCGGACCCTGGTGGAGCAGGACCCGCTGCCCTACTCCGACACCCTGCACCACGATTTCCTCCGGGCGTTTGCGAAGGAGGACGTGCGGGAGGTCCTCATGCGCCTGCCGGAGATCTACCGGGCGCCGCTGGTGCTGCGGTACATGGACGGGTTCGCCACCAAGGAGATCGCCCGCATGCTCGACACGCCGCTTGGGACGGTCCTGGCCCGGCTGCACCGGGGACGGAAGCGGTTCGAGCAGGGGCTCTGGGCGTACGCGCAGGAGACCGGACTTCTCCTCGAGGGGACAGTCGGATGACCGAGAAGCAGGGTCTGATCCCGTGCTCTGAGGCGGTGCGGCAGCTGTGGGACTACCTCGACCACGCCGTCTCGCCCGAGGATCAGGAGAAGGTCGACACCCACCTGTCGTTCTGCCGCAAGTGCTGCGGGGAGTTGGAGTTCGCCACCGAGCTCCGCGAGTTCCTGGCCTCCCAGGCGGTGGAGGAACTCCCGCCGCATGTCAAGGCTCGGCTCGAACGCTTCGTGGCCGGTCTCTAGGGGGGCCCATGGCTCGGGACCTGATGTTCCAGGAGGAGATCAAGCAGACCGTACGGCACGCCTACGCCGCGATCCCCACCGGCGGCGGCGAGACGGTGGCCCGCCGGCTCTACACCGACCAGGAGCTCGCCGAGATCCCCCCCGGGGGCCGTCGAGTGGGCCCTGGGGGTGGGCAACCCCGTCCGCTACGCGATGCTCCGGCCCGGCGACGCGGTCCTGGATGTCGGCTCGGGCGGGGGCATCGACACCATCCTCGCCGCCAGGCGGGTGGGATCGGAGGGGAAGGCCGTCGGCCTGGACGTCCTGGAGGAGATGTGCGAGCGCGGCCGGCGCCACGCCGCCGAGGCCGGGGTCCAGGGCTGGACCGAGTTCCTCCGGGGGGAGATGGAGGACATCCCGCTGCCCGACCGGTCGGTGGACGTGGTGGTCTCCAACGGCGTCCTGAACCTGTCGGCCCGAAAAAGCCGGGCCCTGGCCGAGATCTTCCGGGTGCTGGGGCCGGGCGGCCGGATCTGCCTGGCCGACCTGACCGTCGAGGGGGAGCTGCCCCCGGAGGTGGCCAACGACCAGAGCGCCTGGGCCGGGTGAGTGTCGGGGGCGATGGCGGAGCGTGTCTTCGCCGGCAAACTCCAACGGGCAGGGTTCACCGACGCCTGGGTCGGGGGGCACCGGCCGTTCGGCATCGACCAGGCCTCCATGTACCCGCTGTTCACCCCCGAGGTCATCGAGGTCATGCGGCGGACCATCCCACCCGGCCACCAGGACCACGTGGCCACCGGGGTGATCGTCAAGGCCCGCAAGCCCGGGTAGACGCGGGGCATTGGCCCGTGGGTCGAGGGGGCATGCCGGTGGCATGGCCCGCGACGAGCTGGGCCAGATGGTGCAGGAGGTGGGCTGAGGCGCCGGCCCCAGCCTCGCCGGTGCTTCGTCCTGCTGGCCGTCTGCCTCGCCACCCACCGGCCCACCGCCCCGAGCCGAGCTCCGGCACCGGCCCGGAGCCGGCCTTGGGGACCGGCACGGCCCCAGGCGTTGCCGGCAGGCCCGGCCCTGGTGGTGGCGGCTGCGCACCGGCCGGGCCCGGAACGGCGGGCGCGATCGAGTTCCTGCGCCTGCTGGCACAGGCCAGCACGCAACGTTGACTACACGCGTCGCCGCTTCTAGGAAGATCCGCCTGGGGGGACACGCGCCTCGTGCCCCCTGCCTCCTGAGCAGACCGTGGGGATAGCTCAACAATCGGCAGCCTGAGCGCGGGGAGGCCGGCCGCGGAAGACTACTTGTCTCGTTGACAAGGATCCGCAGGAGCCGTGGCATCCGAAGCGGAGCAGCGTCGGGAATGGCAGTTCCGGCTTCGACCGAACGTCATGGCGGCTGACCGTAGCGCCGCAACGACCCGTTGGCGCATGACGTTCTCGTAACGGCGACGATTCCTCCGCTCCCCGTGTAACGCTCGACTGCCCTCCATCGTTATTTTACGCGAGAAGGGACGAAAGCTCCTTTTCTGAACCAACCGACCCCCAACGGTAAGGTCCGCTCGGCCTGCGCAGAAGGACCAAAGCCGCGATGTATAACCTCCCCCACACCGGATTCGGCTCGGCGCTGCTCGCTGTCGTGGCGCACCTGCAGACCGGGATCGGCGCGCTGCTGGCGCGCCTCGGGCGCCGCTGTTGAGGGCTACCATCCTCATCCCCGCCCACACCGAAGCCGCTGCCGTCGGGCTGTGCGTCGCGGCCGTGCGCGCCTCGACCGACCCGGTCCTCGAACGCTCGGCATCCCCATGGTCCATGGCACGCTCTTCACGGCTCACGAGTTGCCTCGGCTGGGATCGAACCTGCGTCCGCTCGGTCGAGCGCTCGTCGCACTGCCTGATAACGTCAGGGTGATCGCCCTGAGCCGAGCGCTGCTAGGGGTGGGTCTGCTCCCCTCCCTGGCGTTCAGCGCGTCAGAGGTGTTCACCTACCTCAAGGTCGATGAGTTCAGCGTCCTAGTCCTGCACGTGACGATCGTAGGTCCTGGGCCGAAGACCTTCCTGGGCAGGGTCCGGGCCAGCTTCCAGGCCCCTGTGCTCTACCTTGGATCGTCGCAACGGCACGACGCTGGCGCCGACGCCCTCGATGTGGACGGCCACGCTGCAGACGGCCTGCCGGCCGAAGCGGTCGCCACCATGGCGCTGTCACTGGTCGCCGAGGCGGCGGCCGCCTCTACCGCGGTCCTTCGGTGGGGTCCCCTGCGGATGGACATCGGGCGGTGGGAGGCCTGGTGGGCGGCCAGACGGCTGGTCCTCACGTCGATGCAGTTTCGGCTCCTGGCCACCCTTGTGCTGGCCGAGGGCTGCGTCGTGCCTGCGCCGGAGCTGTCGCGGCGGGCCTTCGGGTCGGCCGTGGCCCACGACGACGAGCGGGTCTACGCCCACGTCCGGCGCATCCGCAAGCTCATCGAGGCTGACCCGACGTGCCCACAATTCCTGCTTACGGTGCGTGGGGAGGGCTTCCGCCTCGCTGGGCTACAGCGCGAGGCTTCCCCGGCAGGGGCGCCTCCCGGCGACAGCAGGGTCAAGGGAGCCGTGCCGCAGGCTCATCATGATGTGAAGGCGAACGCGGCCGGGCGGGGGCGTGCCGGTCGGTTGCGGAGTTGATCGGCGAGCTTCGCGCGTGACCGCCGATCGAAGCTACGGGCAAGGCCGCGGTGGACGAGCAGCTGGGGCTTGTGACCGCGTGCACATGCTGTCGGTATCTTGCCGGTGTTTTGTCTGTGTTCTGTCCTTCCATCGTCTTCGCATGTTCGTCACGCTCCTCCCGATTGTCGGCGCGACACCGGTGTGCGCCGGGTGGCTTGGGAGGTCGTCATGGCGCGGCAGCGCACCCGCAGGTCTCTGGTCAGCTTCCTTGTGGTGCTCGCGCTGCTCGCCGGCCTGGCGGCGACCAGCCCGCCACCGCCAGCGGCGGCGTCCAGTCGGGCGGCCGGGTCGAGCAGCGGCGCGGCCGCGTCGACGGTGGTCGGCGACAGCCCGGTGACGGTGACCCGGGTCGACTCGTCGGTGCAGGTGACCCCGGACGGGACCGGTCGGGTGACGATCCCGTACTGCCCGGCCGCGGATCCGTGCGCGTTCGCCTCGCCCCCGGCGAACGTGGTGGTGGCCGGTCGCAGTCCGACCGGAGGCACGGCGATCCCGGCGAACCTGGTGGCGTACGACCGCACCACCACCGGGTTCACGTTGCGGGCGCTGGACCAGGCCGGCACGCCGATCACCACGGCCATCGAGGTCTACTACCACGCCGCCTCCGATCTGACCCAGAACGAGGAGGTCCGGACGGTCACCGTGACGACCAACACCTCCGGCTACGCAACAGTGAACTACGCCAGCCCGAAGGGCGGACTGGTTCCGACCGCGGTGGTGGTCTCCGGGGTGAGCCCGGACGCCGGTGGGAACATTCCGGTGAGCCTGGTGGTGTCGGCCCGGACCGCGACCGGGTTCACGGTGCGGGCGATCAACCAGTCCGGCGCGGCGATCGCCAGCACCTCGATCACGCTGTCCTACTACGCCGCGTGGGCTAGCCGCATCGACCCAGGGACGGGATGGGTCGCGGCCAACGCGGCCACCGCGGTCACCACCGACGCCAACGGGTACGCGACGGTGACCTTCGGCCAAGCGCTGCCGACAGCCCCGACCGGGATCGTCGCCAGCGGGGTGGCGCCGGCCAGTGGTGGCAGCATCGCCGCCAGCCTGATCGCGCACAGTCCGACGGCGACCAGCTTCCGGGTGCGGGTGCTGAACCAGAACGGCGTCGTGGTGGCGAGCCAGAGCGTGACGTTGTCCTACCACGCGGTGGCCGGCACACGAAGCGAGACGGCGTTGACCCTGCTGCCGCCGCGGCTGGTGCGGTCCAACGGCGCGGAGCTGCAGTGGACGCGCGCGACGGGCGCTGGGTTCAGCCGGTATGAGGTGCACCGGTCGACCACGTGGGGGTTCACACCCTCGGCCTCTACGCTGCTGAGCACCGTCACCGACGGGAACGCCGCCAAGTGGCAGGACACCACCGCGGCCGCCTCGAAGACCTACTACTACAAGGCCGTCGGGGACACGACCGTGTCCAACCAGGTCACTGCGGCGACGCCGGCGGCTGGGAACGCGACGCTGACCCTGCAGCCGGACGCCCAAGCCGCAGCAGCGACCTACGTCGCCAGGGACGCGACCGACCCGGTCGGCTGCTATGACTGGAACAACTACGGGGCGGCCACCCTCTTGCGCATCGGCAAAGCAACCAACGGCGTGATCCACCGGCCGCTGCTCGCGTTTGACCTGCGCGACATCCCGGTCGGCGCGACGGTGTCGGCGGCCACGCTGACGCTGCGGTATCCGGCGACCAGCGCCACCGCCAGCCAGATCGACCTGCACCGGGTCACCCGCGCCTGGCAGGAGGGCAGCGGGGTCTATCCGGGGCAGTGCAACGGCTCCGGGGCCGACTGGTCGGAGACCCAGGGCGGGGTGCGCTGGAGCGCCGGCGGTGGCGACGTTGACACGGTCGCGGATGCGACCATCCCGGCGAAGTCCCGCGCCAGCGCGGGTGAGGACAGCGTCGACGTGCTGAACTTGGTCGGCGAGTGGGCCAGCGGGTCGGCGCCGAACCACGGAGTCCTGCTCAAGCTGAGGGACGAGACCATCCCGACCAGCGGTGCCTACTACTTCGACTACTACCCCGACGACCACGCGACCGCGAGCGAGCGACCCATGCTCACGGTCACCTTCACCGACGGTAGTGCCAGCATCAGGCCGCGGGTGTCGGTGGCGGCGCCCGCCCCGAACACCACCGTGAGCGGCAACGTGGTGCCCCTGAAGGCCGCGGCCGGGGACGACCGGCGCGTGGACAAGGTCGACTTCCTGGTGGACGGCGGGGTGGTCGGCAGCGACACGGCCGCGCCGTTTGAGGCCACCTGGGACTCGACCACCGCCGCCAAGGGCGCCCACACGGTCACCGCGCGGGCCACCGACGACGCGGGCAACCCGCCGGTGACCTCTTCTGGGGTGGCGATCACGGTGGACAACACGGCGGCGCCGACCGGGTCGCTGACCGCGCCGGCCGCCGGGGCGGTCGTGGCCGGCACCGGGGTGACGCTGTCGGCCAGCGCGACCGGCAGCGGCGATGCGGTCAGGCAGGTGGAGTTCCTGGTCGACGGGGTGCGGGTGGGCGCCCCGGACACGACCTCGCCGTATGCGATCGCCTGGAACACCCTGCACCCGCTGGCCACCAGCTACGACGGCAGCCACCAGGTGCAGGCCCTGGTCACCGAGACCTCCGGGCAGGAGTCCCTGACCGCGGCGCGCACCGTCACAGTCGACAACCGCACCACCAGCCAGTACAAGGCCAGCCTGCAGCTCAACGTGACCAACGCCGACCCCACTGACGACGGCGTGTTCCCGCAGCTGATGAGCGAGAACACGGCGCCCACCGCGCCGCTGCAGGACCCGTATGCGGGCACCATCAACCCTGATGGCACCAGCGGCGGCAGCCTGGGCCGGTCTGTCACCAGCGCCCCCCAAAGCTCGATGTCGCCGGCGCAGGCGGAGCTCACCGAGTCCACGACGTGCCCGGCCGAGGCCTACTGCCCCACGGTGACGATCAAGAACGAAAGCGGCGTGGCCTGGAAGAACAGCACCGGCCTGGACCTGCGCGTCTGGTACCGCTGGTATGCGCCCAACGGGGCGGTCCTGTTCGAGGGGCCGGCCGCCGACAACTTCCCCAACAACTTCCAGCCGGGCGCGGTCAAGGACTTCCCCCTGCAGATCCTGCCGCCCCGGCTGCCGCCCGGTGCGGAGCTGGGCGAGTACCGGCTGCGCATCGACCTGTACGACGTGCCCACCGGCGCCTGGTTCGCCGGCAAGGGCAACCCGCCGGTCGACAACCCGGTCCTGGTCGCCAAGAGCCTGGAGGACAAGCTCGGCCTGGAGCGGTTCTGGCAGTACGACGGCGAGGACGTCGGCGCCGGCATGAGCACCCTCACCAACGTCGCCAACGGCAACATGCTGCTGCGCTGGACGCCCCTCTTGGCGCCCGGCCGGGGCCTGGCGACCATGGTCGACCTCACCTACAACTCGCTGGAGGACCACTCCGAGAGCCCCGCCGGGGAGAACTTCTCCCTGTCGATCTCGGGCCTGACCCGCCTCGGCGCGCCGCTGGACATCCATCCCAACAAGGCCGACCAGGTCAGCGGGCATGCCAACAAGTGGGTCGAGCTCATCGACGGCGACGGGACCGTGCACCGCTTTGTCGGCACCACCCAGGCTGACGGCTCGACCCGCTGGCAGGAGCCCCCCGGCGTCAACCTGTACCTGCGCAGCATCGATTCGAACCCGCCGGAGCGGCGCTGGGCGCTGACCCGCCCCGACAAGGTCACCTTCTACTTCAACCAGGACGGCTTTCCCACCAGCGTGACCGACCGCAACGGCAACACGCTGGCCTTCACCCTCGAAGACACCCCGCCCGCCGACGACCCCGGCGGGCCCAAGAAGCGCATCACCCACGTCACCGATGCCGGCGGGCGCAACTTCACCATCGACTACTGGACCAAGGACGAGGCCAAGAAGGCCCACGTGCGCGGCAAGGTCCAGCGCATCGCCGACCACACCGGCTCGGCGCTGGACTTCGACTACTACGACGACGGCAACCTGCTGCGCCTCACCCAGCGGGGCGGCACCAACGCCAACGGCGCGTTCCTGCCCGACCGCAGCTTCATCTTCACCTACACCACCAGCTCGGGCGCCGACCCGGCCATCCCGGACCCGGCCGCCCGCGCCAACCCCGACCCCAAGACCGCCAACCAGTCCACCCGCCTCTACAGCGTGCGTGACCCACGCGGGCAGGAGACCAACTACACCTACTTCGGCCCCAGCGACGGCGCGCAGCTGCGCTGGAAGCTCAAGAGCCGCACCAACCGCACCGGCCACGCCACCACCTTCGCCTACGACCTCACCAACCGGGTGACCACCGTCACCGAGCCGCCCACGTCCGCGCCCCGGGTCACTAAGTACGCCTATGACACCGACGGCAAGGTGGTGCGCCTGACCAACCCGCTGGACCAGGCCACCCAGGTGGACTGGACCAGCGACTTCAAGGTCAGCAAGGTCACCGAACCGACCACGAGGTTCACCAGCTACACCTACAACGCCAACGGCTACCTGACCTCGCAGACCAACCAGGCCGGCGAGCGCACCGAGCTCACCTACCTGGACTCCGTGGCCGACGCCGCCGATGCCGGCAACCACCTGTCGCTGCTGGCCGCCGTCACCAGCCCCAAGGGGGTGGCCACCGCCACGGCCGGGGACTTCCAGTGGCGCTACACCTACGACAGCGCCGGCAACGTCGACCGGGTCACCGACCCCACCGGCGCGGTCACCGACTACGGCTACAACCTGGCCGGCAGCGCCAACCCTGGCACGCTGGCGGCGGTCCACGACGCCAACGGCAACCCGCCCGGCACGTTCCCCAGCTACGACCCCAGCGGCCAGCCCACCGAGATCAGGGACCCGCTGGGCAACACGACCAGGTTCGGCTACGACGCCGACGGGCTGCTGCGCTGGGTGCAGGACCCCAACCACGCTGGCGACTCGGGCAGCGACGAACGCAGCTACAAGAGCTTCTTCGACTACGACTCCTTCCACCGGCTCGGCCGGCAGAGCACGCCCAAGTCCACCGCCACCGCCCGCGGCCTGCTGATCTGGTCGGGTGCGGACTTCGACGCTAACGACAACGTCGTCCGCCGCATCGAACCCCACTACGGCTCCGTCACTGACGACGCGGAGAGCGCGCCGGCCGCAACCTCCACCTACGACGTGATGGACCGGCCGACCGAGGTCGCCAACCCGGAGGGCGAACGGACCGGCCTCGTCTACGACACCGTCGGCAGGCTGAGCAGGCAGATCGAGCCGAAGGGTGTGGCCTCGGCGACCGTGGACGACCACACGGTCCTGAGCGAGTACGACCCGCTCGACCGCGCGATCCGACAGACCGTCTACGGGGCCAGCACGAGCGACAAGCGCGTCACCCACTCCTGCTACGACCTGGCTGGGGACCTGCGCTCGGTCACCGCCCCGCGGGCGGCCCGGGACACGGTCGCCTGCCCGGGGACCGGGCCGCTGACCGGCGTGGGCTTCACCTCCAGCTTCGACTACGACGCCACCCACCGCCGGGTGGCCAGCCGCGACCCGCTCGACCACGAGACCCGCACCACCTACGACGCCAACGGCAACGTGGCCACCCAGGAGCAGGACATCGCCACCGGCCGGGCCACCCGCACCGTGACCGACTACGACCAGCGGGACGCGCCGGTCACCATCACCCAGCGCTTCGACGGGGCCGCCGGCCGCAACGTGGTCAGCCGCATCGAGTACGACGCCAACGGCAACCGCTCGCGCGTGATCTCGCCGCGCGCCAACGACGCCGCCGGCGGGTCGGGCACCTACACGGACTACGTCACCGCGTTCACCTATGACGCGGCGAACCGGCTGACGCGGACCAGCCTGCCGTTCGACAGCCGCGACGGCACCGAGCGGCAGCACGTGCACCGCGCCTACGACGCCAACGGCAACCTGGCCTGGACGAGCCTGCCGGTCACCTCGGCCAGCGCCTCCGACGTCAGAGACACGGCGCGCACGGTGATGAGCTACTTCGACCCGGGCTGGATCCGCACCAGCGACGACCCCGCCAACCCCAAGGTGCACTTCGACTACGTCGCGCAGGGCTGGCAGGCCGAGCGGGTGCCGGAGCGCAAGGATGTCCCCGGCACCCTGGACGGGTCCAAACGGATGCTGTGGGAGTACTTCGCCGACGGGCAGCTCAAGGTCCGCAAGGACCAGGGCGGCCAGGCTGCCACCTACAGCTACGACGCCAACAACAACCTCACCGACGCCTCCAGCGCCTCGGGGCTGACCGACCCCGGCGAGCAGCCGGTGGAGACCAAGGTCGCCTACAGCGGCTTCGACGAGGTCGCCAAGGCCCGCCACCGCAAGCAGCCCACCGCCAACTGGACCTTCAGCGACGCGACCTACGACGAGAACGGCAACGTCAAGCTGCGGCGCGAGAACGGCGAGGAGGACAACGCCGGCACCCAGACCAGCGCGCCACGCCGCTACGAGTTCACCTATGACGGCGCCGACTGGCTGTCGGTCCAGCTCGACCTCGGCACCGATTCGGGCTGCGTCGGCGACCAGCGGATCGTGAACAGCTTCTGGGCGGCCGGCTGGGAGAAGCGGCGCGACGTCCACCGCGCCGCCTCCGGCTGCAGCAGCGACCCGGCGACCTGGCCGAGGAAGCAGACCACCACCTGGACCCACTTCGACAACGGCCTGCTCCGCGACCTGGCCACCACCAACGGGTCGGACGTGGTGACCGAGTCCCACGCGGTCGGCTACCTCGACGACGCCGGCGTCTTCGTCAACGGCCACCGCACCAGCGACCGCTACGTGCTCAAGCGGGCGCAGGGCAACACCGCCACGGCCTGCGTGCCGGGCTCAGCGTGCGACGCCAAGTACGGCTACGACGCGCGCGACCGGGTGCTCTCCCACCAGCTGCGCGCGGGCAAGACCAACACCTACACCTTCGACGAGCCCGCCAAGCTGCTCGGCGACACCAGCGTGCGGGCGGGCAGCGTCACCACCCAGGTCGAGAACGGCGCCACCTCGACCCGCAGGTACACCAGCGGGCAGCTCACCGAGCAGACCACCGGCGGGGCGACCGGCAAGTACTGGTACGACTCGCTGGGTAACCTCGACTGCGTCACCCTGGCTGCGGGCAGCCAGAACGACTGCTCGCTGAGCGACGGCGGCACGCCCTCGGCCAACCTGGCCGCCGACTACGCCTACGACTACCTCAACCGGCTCGCGGGCCTGCGCTACTACGCGGGCGGGCAGCAGACCGACAAGGCCAGCTACACCTACGACGCGCTGGACCGCACCACCAAGGAGGTCGAGGACCACAACGGCACCGGCAAGGACCGCACCACCACCCTCAGCTACCAGGGGCTATCCAGCCTGGTCACCCAGGAGCAGCAGGCCGGCGGGACCGGCCCCAAGACCAAGACCTACGCCTACGACGCCTACGGGCACCGCGTCTCGCTCACCGACACGGTCAACGCCACCGGCGCCACCACCAGCTACTCCTACGCCACCGACGTCCACGGGTCGGTGTCGCAGCTGCTGGACGACGCCGGCAACGTCAAGGCCAGCTACGGCTACAGCGCCTACGGCGGCAGCGACGCCCCGTCCTCCGACGCGCAGGCGCTGACCACCGGGGACCCCGACGCGCAGGCCCCCCTCAACCCCTACCGCTTCTCCGACCGGCGGATGGACTCCGGCACCGCCGCATCTCCCAGCCCGACGGTGCCCACCGGCGCTGGCGGCTACGACATGGGCGCCCGCCGGTTCGGCCCCGACATCGGCGGGTTCCTGCAGCAGGACATGTTCGAGGGGGCCCTTGCCGACCTCGGCCTTGCCACCGACCCGCTCACCCAGAACCGCTACGCCCTGGCCGGCGGCAACCCGGTCAGCTTCATGGAATGGGACGGGCACTTCGCCATCGCCGACGGCGGTGGTGGTGGCTCGGCCAGCCCCAACCCCTCCACCCCCAGCAGCGGCGGCGCCAGCAGCGGTGGCGGCGGTGGTGGTGGTGGCGGCGGCCTGCTCGGCGCGCTGGGCAAGGTCGGGAACTGGGTCAGCGAGCACAAGGCGGAAGTCGCCGGGGTCGTCGCCGGCGTGGTCGTCGGGGGGGTCTGCACGGCCCTCACCGGCGGGGCCGG
>Ga0184627_10000113_pt1 | contig 40601 bp, 35 predicted proteins | sample PLM3_127_b1_FD_133150 | JGI IMG/M metagenome (GOLD analysis project Ga0184627, IMG submission 133150) | Groundwater sediment microbial communities from an aquifer in East River, Colorado, USA - PLM3_127_b1 | ecosystem: Environmental > Terrestrial > Soil > Riparian zone | place: USA: East River... | reverse complement strand
CGTGGCGGCTGGGAGCCGGGCAGCCACGTCAGCGCCGCCCAGCAGACCGCCGCCTGGCAGACCCTGGCCGAGCGGGAGGACGACGAGCTGCGCAGCCTGCTCCCCCTGCTCGGCGCCGCCGGCCAGGTCCCAGACCGCGAGCTGGACGCCGCCCGGCACGAGCCGACCTCGCTGCTGGTGGAGCGCCGGCTGGCCGGGCTGGTCCTGGCCCTGCACGCCCCCGAGCCGCTCGGGCGGTTCGCCCCCGGCGGCGCCGCGGCCGACCGGCCCGTAGTCGCCCGCATCGCGCCCCAGACCCTGCGGGCGGTGGTCGCCGCGCGTGAGGCCGCCCGGGGCGAGTGGGCGCTCGACCACACCGACGCGCTGCTGGAGGGGGTGGTCGCCTGCCTGGCGCTGCGGCGGCGGGTGGCCCGGCTTGGCCGCGCCCGCCTGCGGGAGCAGTCGTTCGCCGAGCTGGTGCTGCGGGTGCGGGTGCAGCTCGCCCAGGTCGGTCGGCTCGCCCTGGCCGGGCGGCTCTCGGATGTCGCGGTCGGCCGCGCCCTGGTCCGCGCCGAGGTCGGCCTGTGCCGGCTGCTGGCCGAGGGCGACGGCGAGGTCTGGCGGACGGCGCCCACCGAGCCGCTGTGCCCGGGGCTGAGGGTGGTGGAGGAGGGGCCGTTGCCGGCGTGGGAGTCCTGGCTGGTGTGCGCGGCCCGCGACGACCTGGCCTACCGCCACGGCGGCGCCGAGCCCCGCAACCGGCCGGTGAGCGGCCGCGGCCACCACCGCTCGGCCAGGCCGGGGGTGGGTCACATGGCGGGTGAGGCGCACCAGTCGGCGACCGCAGAGCCAGCGGCACGGGGGTGGCCAGTAGAGGTCGACCAGAACGGCGCGGCCGTGCTCGACGCGGGCTCGGCGTCGCCGGGCGGAGGCGAGGTGCTTGCGCTGCCCGGCATGCCGGCGACGTGTGAGCGTTGCTGGGCGGAGCCGGCGGTGGCGTTCGGGTGGTGGCTGCCGCCGGGGTTGGTGGGTGAGCGCTGCCGCGCCGAGCTTGCCAGCCGCTCCGGGCCGATCGTGATCAGACGGTCCGGCTGAGCATCCCGCCCCTGGGGGTGGTGAGCGCCTCGGGTCCGCCCGGGGCGCTCACTGCTGTCTGGGCGAGGTCGGTGAGCGCTCCCCGGGGGGTGATCACTCCGGGCGCTCAGCCCGTCCAGGTAGGGCGAAGCATGTCGGTGGGTGGAGAGCGTGGGCGTGCTGGTGAGCGCTCACCAGCGGGCGTCGGCGACCATGCGGACACCGCGGCCGGAGCTGCGGTGTCCACCGCGGACGCTACGCCCGTCCGGAGTGGACACCGCTCGACCACTGCGGCTCGGAGCCGGACGCTGCGGGCGTCCACTGCATCCATCTGGCCGTGGAGGCTGCGGACGGCCCAGACACTGCGGCCGGGACCGTGCGGACAGCGGTGCGGACGCCCACAGGCAGCTGACATTGCGGCACAGCCCGGCTGGATCGGCGCGGGTGCCGGTTGACGGGTGAACAGGGCGCTGGACATCGGACGGTGCGACTGGTGGGGGGCCGTCGTGCTGGGGATAGCCAGGCGGGCATGGATCTCTTAGGATCGGACCGCCGAAAGGCCGTGCCGGCTTCGCCTGCGAGGCCAGTACGGTGAAGCGGGGCCGAGCAGTTGCCCGGCCCCGCTCGCTTCCTCCTCGGCCTACCTGATGCTGATAACGATCAGCAACAGAACGAGCAGGGCGAGGGTCGCTGCTCGTGCGTCCATGGCTTCCTCCTGAACCATCGCGGCGGAGGGTCCAGCGAGGCGCGCCGTCGTTCCTTGCCGAAAGACCGTGCCCGGCTACGTCTGCGCGGACCACCTTACGAACAAATCATCCTCAGCCGGGCAAGCGCCAACCATAGCCCGCTTGGGCCGTTTCAGCGCGGAAGTTACCTACAGCTCGTTCCGTATGGCTTGGACCTCTGACGCTTACCACGCCATTCGCGCAGATCAGTTAGAATGCCCGTCCTCGCACCAGAGAACTATGGTCTCTGCGGACGGGCGAAGGGGGGGCAAGAGGGCTCGCCGTTTGGGCGAGGCGCGAAAGCGCGCTGACATATTTCGCACGCTGCCAGGATAGATTGGACGTTTTCGATACGGGGAGTAGTTGATGAGCTACTTACAGTGAAGACGATCCGCCAACCAAGAGCCGTCACGCGGGATGAGGCCCAAGCCACCGAGGCGCAACCATACTCGATGGGGCGGCGCCGTTATGGGGTCTAGGTAGACCCCGCCGCGTCAAAGTGCCATCGTCTTGGGAAACGGGGACCGTGTCCAGTCAAACGGAAAGAAAGCAAACGACGAAGCTGGCTTCGTTTAGGCTGTTCCTGGCCGAGCCCGTGCTGTTTCTTAGGCTACAGAGGTTCGGGTCGCAAGGCCGCGTCCTACTGCTGATTCCTCTGATGTATGGCCTGACTCTAGCCTTCACGAATATTTCGACCCTCCCCGCAGGCGCTAAGGTTGTACCAGGTGCCTGGTGCTACGAAGCGAGTCGCCTGCTGCGTTGGGCAGTCCAATTTACTTGCAGCTACCAGCCGAGGCCGCAGTTTCTCTTGCTGCAGGACCTCCCGAATATATTGATTCAGGCTATTCTGTCCATTACGCCATATATCGTTTACCGACAGTGGTGTTGTATGCAGGACCTTATCCAAAACTTGGTCGCCGACCACCTTGTTAAATCTACAGGCGATGATGATTGCATTGCCAAGGAAGTTAAAGCGGCAAACCGCTATTTCCTTGTAGCGGGATGGCACTGCTGGATATTTGTGGCGGTGGCCATCTTTGCGACCCTGTTAGTCACAATAGGCTATAGCCAACTCGGTATGTTCGAATCCTTGGCTCCGCCCGGACTCACCGGTAAGGGTCTTGATTCGTGGACCAGTCAGTCATACCTCCAGTGGTGGGGTAACTACGAAGGCCGACCGATGGGTTGGCTCGCATTCGTAGCCCTTTCATCCTTCGGGGTCTTCTACATCCTATTGATGAATGTGGTTGGTATGAGGGTGGTGTGGCTGGTCTATCAAATCCGGAAGGCGATAGTATTCGAGGCTAGTGTTGACATCGTCGATGGGTATTGGGGCTACTGGCAAGTTCGTCAAGTGTTGCGATTTTCCTATATCGCGCTATTTCTTCATGGCGTAGCGATGGGCTTAGCCGCACTATCGATGTCGGGGTCTACAGCCCTCCTCTTCCTAGGGCCTCTGCTGGGCCAGTGGCTGATCGTGCTACCGACCCTTGTATTACTTCCTGCTCTGCTTCTACGACGAGACATTCCGGCGTGGAGGCGTAGGGAATTAATCAGGATTCAGCAGGCCATTAATTCTCTTGTAGCCGCTGGCGCAGACAGGACAGAAGCTGAAGTAGCGGGCCTAAGAGAAAGGGCGGACCGGGTAAGAGGAGTTCGTTCGCTTCCATTCGGGCGACCGCGAGATATCTTCTATGTAGGTCTCAGCATAGTGGGAGCCTTAGTTACTATTGGAACCGCCCTCGCTAACCAATCAGGCTGATCCTAGTTGTTGATTGAAACAGTATGTCTACGTTCGCCGTGCTGACTCCTGTATAAAGGCAGCTATGTCGGAGGGCTTCTCGCCAATGGACCAATGTCCGCAGTCCCTCACGCGCGAAACAGCTGTTACCTGTGCCGCTTCGGAAGTCTTAGTGAGATCCTCATCGCTAATCAGCCAATCATGATCCCCAAAGACAACTTGTACCTCACACGCGACTTGTCTAAGGAGATCTAGATAATTGGACCTCAAGGCGATCAGTAACATCGCTAACCCGTGGGTGCGTCCTGTATAGCGCAAGATTGTCGCCAGCGTTGCGGCCGGAACCCGTTCAGGACGCCACAGGACGTGGCTTAGGGCAATGCGGCGAAGAAGGGACGATCTCGCTACTGCTATTGCGAGCCGTTCTGAAAAGGGAATATGCGCAGCTAGAACCAGTCGCCAAATCCGGACAGTGAAAGAGATACCTACGTTCGCTATCCTAAAATGTAAAGCCTCTGATGCCATATACATCGAGGCGTCTACCAACACTAGTGCTCTAAGACGAGAACTCAGCCGTGGCGCGAGGTCGCAAGCAGCTATTACCCCTAGCGAGTGCGCGACAAGAATGTATTTGTCTGAGTCTGCAACTGACTCGATCAGGCCGAGTAGTTGCTCAGTCATGGTCGAGCGAGTTAGTTTCGGCAGTCTATCACTATCACCGCAACCTGGAATATCAAAGGCCAGAACCTGATAGTCCTTCCTAAGCTCTGCTATGACCGGCAACCAGTGATCGAGGGATTCACCGAGTCCATGCACGAGCACGATGAGTGGTCTACCGCTCCTTGGGGACGTAAGGAGATAGCGGATTCCTCGTACCTTCTTCACCTGGTAGGCCAGGTCTTGGATCTCAAGCATGAGGACACACCTAGGTCAGAAGGCCGCTAGCGAATGGTGAGACTATGCACGGTCAGGTGAGTATACCATCCTATCGGCGTGTCATGTTCAACGTCGCCACAGCCGTGGTGAAGGTAGCGATGATTCCAGTGGCGGAGGTGCGGATCGATGATATTGAAGTGCGTCCGTATGTCGGTAGCGGCCTAATCATTGCCTCGAACCACAGGAGCTATCTGGACTTTTTTGTGGGGATACTTGCTTTTCGTAAGTGGGGCGTTTACCCGCACGTAATGGTGCGCCGGGATTTCTTCAAAGTCCCGCTCCTTGGTCTTTTCCTACGCGGTCTCGGAGCCCTTCCCGCGCGAAGGGAATGGCGCGGAACCGCTCTGGCACAAGTGAAGGAGTTATTGCGGTCAGGCCACGTTGTGGTCATTACCCCAGAAGGTCGAATACCCAGCAGTCAAGAACGGGTGAGGGGAATTGGGCGAGTGAGACACGGCATTGGGCGCCTGGCGGTAGCACACGGAACTCCTATTTTGTTGGCTGGCGTAGTGAACACTGATGTCGCCTGGAGTCCTGGCGCGCCTTTACCTAAGACGAGAATGCGAAGGTCGAATCGACCTGTGATTAGAGTGTCGGCGGAGCTGCTTTCAGTGCGAGCAGAAGATAGCGCCGTTCGCGTTGTGGAGGAAGTGGAGAACGGGTTGCGTCGGATATTGGCAAAACTTGAGCAATAAAGATAAACCTTCTCGTCTCGTGGACTCTCTGGGCTCAGGATCTCAGGGATTGGCTCGTCGGCTCGGCGGGATGGCATGGCGACCCGCTTGTCTGTCCCGCGAGATCGTCGACTCCTCCGGAGCCAGCCCTGAGGGACCGGAACAACGGAGGACGGCTTCCGGATGGCACCCGCCAGGACTCAGTAGACGGCTGGTGACTCACTTGGTAACCGGATGGCGGAAGCCGTAGCATCCAGTCATGCCTCGGTGATCAGGACGGTGGACGCGCCGCTCAGACACGAGGGATTGGTGAGCGAGTGAGCGCCGTCCAGTCCACGGGGACCGAGCGCTCAGCCGGCCTCGCGCTCACGGCCGGCGCGCTCATCGGTTCGGTCTGAGCGCGCCCGGTCCGCTCGTGCGGCCCTCGTGTCGGGCCGCTCGGCGTGCGTACGCTCGCGCTGGTCGGTGCGCTGCTCACGCTGGGCGTGGTGGGCGCGCTGCTTGACCTGCACCCGCTCGATGGCGTCCTGGCAGGTGTAGTAGGCGCGCCGCTGCCCCAGGTCGCTGCCGCCGCGGGGTTCGGCGCCGAGCGCCCGCTCGGGGTCGGTGATCTGGTAGCGGTCGCGGTAGTCGCTGAGCAGGTGGGCGGCGTGCCGGTACGCCCGCCGGCCGCGCACGCTGGTGGGCGGCTCGCCAAGCTCGGCGGTCCAGGCTGGGCGTTCCAGCTCGGCGGCCTTGGCGGCCACCCGGGCCTGCCAGCCAAGCTCCCGGGTCGTCTCCCGGTCGGCGGCCAGGTCCTCGGCGTGGGCTTCCCGCCACGCCTGGTGGAGCTGCTGGGCGCGGCGGGCCTCGCGCTGCCGGTCAGTGGCACGCTCGGCCTGGCGGCGGGCGAGTTGCTCGGCGGTGGCGGCCAGGGCGGCGTGCTCGCGGGTCTGGGGGAGCTCGTGACGGTGGCGCAGCCGCCCCGTGCCACGGCCGAGCTCGGCGACCCGCTGGCGGGCCGCCTCAGCGTCGCGGGCGGCCTGCACCCACGCCTGCTCTGCCTGCTCGCGGAGCCGGGTGGTGTGGGCCAGCAGCCGCGCCCGGTCCGGTGGCGCCTCCCGGAGCAGCTTGGCGAGCCGGTTGCGTTCAGCGCGCAGCTCAGCCTTGCTCATCTGCCGCAGGGCAAGCCGGGCGGTGGTGTCGGTGGCCAGCCGCTCGGAACCGTCGCGGCGCAGCCCTTGGGCGAGCTGCTCGTCAACGGTTCTTACCGGGGGTGGGGGTTCGTCCAGCTCGGGGGCGCGCGGCTCGGGCCCGACGACCGCGTATAGCTTGGTGTCGCGGCGGGCGCGAGAGCCTTGCACGCCCAGCCAGTTGGCGTCCTCGGCGCCGGTCACCCTGACGAGGGCGCGTTCGACGGTGAGCCCTTGGGCCTTGTGCCCGGTGGTGGCGTAGGCCAGGTCGAGGGTGCGCCGGTCGGGGTTGCCGCGCAGCCACCACGCCGGCCGCTCATCGAGGTAGTGGCGGGGGAGGGTGACCTGCTTCCCGTCGTCGAGCGCGAGCGTGATCGTCCGCTCGGCGGTGTCGAGGGCGACCACGCGCCCGCGGGTGGCGTTGGCCACCCCCAAGCTGGGGAGGGCGTTCTTGCCGCACACCACCAGGTCCCCCACCGTGAAGCTGCGGTCCCGGACGTCGAGGCGCTCGGCGCCGAGCTGGCCGGCCTGCTCACGGAGCTGCTGGCAGGCCAGGTTGAACTGGTCCACCTCGCCGCGCAGCCGCGCCAGGATCACCACCGTCTGCTCCGGGTCGGCCAGGGTGGGCTGGAAGGCGTGCCACCAGTCGGCCATGATCGTCTGCTTGAGCTGGCCGGGGGTCTCGGCGGCGACCAGCCGGCCGTGCTCCCGGTAGGCGGCCACGGCCTGGTCGACGTCGCCGTCGCGCATGTCCTCAAGCGCCTGGCGCTCCCACGCCTCGTGCTGCCGGCGGTTCTCGGTGAGGGCGCTGGCGCCAAGCCGCAGCCGCAGGCCCAGGAACCCGCCGCCGGCCTCGATCGCGGCGAGCTGCCGGTCGTCACCGACCAGCACGACCTTGGCGCCCGCGGCTTGGGCGTGGTCGAGCAGGCGGGCGAGCTTGCGTGAGCCGATCATGCCGGCCTCGTCGACCACCAGCACCGTCCGCGGGTCCAGCACCGGCCCCTCACCATCGGTGTGCGCGCCACGGTGGCGCGCGCCGGCCTGGTCGGCGCGGCGGGCGCCTCCGGTTCTCCGACTGCTGGCGTTGCTGTCCAGCTCCGCGAGGAGCCGGTCGACGGTGGCGACATCCTGGGGTTCGAACCCTTCGGCGCCAAGGCAGACCGTGGCGATCCCGGTCGGGGCGGCGCCCATGACGCGGTAGCCGTTCAGTTGCCAGGCGTGGCGGGCGGCCCCCAGCGCGAACGTCTTGCCGGTGCCCGGCTTGCCGACCACCACGGCCACGCCGGCGCCGCCCTGGGTGACGTCGCGGACCATCGCCTCCTGATCTTGGCCGATGGTGGGGTGGGCGGCCAGCGCCTCCCGCACCGCGGCGTGCGAGCACACCCCCGCCTGCTCAGCCGCCCTGCCCGCCGCGGCGGCGAGCAGCCGCTCTTCGACCTTGAGCAGCTCGGGGGTGGTGTAGCGGCGCTCCCCGACCGCACGCTCGGCCACCACGGGTACGGTGCGCTCGGCCACGAACCGGTCGGCCAGCCGTCCCAGCTCGGCCGGGTCGGCAGCGGCCAGCCGCCCGCCGAGGGCGACCAGGACGTCCTGGCGGGCGAACGTGCTCGCGTTGGCGGTCAGGCCCTCGGGGCTGGCGAGCTGGGTGAAGGCGTGGCGCACCGAGCGGGGCAGCCCCCCGCCGCCCGGCTCGCGGGCGTCCAGCACCGACCTGACCACCTGCCGGCCGGCGACCGCGCCCATGAGCCGGTCGCGGTCGTAGCCGTACTCGCGGGCCTCGGCCTGCCAGCCGTCATACAGGCTCTCGGGGGTGTCATCGCCCTTGGGCTGGCGGGTGGCGTGCACCACCTTCTGGACCAGCCGCCCGGTGCGCTCCTTCCCCTCGTCGCGCTCCAGGCGGTCCAGCTCGGCGGTGATCTGCTCGTGCCGCTTGGAGAACACCTTGACCAGCTCGGCGGGCATCCCCACGATCGGCCGGTTGCCCCACCGGTCGGCCTCGCCCCAGCGGATGCCGAGGGAACGGGTCAGCTCCCGCTGGTAGGCGGCGCGGTAGACGGTGTCGGCGGCCTGCCGGTGGTGAAGCAGGTCCCGGCTGTCGAGGGTGCGCCACTTGCCGTCGGGGCCTTGGGTGCGGTTGACGATGATCAGGTGGGTGTGCAGCAGCGGGTCGCCCGCGCGCGAGGTGCGGTGGTCAAACCCGACCGCGACCAGCCCCGCCCCCCCAACATGCTCCGCCCCGCCCCGGCCCGTACGGGTGCCGACCTGGCTGTCCAGGTAGGCCACCGCCGCCTCGATCCCCACCCGGTGCGCGGTCTTGGCGGCGCGGCGGGTGCGGTCGTCGCCGAGCCCGTACAGCACGCTCACGTCCTTGACCGGGCGCAGCACCAGATCCCACGCCGGCATCGCGTCCGAGCGGGGCGCGTGGCCCAGCCGCTTCCCGGTGTCGGGGTGGCGCCACTCGAACAGCCGGCGGAACGCCTCCTCCGAGCAGACCCCCGTCAGGCCCAGCGCCGTGCTGCCGGCGCCGAAGTGCTCCCCGGGGGACTCGCCGTGCCCGGACAGGTACTCCTCGTGATTCTGTGCAACCTCACGGATGTAATACTGCTGCCGCCCGGCCGACAGCTTGTGCAGGTCCGCGGTCACCGCGGCTCCCGGCTGTCCCAGCAGGCGGCGATCTCCGACAGCGGCCGGCACGGCCGGTCCACCGCGGCCAGCACCCGCGCCGGCAGCCCGGCCACCTCCCACGCGCCGTCCTCGGCTGGCGCCGCCCAGCCAAGCCCCAGCTCCTCCCCGACCAGCGCGGTGACCGCCCGGCGGACCAGCAGGTGGTAGCCGAAGATGTGCCGGCCCGCCTGCTCGGCGACCCACTGGGGGTCGAGGGGTTGGAAGCCCTCGTTGGTGGCGGCCAGCGCGCCGTAGACCAGGTGGGCGTGCGCCCACGGCTGGCGGGCGGAGTCGAACCCGTGGCCGGCCACGGTGGGCGCCTGGGCGCCGACCGCGACGGTGAACTCCACCGCCACCCCCGCCACGGCCGCCCGGCGGGCCTGGTGGATCGGCTGGGCCAGGTGCGGCTGGTCGGCGTCCATCAGGAACCAGGCCAGCGCGCTGAGCGTGCGGGGGGTCGCCAGCACCAGGTCGTAGCCGGCCACCCCGCCGCTGCGCCGCCCGGCCGCGTCCCAGCCCAGCGGCAGCCGCGCACCCAGCGTGGCCAGTGCCCGCTGGTAGTCGCGGGCGTGGAAGCGGTCCACCGTCACCAGCACCGACCCAGTTGTGGTCGTGGGAGCTGCCAGGGCCACTGCGACCACCTTCTTCCCGCCCGCCGGCGGGGTGTTTCGCATCCGGGATGCATACCTGTCCTGCTTGAAAAGAGGGTAGCAGATGAGGGGGTCAGTGGAAGGTTAGCGGATGGGTTTTGGGGAGTGGTTGGAAGGTTGGGAGAGGGTAGAGTTTGAAGGTGTCAGGAGGAGGAAGATGAGCGTGAGGAGCAGAGTGGAGGGCGTTGTGGCTGGTCAGACTGGTCAGGACGCGGCGAAGGCATCTCGGCCGTCGCGCGGGCGGCCGGTTGACATTTAAGTGTCAAAACGCGCGCTGTCTAGAGCACATAACTGCGACGCCGACGGTCCGCTGCGACCAGGGAAAACAGGACTTAGCACAGCGCATAGGCGGGTCGAATTGCAAAGCAGGTGCTCTTCCGGCTGAGCTACATCCCCATGTCGACCTGCGGTTTGCGTTGTGACCCTCTGGGCACGGTGGCCGACACGTCTACCGCACAATAACAGCAGCATAGGACCCAATGCGGTCGTGCTCACGTGGGGGGGTGTGTCGGACCCTCCTGCGGTGTCCTGAGGCGGACGGGGCTCAATCGATGCTGCCGCGTGGGACGACCCATTCGGTTGGCTGACCAGCGATGGTCGCGATCAGCTCGAAGTCGGCGTCGTAGTGCAGCACCGAGAGCTGCTCGACCTCGGCGGCGGCGGCCAAGAGCAGGTCGGGGATGCTCGCTGCACGATGCTGGCCGCGCCGGACGAGTTCGGCTTGGACTTCTCTTGCACGCTGTTCGGCCCGGGGTGCGATCAGGATCGGGACGAGGTAGTCCACCAGTGTGCGCCGGGTGGTGAGGTGGTCGTCGACGGCCCGGACGCATGGGTCGAGCGGCGCTGCCGAGCAGCTCGCCAGCCAGCCGCGCGGTCTCGGCCGGCGACAGCGGATCGAGTAGTACGGAGGTGGCGTTGCGTGCTCCCCGGGACGTCAGGCGAGCTTTCGGCTGAACTGGTCGATCGCGGCGGCCAGCGTTCGGTCGATCAGGTCGGCGATCTCCGGCCACCGCTCGTCGGCGGTGTCGGTATGTACGAGGGTGACGCTGTCGTCGCTGGAGAGCGTCAACAGTTGCTCCGGGATGGCGTCCGATTGGTCGCCTGCCTCGCTACTCTCGCCCCTGGGCAGCAGCCGCTCCGCGAACACCGTCACCGCCAGCACGCCCGTCTCGCCCTGCCCGACCTTCTGCACCGCTGCGACATAGCGCATCGTCTGGCCGAGGACGGAGAGGTGGAGGCGCGTCCACCAGGCTCCGTCGGTGAGGTTGGTGTAGAAATCGACCTGGCGGGCCGCACGCACCAATTGGGCGAACCACCACTTCGAACGAGGATCGGGTGGCTCGGCGTTGTACACCCGAGTCCGCGCTGCGGGGTCGACTTCGCCGAATGTCCCCTCGAGCTCGGCACCGAGCGACTCGACATACGACGAGATCCTCGCGCCGACTGCCTGCGCCAGAGAAGCCGAGTCCGTCGCGAGCTTTGCCAGGTCGGTCTCGCGAAGCGCCCGGAGACGCTCGACGTAGGCCCGCGCGACGCCGACCGCGCCCGTGGGTGCCGCCGTGGCCACGGCCGGCAACGTCAGCTCGCTCCGCAGCGCGACGATCTCGAAGCCGGCGAAGAGCCTGACGAGCGGCGGCAAATCGCCGAGGTTGGCGAGATCCAGGGCGCGCAGGTACTCGTCCCGCCGCCGGCGGTCGACTACCAGCGGCGCGTAGTCCTTGCGCAGCAGGACCAGGAGGACGAGGGCTCGCGCGACACGGCCGTTGCCGTCCTGGAACGGGTGGATGCAGATGAAGCGATGGTGCAGCCACGCGGCAAGGATGATGGGATGGAGATGGGCGTTCTGCCCGTACAGCTCGATGAGCCGTTCCATCTCCGACTGGACGTGCTCCGGGGGGACGTATTCCAGCAGCGAGCCGTCCGGCCGGACGACGTGGTTTGGCTGCGTCTTCCACTCGCCATGTCGCAGCGGGACCTGCAGCACCTGGCCAAGATCGTTGCTGGCCTCGTACGTCGCCTGGTGGCGGGTGATCGCCTGGTGAAGCTCGCGGACGAAGAACACCGTCAGGTCGCGGCCCTCCCGGGCGGCTTCGGCCAATGCGGCCAGCGCGTCGAACTGTGCGTTGATGGTGGCGAGGGCGTCGAGGTCCACACCGCCCTCGCGCTCGGCGACTTCGAGGGTCAGGCCCTCGGCGACGAGCGCCTCGGTGACGCCCCAGGAGACATCGTAGAGCCGCTCGATGATCCCTGTCTCAATGGCATGCCGGCGGAGCGAGCGACGCCGGGCCTCGGCGAACTCCTCGGGCGACGCGCGGTCGATCGACCGCTTCCATGCGATCCGGAGTTCGTCGACGGTCTCGAGCATGGACCGCAGCGGGCCGTTCACCGGCTCCGGCGGTGTGACCTCCTGCCAAGGATGGACGACTCGCGACATGACTCGGAGTCTAACCTCGATTCTCGGTGCCGTAGTTGAGTTGAGGCTGGAGTTGGCTGGCTCGGCTGGTTGTGGTGGTGTGGTGGGCTGTGGTGTCCGGTAGGTCCGTGGGTTGATGACGGGGTGAGGGTGTCGGTCAGCGTGGCGGGAAGGTGAAGCGGAGGGTGCGGTCTTGCCACCAGGGGATGGGCAGGTCGAGGTCGGCGAAGCCACCTTGGATGAGGACGGGGTGGTTGCTGCGGAGGTTGAGCGCGCAGGTGACGTGGTCGTCGGTGATGTGCAGGGTGCCGGTGGCGTCCAGGAAGTGCCGCCAGAGCTTGTCGGGGGTGGCGTCGGCGTAGCGGGGCAGGCGGCGGGCCAGCAGGCGGTAGAGGTTGCCGGCGACGACGGTGAGGGTGGTGTCCAGGTCGACGTTGAGCGGGACGCCGCTGGACAGGGCGTCGGGGTGGAACCCGGCGATGTAGGCGTCGAGCTCGTTTCCGGTGGGCATCCGCTCGGCGTAGCGGGCGGACAGGTCCTTGGCCGGGGTGGTGAGGTCGTTGGTGATGAGGAGGGTGGGCTGGTCGCGGCCGATGTTGCGCACGGCGATCTGGCGGACGGTGGCGTTGATGCCGTTGAGCCGGGTCAGGTCTTGGTGGAGGTGGGGGCGGCGGTAGCGGCCGGCGCGTCTGGTCTCGGCGGCCTGCCAGGCCGATGCGGGCAGCGCGTCGAGGGCTTGGAGGGCTTTGCGGCCGCGTTTGCGCAGGGTGAGCCAGCGGATGCCACGGCTGGTGAGCTCGTCCAGGACGGTGTAGGTGGTGAGTTGGGAGTCGAACACCAGCAGGTCGGCCTCGGCGCCGGTGGCGTCGCGCCAGTAGTCGGCGAAGGCGATGATCTCTTGGGGTTGTTCGGCTTTGGTGATGTCGGCGTTGGCGTAGACCATCTCGGTGGAGGCGTGGTCTTGGGCGAAGAAGGTGAGCACGGCGCGGGTGCGCTGCGAGCGGGCGGGCACGTAGTGGGCTTCCAGGACGGCGTCGCTGCCGTGGTGGCGGATGGCGTGGAAGTCGCAGTTGAACCCGGCCGTCCCGCTGGCCAGGCCGTGGGCTTGGAGCTCGCCGGCCAGCAGTTGCAGCAGCTGTTGGTTGGCGTCGCGGCGGATGCGGTAGGAGTAGCTGGTCAGGTGGGTGGCCTTGGGGAGCGCGGTGAGCCCGAGGGCAAAGCCCAGCCCGGCGTCGTCGGTGAACGCGCCGGTGTGGTGGGTCCGGGAGATCCGGCCGCACTTGGCCAGCAGCAGGGTGCCGACCGGCTGCCAGGCTGACAGCTGGCTGGTTGAGGGGTAGCCGCAGGCGGCGATCAGTTCCGCAGCCGCAGCTGGGCGATGGCAGGAAACAGCAGCAGCAGCCCGGCGTGGTCACACGGCAGCATGGCCTGGGCAGGCCAGGAGCCCAGCGCGGCGGCGTTGACGGGGTCGAGCCGGTGCGGGGTGCCGCGGCGGGTGTTGTCGCGGCGGGCCAGCCGCGGGATCCCTTCGGCTTCCAGGATCTTCCATACCGTCTGGGCCGACACCGGGGTGCCCTGGCCCGTCAACGCCGCGGCGATCTCGGTGACGCTGTGGTCGCGGGCGCGCAGGGCAAGGGCCCGGTCGCGCACCTTCCCGGCCTTGCGGGGGCCTTTGGGGCCGGGCTTGGATTCGGTGAACAGCGCCAGCCTGCCCTTGCGCAGCTGGGTGGCCAGCTGGTGCACGCTGGCGGTGGAGTAGGCGAACCGGTCGGCGACCTCGGCGGCTGGCAGGTGCTCCACGAAGTAGGCGCGCAGCGCCTCGTAGCGGCGCTGCGCTGATCCTGACGGGTCGGTGAAGTACTCCGCGCCTGCCCGCATGATTCAACTCGTCTCTGTGAACAGACCTCCACTGTGTTGATTCTATACTGATCTGCGGGTGTGTGGCGGTCGAGGCGGGTACGCCACTAGCCGTGCCCGGTCAGGCGGAACACGGAGGCTTGCGGGCGGATGGCCATGTCGGCCGGCCGGGTTTCACTTCGCGATCTCGAACCGTCTGGTTCTCACAGATCAGTTGATGTCCTCCGTGCCGAACACATCGGCACCCCTCGCGACCAGGGCCTTCGCGCCAGGGCCGGGACCCCGACAGCACAAGAGACGGGCACAGCCCGCCTCCCGAGAATCGAGGCTAACGAATCCGCTACGGGAGGCCGTCCGGTCTACGGCCGGAGCAGGGGCATGACGACGTCGTCGAGGACCGACACGACGTAGGCATCGGGCACAGGTGCGCCGTCGGCGAGGAACCGCTGGAACACCATGGCCGGGCCGACCTCCGCGACCAGCTGGCTGACGGCGTCGGGCCGCACCTGTCCACGGTCGGCGCCGCGCTGGAGCACGGTGAGGAACATGCGCTTGCGCGGTTTGATGACGCGCTCGTGCACGATGCGAGCGAACGGGTGGCCCCGGTCGATCTCCGCCATCAGGCTCTGGAGGGCGCAGCCGGTCGGGGAGTTGATCATCGCCGTCATGCGCCGGAGCAGATCCAGGAGCTCGTCGCGCACGTCGCCGTGGTCGGGCAGGTCGGTCGGCGATGGCAGCGCATGGTCGAGGGTGTCGACGAGGAGGTCCTCCTTGCACGGCCAGCGCCGGTACAGCGCAGACTTGCCCGTGCGTGCGCAGGCGGCGACCCCCTCCATCGTCAGGCCGGTGTAGCCGACCATCTGGAGCTGGTCGAGGACGGCGTCGAAGATCGCGCGCTCGAGTGTCTCGCCGCGTCGCCGCGTGGGGGAGCCCACCGGAAAGGATGGCGGCACCGCGCGGTCCGCCTGAGCGGCCATCGGCCGACCTCCACGTGAACTAATAGTGAACGCTTGCGTTCCCAATTCGAGGCGTGTACGGTCGCTCACTAGTGAACGCCATCGTACACTACCCGAAGGACGGAAACAGCTCATGAACGTCTCGCAGACGGCGGGGCCGCGGGCCCCGGGTGCGGCACGGCGGGGCAACCACCCGGGGCTCGCGCTCGCGGTCATCGCGGCGTCGCAGCTCATGGTCGTGCTGGACGCCACCATCGTGAACATCGCGCTGCCGAACATCCAGCAGGCCCTGCACTTCTCCACCACCAGCCTGTCGTGGGTGCTCAACGCCTACACGCTCACCTTCGGCGGGCTGCTGCTGCTAGGCGGCCGAGCAGGCGACATCCTCGGGCGCCGCCGGGTCTTCGTCTTCGGCATCCTGCTGTTCACCCTGGCGTCGCTGCTCGGAGGCCTGGCGACGTCGTCGGGCTGGCTGCTGGCCGCCCGCGCCCTGCAGGGTGTCGGCGGCGCGATCGCCTCGCCGACCGCGCTGGCGCTCATCACCACGAACTTCGCGGAGGGGCGCGATCGCAACCGTGCCTTCGGCGTGTTCGCCGCGGTGTCCGGGTCCGGCGCGGCCCTCGGCCTGCTCGCCGGCGGCATGCTCACCTCGTGGCTGTCGTGGCGCTGGGTGCTGTTCGTCAACGTGCCGATCGGCGTCCTGCTCGCCCTCGTCGCGCCGCGCTACATCGGCGAGTCGGAGCGGCAGCCCGGGAGGTTCGACATCGGCGGGGCGCTCACCTCGACGGCCGGGATGTCCGCGCTGGTCTACGGCTTCATCCGCGCCGCGCAGGAGGGCTGGAGCGACCCCGGGACCATCGGCTCCTTCACCGCCGCCGTCGTCCTGCTCGCGGTCTTCCTCGTCATCGAGACGAGGACCAGGCAGCCCATCACCCCGTTGCACATGTTCAACGATCGCAACCGGGCGGGCACCTACGGCGTCATGCTCGCCCTCGCCGCCGCGCTGTTCGGCATGTTCTTCTTCCTCACCCTGTTCGTACAGAACGTCCTTGGCTACAGCCCGCTGAAGGCCGGCTTCGCGTTCCTGCCCGTCACCGCGGCGATCATCTTCACCGCGCAATTCGCCTCGCAAGCGCTGCCCCGGCTGGGGCCGAAGCCCCTCATGGTGGCCGGCGCCGTGCTGGCGAGCGCGGGGCTCGCATGGGTCTCACAGATCTCGGTGAGCAGCGGCTACATCGACGGGATCCTCGGCCCGATGATGCTCTTCGGGCTGGGCATGGGCTTGCTGTTCGTGCCGCTGACGATCGTGGCGGTCTCGGGCGTGGAGCGGCACGAGTCGGGCGCGGCTTCCAGCCTGCTCAACGTCATGCAGCAGGTCGGCGGCTCCCTCGGCCTGTCGATCCTGGTCACGGTGTTCGGGACCGCGAGCCGGAACGAGGCCAAGAACCAGGTCGCGCAGTTCTTCGCCGGCGCCACCCCGGAGCAGACCGCCCAGTTCCAGCAGACCGGCCAGCTGCCCGCGTCGTACGCCGACAAGGTGCTTGCCCACGGCATCTCGACCGCCTTCCAGCTCGCGGTGGTCTTCTCGCTGCTCGCCCTGGTGGTGTGCCTGGTGGTGATCCGCTCCAGGGCGTCAGACGTGGACGCCTCAGCCATTCCGGGCACGAGCGCCTGACGCGGCAACCTCGCGGCTCAGGCTCGCCACAGCGGCAACCTCGCGGCTCGGGCTCGCCACAACAGCGCAGCAGAAGGGCTGCCGGCGACCCGTGTGACCTGCTCGTCCTCCTGCACGGCCCTATCGGGTCGGCGGGCGCCTGGTCATGATGGGACCGTGGAGGACGACATGCGAGGCATGGCCGGCAGATTCCGGCTCCGTGCGCGGCGAGGACGACCATCTCCCCCCTCGGGTCGCGCTCGGCCGGTCGTGGCCGCCAACGGGTGGCTGCGCCAGCAGCTGGCCGTGCTGCGCTCCCGGCGGGTCGGCCGCCCCTCGTGGACCACCTACCGCGGGCGCGGCGCCCCCCCGGGCTGGCGGACGGCGAAGACGACGCTGGCCGCGGTGCTCGCCTACGAGCTCGCCAGGTGGCTGCTGGGTTCCCACGAGCCGCTGCTGGCGCCCCTGACCGCCCTGCTCGTCGCGCAGATCACGGTCTTCGAGACGATCAAGAGCGGGCTGGAGCGGGTCGGCAGCGTCGTCGCCGGCGTGCTCGTCGCCGTGCTGCTGTCGAAGGTCGTCGGCCTGACCTGGTGGAGCCTGGCCATCGTGATCTTCGCCTGGTCGTCGGCCAGCTGCTGCACCTTGGTGACCAGCAGCTCGAGGTGCCCATCAGCGCGATGCTGGTGCTCGCCGTGGCCGGCCAGACCCAGGCCGCCGCCCTCAGCAGGGTCCTCGAGACGCTGATCGGCGCCGTGACCGGCGTCACCGTCAACGCGCTCCTGCGGCCTCCGGTCTACGTGCAGCCAGCCGGCGACGCGATCGGCGACCTCGCCGACGACATCGCCGAGCTGCTCGAGGCAATGGGAGAGGAGCTGACCGAGCACTGGTCGAGCGAGCAGGCCCGCGGCTGGCTGCGCCGGACCCAGGAGCTGGACAGACCGCTCCGCTCGGCGGAGATCGCGCTCGCCCGGGGGGAGGACAGCCTGCGGCTGAACCCGCTCGGGCGGCGGGTCGCCGAGGGCACCTCGAGCCTGCGCGCCGGCCTGGCCGCGCTCGAGCACGCGGCGGTCGAGGTCCGTGGGATCTGCCGTGACCTGGCCGACCTCGCCGAGAGCATCGAAGCGCGGGAGCGGGCCGAGCCCGAGGTCCTGGTCGCGCTCGGACGGCTGCTGGTCGAGCTGGGCGGCGGCGTCGCCGCCTTCGGCCAGCTCGTCGCCCCCGACGTCGCCGGCCCGCCGCGGGAGGCGGTGCCCCTGCACATCGCGCTGGAGATCGCGCGCACCCATCGCGACGTCCTCGCGGAGCTGATGCTCGTCGACGCCAGGACCGACCCTGAGCTCTGGCACATCCAGGGCAGCCTGCTCGCCAACGTCGACCGCCTCCTGCGTGAGATCGACGTGGAGCGCGGCCCGGAGGCCCGACGGGTCCGGCACCGCTGACCCATCACCGGTCGCTGAACGAGGCGCTGGCCGAGCGGGCCTCGATGACGCGGGTGCCATGTATGCTACGGCGCTGTTGTTGCCAGAGCCGCGGCGTCGTCGGGACGTGGCGCTTGCAGGAGAGGGCGAGGAGTGGACGTATCGCGGGACGGAGCATTCGAGACGGCGCTGTCCGCAACGGAGGCCCGGGCCTCCGCCACCCTGCAGAGCGCCGCGGCGCTGACCAGGGAACTGAAGAGGGTCAAGACTGGTTCGGCGACGGGGCAGACGCGTGAGCTGCGCCGGGCACTGGAGGCGGCTGAGACGCTCGCCGCGCAGCTCGCCGAGGCGGCCCGGTCCCTGCGGGCTGGGTACGACTTCGACGAGCAGGCCTACCTCGCCTCGGGCGCCTACGCCAAGGAGCTGCTGGCCACGGCCGCGACCGCTGGCGTGGACGTGTTCGAGGAGGACGAGCGGCTCCTCTGCTATCCCTCGCTGGTGCGCATCCTGCCCGATCAGGCCGCGCTCGAGGTCGACCGCAAGCGCGAGCGGCGGCTGCGCCCGTCGGTCGTCGTGGCCCTCCTGGCGGCCGCGCAACGCAGGGGTCCCCGGTTCCGGCCCGAGCCCTTCCTCGACTCGTTGCGAACCGCCTACGAGCTGGTGGTGGGCCGCGACGGAAAGAGGCCCGACGCTGTGGTCCGCCTGATCGACATCTGGGCGGTGCTGACCGTGCTCCCGGGTCAAGGCAGGGAGTACACCAAGCAGGAGTTCGCTCGCGACCTCTACCTCCTGGACCAGAGCGGCCTCACGACGACCTCCCGAAGCAACCGCCAACTGCGCTGGAGCGCGAGCACCGGCACGAAGGGAGCCGGCGTGCTGACCACGGTCACGCGAAGCGGCCAGCAGCGCCGCTACTGGGGGATCGCCTTCTCGCTCTCTTCCCAGGCCGCCAGGGGCGGCCTGCCGGGAGGCTCCGAGCCGGTGGCGGAGAGGTCCCCGACCGCGGGAGGCTCCGAGCCGGTGGCGGAGAGGTCCCCGACCGCGGGAGGCTGATGCGGCATGGTGACGCGGCTGTCCGAAAGCGAGCTGCCGGTCGGTGGCGCAGGCCTCGGCGCCGACGAGTACTTGGAGTTCCTGCGTAAGGAGTACCTGGCCGATTTCATCCGCCGGGGAGGTGCCTCGGTCAAGCTCGCAGTCGTCGGGAGCGACCGGGTGGCCGAGCGGTTCCATACGGGTCTGGCCGCGGCGGCCACGGCTGAGGGGTATGTGTTCACCGCGGTCGACGCCGCCAGCGTCCGGGTGCACCTCGTGGACCAGATCTTCTTCGCGGTCGCCCGCCAGGTCGACTGGGGTGCCCTCGCTGCCAGCGCCGTCCGTGCCGCCTACGACGCGGCCGCCTTCCCCGTCCCTGACGCCGCCGTCCTGGCCGCAGCCACCCCCGGCCAGGCGGCACCCGGACCGTCGGACGGCCTGACCGTCGATGCCGTCGCCACCGCGTATGACGTCAACCCTCGGGAGCTGTACCGCAGTGTGCGCCGCCAGCTCGAGCAGGCACTGCTCGGCGGCGCCGGGCTGGCGCACGAGTTCCGGCTGGCGATGCTCCGATTGTGCCAAGCCCAACTGGGCGCCGGTGATGTCGACGTGGTCGAGCGTGACGCCGTGCTCGGCTGGCTGCGCGGGGAGCGTGTGCCGCTGCCGGCGCTGCGCTCAGCGCTCATCCACGCCCGGATCGGCCGGCACAACGCCCGGTCGCTGCTGGCGAGCCTCGCCCGGTGGCTGCCGACCGTCGGGGCTGCCGGTCTGGTGGTCGGTCTCGACCTGGCCCGGATGACAGTCGGTCGGCGGCCGCCGGTCGAGGAACGCGAGGGGATTTACTACTCCAAGGCGGCTGTGCTGGACGCCTACGAGGTGGTCCGCCAGCTCATCGATGCCACCGACAGCCTGTCGTCGGTGCTCATGGCGGTGGCGGTGCCGCCCGAGCTGGTCACCGACGAGGTACGGGGCCTCCCCGCCTACAGCGCGCTGCAGCTCCGCGTCGCCGACGAGGTGCGCGACCGGCGGCGGACCAACCCGTACGCGGCCCTGGTCCGCCTCGACGTCCGGCTGGAGGCGATCCGATGAGCGGTCCGGTGGTGGCCATGGGAGCCAGCGCAGACCGGCAGGTCGCGGCGCGGCGCGCCGTGGAGGCGCTGCGTTCCGGCGTGCCGAGCCGGGCAGCGGTGGCGAACCTGGGGGCGGCCCAGACCGACATCGAGGACCGGTTCGTCGCGCTCCTGGATCAGGTCCGGGACGGGCCGGCGGGGGCGCCGCGGCCGGGCGGCCTGCTCATGGGAGGCGGGTTCGGCTCGGGCAAGAGCCATCTGCTCGAGCACCTGACGCATCTCGCCTTGCAGGCCGACTTCGTGGTCAGCCGGGTGGTGGTCAGCAAGGAGACGCCGCTGCATGACCCGGTCAAGGTGTTCCGCGCTGCGGCAGAGAGCGCGCTGCTGCCGCAAGGGTACGAGCAGGGCTCGGCGCTGGCCGAGGCAGCGGCCGCGCTCGACGCTGACAGCGCCGCCTGGGTCGAGCTGTCCCGCTGGGTGAACTCCCCGCACAGCGAGCTCAACGAGCGTTTCGCGGCGACGCTGCTGCTGTTCGGTCGGCTCGGCGCCAACGACGGGGAGCTCGCCGAGGCGATCATCCGGTTCTGGTCTGGCGACCCGATTCGCGTGGCCGACCTGCGCCGCCGGTTGCGAGAGACCGGAGAGGCGCGCTTTGCCCTGCGGGCCGTGCCCGCACGTGAGCTCGCGCGGCAACGGTTGCGCTTCGCCGCCCGCCTGTTCACCGCAGCAGGCTACGCCGGCTGGGTGGTCCTGTTCGACGAGGTCGAGCTGATCGGCCGCTACTCGGTCCTGCAGCGGGGCCGCTCCTACGCCGAGCTGGCCCGCTGGGTTCGAGGCGACGAGAGCGACCCCGGCCTCCCGCTGGTCGCCGCGCTGGCCATGACCGACGACTTCGAGGCGGCGGTGGTCTCGGGCAAGAACGATCGTGAGACGGTGCCGGCGAAGCTCCGGGCACGGCAGACCCACGAGTCCGATGAGACCGCCGCTCGGGCTGAGCTGGGCATGCGGGTCATCGACCGGGAGATGCTCCTGCTCGCGCCACCCGACGACGCCGAACTGGATCGCGCCTACGCGCGCCTGAAGGAGTTGCACAGCGAGGCGTTCGGCTGGGATCCCCCCGACGTGGCCGGGCTGGAGCGTCTGGGGGCGACACGGATGCGCCAGTACGTGCGCGCCTGGATCAACGAATGGGATCTGGTCCGGCTCGACCCGGAGTTCACGCCCGCAACCGAGGTGGTCGGCGAAGCAGTCGCGCCCGCCCTCGGTTACCAGGAGGACGCCGACCTCGAAGGTGGCGACCCGGCGGACGAAGGCACCCAGGAACGCTAGAGCGACGGGCCTGCCGGGCCGACGACGTGGGTCACGGGGAGGTCCGTGGCACGCCGGATGCGGTGCGGGAGGTCCATCACCAGCCAGCGGGACAGACGGCGGGGCAGGGTGGAGACGATGACCTCCTCGGTCTGCTCCCGTTCCACGATCTTGCGGATCGCGTCGACGGGCATGGGCTCGACGACCTCGCCGTCGGCGTCGGCACCGGCGTCGCGGAGGCGCACCAGCTCGTGCTGGAGGCGGCCTTCAGCAAGCACCCTGGCGATCTTGTAGGCGTTGGGAACGTACCCTTCGATGCTGCCGGCGCCCCAGGCGCTGTAGCCCTCGATCTGGGTGACGGGGACCGCCAGGTAGAACCGGCAGGCCCCGGCGCCCATGCACTCGGCGAGCTTCGCAGCGAGCTGCTCGCCGCCGAGCGTCTGGTTCGCCACGATGACGTACCGACGCATCGCTCTCACCCCCCAGGCTCCGCGCTGGCGCGAGTATAGAACGCGTCTTCCGGGTCGAGAAGAACGGTCGCCGCGACCGCCTGGTAACTCCCTCGGCGCCCGCCATCAGGATGTCGACGAAGTTGTCGACGACCAGCGTGACATCGACCGCGTCGACCGGTTGAAGGTCGACCCTCGGCGCCGGTGTCATGCCGAGGCTGTCAGGTGCTCCACGAACCAGTCGCGGGCCGCTGCGCTCGCCCTCTCGAAGTCGGCCACGTAGGCGTCGAAGTGGGCGCCGCTGAGCAGCACCAGCTTCTTCGGCTCGAGCGCCCGCCGGTAGGTGTCGAGCGCGAGGTCGACCGGGGTGAGGTGGTCGCCCGCGGCGACGACCATGAGCAGCGGCGTCGGGCTGATCCGCTCCACGTAGGCGCCGGGCTCGTACTCCATCAGCAGCTCGACGGTGCGCAGCGTGACCTCGTTCCGCCAGGCCGGCGCCCGGGTCCTGCCCGTCTCGCTGAACCAGGTCCACGAGTCGGGCGTGGGCAGGGCCGAGACCGCCATCGGGTCGGGGTCGACGACCGGGACCATCGCCGGCGCCTTGCCCGCGTAGCGGGCGGCCCGGTCCTCGTCGAAGGCGGCCCGGTTGCCGGCCAGGAAGTCCTGGCGGACCAGCCGGTGGATGTTCTGGAAGCCGCTGACGAGCGGGACCTGGGCGACGACGCACTTGACACGCTTGTCGATCGCGCCGAGCACCAGGACGTGGCCGCCGCTGTAGCTGGACCCCCATACGCCGATGCGGTTGCCGTCCAGCTCGGGCCGGGTCTGCGCCCAGGTGATCGCGTGCCGGTAGTCGCGTACCTGGGCCCAGGGGTCGATCTCCTGGCGAGGCTGGCCGCCGCTGGCCCCGAAGTTACGGTTGTCGAACACCACCACACCCAGCCCGGACCCGGCGAACACCTCCGCGAAGCTGTCGAGGTACATCTCCTTGACGGCCGAGAAGCCGTGGGCCATCACCACGGTGGGGAGCGGGCTGGCCGCACCGTCCGGGAGGTAGAGCCAACCTCGTAGCTGCACGCCTTCGGCGTCGAGCTCGATGTCCTCGCGCATCGGCTTGCTCCTTTCCCAGAGCTGTCAGAGGCCTGTAGCGAATCTCAGCAGATCGCGCTGCCGGCGACAAGAAGCTGTGTCGCCAGGAGGGCCGGCTACGCTGGTGGCGCCTCGTGCCAGACGCCCTCGTCCAGCTCGGCGCGCTGCTGCCTGCGGCGCAGGAAGAACGCGATGCCACCGGCCAGGGTGAGGAGGAACATGAGCCGCCTGCCCCTGCCCGTCTTGTGCTCGTGCTCGGACTCGTGGCTGTGCTCGGGCACGAGGTCGAGGTCGGTCTTGTCGCGCTTGCGCGCCATGGAGGGTCCTCCTCGGGGAACGGCCTGTCGGGCGGGTGGGAGTCTAGCGCCCGCTGCGACCGTGCCATGGGTCAGGGCGCGGCGCCGGGCAGCTGCAGCGCGCAGCCCGCGACAGGGAGCGACCGTGCCCGTGCCCGCTCCGGGTCGGCAGACCTGGCGTTACACCGACGCGGCGGCGAGCGCGGCGGCCGCCATCGCCCGGACGCTGGCGGCCATGCCTGGCCGGCGGTCGACCACGGCAACCGCGGCGGCACCGTCGACGAGGATCTGCAGCCGGGCGGCGACGCCGGCCGGGTCGCTGGCACCCGCCATCTTGGCCAGGTCCTCGAGGAGCTGGCGCATGGCCATGCGGTGCGCGGTGATGACCTTCTGGGCGGGGTGACCCGGCTTGCTGCGGAGCTCGGTCGCGGCGTTGGCAATGAACGAGCCCCGGAAGTCCTCGGTGGCGAACCACTCGTCCAGCGCGTCCCAGAGGGCCTTGAAACGCGCCTCGGGGTCGTCGCCCTGCCGGTCGAGCTTGTCGTTCAGCCGGTGCAGCCATTGCGCGCTCCACTGCTCGAGCGTCGCAGCCACCAGCTCGTCCTTGCCGCCGAACTGCCGGTAGAGCGTCATGGGTGCCACGTCGGCCTCGGCGATGATGCGGTTGACGCCGGTGACCTGGATGCCCTCCTGGTAGAAGAGCCTCGTCGCCGTCTCGAGGATCCGGTCGTGCGGCTTGGTGGCCATCGTTGGGTCACGCCTTCCTTGCTCGCAGTTCAGCTCGGGTTCGAGAGAGATCAGTCTCTCTCGAACTGGTAGTCTGCACCCTCGGAAGCCGAGATGCAACTTGCAACTCGCACTCCCTCTCGGCAGCCTGCAAGCTACGGTGACGATCGCTTCATCTAACGGGGTAGGCTCGGCCGAGCCCAAGGAGGTGGGTGGTGACAGCCCGGCAGAGCCCGACGGTCCGGCGGCGGCGCCTGGGACTCGAGTTGCGCCGGCTGCGCGAGACCGCCGGGTTCACCATCGAACGGGTGGCGGAGAGCCTCGAGTGCTCGGACTCGAAGATCTCCCGCATCGAGACCGGGCAGGTCGGCGCGACGCCACGCGACGTCCGCGACATGCTCGAACTCTACGGCGTCAGCAGTGAGCAGCGGGACGGGCTGGTGCAGATCGCCCGCGAGGCGCGCGAGAAGGGCTGGTGGCACGCGTACGGCGACGTGCACATCTCCGCCTACATTGGCTTCGAGGCCGCGGCCGCGTCGATCCGGACCTTTGAGGCGCTCGCCGTGCCCGGGCTGCTGCAGACGACGGCGTACGCACGAGCCGCGATCCAGGCCGCACGTCCGAACCTGGGTACCGACGAGCTCGAGCGCTGGGCGGAGCTGCGGATGGCCCGCCAGAAGCTGCTGACCCAGGAAGACCCGCCGGCGCTGTGGGCGGTGCTGGACGAGGCCGTGCTCCGCCGTCCGGTCGGCGGCCCCGAGGCCATGCGCGAACAACTGCACCATCTCACCGAAGCCACCAGGTCGCCCAAGGCGACCATCCAGGTGCTCCCGTTCGCGGCCGGTGCGCACGCCGGCATGAGCGGCGCCTTCACGATCTTCCGCTTCCCCGAGTCGGCCGACCCTGATGTCGTGCACCTCGAGAACGCCACGAGCGACCTCTACCTCGAACGCCCCGACGAGATCCAACGGTACACACGAGCGTTCGACCACCTGAGTGCCACAGCCCTCGATGCGGAAGGGTCGTTTGCCTGGCTGACCGGTCTGGCCAAGGAGCTGTGAACCGTTCCCCTCGCCGGCATGGCCATTGAGCTGGCGGTTTGCACTCCAGCAGAAGAGGAGCCATGTTGCTCGTTGCGTCGGTCGAGGCGTTTTTCGCCCTTCCTTGCCGACCCGGTCGAGACGGCGAGGAGTCTCTTCTTCCTCACCGCGACCATCAGCGCCTTGCGGTACTCGAGAGGAGGGAAGTGCCATGCTCGACCTGTCCCAGGCGGTCTGGCAGAAGAGCACGCGCAGCGCCACCAATGGCTGCGTGGAAGTCGCGTTCCTCGGTGGCCACGTCGGGGTGCGGGACTCGAAGGACCGGCACGGGCCGGTGCTCGTGTTCCTGCCCCACGAGTGGGAGGCGTTCCTCGGCGGGGTCAACGACGGGGAGTTCAACCTGTCCGACTCCGCCTGAAGCACTCCTACGCCCGGGAGAGGACCGGCTGGCCGGGCCTCTCCCGTAGCCTCGACCCCAACTCCTGGATCAGGGGAGCTCGAACTCTCCGTTCCGCACTCCGCCGAGGAACGCCTCCCACTCGAAACGGGTGAAGACGAGCACCGGCCCGTGCCGGTCCTTCGAGTCCCGCACCGCGACCTGCTCTTCGACGAACGCCGTCTCGACGCAGCCACAGCTGTTGGAGAGCGTGCTCTTGCGCCACACGGCGGCGGTCAGGTCCAGCATCCACCATCCCCCTTGTCCGGTCTCTGCGACGGCTTCTCGCGCGGACAAGCCTGCCATGGCGTGAAATGAACGCTGCACGCTGTTCCCCACCGCCTCTCCCGATGGCTAGTATCCGCAGGCGTCGAGCAAGGAGGTTGGCTTGAGGGCGGTAGATGACCCCGCAGCCGCTCTCGCTACCGTCGCCTGGGACTTCGCGGACTCCACCGACCCAGCGCTGATCCACCGCCTCCACCCATACCCTGCGCGGTTCATCCCGCAGATTCCCCGCGAGCTGATTCGCCTGTTCGGTCCTGGCGACGGCTCTCTGGTCCTTGATCCCTTCTGTGGCTCGGGGACCACGCTCGTCGAGGCGTTGCGAGCAGGGCGACCATGCGTCGGCGTCGACCTGAATCCGCTCGCCGGGCTGCTTGCGAAGGTCAAGACGACCCCGCTGGACGCGAACCTGGTCGCCGTCGGCGGCACTGTCGTCCAGGAAGCCCGGTCAAGCTCTGCAGCGATCCCACACATCCCTCGCATCGACCACTGGTTCGAGCTCTCGGTGCAGCAGGCGCTGGCAAGGCTGACCGAGGCGATCGAGCGCGTGCAGCCGTCCGACACACGGGACGCGCTGAGGGTGGCCCTGTCCCGAATCATCGTCCGCGTCTCCAACCAGGAGAGCGACACCAGATACGCCGCCGTCGCCAAGGGTGTCGACAGCGACGAGGTCTACCGGCTGTTCGCCAGGTCGGTGGCAGCGGTGGACGCCGCGCTGAGGGAAGCCTATGGATGGTTCAGCTCCCAGCGAGCCCGGTCCAGTGTCATCGTTCAGGATGTGCTCACCCTGGAGCCGACGGACATCGGGCCGGAATCTGTCGGTCTCGTGGTCACCTCGCCGCCATACCCGAATGCATATGAGTACTGGCTCTATCACAAGTACCGGATGTACTGGCTGGGGATGGATCCGCTCTACGTACGCGAGCGGGAGATCGGCGCGCGGCCCCATTTCTTCCGAAGAAATCCCCAGACAGAGCATGACTTCGCCGACCAGATGGAGAAGCTGTTCGCACTCTTGAGCAAGATCGTGCGGGCCGGCGGCTTCTGCTGCTTCCTGGTTGGCCGATCCGTGATCCATGGGCGCGTCATCGACAACGCGCACCTGCTGGCCAAGGCCGCCGCGGTCCACGGGTTCAGCCTGACGGCGCATGCCAGTCGCCGGATCCCGCGAACGCGCAAGGCCTTCAACCCCGTGAACGGATCTATCGAGCAGGAATCGATCGTCGTCTTCCAGTTCGACAACAGCAGATGACCGAGCTGCACCTCCTCTGGCAGCCGTACCGGCTGTTCCCCTACGAGCGGCGGCTCGCCATCCGGGAGCTCACGGAGCTGACCGGGCAGGAGCCACGCGAGGCTGGGGACGGCCTCGCGATCGACGCCGACCGGCTGACGCCCACGCAGCTCGGCATGCTTACGCGGACGACGTACTTCGCCGCTGTCGTGGGGTCGGACGGGACGCGGCTGGTTCCCGACCAGGCACGCCTCGAAGCATCGGCCAGCCTCCGCGCCACCGAGGCGGCAGAGCCTGAAGACAGCGGCAAGACCGCCGGCATTGCCCGGCAGCGGACCCGGTACTCGACCCACGGCCTTCATGAATACCGCGGCAAGTTCAATCCGCAGGTCGTGAGGGCGGTAGGCAACCTCCTCGGGTTGGCGTCGGGCGCATTCGTCCTGGACCCGTTCTGCGGGAGTGGAACGACACTCGTCGAGGGGGTCCACAGCGGCTGGAGCACGGTCGGTCTCGACCTCAACCCGCTTGCTGTGCTCATCTCGAATGCCAAGCTCGGGCTGCTCCGGGTCGATCCGGCCACGATCCGAGGCCAGGTCACGCACCTGCTCGCTCGCGTCCGGAACGACGCTTCCGGGCTGTCCTTCGAGGAGCCGTGGAGCCACGAAGCGTGCTGCCGGCTGGCGGGCCCCGGCTGGCCCGAACGGCTCCCAAACCTCCCCTACCTGCGGCGGTGGTTCCCTGAGCCCGTGCTCGTACAGTTCGCCTACCTGCTGGAGGTGACGAGCACCATCACCACCGAGCCGGTCCGGGCTGCGCTGCTGGTCATCCTCAGTGACCTCGCGCGCGGGGTGTCGTGGCAGGAGACGGAGGACTTGCGCATCAGGAGAAGCAAGTCACCTGGGCGCAACGCGCCGTTGCTGCCCTCGTTCGCAGCGGCGGTCGAGCGGAGGATGGGGACGGCGCTCCGGGCCGCAGCCCTTCTCCCACCGTCGCCGGAGAGCAGGCATCTTGCCATCGAGGCCGACGTCCGGGACGACCTGGGTTGGGTGCTGGCGAAGATTGACAGCATGGGGCAGCAGTTGTTCGACGCCGCGATCACCAGCCCGCCGTACGCGACCGCCCTCCCATATATCGACACCCAGAGGCTGAGCCTCGCGCTCTTGGGGCTGGTCCGAGCGGACGAGATCATGCGCCTGGACAAGCGCCTGATCGGTACTCGCGAGATCGCCACGACCGAGCGGAAGCTCCTCGAGGAGGAACTGCGCTGGTCCGACCTTCTACCGAGCAGCATCCGGGAACTCTGCGTGCACATGGCCGAGCTCTCGCCAGACCCCAGAAACGGATTTCGTCGGCGCAACATGGCCGCGCTGGTCTTTCAGTACTTCCGCGACATGGCCATCGGGTTGACGCAGGTGCGGCGCCTGCTGCGAGATGGCGGGACGTACGCCTTGATCGTCGGCCCGAACCAGACGGTCCTGAGTGGTCAGCAGATCCTGATAGACACGCCGAGGCTGCTCGGAGAGCTTGCCGAGCACGCCGGCGAATGGCAGGTGCGTGGATTGGAGCGACTCGAAACCTATGCCCGCTACGGGCTCCACCACGAGAACTCCATCAGGACCGAGTCCCTGCTCGTGCTGGAGCGGCGGTAGTCAGGGACCGTACCCATAGGCATGCGCTGGCCGCTGCTGCGTCAGGTAACCGCGGAAGTCGTCGTACCCTGGGTCTCGTGCCGTCAGGAGGCGAAGCAGGAAATCGTGGTCCGCGTGCTCGGCAGCCCGTTCCACCACCAGCAGCGACGTCGGGACCTGTGGATCCCATTCCTCCAAGACTGGTGGCGGTGCAACCTCTAGGTTTGCTGCAGGCACCACCCAGGCGAAGGGAGACGAAATGGCTGGCGAGCTGGCGTTCTTCGAGCTCGGCGTGGACGACGTCACGCGCGGGCGCGCGTTCTACGAAGGGTTGTTCGGCTGGCGGTTCGAGCGCGGACCGTCAGGCCAGGGGTTCACGATCGCGACGCCAACCGTCCCCGGAGGCATGCACGGCGGTGACCGCGGGGCGGCCCCGTACGTGTTCTTCCGCGTGGACGACATGGAGGCGGCGCTCGAGCGCGTGCGAGCGCTCGGGGGCGTCGTCGACGAGATGGACGTGGAGGGCGACGAGCAGACGATCGCGCGGTTCGGCCGCTTCAAGCTCTGCCGCGACGACCAGGGCTCGCCCTTCGGGCTGCATCAGCCGCCAAAGCGCCCCCTGAAGGAGGCGTCGACCACCCTCTCAGGCGCGCCTTCCGGCAGCCAGCCGTAGCCCGGCGATCACCTTGCGGAGCCAGTACGCCGTGGACTGCATCGTGTGGAGATCGATCGGTGGCTCGAGGAAGCGCTGCGCTCAACGTGACCCGTCTGACCGCTCGCAGTGGATCCAGGCTGAGCCTCCAACAACCCGACCCGGCCGAACTGCGCCTCCTACCATCGCAATCCACCCCGAAATCCCACGTCGGTAGATCGAGGCTGGGTCAGGCTGGTCCAGCCGGCGGCGTGGATGGTGGCCAGCATGGCGCGGATGTCGTCGTAGGCGACGTCCTCGACCGGGGTGAACCGGTCGATCAGGCCGTGGCCGAGCGCGGGCCGCGCCGACGGGTCGTCGCCGAGCCCGACCAGCAGCTCCCAGGGTCACGGTGTGACCGGAGTGGGAGGCGGGGGCGCTGTAGGCCCACGACCGGTCGTGCAGGTCCTCGAGGTGGGTGATGGAGCTGTCGCGGTGGACGATCACGTCGGAGTAGTAGACGGGGCGGCCGGCGTAGCGCTCGCCAACCAGCACGGGGGCGGCAAGCGGCTCGACCGGTACCGGGTGGCGAGCGGCCAGCCACACGTACGGCAGCCCGCAGATCACGCCGAGGTCGGCGTCGCCCCGCTCGAACTGGTCGAAGGAGGTGCCGACGACCAGCTCGACCGGGCAGCCCACACGGCGGGCGATCCGCTCGGCCAGGAACCGGTAGACGGGCAGCATGTTCGGGGCCAGGAAGGTTGCGAACCGCAGCGGAACGCCCTGGCGGGTCGTCATGGCCGTCCGGCTGGGCGGTGGGTCTCGTACATGCGAACGGCGACGACCAGCCCGGAGGCGGCGGTGAGGGCGGCGACCGCCCAGACGGCAGCCACCAGGCCGGCGAGGTCGGCGACGACGCCGGCGACCAGGGCACCGACCGCAAAGCCGGCGTCGCGCCACAGCCGGTAGACCCCGACCGCGGACGCCCGCCAGCTGGGGTGGGCGACGTCGCTGATGGCGGCCAGCAGGGTCGGGTAGACCATGGCGGTGCCGACCCCGAGCGCGACGGCGCTGGCCGCCCAGGCGGTGAAGGTGCCGGCGAGCGCGGTGCCGGCGAGCGCCGCGGCCTGCAGCAGCATCCCGGCGGTGATGAGCGGTTTGCGACCGAGCCGGTCCGACAGGGGCCCGGTGATCAGCTGGCCGAGCCCCCAGACGGCCGGGTAGAGGGCGCTGAGCACGCCGACCCGGCCGACCGAAAGGCCGCCACGGGCAAACAGCAGCGGGAGCAGGCCCCAGGCCAGTCCGTCGTTGAGGTTGTTGACCAGCCCGGCCTGCGAGCAGGCCGACAGGGCCCGCTCGCGGAAGCTGGTGACCACGACGACCTCGCGGATCGACGGCGACCGGTCGACGCTGGCAGCGGCCGGCGTTTGGTCGGGGACCGGCGTGGCGTCCGCGGTGAGGTCGGCTTCGAGCTGGGCGTGCCCGCGGGTCTCGCGGACCCCGAGCGCCGACAGTCCGAGGCCGAGGCCGGCGTAGGCCAGGCCGAGGTAGAACGGCTCGGGCCGCAGCCCGGCCCGAGCGGCGACGAGCCCGGTCAGGTAGGCGGTGAGCGCGACCGCGCCGTAGCCGGCTGCCTCGTTGAGGCCCATGGCCAGTCCACGGCGCTTGGGGCCGGCCAGGTCGATCTTCATGATCACGGTGGTCGACCAGCAAAGGCCCTGGTTGACGCCGAGCAGCACGTTGGCGGCCACCACCCACCCCCAGGACGGCGCCCAGATGATGAGCAGCGGCACGGGCAGGCCGACCAGCCAGCCAGCGACCAGGACCGGTTTGCGGCCGTAGCGGTCAGCGAGCGTCCCGGCCAGGAAGTTGGTGGCCGCCTTGGTGAGGCCGAAGGCAACGATGTAGGTGAGGGCGGCCGAGACCGCGGCCAGGCCGAACACCCGGGTGGCGAGCAGCGACAGCACCGTGCGTTCCTGGCCGACCATGCCGCCGACCAGGGCGTTGACGCCGACCAGGAGGCTGAACTGGGCCAGGTTCTCCCGCAACCCGAGCCGCAGCCCAGCGGAATGTGGCGGCGCCGGGGTGCTCACGACCGGGTCAGGGCACGGCCGGTGGCCCGTTGCCAGTCGTCGGGCCCGCCGAGCATCACACGCAGGTCCTGGCGGCCGGCCCGCTCGAGGAGGCTGGCGGCGGTCATGGCCCGTTCGCCGTGTCCGCACATGACGGTGAGCGGTCCGTCGGGGAGCGTCGGCGGTGCCTGGTCGCCGGCGGGTTCGCCCGACTCGGCTGCGCCATCGCCCAACTCCAGCGGGAGCCCGCCCAACTCGACCGGGAGCCCGCCCAACTCCAGCGGGAGCCCGCCCAACTCCAGCGGGAGCCCGCCCAACTCGACTGCGAGCGCGCCGGGCAGGCGACCCTCGGCGACCTCGCTGGCCTGGCGGACGTCGAGCACCGGTCCGGGCTGGTCGCCGAGGTGCCCAGCCTCGACGAGGGGCAGCCGCGCCTCGGGCAGGGCGGCCGCCCGCCACGCGGCCATGCCGCCGACGAGCTCGCCGAGCAGACGGTCGTAGCCGATGGTGCGGCACTGGCGGGCCAGCTCGCCGCGGTCCTGGTCGTCGTCCAGCACGAACACCAGCGGTCGGGCGTCGTCGACCAGCCAGCCCAGCCAGGTGGCGAACTGCGGCCGCAGCGCGATCGACAGCGCTCCCGGGATGTGACCCGCCGCGAACGCGGTGACCGGGCGGGCGTCCACCAGCACGGCTCCGCCGGCCAGGCGCTCGCGGACCCGGCTGCTCGACAGCAGGGGCAGGACCCGCCAGCCCTGGCCGAGCAGCGCCGGCCCGACCCGATTGCGCTCCCGCAGGCGGAGGAAGTAGGGCGGATAGGAGCCGAACCCGGCCAGCAACTCGGCCACGAAGGCGTCCTCGTCAGCCGCGGCGAGCAGCCGGTTGTGTCGGCGCTCGGCGCCGATCGTGGTGGTCCGCTCCCCCCCGGCGGGCGCCGAGCAGAACGAGCCGGCCCCGTGGGTCGGGTACACCGCGAGCCAGTCGGGCAGGCGCAGCAGCCGCTCGTGCAGCGACCGCCAGGCGGCCCGGGCCAGCAGCTCGGTCTGGTCCGGGCCGGCCAGATCGGTGCGGGCGACCGTGTCGACCAGCAGCGCCCCACCGCTGAACAGCGCCACCGGCCGACCGCCGTCCAGCAGCAGGTAGCTCACGTGCTCCGGCGCATGCCCGGGGGTGGCGAGCACCCGCAGCACCAGCCCGCCCAGGTCGACCTCTGCACCGTCGTCCAGCCCGCGGTGCCCGAAGCCCAGGCGGCTCGCTCGGGGGGCGAGGACCTGCGCGGCGGCGGCGGCCAGCTCCCGGCTGCCCGACATGAAGTCGGCGTGCAGGTGGGTCTCGGCCGCGTAGGCGACCTGCAGCCGTCGCCAGCGGGCCAGCTCCAGGTAGGGCGTCGGGTCGCGGGCCGGGTCGACCACCAGTGCCCGCCCGTCGCCCAGCTCGACCAGGTAGGCGCTGTTGCCGAGCCCCTCGTCGACCACCGGGTGGATCGTGGGCATGGCCGGCTCCTCGAGCAGTCCGTGGTCAGGAACGGGCGAGGGCCAGGCCGGCGGCCTGCCACTCGGGCAGCCCGTCCACCAGCCGCCGCGCCGAGAAGCCCTCGCGGCGCAGCAGCGCGACAGCCTCGTGGGCGAAGGCGCAGAAGGGGCCGCGGCAGTAGGCGACGATCTCGCGGTCGCGCGGCAGCTCCGCCAACCGTCGGCGCAGCTCGCCGACTGGGATCGAGACCGCCCCGGGCAGGTGCCCGGCGGCGTGCTCGGCCACCGGGCGGACGTCCAGCACCACCAGGCCGTCGTCGTCCTGCAGCCGGCGGGCCAGCTCCTCGCGGGTCACCGGCTCGAGCTCGTCCCGGGCGCCCAGGTAGGCGGCGGCCAGCCGCTCCACCTCGGCCAGCCGGGAGGTGGCCAGGGTCCGCAGCGCCCGCCACAGCTCGAACACCTCCGGCGAGGCCAGCCGGTAGTAGACCGAGGTCCCGTCCCGGCGGGTGGCGACCAGGCGGGCCTGCCGCAGGACCTGCAGGTGCTGGCTGGTGTTGGCCACCGACAACCCGCCCTCGCGGGCCAGGCCCTCCACGGTCCGCTCGCCGTTGGCGAGCACGTCCAGCAGCTCGATCCGCCGCCCGCTGGCCAGCGCCTTGCCGACGCGGGCGAACTCGTCGAACAGCACCGCCTTGGCCCGGTCGCCCATCTCGCCTCCCAACGGAGCCTATTCAAGTGATCGATTGATAACTTGAATTGATAGCAAGATAGTCTGGTGCCGGTAGGATCGGCAACCTCGGTGAAGGAGCGGCCATGGCCAGCCCGGACCCATCGCCGCCCGGATGGAAGCGCCACCCGATCTTCGCCCGCGTCTACGCCCGCGTCAGCCCGGTGATGGACGCCCAGGGCGCGGTCGGGCATCGCCGCGCCCTGCTCGCCGGACTGACCGGCCGGGTGCTCGAGGTCGGGGCCGGCAACGGCCTCAACTTCGCCCACTACCCCCCAGCCGTCACCGAGCTACTCGCGCTCGAGCCCGAACCGTACCTGCGTGCCCTCGCCGAGGCCGCCGCCGACCAGGCGCCCATCCCCGTCCGCGTGGTCGACGGCACCGCCGCGGCGCTCCCCGCGCCTGACGGGAGCATGGACGCCGCCGTCGTCTCGCTGGTGCTGTGCTCGGTACCCGACCAGGCCCTTGCGCTCGCCGAGCTCTACCGGGTGCTGCGACCCGGCGGGCAGCTCCGCTTCTTCGAGCACGTCCGGGCCGATACCCCCGCCCTGGCGCGGATGCAGCGGTTGGCCGATCTGGCCTGGCCGGCCCTTGTCGGCGGCTGCCACACCAGCCGTGACACCCTGGCCGCGATCACCCGCGCCGGCTTCGAGATCACCAGCTCCCGGCGGTTCCGGTTCCCCGACACCCGGCTGCCACCGCCGAGTGCGCCGCACATCCTCGGCGTCGCGCGCCGGCCAGCCACCCCGCCGGGCGGCGGCCGGAGGGCCGAGTAGGCCACGTGGGAGATCCACGCCGACCCCCACGAGCTGGCTACCACCATCCCTGCCGCTTGGTCCACCGCAGCAGCGTCGCCGAGATGGCCGCCATCACCACCAGCACCGCCGCCAAGTGCCCGAAGTCGGTGCGGTCGTTGACGATGATGTTCATCCCGTAGACCGACGAAAGGGCGGTGATCGGCAGGGTGACCGCCGCGATCACGGCCAGTCGCTCGGCGGCGATCGTCATCTTGGTCTCGGTTCGGGTCTGGTAGAACTCGATCACTCCGTGGAGGAACTCCTTCTCGCCGTCAGCAATGCTACGGACCCGGCCGAACTGGTCGACAAGATCCTCCACCAGCGGCCGTGCTGCAGGGGGAACCAGGCGGGTGAAGGTGGCGATCCGCCCGTAGACCTCCCGGCTCTGCGCGGCCATCGTGCGGACCGTGAGCAGTTGGTGCCGGGCGCGGAACAACTCCTCGAGGAACTGCTCGGGGTCGCCGATGTCACCGCCCATCACCTGCTGCTCGAGCAGCCCGGCCTCACGGGCAAGAGTTGCCACGAAGGCCTCTTGGTGGCGGGTCAGAGCCGACGTGATCGCGTAGGACAGCTCGAACGACGAGCGGGGGTGCAGTCGGCCCGCCTCGATCCGCTTGAGCACCGCGCTGGCCTCGCGGAGGGCGGCCTCGGCCGGGGCTGCCGGGTTGACGGGCCCGTGGACGGTGACGAGGTAGTTCGGCCCGATGAACTGGTCGAGCTCGAGGAGATGGAGATGGCCGCCCTTGCCGCGCTCAGACGCATGGAGGACGACGAACACGTGGTCGGGGTAGGGGTGGATCTTGGGCACGTGGTTGCGCTCCACGCAGTCCCGCACCGCCAGCGGATGGAAGCCGAACACCTCCGACAGCGCCCAGGTGGCCTGCTCGTCGCAGGCGGGGATGTCGACCCAGACAAGTCCATCCTTGCGTTCGAGCAGCGCCTCGAGCTCCTCCACGGGACGGTGCTCAACGCCCTCGTCGGAGACCAAGCGAACGTCCATCTGGCTCGCCACCTCCCAGACCGTTTCCAGACCACCATGATCCAGCCCTGTGAAGGCCGTGTGCGGCTCAAGACCGTACTCGGTGCGTTGAGGGGGCCAGTCGGGTTGCGTCCGGACGCTACTCGGTGTCGCCTACGAGCACCACGACGCGGTTCTCCACGCAATGCGGGAGGGACTGCTGGTCCTAAGAACTGTGGCCGGGCGTCCGGGATCAGGTTGGCCAGCAGGTCGGCGTTGTCCCGGCGGCATGGAAAGATCCGGACGAACTGCCAGGCCTCGCGGAAGCCAGCCAGCACGTGAGGCTGGCCTAAGAATAATAAACTCCATATGATCAGCCAGCGGTCGGCCACAACGATCGGCTCATGCAAAATGCCCGTCACACAGCCCGACCGCGACAGGCATCGTTCGACGCTTGCCGGCGGGCACCCCGATAGCGACGGGGGGACGATGAGCGCCTTCCGGATCCGGGTCCAGCCGGTTTGGTCTTCCCGACCAGGAGCGCGGGCACCGCTGGCGGGCCGTGTGCCGTGAGGCGCATCCGGCGGGATCTCATCGTGCTGGTGGCCAGCCTGGCGGTGTTCGCCGCCTGCGCGGTGGTGGTCGCCGACGGACGGGTCGGACCAGTCGAGCGGGCCGTGTTCCACGCCGTCAACGGGCTGCCCGACTGGCTCTACCGGCCGATGCTCGTCGCTCAGTATCTGGGCGTGCTGGCTATGCCGCTGGTCGTCGCGGCCGGCGCGCTGGCGTGGCGGCGGTGGCGGCTGGCGGCCGCGCTGGTGCTGGTGGTGCCCTTGAAGCTCGGCGCCGAGCGGGCTGCCAAGCTGCTGGTGCAGCGCGAGCGTCCGGGAACCACGGTGCCGGACGCGATCTTGCACGGAGTGCCGAGCGCCGGCCTGAGCTTCACCTCCGGGCACGCCATCATCACCTTCGCCATCGCCGGCCTGCTGGCTCTGGTGCTGCCGCGCCGCTGGGCGGTGGTCGCGTTCGTGCTGGCCACCCTCAACGCGGTCGCCCGGGTGTACCTAGGGGCGCACAACCCGCTGGACGTGGTCGGCGGGGCCGCGATCGGCCTGGCGATCGCTGCCGTGCTGGACCTGGTTCTGGATGTCGCCTGTGGCCGCGAGCGTAGCCGCCGCGAGCAGACCGCCCCAGCGCAGGAGGATCGGGCCACCTGAACTCGGCGAAGTCGGCGTGCGGCCCATGCCGAGGCCCGCCGACGGGTCGGGCATGATGTGGCTATCTTCCCGTCCGCACGACGGCCCCGGATCCAACTGTCCCTGCTACCCGCGTCAGCGGAACCGACGAGTTCGGGGCACCACCGGCTCGACGGGCTCAAGGAGTACCGCTCACCGCCATGGGTCTGCGAGCGTGACCCACTCGGTGACCACGCTGACGTCGGCGGCGGTGCGGCAGTGCAGCCGAAACGGTGTGGCCGGGATGGGTCCAGCCAGTTGACGCCGGTCTGCGGGCTCAGGCGCCCGCGGCTTCGCCAGCGGCGCGGGGGGCCGCCAGACGCTGGGCGGCCGGGTGGTGTTTGGCCAGGTAGCCGTCGAACGTCCAGGACTCAAGGAACTCCTTGGCGGCCTTCCTGCCGCTGTCGTACAGCCGCTGCTGGGTCTCCTCGCTGAGACCGAACTCGGTGGCCTTCACCCCGAAGGTGTCGACGAAGACGGTGCGGTCGATCACGGCCTGGTCGTCGAGGTGCAGGCGGTCGTGCGCGCTCGCCATGGTCTCAACCAGCGCGATCGACAAGTCGAGCAGGCCTCGGATCGGCTTGGCGTTGCGGCTCCGCTCGGCGTCGGGAACCGGTCGGCCCGAGAGCTTCACGCCGAAGGTGGGCCAGCGGGGCCGGCTGCCGTCGCGGCGGTCGAACAGGTCGACGGGGAAGTTGGAGAGCATGCCACCGTCGGTGCAGTAGGAGACGTCCTTGGACCCCGGCTTGCCGAGCTTCGCGGGGCGGAAGAAGAACGGGATCGACGCGGATGCCCGCACCGCGTCGGCCACGAGCTGCGCGTCAGGGTCGAGACCATAGTGGTGGTAGTCCCAGGGCAGCCGCAGCATGCGGCCGCACGACACGTCTGAGACGATCACCACCAGCTTGTACGACCGCTCCGGCGGCAGCGCGCTGTCCGGGTCGTCACTGATGCGGAGGTCGGCGAAGGTGCGCACGCCGCGCTTGGCGAGCTGGTCGGTGATCCACCGGTGCAGGTAGTCCCCGCGGTACAGGCCAAGGGTGGTGAGCAGCGCGACGGCCTTGGCGGTCTTCAGGCGGCCGAGCCTTCCCGCGTCGCGGAAGCGGCGGTAGTCCAGGTCGCGCATGACCTGCTCGAGCTCGGCGACCGGTGTGCCCGCGGCCACCAGAGCGCCGGCGATCGCGCCGGCCGAGGTGCCCGCGATCCGTGCGGGCCCGTCGAACCGGTACCCGCCCTCGTGCAACCCGGCGACGGCTCCCACCAGGCCGATGCCCTTGACACCGCCGCCCTCGAGCACCAGGTCTGTGTGCATGATGTCCATGGAGCTTCCTCCTGTCCGCGTCTCTTGCTAGCAGGACGCTCCGGCTGCCGGCCTGATACATCGACCCATGCTGCGGGGCGCTGTTGCACGGAGCGATCACCCCGTCCGGCTGCCTCCACTCGGCCGTTCGGAACACGGCGGATCACAGCCATAATCGCGGAGTTCAAGGCATTTTCGGCGCGTAGGGTGGCGAATATTCAGACACGGCATGCGAGCTGCGACGCTCGGCTTGCTACCGTGGCGCTTCTGCTGCCCGCCACCTCTGCTGCCGGGGCACACTGGTGGCGTGGACGCTCGCCTTTCTGACCTCACGGGGTGCTGCTCGGCCCGGCTGCCCGTCGTGCCCGCCGGTGGCGGTGCCGCCACCCACGGCCCCCCGGCGGCCCCACCGCGGACCCCCGGCCAGCGGGCGCGGGCCTGGCGCTGGGCCGCCCACACCGCCCATGGCTGAGCAGCCCGCGCCCTTCCAGCAGCTCGACTTCGTGTACATGCCCAGCCGCGACGTGGCCGCCGACCTTGCCTTTCTCACCGAGGTCCTGGGCGGTCGTGTGGTCTTTGCCGTCGAGGCGATGGGGGCCAGGGTCGCTGCCGTCGGGCTCACCGAGGGCCCACCGCTGGTGCTGCTGGCCGACCACCTCGAGGGCGACCGCCCGATCCTGGTGTACCGGGTGGCCGACCTAGCCACCGCCCTGGCCGAGCTCGAGGGCCGCGGCTGGCAGCGGCAGCACACCTTGGAGATCCCCCACGGGCCGTGCTGTGCGTTTCGGGCCCCGGGCGGCCACCGCATCGCGGTGTACCAGCTGACCCGACCGGGGGTGGCGGCCCATTTCGAGGGGCGCCGTGACTTCTGAGCGGCCAGCGGCCTGGCCCCACTGCTGATGGCACGGTTGCATGGATGATCGCCCGCTGCCTCATCGCCGCGCCGCACCGCCGACAATGGCCCCGGCACGCCGGAGGCGGTCGAAGAACCCACGCTTGCGGCCGTGGCGCTGCTTGATGTCAGCCATGCGACGGTCGAACTCGTCCGGCTCGTCGGCGCGGACCGCGACCTCGCGGAGGTCCAACGCGAGGCGCACGGCCTCGTCGTAGGACCCCGCATCCACGAGTTGCTCGAGCTCCTGCCATGCCGCCGTGCTGCGCCGCGCGAGGGTGGCGAGCCGCTTGTCCCTGGCGGCCGCCGCGGCGGCGCGGGCCTGCGCCGCTCGGTTGGCAGCCTCCCGCTGCTGCTCCGCACGCAACTCCTCCGCGCGCGCCAGCAACCGCGCCACCGTCCGCCGCCGCCCGCCCATCACCGGTGGATGCGCGCGGCGGAACTCGCCGAGCAGCTCCGACCCCACCGCCAGGTCCGGGTTGTCCGCTGCCCGCAGCAGCCACCGCTCCCGTTCCCTTCCCGCGCAGGGAGGCGCTTGACCCAGGCCCTGAAGCGACCCGCCTCGCCTGTGTCCTCATCGCCCGCCTCCGCCGCGGCCGCGAGCAGGTCCCGGTCGAGGCGCAGGAACTCGGCCAGTGCCGCCAGTGCCGCCGTCCCGGCGCCAAGGCCACGTGGGACCTGTGGCTCGCGGGTGCGCGGGCCGACCTCGCCGGCCTGGACCGCCAGCAGCCAGGCCACGTACGCGACCCGTAGGTCGCCGCGGAGCAGCTCGGCCCGCAGCGGCGTCAATGACGCCGCCAGATGCCCCGCCTCGAACCAGTCGTCCTCCGGCTCGTCGGCCTCGCTCCACAGATCGAGGACGGCATGCTCCCCGGTCGTGGTCAGCGTCACGGGTCCACCGGGAACGTAGCCACGCAGGGCGTCGAGGTCCACCGCGGTCACCGGGAGCCGGAGCATCAGCCTGCGGGTGCCCCAGTTGGCGAAGTACAGGTGCAGGTCGAAGTAGCGGGCGAGCAGCTTGGCCGGGTCGGCCTTCAGGTCACCCCACTGGTACTTGTTCCAGAACCGTGTCGGGGTGATCTCGGCACGCGTGGAGATGCCGCGAAGCTCCGCCATCTCCTTCGCGGTCAACGGCCGGTCGAGCGCGGTGAACTCATAACACTGGTACTCGCTCACACCACCCCGACCTCCCCTCCGAGGATCCTGGTGACGAACCGGTCCCCGACCGTCTCGGCAGCGACGAGCTGGCGGACGCGTTCCCGAACCGCGTCGCCGCATCCCAGGCGCTCGGCTGCGTGCATCGTCTGGATGTATGCCGCCCAGACGTCCGTGCCGGTGATCTCGTACCCGTAGCCCTGGACGAGCCAGTGCAGCGCGAGCATCCCGGCCTCGACCGCGAACGCAGGCTCCTTCTCGGCGCAGTCCCGCGCGGCCCGTGTCAGCGTCCGCGGGTCGCACGGGGCCCGCCTGGCCAGCGCGATCGCCGCATCATAGAGTTCCGCGTCCTTGGCCGCCGCGAACCACCTGCCCTCCTGACCGGGCGTGCTCTCGACCAGGTCGCGCAGCACGTCAGCGGGCTGCTTGTGCGGGTACTTGTCGACCACCGCGCGGAACGTCGCCAGGTACGAGGTGTGCTGGTTCGCCGCGATCGCGTACCGCTCGTACGCCTCATCCGCGAGCCCCGACGACAACAGGATCCCCTCGCACACCAGCGCAATCTCGCGGTCGTAAGCATTCTGCCTGCGGCACCACTCGGCCAGACGGATCGCCTCAGCCCTCCTGCCCATCGTGGCAAGCGCCTGAACACCCCAACGCTGGTAGGGCCAGAACAACAACCGGTCGAGCCGCAACAGCGCCACCAGCTCCTCGTACCGCTCGGCACGATACAGCGCGCTCAGACTTAGATCCGCGGATAGGGTGACAGGGTGGGTTGGCGCGTGGGCTGAGGTCTGCCCATCAGGGTGTCGGCGCCACGCGCGGTCATTGACCGGCCGGTGCCGGTGCGGGATGTGACCGG
>Ga0184627_10000111_pt1 | contig 40963 bp, 48 predicted proteins | sample PLM3_127_b1_FD_133150 | JGI IMG/M metagenome (GOLD analysis project Ga0184627, IMG submission 133150) | Groundwater sediment microbial communities from an aquifer in East River, Colorado, USA - PLM3_127_b1 | ecosystem: Environmental > Terrestrial > Soil > Riparian zone | place: USA: East River... | reverse complement strand
CGGGGTGGCGCCGCCAAACACCGGCCCAGGGGACTTCCCCGGCGGGGAGATCCGCGGCCAGGTCCGGTAGCAACTCCCGTTTCGGTAGCAACTCCCGCGAGCCGGCAGTGGGAAGAGGGCCCCGACCGGGCCCTCTTCCGGTACCGCGGACGCAGACTGCGGAAGTACTCGGTCAGCTCGACGTTGAGCGTGCCGAGGTACTCCGTCCAGATGTCCTCCATGAATGCGTCCACCTGCGCCTCGTCAAGCCCGAGAAGCTCGCCGATGCTCCGTTGCACGTCGTCTTCCGAGATCGTCCCGATGGCGCCGGCCTCCCACACCCTGTGCGTCCGCTCGCCAAGCTCCCCTGGTTGCAGCCCGAGCTTCCGCTCCCACTTCTCCGGTACACCCAGCGAAGGCGTGATCTCGAGCACCCCGCCGATGTCGAAGACGACCGCTCGTACCGCCATGATCTTTTCCTCCCGAGGGTGCGCGACGACCGCCCGATGGGCCCCGCCGGCTCGGCGCCGCGGGCCATTGACGACCCGACCGGCCGCCAAGCAGATTCGGGAAATCCGGGTTGCTCGATCAGCGCAGCGTACCGCCGGGCCAGGTCCCAGGAGCCGCACCGAGCGCCGGACCCATCGTCGCCCTTGCCGACGGGGTCGTGCGATGCTATCGGCCATGATGCTCAACCTGACGCCCGACGAGCTGCTGTCGACCACGCGGGCGGTCCGCAAGCGACTGGACCTGACTCGACCGGTCGAGCGCGAGGTGCTGGAGGAGTGCCTGCGGCTGGCGCAGCAGGCGCCGACCTCCAGCTACGCGCAGAACTGGCACTTCGTCGTCGTCACCGACGCGGACCAGCGCGCGGCGCTCGGCGAGCTGTGGCGCAGCGTCGCCGGTCCGTACCTCCAGCGGCGCGCCGCCGCTGCTGCCGCCGACCCGATCGTGGCGCGGATCGGCGATGCCGTCCGGCACCTGGCCGAGCACATCCACGAGGTGCCGGTCCACGTCATCCCGTGCGTGGAGGGCAGGACCGACGGGTCGCCGGTGGTGGTGCAGGCGTCGCGATGGGCGTCGATCATCCCGGCGGCGTGGAGCTTCATGCTCGCCGCCCGCGAACGCGGTCTCGGGACCGTCTGGACGACCTTCCATTTGCGGCACGAGCGCGAGGCCGCCGAGATCCTCGGCATCCCCTACGACGCGGTCATGCAGACGGCCCTCATCCCGGTCGCCTACACGATCGGCACCGACTTCAAGCCCGGCGCTCGCTGCGCGCTCGACACGATGGTCCACTGGGACCGCTGGTAGCGGATCGACGTCGACCGCCGTGGCGGGTCGGCGGTCCGCCGTCGAAGCGTGCGCGTCGTGCGCCCGAGGTCACTTGACCGTTGGCATGGGCGCGTCGAGAAACGCCCCGATCATCGAAAGCAGCCAATCGGCGCGGTGCACGAGGGTAACGTGCGTGGTGCCGGGAGTACCGCGAGCTGGGAACGTGGGAGGCCCGCGACGTCGCCAACCACGCCGCCGCCGAGCAGTCGGAACATCTCCACAGCGTGCTCCGGGCGGACGATATCGGAATCCGCGATCACGATCAGGGTGGGCGCCTTGATCGACTGAACGGTCTCGGGCGGCCAGTCCGGGAGCTTCCGGTCCAGTTGCTTCACCTTGGCGATCAGCGTGGGCCAATCGTCCGGGTTCGGCGCTGTCCTGGCGTACGGCGCATCGGAGGGCCTGGAAACCCTGGTCCTGGAGCCGGCCGTGCCCGGCGGGCAGGCCGGGACCAGCTCCCTGATCCGCAACTACCTCGGCTTCCCGCGCGGGATCAGCGGCGAGGACCTCACCGTGCGGGCCTTCGAGCAGGCCTGGCTGTTCGGGGCCGACTTCGTCCTCTCCCAGCGGGCGACCGGCCTGGCCGTCCGCGGTCCCGACCGGCTGGTCCGGCTGTCGGACGGCAGCGAGGTCGCGGCCCAGGCGGTGATCGTCGCCACCGGGGTGGCCTGGCGGCGCCTGGACGCCCCCGGGCTGGAGGCGCTGCGCGGGGCCGGGGTGTTCTACGGCGCGGCCGGGGCCGAGGCCAGGGCGCTGCGGGGCCAGGACGTGTTCGTGGTGGGGGCGGGGAACTCGGCCGGCCAGGCCGCCGCTCACCTGGCCAGGCACGCCCGCTCGGTGACCATCCTGACCCGCGACACCGCCCTGACCGACTTCATGTCCGACTACCTGATCCGGGAGATCGAGGCGACCCCGAACATCCGGGTGCGGCTCCGCACCCAGGTGGTCGAGGCGCACGGCCGCGGCCACCTGGAGGCCCTGACCATCCGCGACAACCCCAGCGGCGCGACCGGGACCGTCCCGGCGGCGGCGGTGTTCATCCTCATCGGCGCCGAGCCGCGCACCGACTGGCTGAGCCGCTGCGTCCGCGACGAGCAGGGCTATGTCGTCACCGGCCGTGACCTCTACCGGGACGGCCGGCCGCCGCCCTCCTGGCCGCTGGAGCGCCTGCCGCTGCTGCTGGAAGACCAGCGTCCCCGGGGTATTCGCGGCCGGGGACGTGCGGCACGGCGCCACCAAGCGGGTCGCGTCGGCCGTCGGGGAGGGCGCCATCGCCGTCCGCCTCGTGCAGGAGTACCTCGGCTAGTCAGTGCTCAGGCTTGTTGAATCGCGGTCAGGACGTGGGGTCTGCAGCCCGTAGCGTCCAGGGTGCCGGTCGACTGACTGCTAATGCTCTTGCCACCCGTCGGGCTGGCTCGCTGACAGCCTGCCGAGCGCGGCCGGCACCCGCCGCGATATGGCGCAACAGCCGGGCGTGTCGACCTGAAGTCAGACTGCAATCGCAGGGTGGCGTCCAGGTAGCGGTGGAAAAGTAGGACGGGCGTAGGCTCCCAGGAGCGTGCGCAGCCCCTCGGAGGCGCCGTGGGTGGCCGCCGACAGCCCGGTCGGTCCGGCGCCCACCACGATGACGTCGTAGCGGTCCGGCTCGGGACGGGTCGCCACGCCGATGGTAGCGGCGGCCTCGGCGTTGGTCGGGTCAACCAGCACCCGTCCGTCGAACAGGACAAGAACCGGCAGGCGGGTGCCGTCCTGGCCGACTCCCGCAGCAGCTCCCGGCCGGCCTCGCTGTCGTGGGTGAGGAACTGGTAGGGGATGGCGTTGCGGTCCAGCAGGTCCCGCAGTTCGTGGCTGCGGGGGGTCCACTGCTCCCCGACGATCCGCCAGGCGACAAAGCCTGGCTGCCCGGTGGCCCGGGCCCAGTCGGTGAGCTGCTCGCTGACCGGCAGGTACAGGTGCTCCTCAGCGGGCTCCCAGGGCTTCCACAGCCAGCCGTCGATCCGCCCCAGCGCCATCGCCTGAGCCATTGGCTGATTGACGCTGTAGTCCATGGCGCCGATGAGCAGCACCCGCCTGGCCCAGGGGTGCAGCTGGTGCGCTCTGGTCAGGAACTCCACGCCGGGCATCTGCGGCATCCACTGGTCGGCGATGATCAAGCGCGGCCGGTGCACCCTGACGATGTAGCCGCTCCAGCACCTGGAGAGCGGCTGCGGCCGAGCGCTCGGCGACCACCTGGTAGTCGGCCCGTAGCGCCGGCGCAAGGCCTGCTCCAGCCCATCCAGGACGTCGCCGCATGGTATGGCCGGGGAGGGTTGCCTGGTTTGTGTGCTGCCGCTTCGATGGCTACGGGCTGGCACAAGGTGGCCTGAATCCGAGCGGCGGGCGGGCCGCCGCGGCCCGCAGAAGGCAAGCCCTCGGACCCTTGGAGGCGAATGGGTCAACTGTCGTGGCGCCGTGGGTCAGTTGAGCGTTGACCGCCCAGAGGTCCGGGCAGACACTCCGAGGTGACCTGTCGTGCTGGACTGAGTTGATCGCTCCTGGTCGTCTTCGCCCGGCTTCCGTGCACAGCTGCAGTGCGAGGAGAACCATCCGGTTGGAGGCGGCCATGGATCACACTCCAGGTCCGGCACTCGGGACCGACCAGGAGAGGGCTGGGCCATCATCGACAGCCTTGGCTCCGCCGGACACCAGGCGGCCGCGTCGGCGGCGGCCGACGGGGGCGCCACCGCCGCTGCCCCATCACCTCCACCCCCCAGCGGGTCTACCGGCGGGCGCTGCGCCAGTTCAGCGTGGAGGAGATCAGCGAGGGGTTCGCCGCCGCGCGTGGGCTGGCGCTGCCCTCCCAGCTGCGCCGCCTGCTGCGCGAGAAGGGCCGCGACCTGCACGCCGAGTTCCTGCGGCTGCTGCCCGCCCCACCCCAACCGATCCGGGTCCAGCGGTGGAGCGCCCGCCGGATTGGCCTGTGGGCCGCGATCGTGCTCCTGCTGGTCATCATCTCCCAGAACCCGACGGCCATTGTTGACAACGAGATGGCCGTCAGGACCCCGCTCAACACCCACACTTTGGACTGCTCCCAGCTGGAGCCGCTGTGGCTTGAGGCCCAGTCGGTGCCGTCGGCGTCGCTGGTGCCATGCCTGCGGACCCGGCTGGTCGGCTGGACGGTCGCGAACGTGGCCGTCAACAACGGCCGCTCGGTCATCACCCTGGACCGCGACCGGGCCGGCGCCAGCGCGGTGGTCATGCGCCTGACCACCGTCTGCGACCCGGCTGGCGCGGTCCAGGTGCCGTCCCCGGCGCCAGGGGTGCGACGCTACCAGCGGGTCGAGCGGCCTGCCGGCCAGTTCCGGGCGACCTGGTATGACCGGTTCCGGGGTGGCTGTGTGACCTACCGGCTGCACTCCACCGACGACATCCAGGGGCGGTTCGCCGCCGAGCTGCCCACGCTGCTCGGGTTCGCGACCCGCGACACGCTACGCCAGGCGCTCAGCCAGCGCTCCGGCGGGCGACTCCAGCTGGACTCAAGCCAAACACGATAAGCCGGCCAGGCGTAGAGCGGTTGTTGGACCGGTCAGAGAGGGTTGAGACCGGTGGGGAGGCTGATGGCATGCGGCGACTGAACGCCGTGCTCGGCAATGTTCGCTGGTCGGACCAGGTGCAGCAGCTGGCAAGGTGGCTGAACCCGGTGGCGGCGTCACCGGCGGCGCCGCGGGAGACGGTGGCGGCCCTGGATGCCTTGGGGCCGTCGTTGCTGCCTAGCGCCGCGAGGCTGCAGGGGGTGGCGATGGGGCTCGGCGTGCTCGGGGCGCGGGCAACCACCGGCGTGGTCGAGAAGCTGACGAGGGCGGCGGTGCCGGCCGATGCCCCGCTCCCCGCGCAGCTTGTGGCGCGGGCGGTGATCGGCGGTGCCGGGGCGGCGCTGGCGGCGGTTCCGGAGCGGTACTGCCGGCGGTTGTGGGTGGCGTCGCTGCGGTCCAGCGGTGTGCTGCTCCGGGACGGCGCCACCGGTGGGGCCGTCCACGACCTTGGCCGCTGGGTGCAGCGGCGCTACCCGAGCCAGCGCGCTGTCGGGCCGATCGCCGTCAGCGCTGTGCGCGCCGCCGGACTGCTGTACCGGGCAGGTCGGCGGCTGCCGGCGCGAGAGGCGGCCGTGGACCGCTGGCCGCTGCCGCAGCCGACCACGCTGGCGACCTCGTATGTGGTCACGACGGTCGGGACGGGGCTGGGCCGGGGCTTTGTCTGGTCCCGCGGTGCGCTCGAGTCCTACTTCGGGCCGGGCCCGTCCAAGCGGGTGCTCGCCCGGCTGGTCAATGCCGGCCTGTGGGCCGTCGGGGCGACCGCGGCATACAGTGCTGGCGTCGCCTATGTCGGGCGGGCCAACCAGAAGCTAGAGCCGGCCTACGCGACCCCGCCGGCCAGCCCGCTGGTGTCGGGCAGTCCCGACAGCCTGCTGCCGTTCGCCGACCTCGGTCAGCAGGGACGCCGCTTTGTCACCGATGTCGTCACCCCGGAGTTGATCGGAGAGGTGATGGGCGAGGAGGCGGTCGCCCACCCGATCCGTACCTACGTGGGGTTCAACAGCCAGCCGCTGTACCAGACCGGCCGGGCCGAGCTGGCCCTGGCCGAGCTGGCCCGCACCGGCGCGTTGGACCGGTCGGTCCTGCTGCTGATCTCTCCCACCGGCACGGGATGGGTCGACCACACCCTGATCGAGGCCGCCGAGTTCCTCACCCGGGGTGACATCGCGACCTGCTGCATCCAGTACGCCAGGTACCCGTCGTTCCTGTCGGTGCAGAAGGTGGCGCTTGGCCGCGGCCAGTTTCGGTTGCTGTTGTGGGGGGTCGCCCAGCGGCTGGCTGGCCTGCCACCCGAGCGGCGCCCGAGGGTGCTGGTGTTCGGCGAGAGCATGGGTGCCTGGACGAGCTCGGACGTCATCATGTTCCAGGCATCCAGGGGTTCGACCACTACGGGATCGACCGGGCCCTGTGGGTGGGGCTGCCGTGGCTGGCCAAGTGGTCCCGCAGCGGCATGACCCGGGGCAGCAGCACGCTGGTCCCGCAGGGGACCGTCGGGGTCTTCGACCGCCACGAGCAGCTGGCCGTGCTCGACGACGACCAGCGCGCGCGGCTGCGGGCGGTCGTCCTCTCTCACGATAACGACCCGATCGCCGTGCTGGGTCCCGACCTGCTGGTGCAGCGGCCGCCTTGGCTGGCCGACGGCCAGCGGGGCCGGGGGGTGCCCCAGGCGATGCGGTGGCAGCCGCTGGTCACCGGGCCTATCCCGGCGCCGGCCATACCCTGGACTTCGAGCCGGACCGCACCGGGTACCTGGCCGACATGCTCGCGTGGCTGTCGGCCCGGGTTCCTGACCCGACGGGCGGGCCGTGATGCCCACGGTCACAGAGCTCCAGCTGTTCGCGGTCGACCTTCCCTTCAAGGTCGCCTTCCGGCACGCCGCCGCCGCCAGGACTTCCTCCGAGAGCCTGTTCCTCCGGCTGCGCCTGGACAGCGGCGTCGAGGGCTGGGGGGAGTGCCTTCCGCGCGCCTATGTGTCAGGGGAGCGCCGCGAGGAGGCGTTCGCCCTGCTCCGTGACGCGGTCCTGCCGGCCCTGCTGGGGCGGACGTTCGGGTCGCTGGCCGAGGTCATCTCGTTCCTGGAGAAGTGCGACGGCAAGGCTCCGTCCGAGTGGGTCCGCGCTGACGTCCCGCAGTCGTCGGCCTGGTGCAGCGTCGACCTGGCGCTGCTCGACGCGTTCGGCAGGGCGTCCGGCGAGCCCGCGCGGCTCGGCGCGGCGGGCGGCGGGACATCCGCGGCCACAGCCTCGGCGCAATACCGCTACAGCGGGGTGGTGTCCGCCGACCGAGGATGGCGGTACATGGTGGCGCTGCTCAAGATGCGCGCCTTCGGCTTCCCGCACGCAAGCTCAAGCTCGAGCGCGACAGGGCCCTCCAGGCGGCCAGGACGGCGCGAGGGCTGCTGGGCCGCCGGGTCGACCTCCGCGTCGACGCCAACATGGCCTGGGAGGTCGAGCAGGCACTGGCCGTCATCGGCGAGCTGCGCGCGGTGGGGATCCAGAGCTTCGAGCAACCGATCGCCGCGAACGACCTTCCCGGCCTCGCCCGGCTGGTGCGGGAGTCGTCGGCCGGGATCGTGGTCGACGAGGGCCTGACCGACCGCGACTCGCTGCAGCGGTTCATCACCCATCGGGCCTGCACCGGGGTGAACGTGCGGATCTCCAAGTGCGGGGGTCTGGTCGGCGCGCATGCACGGTGCCGGGAGGCGCTGGAGGCCGGCCTCATGCTCCAGGTCGGCTGCCAGGTCGGTGAGTCGTCGCTGCTGTCGGCGGCGCACGTGACGCTGCTCGGAGCGCTCGCGCCGCTGCGGCCGGGGGTGCGCTACGCCGAGGGCTGCTTCGGGCGCCATCTCCTGCGGGAGGACCCCGTGTCGCCATCGGTCCAGTTCCGCTACGGCGACCGCCCTCCACGACGCCCGCCAGGTGCCGGACTGGGGGTCCATGTCGATCAGGCGATGCTCCAGCGCTGGGCGGTCGACCAGGCGCGTGTCGCGTAGGAACGGTGAAAGGGGCGACCGATGTCGCGAGTAGGACGGCTGCTGCTCTGGGCGAAGGCGCCCGCCGCGGTGCGGCGGTTCACCACGGTCAGCCGCGCTCCCGCCAAGGCGCAGCAGCGGCTGCTCCGCGAGATCCTGCGAACGAACGCCGAGACCGAGTTCGGCCGGCGTCACGGCTTTGCCGGCATCACCACGTTGGCACAGTTCCAGGAGCGGGTGCCCATCTCAAGCTATGCGGACCTGGAGCCCTATATCAACGCGGCGATGCAAGGGCAGCCCGCCCAGCTGACCAGGCGCCCGCCCGTGCTGTTCACCACCACCAGCGGGACGACGGGAGCGCGCAAGTACATCCCGATGACCCGCGAAGGCAAGCACGCCAAGTCGCGCCTCACCTGGCTGTGGCTGTGTGGCCTGTATCGCGACCACCCCGGGATCGTCGGCGGCAGGATCCTCAGCGTCGTCAGCCCCGAGGTCGAGTCACATGCCCCCAACGGCACCCCCTGCGGCGCCGAGTCCGGCCACGCCTATCGCACCATGCCCGGACCCGTCCGCTCGATCTACACCGCGCCCTATGGGGTGTTCGCCATCGAGGATTACGAGGCCAAGTACTACACGCTGTTGCGGCTGGCCGCCGGGCAGGACATCAGCTGCGTCGCCACGGTCAACCCCAGCACGATCGTGCTGCTGGCCGACCGGCTCGCCCGACACACCGAGTCGATCATCCGCGACGTCCGCGACGGCACGCTGTCCCCGGACTTCGCGGTCCCGGCGGCCCTTCGGGCGTCGCTACATCTGCGACCCGACCCCGCGCGGGCCCGGCGCCTCGAGCGGGCGGCGGGGGCTGGCGACGGCCAGCTGCGGCCGGGTCTGGCGTGGCCGAGGCTCGCCGCGATCGGGTGCTGGAAGGGCGGGACGGTCGGCTCCTATCTGGCAAAGTTCGACACCTACTTCCCGCAGGGACCGCCGGTCAGGGACCTCGGCTACTACGCCACCGAGCTGCGCGGGTCGGTCCCCCTCAGCGACCAGGGCGACGCCGGGGTGGTGGCGGTGACAACCAACGTGCTCGAGTTTTATCCCGCCGGTGAGGACCGCGCGCCCCAGGGCCGTGAGCTGCTGCCGGTGGAGCGCCTGGAGGTCGGGCAACGCTACTTCGTCTACGTCACCAACGCCTCGGGGCTGTACCGCTACGACATGAACGACATCGTCGAGGTCGCCGGGCACTACCAGCAGACCCCCCTCATCCGGTTCATCCAAAAGGGTAAGGGGGTCGTCTCCTTCACCGGAGAGAAGCTCTACGAGGTCCAGGTCATCGCCGCGGTCGACCAGGCGCTGGCGGCGCTTCGCGGCAGGTACCACTTCATCGCGGCCGTCGCCGAGCTGGTGGACGGGGCGACCCCTCGGCTGGTCTTCCTGATCGAATTCGACGACGGCATCGCTGATCACGCCGGTTCGGCGCTGGTGGACCGCCTGGACGCGGCGTTGGGGGACCAAAACGACGAGTACCAGGCCAAGCGGAAGTCGTTGCGCTACGGCGCCCCGATCATCCGCGTCGTACGGTCTGGCGAGTTCGACAGCTACCGCCGTCGCATGGTGGAAACAGGCCAGCGGGCCGACGGTCAGTTCAAGGTCCTGCGCCTCACCAGCGACACCTCCTTCGCCGCGGAGTTCGAAGCAGAGCGGGATTACGCCCTCCCGCCGGAGGGGTGACGATCGCGGCCGATCGCGCCCCCTCGCCGAGGCTCTCAGCGGTGGTCGCCGCTTGTTCGGCTCTCGCCCGGTTGCTCCGGCGTCCCCCGGTGCAGGGCTGGGGCAGGCCACCATCGAGCTCCGCTCGGCGTAGCGCGCTCCGCCTGTCGTGCCAGTCGAGCCAGGATCTCCTTCCACCTGAGTCATGCGCCGCACCGCCACCCGGCTCCAAAGACGGCGCTACTCCGGTGCCTTGGGGATGAGCACCCACAGGAGGAGGTAGACCAGCTCCCCCGCGCCCGTCACCGCAAAGATGACAAAGACCACCCGGATCAGGGTCACGCTGAGACCGAAGCGCGTGGCCAGCCCGGCGCAGACACCGGCGACGATCTTGCCCTGCCGAGGTCGGACGAGTGCGGCCATCGGTACACCTCCGATGCAGGCGTCAGAACAGAATGTATCTTCCACCGGCTCGCCGCCACGATAGGCCTCCTCCACCGTGCAAACACCCTCGGCAGGATCCATCCTGGAACCGGACGTGTGAGCGCACGACAACCGCCGTCGAACAGAAGGGACACCAGGATGTACCTGATCCGCGAGCGCTTCTTCCGCCTGGGCGAGGACTCCGACATCACCGACGAGCAGGGCCGGCCCGTCCTTCACGTGGATGGCAAGGTGCTGAGCCTGCGGAACCGGCTGGTCCTGCGCGACCCGGAAGGGCGCGAAGTCGCGCAGGTCCAGCGCAAGCTGGTCGCGCTGCGGCCGACCTACCAGATCTCGGTGGCCGGCCAGGAGGCCGCCGAGATGCGCAAGCACTTCTTCACGCCCTTCCAGGACCGGTTCACCATCGATGTCCCGGGTCCCGACGACCTGGAGATGGAGGGCGATCTGTTCGACCATGAGTTCACCATCCGGCGGAGCGGCCAGACCGTGGCGACGGTCTCCAAGCGCTGGTTCAGCGTACGCGACACCTACGCGGTGGACGTCGCCTCTGGCCAGGACGACCTGCTGATCCTGGCCAGCGTGCTGGCGCTGGACCTGGCGGAGGACCAGGAGCGCAAGCAACACTGACCTCAAGCCTGCAGCCGACCACCGGGCAGATCGGATGGCCGGGCGCCTGGTCTGTCCTGGCGGTTGGTAGCCGACAAGAGGGCGAGCACGGTGGACAGCGCACGCGGCTGGCCGAAAGGAGCTGTGATGTCCGAGCGACGGCCACCTGATCGGCAACGATCTGGCAGTGCTGGCGGTGCGGGCATGGTCTCCGCCCCGGATGTCGCCGCGGAGTGGCTGCTCACCGCCGACGAGCGCGGCAGTCCCGCGACCGAGATCGACGCGGCGCGCCAGGACGGGCGCGCCTGGACGGACGGTAACCTGGTCGGCGTCCACGTCGATGGGGCCGCCTACTTCGCGCGGCTGCACCAGCTGCTCTCGGGCCTTGGCTCCGGCGATTGGGTGTACCTGACCGACTGGCGCATCGACGCCACCCGCCAGCTGGCCGGGCCCGGCAGCGAGCTCGGCCCCCTGCTGGCCGGGCTGGCCCGCCGCGGGGTGGCGATCCGGGGATTGCTGTGGCGGTCCCACCCGGCGCTGGTCCGGCTCAACCAGGACGCCAACCGGGTGCTCGGCACGCTGGTCAACCGGGCCGGCGGACAGCTGATCGCCGACCAGCGGGTGCGCCGGTTCGGCAGCCACCACCAGAAGCTCCTGGTTGTCCACGTCCCAGACGACCCCGGGCGCTGCATCGCGTTCCTGGGCGGGATCGATCTGTCGCGCGGCCGCCGGGACAGCCCCGAGCACCAGGGCGACGCCGACCCGGTGCGGATCGACCCGCGCTACGGTCGGCGGCCGCCCTGGCATGACCTGCAGCTGGAGGTGCGGGGTCCCGCCGTCCTGGACGTCGACGTGACGTTCCGTGAGCGCTGGGAGGACCGCACCCCGCGCGACCGCCGCAACCCGCTGCGCGTCATGTGGCGGCGGCTCAGCCACGAGCCCAAACGCCTGGGGCTGCTACAGCGCCGGCCGCCGCCGCCGCTGGTCGGCTCCCACGCTGTGCAGGTGCTGCGCACCTATCCGGTCCGCCACCGGGTGATCCCGTTCGCGCCCGAGGGGGAGCGCAGCATCGCCCACGCCTACCTGAAGGCGCTGCGGCGGGGGCGCTGGTCTATATCGAGGACCAGTACCTGTGGGGCACGCTGGTCGCCGAGGCGCTCGCCACCGCGCTGCGCGGCGCGCCCGAGCTGCGCATGATCATCGTGGTGCCACGCTATCCGGATCAGGATGACCGTATCGCCGGCCGTGCGGCGCGTGCGGCGCAGTGGCGGGCCATCAACCACCTGGAGCGCGCAGGGGGTCCGCGGGTGGCCGTGTATGACCTGGAGAACGAGCAGGGCACGCCGATCTACGTCCACGCCAAGGCAGTGATGATCGACGACGTCTGGGCGATGGTGGGCTCGGCCAACCTCAATCGCCGCTCCTGGACCCACGACTCCGAGGTCGCCTGCGCCGTGGTCGACCAGCGCCGCGACCTTCGTCCCCCGGCTGACCCGGCCGGCCTGGGAGACGGGGCGCGGGTGTTCGCGCGCGAGCTTCGCCTGCGGTTGTGCCGCAAAGAACAGCCCGATACCACCGAGCAGGTTCACCAGGCCCACCCCGCCAAGGACTGGCCGCGAGCTCGCCGACAGCAAGGTCGCCGAGGTGAGGGCAAGCGCGGAGCCGATCAGCCCGGTGACGAGGCGGTTGATCATGCTGCGGGCGGCCCGCACGTCCTCTGGCTCGGATAGCAGACTGACCCGGGTCCGCAGCTCACCGCGGAGCGGCGCGCGGGCCAGCCCGTCGACCTGGTGTGGGAGCAGGAGAGCCAGCAGCCCATCGGAGCGGAGGAACACGTTGCCCGGATGCGGATCGGCGTGAAAGGGCTCGCCGCCGAGCATCTGGCGCATCACCAGCCCCAGGAGCCCATCGGCAAGGGCTTGACGCCGCCGACGACCTGGCGCGGATCGTGCGAGCGGCCGAGACCGGCCAGGTCGAGTCGCTCCTGGTGCCCGCCGAGGACACCTCACCCGACGACGCGCGCCTGGCCGCGGTCGACCAGGCGGTTGCGCGGACCCTGGCGCGAGGCGGGACAGTGTGGGTGCTCCCACCCGACGAGCTGCCCGCGTCGCTGCTGCCCGCGGCAGTGTTACGCTACTGAACCCGCCACTCGGCCGGACCGGGAGGGACGCAGTTGCCCACCGCCAACGAGCTCGCACTGCGTGACGGCACCCGCATCGTGGTGCGTCCGATCCTTCCCCAGGACAAGGACCGGCTGCGCCAGGGGTTCGCCCGGCTGTCGGCGCAGTCGCGCTACCGGCGCTTCCTCACAGCGCTGGACCACCTCAGCGACCAGCAGGTCCGCTACCTCACCGAGATCGACTACGCCGACCACATGGCCTGGGTCGCGCTGGACCCCTCCCAGCCGACCCAGCCGGGCGTGGGCGTGGCCCGCTACGTCCGGCTTCCCGAGGACCCGACCGTGGCCGAGGCCGCGGTCACGGTGCTGGACGAGTATCAGGGCAGGGGGATCGGGACGATCCTGCTGCGGATGCTCGCCGAGTCGGCCCGATCCCATGGGATCCGGTCCTTCCGCGCCTACGTGCTGGCCGACAACGACCCGATGGTGGAGATCCTGCACGACCTCGGGGCGACCGTGGCGCACGAGGGGTCGCTGCTACGCATCGACGTCCCGATCCCCGCCAGCCCCGACGAGCTTCCCGATACCCCGACCGGCCGGGTGTTCAAGTCGGTGGCCAAGCGTCAGCTCCCCGCATTCCAGCTGCGCTACCCGGGCACACCCGGCCGTTGACCTGAACCGATCACGCCGGTCCGTCCTGGCCGCCGGCGCCGGCCACGGACCACCAGGACCGGGCAGGGCGCGTGGTGCACGCAGCGGTGACTCACCGAGCCGAGCAGCACCTCCGCGAAGGCGCCACGCCCGTGGCTGCCCACCACCAGCAGGTCGGCGTCCTCGGCCATCTGCGGCAGGACTCGCGCCGGGTAGCCGTGCACCACCCGGGTCTCGACCGCCACGTCCGGGTGCTCCTTGCCGACCTCGGTGACGGCCTCCTGCAGTACTGGGCGCTGGACGCGTTCCGCGACGGCGACCTGACCAAGGAGCACGGCTTGACGCCCGAGGCTGGCTGGGAAGGCGCCCAGGCGATGCGCCGGCTCCAGGAGGAGGGCGGCGGCCAGCACTGGAGCGCCGTGCTCGCCCAGGCCAAGGAGCTCGGCGACGTGCGCGTGCACGCCTGCTCGCTGTCGCTGGACATGCTCGGCCTGACCAAGGACGACCTGGACCCGATGGTCGACGACGTGGAGGGCGTGACCGCCTTCATGCTCGCCGCCGACGGCCAGCTCGTCTTCATCTAAAGACGGAGGTGGCTTCGATGACCGAGGTGGCCGTGGACCGGCTGATCGACGCCCGGGGCATGGCGTGCCCCGGCCCGCTGATGACCCTGATCGGCGCGATCCGGCAGGGCCAGCGGGGCGACGTGTTGGAGGTGTGGTCGACCGACGCCGGCTCGCGCAGCGACATCCCGGCGTGGGTCGCCAAGGCCCGCCACGAGCTGGTCAGCGTCGCCGAGGGCGACGGCTACACCAGCTTCGTCGTGCGCAAGACGAGGTGAGCGGCGATGCCCGCACGGATCGTCGTCCTCGGCGGGGGTGTCGGCGGCACCCTGACCGCCAACCTGCTCGCCCGCCGGCTCGGCCGGGAGGCCCGGGTGACCGTGGTCGACCCCACCGGCATGCATGTCTACCAGCCGGGGTTCCTGTACGTGGCGCTCGGCAAGGCCAACGGCCGCTGGCTGGCGCGTGACGAGCGCACCCTGCTCCGCGACGACGTGGAGCTGGTGGTCGAGGCGGCGACGCTGGTCGAGCCGGCGCAGGGCCTGGTGGGGCTCGCCCACGGGGGCAGCCTTGCCTGGGACTACCTGGTGCTCGCCACCGGCGCGCGCCTGGTCCCCGAGCTGGTGCCCGGCCTGGTCGAGGGCGCGCACGAGTTCTACTCGCTGGAAGGGGCGTTGCGGCTGCGCGAGGCCCTGCGCCGCTTCACCGGCGGCCGCATCCTGGTCGGGGTGGCAGGCATCCCCTACAAGTGCCCGCCAGCCCCGGTCGAGTTCGCCCTCATGCTCGACCAGTACCTGCGCAAGCGGGGGGTGCGCGAGGCCAGCCAGGTCACCCTGCTGTCCCCGCTCTCCCGGGCCTTCACCATTGAGCCGGCCTCCAAGCTCGTCCAGCCGATCATGGAGCGGCGCGGCATCGGGCTGGAGACCTTCTTCAACGTGGAGTCGGTCGATCCGGCGGCCGGCACGGTCAGCTCGCTCGAGGGCGACAAGGCCGCCTACGACCTGCTCGTCCTGGTCCCGCCCCACGACGGGCAGGCGGTGGTCGCGGCCTCCGGCCTCGGCGACGCCGGCGGCTGGGTCCCCACCGACCGCGCCACCCTCCAGCACCAGCAGCACGAGCGCATCTTCGCCCTCGGCGACGCCACCGACCTGCCCATCTCCAAGAGCGGCTCGACCGCCCACTTCGAGGCGCCGGTAGTCGCCAGCCGTATCGCCTCGCTGGTGCGCGGCACCGCGCCGAGGACCGGCTACGGCGGCAGGGTGATGTGCTTCCTCGAGACCGGCGACGGCAGGGCGACCGCGCTGCGCTTCGACTACGAGCACCCGCCCGTGCCCCCGGCGCCGTCGCGCCGCTGGCACGCGGCCAAGTGGGCATTCAACCGCCTGTACTGGGACACCGTCCCCAGCGGGCGCATCCCCGAGAAGAGGAGACCGCGATGAGCGTCGCGACCAGTAGGACACTCGATTTCAAGGGGCTGTCGTGCCCCCTGCCGATCGTCAAGACGGCGGTGGCGTTCAAGAGCCTGCCTCCCGGCGAGACGGTCGAGGTGCTGGCCACCGACGCCGGCTCCGTGGCCGACTTCACCGCCTGGACCCGCTCGACCGGCCACGAGTTGGTCGAGCACACCGTCGACGGCGGCGTCTACCGGTTCGTCATCAGGAGGAAGTGAGCGTCATGACCGAGACTGCCGAGCTGCCGGACGACGCGACCGTTGCCGAGCGGCCGCGGCCACCGCCCTTGCCGAGGCGCAGGACGCCATCACCCTGTTCATCTAACGCGAAGTGAGGTGACCTCATGGACGTCGCCGCCACCTACGTGTCCGGCGACCGCTTCACCATCCAGGTGCGCGGCCATCGGCTGGTCGTCGACCAGCCGATGGCCGACGGCGGCGAGGACGCCGGACCGACCCCGACCGAGCTGTTCGTGGCCAGCCTGGCCGCCTGCGTCGGCTTCTACGCCGAACGGTTCCTGCGCCGCCACGGCCTACCGACCGATCGGCTGCGCGTCGACTGCCACGCGACCATGGGCACCGACCGCCCGGCCCGGCTCGCTGCCATCACGCTCCGGATGGAGGGCCTTCCCGAGCTGCCCGAGAACCGCCGCAACAGCCTGCGCGCCGTCGTCGAGCACTGCACCGTCCACAACTCCATCCGTCAGGCACCGAGGATCGAGATCGACCTCGCGGCATGAGGCGCGGGACGCCGTCCACGCCGTCCATCTGAGCCTGGCATCGCGGCCGGCCGCCGCCACGGTGGGCAGGACGGTTGGCAGTGGCGTCGCTGGCCGTTCGGCCCTGGGCGGTCGTCCGGGCCATGGGCCACGGTGGTGGCAGACGACCACACGGGAGGTGGGGACGATGCGTGTCCTCGTGGCACACGGCTCGAAGATGGGCGGCACGGCCGGGATCGCTGCGACCGTCGGCGACTGGCGCGACACCGGCCAGGTCCGCGCCTGGGCGGCGCGGGTGGCGGCGGAGCTGGCCGCCCCCACCCTGGCCACCTGACGCACGGCCGTGCCCGCCGAGGTGAACACATGGTCGAGCGCGTCCTTCGCCGTCGGCGGGTCCCGGCTCCCGCGTGCCATGGGACCGGACCGCTGGTGTCCCAGGACTCCCGGCCCGGTCGCGGCGGGACCGTCGCCTCTCAACCGGGCGGTCCGGACGACCTATGGTGGGCTCGTGGAGTAGGGCTACCTGCAAAGGAGGAGGCGGGGCCGCATGGCGCTGCTGCGCAGGCAGCCCGGACGGGTCGAGTACCACGACCCGTTCGCCCCGCTGTTTGACTGGCCGGACCTGTTCCGGTCGTTCCCGCCGTTCCGCACGCTACTGGTCGAGGACCAGCTCCGCGTCGAGGAGTTCATGGACGGCGAGACCCTGGTCATCCGGGCGGAGCTGCCGGGCATCAACCCAGACAAGGACGTCGAGCTGACCGTCGACGACGGCATGCTCCACATCCACGCGGAGCGGCGGCAGGAGAAGAAGGTGGAGGACAAGGACCTGTACCGGTCCGAGATCCGCTACGGCGCGTTCACACGCACCCTGCCGCTGCCGGCGGGAGCTGGTGAGAAGGACGTCGACGCCACCTACACGGCGGGCATCCTCGAGATCCGCGTCCCGGTCGACCTGAAGAAGGCGGCCACGACCAAGATCCCGATCCGCACCGGCTGACCGCGAGCCGTGAACCCGGCCCCGGCGCGACGCGCCGGGGCCGGACCGCTTCACGACGCGAGGTGCTTGGCGTTGACGAGCCGAACGCGGTAGTCGTCTTCTGCGCTCCAGGCCGCATAGCGGCAGGCGGCCCAGGCGACGTCGGCGACGATGTGCTCCTCCTGTCCGCCGGTGCGGATCGCCACGACCTCGCCATGGGGATCGGGTGCCGAGGTCGGCGTCACGTCGGTCCCGTCGGCGGCCGACTCCCACGGGAACCGCGCCCCCTCGAGGCCCCTGGCGGCGGCCAGGCACCGCGCGGCCGGCAGGCGGCGCACGCGGTACTCAAGCATCGCCCGAGCTGCCGGTGGGTGCACAGCTGCCAGCACTGGGAGCACGAACACGTCGGCATCCCAGAAGACGTGGCCGGCATAGGCCGGGCCGCTCAAGCCCCGTGCGCCCACGGCCGCCTCACCGGTGCTCGCAGCGGCCGACAGCAGGTGGAACAAGGCGAAGCGCAGCGCCAACTCGGTGCCCGGGTCGCCCGCTCTCAACGTGCAGCAAGGGCCTGTTCGAGCTGGCAGTCGACGCTCGACGTCGCATTCCTGGCAGGGCTCGCCGGCTTCCTGTCGCTCGCCCGCTTCGGGACCACGAACATCGGCGGGGAGACGACCCTGAACCTGCAGGCGATCACGGCGGTCGTCCTGGGCGGCACGAGCCTGTTCGGCGGCATCGGCACGATCGTCGGCACCGTGATCGGGGTGTTCATCCCGGCCGTCCTGCAGAACGGCTTCGTCATCGTCGGCGTGCAGCCGTTCTGGCAGTCCGTCGCGGTCGGCGCCTTCCTGGTCGCGGCCGTCTACGTCGACCAGCTCAGGCGTCGGGCCCGTCCCCGCTGAGCCAGCAAACCGCAGGGGCAACAGGGACGCCTACACCCGTGGTACCGGCGTCCCGCCAGGTCAACGGAGGAAGGTGGGAGATGAACAAGAGGAAGCTCTGGATCGTCTTGGCGGTCTGCGCGCTGCTCGCCAGCGGCTGCGGTGGTGACGGCGGCGGTGGCGGTGGTGGCGGTGCCGCCAAGCAGTACAAGTTGACCTTCATCCAGGGCGTCAAGGGCGACGAGTTCTACATCACCATGAACTGCGGCATCCAGGAGGCCGCCAAGCAGCTCGGCGTCACCGTCGATGTGCAGGGCCCGGATCAGTTCGACGCGACCCTGCAAACGCCGATCGTGAACGCGGTGACCGCGCAGAAGCCGGACGCCGTGCTGATCGCGCCGGACGACGCCAAGGCCATGATCGCGCCGCTGACGCAGATGAAGGCGGCCGGCATCAAGATCGTCCTGGTCGACACGACGCTCGATGAGAAGGGCATCGCGGAGTCCGAGATCGCCTCGGACAACCTCGAGGGCGGCAAGGCGGCGGCGGAGGCGCTGGCGAAGCTGATCGGCGAGTCGGGCGACGTGATGGTCATCAACGTCAAGCCCGGCATCTCGACCACCGACCTGCGGGCGCAAGGGTTCGAGGAAGGGATCAAGCAGCACTCCGGGGTCAAGTACATCGGACAGCAGTTCTCGCAGAACGACCCGGTGAGGGCGGCGTCGATCGCGACGGCGACCTTGGCCAAGAGCCCGAACCTCAAGGGCATCTTCGGCACGAACCTGTTCTCGGCCGAGGGCGCGGCGAACGGTCTGCGCTCGAGCGGCAAGCAGGGCCAGGTCAAGATCGTCGGCTTCGACGCCGGGCCGGCGCAGGTCAAGGCCCTGACGGACGGGGTGGTGCAGGCGCTGGTGATGCAGAAGCCGGCCGAGATCGGCCGGGTCGGCGTCGAGCAGGCGGTCAAGGCGCTGAAGGGCGAGTCGGTCACGAAGCAGATCCCGACCGGCTTCGTCGTCGCGACCCAGGAGAACATGAACGACCCGGAAGTCAACAAGTGGTTCTACAAGACCACCTGCTAGGTACGGCGATGCTCGGCTCCCCCCGACCCGGGGGAGCCGAGCCCGTCGCCGGCGCACGGCGATGAGCTGGTGGTCGCGTCCGCTGCCGCGGCCGGTGCTGGTCGTCTGCCCGAACCTCTCGCTCGACTACACCGAGGATGTCGACGAGGTCGTCGTCGGTCGGGTGCACCGGGCGAGCCGCAGCGACGTCCGCGGCGGCGGCAAGGGTGTGAACGTCGCCCGCGCCCTCGGCTGCATCGGCCAGGCAGCGACCGTGGTGGGCTTCACAGCCGGCCGCACGGGCGACCTGATCGCCAACCTGCTCGCCGACGAAGGCATCCCGCTGACCGGCATGCCGGTGCCCGGGCAGAGCCGGAGCTGCTTCAGCATCGTCGCCGGATCGACCTCGACCGTGTTCAACGAACCCGGCCCGGAGATCGGGCCGGACGACTGGGCGCGGCTGCCGGCGGCGGTGGCCGCCCGGCTGACCGCCGAGACGGTGCTGGTGATCTCCGGCAGCCTCCCGCTGGGGGCGCCGGCCGACGCACCGGGCGACCTGGTGCGGCTCGCCGCACAGCGCGGCTGCGACGTCCTGGTCGACGTGTCCGGCGACGCTCTCCGCCCAGCGATCGCCGGCCGGCCGAAGCTGATCACCCCCAATCTCGCGGAGGCGCGGGCGGCATGCGGCCAGCTGGTGCCAGAGGTGGTCGATCCGGGGAGCGCGGCGCTGCACGAGGCCGCTGACCTGGCCGGGCGGCTACGTCAGCAGACGGCCGGCGCGGTGCTGGTCACTGCCGGCTCGGCCGGCGCGGCCTTGGCGGAGGGGGACGAGACCACACTGTTCTCGCCTGTCCGCGTCACCGTCCGCAACGCAGTCGGCGCCGGAGATTGCGCCATGGCAGGCGTGGCCGCCGGGGTGGCCGCGGGCGTGCCGCTGGTCGACGCCGTCCGGTTCGGGCTCGCGATGGCAGCGGCAAGCTGCGAGACGTTTCCGGCGGGCGTGCTCGACCTGCGCCGCGCCGAGCTGCTCCATGCCGCCGCGATGGCGTAGATTCAGTGCATGGCTCACCTGGCCCCGCGCCCGGAGGGCCGCGGGATGACCAAGCTCGTGCTCGTCCGCCACGGGCTCACCCTCGCCGGCAACGGCCAGGATGAGCTTTCACAGGACTGGTTGGTGGCAGGGACAGGATTCGAACCTGTGAAGGCATCGCCGACGATCTTACAGGTCGCACCGCCGTCACCTCGCGGGTCCCGTCCCATCCCCACCCGGTCCCGATAATCGCTCGTGACGTGCACAAACGGCCTGTCGACAGCTTCCGCCGTCACTCGGCGTCCCCGCCCGTTCCGCCCCGTCCCGCGTGGCCTAGCGTCGGGCGGAGGGAAGTCGGAGGGAAATCCCGGCCGCCGCCTGACCCGAGTTCCACACCCATGTGGGCAGCTGGGCTGAGGCTGTGGCGATCTCCCTCCCGAGGCGTGGGACGCATAACGGCAGTCCGAACAGGCGATGCCAGGCCATGTGAGTTCGCGCCCGGCGCCGGAGCCGGACCGGACCTGCAACCATCGTCGGCGGTGCGCCTCACAGCCGACATCGCCCCATCCCTCGTCGCCCCTTGCGGTCGCGGGAGCGAGAGCGTGGTACGCAGGTTCGAATCCTGCCGAGGGCACACAAAGCATGGGTACATGCAGGACCAGCGGGCTTGCATACTTCTATGACGCGCCAGCTTATGGTAAAGAGCTCTTTCGAGATCCCTGAGCGTCCATAGGCACAGGCAACCTTCTGAGGATCGCCTTGCTCGCGCCTCTGCGGACCGTCAACTATCTGGACGCGCGAACAGTCGGCCGCGTACAGGGGAGGCCGACATGCAGGTTCGAGTCCCGTCGGCTGGAGCCGAGGTTCCAGCATACGAACACTTCGATCTTGCCGGTCGAAGCCTACCCGACTGTCCAATCGTAGGTCAGGACGCTAGTAGGACTCTGTCAGGTCGGCGCTCGTCGTCATGCCGTTCGCTGTAGCCAGCGAGGGGTGAGGTGCTGCAGGCGGAGCAGGCGTCGGCCCAACGCTTCTCAAGGCTGGGTGGACGCGGCGATGTTCTGCAGACGCACCTGGCCGCGAGCCACCGCCTTGCCGTCCTGAGCGCGGGTGATGACGACCTGCCAGAGCTGCTGGGTGCGGCCCTGCTGGATCGGCTCGGCGACCACGTTGAGGCGTCCCTCACGCTGCGGGCGTAGGAAGTCGGTCACGTTGGTGACCCCGACGGCGAGCTGCCCGCGGTCCTTGACGGCCTGGTAGGCACCGGCGGTGGCGAAGGTCTCGATGATCGCGGTGAAGACGCCGCCGTGCACCAAGCCCCATGGCTGGTGGTGGTCGGCCCTCACCTCGAACCAGCCAGCCACGCGATCCCCGCGCGTCTGCTCGAAGTGCACCCCCCAGCAGGCGCATGAACGCGCTCTGGCCCTCCAGGTCCGCCGCGGGGGTCGTCGATGGCGTCACCGCACGCCTCCTGACGTTCTCAAAGGCCCGTCACCTGCTACCGAGCCTAGGCCCAATGCCATCCGGTTAGCTGGGTTTGCGAGTACAAACTCCCTGGTCAGCACGGTCAAATCAGGCCAGAAGAGCCCTTAACCGGATGGCATTGAGTCTCGGCCAGCCTGAGCGCCGACCTGACAGAGTCCTACTAGGACGATCGTCGAGCCGCGGAGTTCTCCCAGGGCGCGATGCGTCACAACCTGCACGGCCGCCGATTCTTGAATGGCGCCGTGCGGGTCATCTGTGTTCAGTCGACGGGATCATGTGTGGTCCACCCTAACCCTCCACCTTCACGACGTACTTGCCCCGCGCCTGGCCGGTGCCGAGCAGCTCGAGACCCTCGTGCAGATCGTGCAGTGAGAACGTCCGCGTGACCGGCACGGTGAGGACCCCCTCACCCGCCACCTGAAGAAGCCGGGCGAAGTTGGCGGGTTCGGACTGCGCGAACACGTTGGATGCCGTGACGCCACGGCCGGCGAGACCCTCGATATCGGCTGAGCCCATGGTCGTGGCCAGCTGGCCGCCGTCCTTCACGAGCTCGGCGACGTTCGCGAGCGCCTCGCCGTCGCGGTTCACGAGGTCGATCAGCGCGTCGATCCCCTCGGGGTGGTGTTCGAGGACCCACGCGGCGACGTCACTCGTGTAGTCGACGACCTCGCGCGCGCCGAGTTCGCGAAGCCAGGGCTCGTCCTGGGGTAGGCCAGTGGCGATGACGGTGGCACCTCGGCGCTGCAAGCTGCACCGCGTAGGCGCCGACGACGAGGACGACGTCGTCCTCAGACGGCTCGATTGCATCGACGGTTACCAATGCCGCCAGCCCCGCGAGCCCGAGCGCGGCCGCGGACGCGAAGTCGACATTCGCCGGCTTGGCCTCGACGAACCCGTCCGCGGGGACAACGACAAACTCACCGAAGGAGCCGCGCCACAGAAACTGCTCCGTCGGCACGATCCCTACGACCTCGTCGCCCCGCGCGAACCGCGTCACGCCCTCCCCCACGCCGTCGACCACCCCGGCGAAGTCCTTGCCGACGACCACGGGGAAGCGGTGCTCCATCATGTCCTTGGCCATCCCCGAGGCCACGAACACGTCGAAGCCGTTGATCGAGGCCGCACGCACACGGACCCGCACATCTCCTGGACCGACGTCGGGGACGGGGACCTCGTGCATGCCCGCCGGCTCCTCGAAGCTCCTCAGCGCGAACGCCTTCATCGTCTGCTTCATGACCTTCTCCTTCCATCCGGTCGAGTTCCTGCGGGTTCGACCCTTCGTTGGGCCCCGTGTCCGTGTGGGCCCCATCGAGTGGGCATCCTTCACGCCGCCGATCGTTCCAATCGCGTGCCGTCGAGCGTGAGCGTGACGTCCACGTTGCCGCGGGTGGCGTTGGAGTAGGGGCAGCGCTCGTGCGCTCGGGCCATGAGCTCCTCGGCGTCGGCGCGCGACAGGTGCGGCGCGTGCAGGTCGAGGCCGACCGTCAAGCCGAAGCCGCCGTGTCCGGTGGGACCGATCCCGACGCGGGCGGTGATGGTCGAGTCTGACGCATCGAGCTTTCGACCCTGGGCCACCGACAGCAGCGCCGACTGGAAGCAGGCGGCGTAGCCGACGGCGAAGAGCTGCTCGGGATTTGTGCCGGAGCCGCCCCCGCCGCCCATCCCTTCGGGGATGGACAGCTCGACGTCGAGGCGGCCATCGGAGGTCCGGCCGTGGCCTTCTCGTCCTCCTTCGACCATCGCCTCCGCGGTGTAGAGGATCTTCATGCTCTCCTCCTTCTTGCTCCTCTCGGATGTGGTTGCCTGAGGCGCCCGGCCCTGGGAGAGAGTGCTGGATCGTAGCGTTGATGCCGGCGACGACGATGCCGACGTGGAACCATTCGCCGGGCCGAGGTCGAGCTGGGCGTGTGTCGCCCCCATGCATCGACCGGTCACGACGGTGAGGCCGGCGTCGGTCGCGATGCGGACGGCGTCGTCGGTTTCGGTCCCGGGCTGGAACCAGAGGACGCGAGCGCCGCTGGCGACGGCCTGCCGTGCGACCGAGGTCGCTTCGTCGGGTGGGCGGAACACGTCGACGACATCGATTCGGTCGGGGATGTCGGCGAGGGACGCGCGGAGCGGCTCGCCGAACAGCTCGCCACCGCGCGGGCTGACCGGGAGGATCCGGTAGCCCTGGTCGTGCAGATAGCGGGGGATCTGGTGGGCGGCCTTCGTGGGGTCCGCGGAGGCGCCGACCACGGCGATGGTCTGCGTCCGGGCATAGATGTCGGTCAGCTGCTGCCGGGTGTGACGGCTGACGGTCATGGTGGGCTCCCTGTCGTTTCACGTCGGTGCAGTAGTGGGTTGGGTAGTCGGAGCGCTGGTGGCCCCCGGACTACCCGGCGGGATACCGGTCGTTCAGGAGAGGCCGAGCTGTCCGAGGATGCCGAACAGGTCGGGCATGCCCTTCAGGTGGGTGATCTTCCCGTCCTGCCAGCGGGCGATGGTGTAGTGCAGGATGTCGATGCTCTTGCCGGTGGCCGGGACAGGGGCGGGGGCGAACCAGGCGGGGAGCTGGAGTTGGCCGGTGTGCGTGCCGGTGAGTCGGGCGATGGTGGCGGTCCAGTCACCGGAGCCGATGGTCTGGACGTAGGGGTCGTTGTTGAGGCGCAGGTCCGGGAACGCGGTGCGGGCCTGGCGGATGACCTCGAGGTAGGCGTCCAAGCCGATGGGCGCCTCGCCGGCGCCGTACACGATGACGTCTTGCGCTAGATGCAGGCTGCGGGGTCGAGGTTGCCGGCGTTGAGGGCGTCGTCGGACTGCCTCATCCTGGCCTTGTTGTCGGTAACCGTGTCGGTGCCCGGCCGGGTCGACAGCGGCAGCGTCCAGCCCAGCTCCAGCCCGACGGTCGGTTCGGCGGGCACCGGGGAGGGCAGGAAGCCCAGCTGACGGGCCTGGCGGGGGGCGTCGGCCCAGATGTACTCCTCGACCAGCAACCCGTCGACCCAGTGCGCGATGGTGGCGAACTCGAAGTTGACCTTCCTGCCGGTGGGCGGCACGAGCTGGCCGCGCGGTCCCATCACCGGGCCGGTGTTGGTAGCGGTCGCGTCCTCCACCGCGACGGTCCACTCGCCCTCACCGAAGGCGATCTTGTAGTTGTGGTTGTGCGGCCGCAGGTCGGGAAACGCCGCGAGGCCGACCAGCATGTCGTTGACGTGGGCGGGCATGTCCATCTCGACGCCGCCAGGCATGAACATCTTGGCGTCGGGGTGGTGGTTGAAGCGGGCGAAGTCGCGAGCGACGTAGGCGTCGTCGGACACCTGCATCTGCCGAAGGTTGTCCTCCACGGTCCAGGTCTTGGTGCTCATGGTCTCCCATGCTCCTTTCGGGCCATCGGGACCCTCATCGGCCGCGCGCCAGTTCGCACGGTCACCTCTCTTCTGTGGGTGCTGACGATCCGCGGTTTGCCGGCCCAGGTGGGTGCGAGCGATGCCCGGTCTCCCGACTCCCGGGGACAAGAGCTGCAGCGACTCGGTCGGGATGGTGTCTCCGAGCCCCATGACCCGGGCTCGCCGGAACATCGCGCCCGCCGGCGCGGCGGACGGCGGCAGCGGTCAGGCTGAACACCACGTCGACTTCGGCTTCGTCGCGGGGGCCGTACAGCATCACGCGGTTGGTGGGGGCAAGCCCGGCCAGCGCAACCGGGTGCACCTCGGCCCACCCGGCCGCCACCGCTGCCTCGGCCGGCTCGGGCGCCAGGACGATGTGCAGGCTGCCGTCCCACGGATGGAAGTGGCCCACCTCCCGGTTGCCGAGGAACGCGTCCGCCGAGGCCACGGGCACGTCATCGCGAAGCCAGATCGCCCGCTCGGCCGGATGCGCAACCGTGCCGGCCCGCTCTTCGACGTCGGGGAGGGCGAAGACGCGCTGTGCCAGCGCCGCCTGCATCGCTGCCGGCGCGTTCTGGTCTTGCTGGATGTGGGGTGCCCACGGCGTGGTGCGGGGCCGCGGCCCGGAGCGCGGTGGCAACACCGGTGCGGTGCTCATGGTGACCTCCTTGTCTGCTCGGTGGTGTCGACTCCACGGAGTGACACTGCGTTCGGTCCCTGCAACGGCACAGTAAGTGGAGGTATTCCTCCAGTTCGCGTAGTCTTCTAGTTATGGCGTCGACGCGGAGGGGACGTGAGCCCGGGCCGGCTGGCGAACGTCCCCAGCTGCGTGCCGATGCCGCCGCCAACCGCGAGCGCATCGTGGCGGCCGCCAAGGCGGCGTTCGCCGAGCGCGGGGTGGACGTGCCCCTGGAGGAGATCGCCCAGCGGGCTGGGGTCGGGATCGCCACCCTGTACCGGCGGTTCCCCACCCGCGATGCGCTGCTCGCCGCGGCGTTCGAGGATCGTCTGGCCGCCTACGCCGCCGCCGCCCGGGAGGCGCTGCGCTCCCGCGACCCCTGGTCGGGGTTCTGCGGCTACGTTGAACGGGTGTGCGCCATGCAGGCCGGCGGCCGTGGCGCGCGCGATGTGCTCACCATGACCTTCCCCAGCGCCAAGGGGTTGGAAGAGCAGCGCGACCGGGCCTTCGGTGACTTCCGCGAGCTGGTCGGGCGGGCGCAGGCAGCCGGCCAGCTCCGGGCGGACTTCGTGCCCGAGGACTTCGCCCTGCTGCTGATGGCCAACGCCGGCGTCGTCCGCGGCACAAGAGACGCTGCCCCCCTCGCCTGGAAGCGCTTTGTGGCCCTCATGCTGGATGCGTGCCGCGCCGAGGGCGCGCACGCTCTGCCGCCCCCGCCGCCGCCCGCCCAGGTGTACCGGGCCATGCGCCGGCTCGCCCGCCCCGACGCTCGTGAGAGGACGGGGCATATCGGTAGGCGGCCGAGGGAGTGACGGTGGATCTCTATAGCGGGGCGGCTACAGGTCAGATCCTGCTCGCCTGTTGGGCCGGCGCCTGTCCTGTCTGCAAGCGTCCCGCGTCGCGCTGGCTCCGCCGAAGGGGACGAGCACGCGCGCCGACCTGACAGAGTCCTACAGGCCCGCCTCGCCGAGGCCAAGCAGCAGGGCTGGCTCGGCGAGGTCGCCGGGCTCGAGGCCAGCCTCGCTGACGCCAAGCAGAAGCTCGAGCAGATGCAGCGTCTCGCGGCACAGCCGCGGGGCGTGACCATGCTCGGCACGCCGGTCTTCCGTCCGGCAACCTCGCGGCCGTCATGAGCGGAGACCCTGCGGCTGTCGAGCTGAGCTATATCGCCTACACCCTGTTCTACACTGGCATCCGCGTCGAGGAACTCGTCAAGCTCGACCTGGCGGACGTCCAGATCACCGCCGCAAAGGAGGTCTCATCGTTCGCGAAGGCAAAGGCGACCGCTACCGCGAAATCCCCCTGCACGCCGATGCCCGCGGACCCCTGAAGACCTGGAAAGGCGAAGACCGCGCACACGTCGACGGCGCCGCGGCCACGCCGGCGTTGTTCCTCAACCGCGACGGCAACCGGCTGTCCACTCGCTCGGTCGACAAGCTCATCGCCGAACTCGGCGCCAAAGCCGGGATCGAAGACCCGCTCAGGACCAGGCCAGCCCCAACACCAGCGCGGCCACGGCCAGCAGGAGGAAGCTGACCGGCAGGCCGAACGAGTAGAAGCGTCCGCGCAGGTGGGTGATGATGGCGCCGACGAAGAACAGGATGAGGCCGACTGCGGCGACCGTCCCGATCAAGGGCACGCCGATGAGGCCGAACAGCAGTCCGACCGCGCCCGCTGTTTTGAGGGTGCCCAGTGTGGTCATCCACGATTCCGGCACACCCGCCTTTGGCCATGTTGATGGCGACCTTCTTATAGCGGACGAAGTCGCACGTGGCCGAGAAGGTGTTAGCGGCGGCGGCCAGGAGGGTGACAACAATGTAGGTGGTAAACATGGGGGCACTCCAAGAGTTTCTTGAATCTATTAGTTGGCGATGCCGATGGCTTGCTTGATCGTCTCGGGTTGCTCGAGCACGCGAAGCATGAGCTGGGCGACGTCGGCGCGGGAAATGAAGAAGCCGTGCCGGAGGTTCTGCCCGTACGCCGTCCGGTAGGTGCCGGTCAGTGGCTTGTCGGTCAGCCGTGGCGGCCGGACGACGGTCCAGTCCAGGCCGCTGTCGCGGAGGATGTCCTCCATCAGCGCGAGGTCGGCATAGGGCTTGCGGAGCGCGGCTTTTGTCAACGGGCTGAGCAGGTTCCGCATGAGGAACCCGTCGCCCGGGTCGTGCTTCGGCGGCTTGGGGCGGCCAGGCGACGGCACGCTCCCGATCGGCGCGGCGCTGACAACGACGATGCGTCGTACGCCGGTTGCCTGCATCGCCTGGACGATGGCCCGGGTGCCCCGCGTGGCGACTCCGGCCTCGGACGCCGACCGTGGGCCAAGGCCGGAGAGCACCGCGTCGGCGCCTCCGACGACTGCGGATTCGAGTGCTGCCGGGTCCGCGGCCGCCAGGTCGGCGGTGACGAAGGGGACCTGTCCGGACAGCTTCTTCGGGTTGCGTACGACCGCGGTGACGTCGTGGCCTGCGGCGACGGCCTGCTCGAGGAGGTGCCGACCGACCCCGCCGGTCGCCGCGAAGATGGTGAGCTTCATCTGTTGCTCCCTGCCCTTCTTGTTAGTTCCGGAAGGCGGCGGCGTGGTCGGCGACCCACTGGGCGTAGGTGCGCGCGGGGCGGCCGAGGGTCGTTTCCACCTCGCCGGTGAGGGGCGCCGGCTGCCCGACCTCCCGGGCGTACCTGGCCATCAAGGCCTCGACGAACGGCTCGGGGAACCCGTGCGCGACCATGCCCTGCTTGGCCGCCTGTGGCGGGATCTCCTGGTAGCGCAGCGGCCTGCCGATCACGTCGCCGATGATGGCGACCATCTCCTGGTGGGTGAGGGACTGCGGGCCGGTCAGCTCCAGCCTTCGGCCCACCAGCGCATCGGTGAGCAGCGCGCGGGCGCCGACCCCGGCCAGGTCCCGTTCGTGGCTCGGCGCCTCGGCGAAGGTCGCGTACGGGCCGCGGACGACGTCACCGGCGCGGATCTGGGCGCCCCACGCGCCGAGGGTGTTGATGGCGAAGGAGCCGGCCCGCAGGCTCACCCACTCCAGGCCGCTCCCGACGGCGGCGTCCTCGACCTCCTTGTTCCTGTCCCCTCGATAGCGGGACGGCTGCTCGCCGAGGGCGTCGTCGACGTTGATCGCCGACAGGGCCACCACCCGCTGCACCCCCCGTTCCCGGGCGAGCGCCAGCAGTTCGACGGCGGGGGCCCCGACGGCGCGTGGGTGGAGGAACACGCCGGTGACGCCCTCCAGGAAGGGGGCGGTCGTGTCGGGCCGTGACGGGTCGCCCTCGACGACCTCGACACCGACGGGCAGGCCGGCGGCCAGCGGGTCGCGGGTGACGGCGCGGACCTTGGCGCCCTCGCCGGTGAGCAGGTCGACCAGGGGGCGTCCGATGGTGCCGGTCGCTCCGGTGACCAAGAGCATGACAGGCCCTTTCGTCTGTACGGGTGCCGCTCTGCCAGGTACCCTGTGCCTGTATCACATACGATATGAGGATCGTATCATATGACTTCGAGGTAGGTACCATATGACTTCCGTAACATCCGAGGATGCGGACGCAAAGCGGCGTCGAAGGCGGTTGACCACGGCGATCAAGGAGTCACTGCGCGAGCTGAGCATCCAACTGTCCCTGCTCAACCACCACGTCGGCGCCCACGTCGAGCTCAAGGACGTCGACTTGGACTGCCTCGACCTCATCAACCGTCACGGCCCGCTCAGCCCCAGCGCCCTCGCACGACGCGCCGGGCTGCACCCCGCCACCATGACCGGCATCCTCGACCGACTCGAACGCGGCGGCTGGGTGGCCCGCGACCGCGACCCGTCCGACCGCCGCGCCGTCCTCGTCCGGGCCCTCCGCGACCGCAACGCGGAGCTGTTCCGCCTCTACTCGGGGATGAACACCTCGATGGACCAGCTCTGCGCCGGATACGCCGACACCGAACTCGAACTGCTCGCCGACTTCCTGCGCCGCACCACCAACGCCGGACGAAGCGCGACCGACGAGCTGGCCAGTGACTGAGGCAACAGACACGTCCCGCCCCACCGCAGGCGCGACGCCATCCCAGCCAGGCGGAAGGCAAAGAGTCCTCCACCCAGGGCATGCCGGGGCAGCGACCAGCTTCGTCGGTTACCGGCGCCGCACCGCCGTGGCAAGCCGTACGGCAACCGCGCCGTCCCAGACGCGATACACACCCTGGAGACCCCGCGGGGTTCAGAAACTCGGACGTCATGCCGCGACCTGGTAGTACTCGTGAACCAAGCCACCGAGGCGATCCCGGCGCCGAACGCGGGCGGCGGCCGTAACCGCATCAGGCCCAGCCCTGACCTCGATACCCCTGGGCGGGCGAAGCGCGAGGCTTCGGTGGACGCCCACCGTGCCCACGTCCCCGCCAGCAGCACGATGCACGCCCTCGCCGTCGAGGTCCGCCAGCTGCGCTTGCGCTGCTTGGCGTCTGACAGCGTTCACCCTCGTTGGACGGGGCTCGGTGGGCAGGATCAATCCCAGCGTGCCTTGGGACCAGCCAGATGGATCTCATGCGCTCCCGTCCCGGCCTCATCGCCGCCCAACCGGCTGCCCGATCCGAATCACAGCCTCGCCGAATCCCTCAACACTGACCATCACCCAGCCACGACCATGGCGTCGTCGCCTGGGGAGCGGTCTGACGTGGCAGCAGGGTGGATTCCGCTCGTCGCTCGTCCCGAAACGCCTCAATCGTCGATCGTCTGGTAGGCGGAGGTCCAGAAATCGAGATTGATGTCCGAGGATTGGGGCCCGGCCACGCGTTGGGTCATCAGGACTGCGGCTATGTCCTCCTTGGGGTCCGAGTACCAGGAGGTGCCCAGGCCGCCGTCCCAGCCGTAGCGTCCGGGAACCGCCGCAACGTCGTCGCGTGTGGTGACGATGGATACGCCGAACCCCCAGCCCTTGCTGCCCAGGAGGACGGGGACGGAGTCGGACACCGTCTTCTGCTCCGGTGTCAGTTGGTCGGTTGTCATGGCCTCGATCGACGGCCGAGACAGGATGCGCTCGCGGCCGTGTTTGCCGTTGTTCAGCATCATCTGGGCGAAGGCCGCATAGTCGTCGATGGTCGAGACCAGCCCGTCGCGGCCGGCTGGGAATGCGGGTGGGCGGCTCCATTGGCTGTCTTGGACACCGTCATAGAGCTCGAGTGCCCCGGTGTCGGGATTGATTTGGTAGCTGGTCGCCAGCCGGTCGAGTTTTGCGGCCGGCACGCTGAAGGCGGTGTCGGTCATGCCGAGCGGCTCGAAGATGCGTTCGCGGAAGAACGTCTCCAGTGGCTGGCCCGCGCCGCGGGCGATCAGCACGCTCAGCACGTCGGATCCGGTGTTGTACATCCACTTCTGGCCCGGCTGGTGCATCAGCGGCAGTGTCGCGAACCGGCGAATCCACTCGTCTGGCGCGTGCGGTGTCGGCGGCTTCGGCGGACCGATCATGAGCTGCTGCTCGTCCGCGGCCTTCAGGATCGGGTACGCCTCCGGCGGGCCCATGATCAGGCCGAAGCCCATGCGGAAGGTCAGCAGGTCGCGCACTGTGATCGGCCGGTTCGCGGGCACGGTGTCCTCAAGCGGCCCGTCGAGGCGCCTGAGGACCTTGCGGTTGGCCAGTTCGGGCAGCAACCGGTCCACCGGCTCATCCAGCCGCAGCTTGCATTCCTCCGCCAGGATCATCGTCGCCACGGCCGTGATCGGCTTGGTCATCGAGGTGATGCGGAAGATCGTGTCGCGCCGCATCGGGTCGCTGCCGCCGACCGCCATCGTGCCGATCGCATCGACATGCACCTCGCCCCGTCGGCTGACCAGCGTGACGATCCCGGGCACCTCACCGCGTTCGACATAGCCGGCCATGACCTCGTGCATGCGGCCGAGCCGCGCCGTGGACAATCCTCCGGTACTCATCGCCTGTTCCTTCTAGATGCTTCCTGGGAGTCGTTGCGTGGGTTGGTGGACAATGAGCACGGTCAAGTCTCCTGCACGACCCTGACGGCGGTCGAACCTTTGCGTGCTGGGACCTTCGACCGGGCTACTTCACGACTCGGTACGTCAGGTGCATGACGCCCGGGGCATCGACCACCCGGACGAGGTCCAACTCGGCGCTCCCGGGCTCGAGACCCTCCAGCAGGCGAACGCCGCGACCAAGCACGACCGGCACCAGACTGATAGTGAGCTCGTCGAGCAGGCCAGCCCGGAGGCACTGCTGCACGATCGTCGCCCCCATGAGCGCCACGTCCTTGCCCGCGGCAGCCGTCCGCGCTTGCTCGACGGCGCGGTCGATGCCGTCGGTGACGAACGTGTAGGGCGGATCACTCGTCGGCACAGTCTGGGAACGCGATGGGTCACGACGACCAGCGGGATGCCAGGCATCGGTCCGCTCCCGCCCCAGGCCCCGGAGATGTCGTAGGTGCGGCGCCCGGCGATGACCGCGCCGACCCGGCCGACGCCCTCATCGAAGAACGCCGCGCTGACGGCTGACAGCTTGAACGAGGGGTAGTACCGGCTCGGGGTGTCACCGTCGCTGAGCCATGTGAAGAGTCGGTCGCCGCCGACCCCCAACGGCTGCTCCGGGCTGTCGTCGGCACCCGCGATGAACCCGATGTCGACAGTGCAGTCGCCACCATCGTCATGTTGTCTCCTTTCCCAGGAGTACGATCCCGGCTGTTGCCATCGACGTCGCGTAGGTAAGACGAACCGGCCGTCACGAACTCATCGCTGCCCAGCCGATCGGAGCGTCATCGAGGCCCACCCTCGCCCACGATCCCCGCCTCAATCCAGTGACAGAGATCCGCGTGGGGTGTCAGAAGTCAGCCCCGTTGTCACGCCGCACGTTGGTATTGGTGGATCAGCCCGCCGAGGACGTCGCGGCGACGTAGCTGGCCAGGGGTCGGTGGACCCGTCGGGTCGCGACACGGCGAAGGTTGGGTGCCGACAACCCGAGGCCGCGGTGCTGGTGGTTCTCTGGGGGTCCGCCCGGCGGCGGGGACTCGATCTCTGCGTTTCCGCAGCTCAGAAGCTGGTGTTGTGAAGTTATCGAGTGCAACGGGTGTGGTGCAAGTCGCCACGGGTGTGCTCATGTGCCGTGTCGCCGGGCGTTGAGGCGGCTCATGAGCTCGCGGTTGGCGGCGCGGGCAGCCTCGAGTCCTGGTCGCGTTCCTCGAGTTGCAGCCGGAGATCGACGCCTTGCTGCTCGAGGAAGACGATCCGCTGTTTGAGCTGGTCGATGTCGTCGGGTGCCCCGAGCCCGGACTCGCGCCAGGCCTGCTCACCGAGTAGCTCGGAGAGGCGTTTGTTGAGGTGCTGGACCTTTGCGCCCCATTGAAGCCAATGGCGGGAGATCCGATCCCTTGGCAGGCAAGGCGCTGCGCCTCCCCGGGGACAACCAGGTGGGGCCCATTACGCTGCCTGCTCGGCGGCTCCGTCGACGGTCGTACCGACCCAGCCGGCCTTGACGCGGGGCAGTCCGACCGCGAAGCCGCTTGCCTGCCAAGGGTCCCCGCACCCGCGGCGGCGTGGCGGTGCCTGCGGTCAGGGCCGTGCGCTGCGAGAACCGCCAGCGAGCAGGTGCCCTTCTCGGCGGCGACAGCGGTAGATCCTGGGCAGGCTTGGGAGGCCAAGACCGTTGGCGTCAATGGGATACACACACGGCCACGGCGGGCGGCTGCCGTCGAAGTTGGGGTCGGATTCGCTGCGCGAAAATCGGCGCTAACCAGGCACGACGCCAGCCCCAGGCTTCCCCAAGCCCCAACGAGCTCTCGGCATATCCAACACTGGACCGCGGATCTGACCGGCTTGCTGGCGATGCACACCGAGGGCCGCGGCGCGCGGCTGGTCGAGGTCATCATCAAACGCCGGGATCGGGGTCCACCTGGCCCGGACCTGGGAGGGGACCGGTTCTAGGAGCGGGCGCTCAAGCGCCGCCGCATGGCGCCGCGCTACTGCCCGATCTGCCGGGCGGCTCGCCGCCGCTGAGCGGCGCGGCGGGGGGAGGGAGCCACAGCCACCCTCCCCCCGCCAGGTGCGGTGGCGGGCTCGTCTCGCGGGGGGGCCGACGAGGCGAGCACGCCAGCCGCATCCTACCCATCTGGGTAGTTTTTCGCACCTGCGAACACCGTAGGTACGGCTGGCCCCGGCCCCGCCCGATGCGCACCGGCATCCGGGCGGCCCGGCACCACGAGCCGTGGCGGGGGGTATCGGCCTGCCCGCTGCGCTGCCGTGCGGGGACCCCTGCCCGCCTGCGGCGGCCCCGCACGGCCCGGCCGATACCGAGCGGACGCCCGGAGCACGGCCCGGCTGGCGCGCTTCGCGCTTCCACCTCCGGTGGACGAGGGGCCCAGCGGCCCCCGCTCGGCACCTGACCACCAGCACCTTGCCAACTGCATACGGGACGGGGAGGCACTGTTGCATTGAGCGATCGGCTGGTCTGACGCCCTCAACTTGACTGCCCAGATGGCCCAAGTCGCGTTCAGGCTTGTCGGATTCAAGCCATTCTCAGTACCTCAGAGGAGGCATGAGCTCCACTTCGCCAGGCATCGAGGGCGCTTTCCGCCTCAATGAATACAGTGCCGCCCGGCCAGCACTGGGAACACCAACAAGTCTCGTTTCCTCAGCCTGACCGTCCATGTACCTGGACTGGCGCAGTCCGAGATCACGAGATGGTCTCGATGCGGCCTTGGGGCGTGCATGCCCGTATCGGCGGGCGCGTCCTTGGCGCCTGACACGGTGATCGCCGTTACGGGGGGATGAAGAAGATGAGCAGGCTGCTCCGGTCCGTCAGTCCTGGGTCGCTTCGCGACCGCGCCCGTCACTTTCGCTACCGCGGCCGCCACGTGAAGCGCCGGTAGCGAGCGTTCCACATCCGACCGTCCCGAACCGGTCCCTGGGCGGTCGGCCAAGCCCGACGGTCTCGGTCCGGTCCCTGGGACGTCGGTGCGCTCCACGGTCACGCCCGCGGTGTTCGGGGGGCCACCCGGGCGTGGCCGTGGTCTTCCGCCAGGCGATGATGGCGGCTCTGTTGCATCTGGTCGAGGGTGGCATGCTGACGCCGCCCCCTCCGTCCAGGGATCAGATCGCCAAGGCCAGGTCGCCGAACGCGACCGCCACCCGCTGGGTCACCGGCGCCTCGACCGCCAGTTCGTAGTGTCCGCGTCGCAGGTTCTGCACGAAGGTATGCCTGGCCAGCACGACCCTGGCGCTGCGGTCCTGCTTGAGCCCGCGCATCGGCCCGAGCCGGGCCTTCAGCCGGCCGTGGTCCGCCTCGATCCAGTTGTTGGCGTACTGCTCGGTGCTGTGCCAGGCCGCCGGAAGCAGCTCGTCCAACACCGCCGGGTAGAGCGCGGTCTGGTTGTGCAGCGGCTCCTCCCACCAGTGGCGGGGGATGACCTCGGGCACCATCACGGTGCGCTGCCACCTAGGCTCCTCTGCCTGGAAGCGCTCGATGAAGGCGACCAGCGGGTCGATCACCTCACGATAGGGCGACGGCACGATCCGCAGGGCACGACCCGGCACCATTCTTGCCAGGCGTGTCCGAGCTGCTTGGCCTCGTCGCTGTCGACCGCGACGTGGACCGCCGTCACCGACTCGCTTGCCGAGAGCGCGTAGCGGATCGTCTCGGCGGTCGCCCGGTTGAGCTGGTGCACCGGGACGAGCGCGCGGTGGTGCATGTCGTGGGAGCTGGGGGGCGGTCCGATGGGCGCGAGTTCTTCTCGTGCCCGCTGGTAGTGGGCGTGGATGGCTCGGAAGTTGAGGACCAGGAAGGGCACCAGCAGCACGACGAGCCAGGCGCCGGGGAGAACTTGGCGGTGATCACCACCACGGTGGCGAGCGCGGTGGCCAGCGCGCCGATGCCGTTGACGGCCAGCTTCAGGCGCCAGCGTGGGCCGCGGGCCCGCCGCCAGTGGCGGACCATGCCGGCCTGGGACAGGGTGAAGCACAAGAACACGCCGACGGCGAGCAGCGGGATGAGGGCGTGGGTGCTGCCCTGAACGCGACCACCAGCACGGTGGCGAGCAGCCCGATGACCAGGATCCCGTTGGAGTAGGCGAGCCGCTGCCCGCGGGTGGTGACTGGTGGGGGAAGTAGCCGGCGCGGGCCATGGTCGCCGCCAGCAACGGGAAGCCGTTGAAGGAGGTGTTGGCGGCCAGCAGCAGCACCACCGCCGCCGACAGTTGCACCAGGTAGAACAGCGGCCCGTCGGCGACCGTCCGCCCGACCTGGGCGATGACGTTGGCCTGCTCGGTGGGGACGGCGCCGACGCGATGGCCGAGATAGGTGATGCCCAGGAAGAGCACCCCGAGGCTGATGGCGAGCAGTGACAGGGCCGCCGCCGCGTTGCGCGACTCGGGCGGCTTGAACGCCGGCACACCGTTGGCGATCGCCTCGACGCCGGTCATGGCCGTGCAGCCGCCGGCGAAGGCGTGCAGCACCAGCACCAGCGACAGACCCTCGACGGCGGCCGGCGGCGCGGCATGCGCCTGCTGCGGCACCGAGCCCAGGAGGTCGACCCTGATCACTCCCCAGGCGATCAGCGCTGCCAGCGAGCCGATGAACGCGTAGGTGGGGATTGCGAAGACCGCGCCGGCCTCGCGGACGCCACGCAAGTTGATCACCATGAGGAGCACGATGCCGGCCACGCTGGCCGCCACCCGGTGCGCCTCCAGGGCCGGCCAGAAGGCAATGATGGCCTGGACGCCGACGGTGATCGAGACGGCCACCACCGTCAGGTAGTCGACCATCAGCGCGGCCGCGGCGACCAGGCCGGGGATGCGCCCGAGGCTCTCCCGGGCGACCGTGAACGACCCGCCGCCATGCGGGTAGGCATAGATGGTCTGCCGGTAGGAGATCGTCACGATCAGCAGCAGGGCGGTGATCGCCACGGCGATGGGCAGGTCGAGCCGGGCCGCGGCTGGACCGGCCAGCAGCAGCACGTAGAGGATCTCGTCGGGGGCGTGGGCGACCGACGACAAGGCGTCCAGGCCGAAGGCCCCGATGGCCGTCGGTCGGCTGAGCCGCTCCTCCGCCGCCGCCGTGGTCGGCAGGGGTCGGCCCAGCAGCAGCCGCTGCAACGTTCGCGCCGACGATCCTCCGGCTCCTTATAGACCCGCAGCTCACCGGGCGCCAGGCAGCAGCACCCGGCCGCTGGGGCGGCCGTGACGCGGGGGGATCCCCCTGGGTCTTCCCGCCGACCGTAGCCCCTGCCGCCGGCGCGTTCACTCGGCACGGTGCTCAGACGCACGTCTCGGGGCGGACACTGTGGCGCCGCTCGTGGGGGAGGGACATCGGCAAGATCGCTGAAGCGCTACGCGAAAACGGCAGCGTCTGACGAGACCGACCGATGCGCCCGCGGTCGCTCGCCGCGAGAGTCGCGGCATGCTTGGTGTCGCTGCCTTGGGTCTTGACGACGGCCACGATCTCGGCAGTGGCGCCGGCGGAGCTGGTGGCGACCAGGCGGTGCGGCAGGTGTGGGCGCTCGAGCGGCTGGCCGTCGGGCCGCTCGACGGTGTGCTCCTGGACCAGCACCCACTGGTAGCCGCAGTCGTTGAGGGTCTTGACGAACTCATACGCCACGTCGGGGTGGTTGGGCAGCGCCATCTCCGAAGGGGAGAAGCCGCGCACCCGCCCGAGCGCCTCCAGGCCGAACAGCGCCGCGAAGTGGTGCTGCCAGGCGCGCACGTGCAGCCGGTAGTCCTGCACGGGCGTCGACGGCGCGACCGCGTGCCCCAGGGGCAGCCGAGCCACTCCCCGCATGCCGCACGCTCGGGTCGCGGGTGAGGCGCTCGAGGGTGTCGAGCACGTCGCCCGCGCCCATGCGCCGCAGCCCCTCGAGCAGCGTGCCCGAGTACTCCAGCATGATCCGCGGCTCGAAGCCCTCGGCGAGCAGCTGGGGAACGAGCTCGCCCATCCGTTGGTAGCACCACCGGAACGCGGCCGCGTTGTGGTTGTCGCCGATGTCGGGGTGCTCCAGCATCCACTGCAGGTTGCTGACGATCGCCGCGCTGCGCAGCTCGGCCCCGCCGGCTGGGATCAGCGGCTGGTGCATGTGCAGAGCGACGGCGAACGCGCTGTCGACCTCGGTCAGGCGCACCGGGGTCTCGCGGAGGAACGCGGGCCGGTTGCGGCCGGCGGCGACCGCCGCCTCAAATCAGTTGCTCCGAACCGCACAGGTTCGGCAGGCCGTCTCCGTACTCGGGAAGCTCGCTCATGACCCTCTCGCCGCTGATCGGTCTTCCTGGCCCGTGGCGAGGCAAGGTGATCGCCGTCGCTTTCTGATCAGCTGTGGAGTCGCCCTCCGGGCACTGCTGCGACCGCATTCAGGGCACAGAGCGGCGTGACTGGCGGCTGGCCACCGCGCATCCGCTCCTACGCGCCAGACCAAAAGGACTTACTCGGGTTTCGAGCGACGGCGGATCCCAGAGGACAAGATGTCGCGGATGCTGACGACTCCCTTGAGCTCACGGCTCTCCGCCACAGGGAGGTGGCGGAATCCGTTGGTGAGCATCACGTCGGTGGCCTCCTCGATTGTCGTATCGGGAGTGGCCGTCATTGGGTCTCTCGTCATCCACTGCGAAACAGGCGATTTGGTGAGGTCCAACCCTGAGGCGGCCGCCCGCAGCACATCCCGCTCGGTCAGGATGCCGGCGAGCCAGGAGCCCTGCATGACGACGGCCGAGCCCACCCGGGCCTTCACCATCATGCTGGTGACCTCCGCGACTGGCCGCTCGGCCGAGGTGGTGAGGACCTCGGTCGTCATGATGTCCCGAAGCTGGATCGCCGTCGGCGCCTCCTCGTTCCGACTCTCCATCAACCGCTGCCACCCACCTCATTGGAATCGGGGTCGTTCGCCGAGGCGGCCGGGGTCATGAGCTCTTCGTTCAGCAGCCGCCACAGCGAGCCCGCCCACGAGCTGATACCCGGCCACGTCCTCCAGAAGACCTGCATGCTCGTCTCGTCGAGCTGGCGGTGGGCGTCGTGGGGAGTCACGGCGTCGGCGACCTCCTCGAACTTGGAGATCGCATCCAAGAAGCGGTCAGAGATATCGTCCACTGGCGCTCCTTCCGTCATGCGGCCTCTGCAGCGAGTGTGAAGGGCGGCCTTGCAGCCGTGTGCGGTGAATGTGGCAGGTAGCTCCGCAGCGCGACAGGAGCGGGACCGTCGAGCTTGGGAGCTGCGTCCACTCGCCGTTGACCTGCGGTTTCGGTAGTCCGTTCCTGTGGGTCGTACTCGGCGAATGGATGCTATCAGCTGGCCACCAGACCCCCGGTGGAATCGAGCTCGCCACGCTGAACACAGCCGACTGGTCGGACGAGAAGAACCACTCGAACATGACGGTGGGCCACGGCAAGGTCTGCCCGGAACCGGCAACCGTCTGGATGCCCTGCCAGGCAAAGGAGCCGGTCATAGCTGCCCACAGCGACCCTGCCACCCCGAAGTCGCCCGCGCCTTCCTTCAGGTACAAGGCGGGAGCCGGGAGCCCAGGGGATGGCCGCCAACAGTCGAGGCAGCACCGGAGACGGCGCTGAGCGCGAGAGTGGGGGTTCGTGTCGGTGGGGGGACTCAAACCATTCGGATACCACGTCAGCAGTCACGACAACGAGCCGCTCCGCTGGCTGTAGAGCCCCTCGACGCCGAGCTTCTCGTAGCGCTGCGCACGTTTGTCCAGGATCAGCGCTGTCAAGGATGCGACCAGACCGCCGGCCTGCCTGACAGCGGCGCGAAGCTGGTCCTTGGTGACCGCCACGGGCGTGGCAGCGCGAAGCTGCGCGCGCTTGGCCTCGGCGCCCGCTCGTTCCGCGGTCGCGTGGTTGATCCACTCCGTGACGGTCGCCAGGTCAGCCCCGGCGTCCAGCGCCGCTCGGTAGCGGGCGAGCTTGCGCTGGCAGTCGGCCAGCGTCCGCTCGACCTTGCGCAACGCCTCGGCGGTGCCGCTGGCGTCCTGGCTGGCGGCGATGAGCGCGTCGAGGTGGCATCGAGGTTGGCGGGTCGAACAGGCCGGCGAGCCAGCCGTCCAGGTGGGGTAGCAGGTCGGCCTCGCGCAGGTAGACGGTGCGCGGATGGTCGAGCAATCTGCTGGCCGCGGGGACGTTGACGCCGCTCGTAGGGCGCCGGCCACCCCAGGGCCGCGGCCGCGTGGCACGTCGGGCGCCGCCGTAGGGGGGACACGGCGCCTCACTCCGGGCGGGGTGCCTCGTCCCCGAACAGGAACGACAGCAGCACGAAGCGCCGCCCGGCGGTCACGTCGAGAACCTCGTGCAGGTGCGAGCAGCTGAACAGCAGCGCAGCGCCGGTGGCCGGCCGGTACAGCTCGGGCCCGTACTCGGGGAAGCGCAGCTGACCGCCCTGGTAGCCATCGTTGAGGTTGAGGGTCAGCGCGAACCGACGGTGCGCGGTCGCGGGGCTGAGGTTGTCGCGGTGGGCGCTGAAGAACCCGCGGTCGGACGCCTGGTAGCAGGCGATCTTGAAGCCCTCGAAGCGGCTCGCGCGGTACGCGAACGCCTTCGACAGCTCGGGCATGACACGACGACCGATCGTGGTGGCCAGCTCGCGGCTGCGCTGCGGGTCCCCCACGACGTGGTCACGGCGGCGCTTCAGCTGCGCGCTGCGCTGCTCGGCGCGGCGACCGCCCGTCGAGGACTCCACGCCGGTCTCGCTGTGGCCCTCCTGCTCCCACACGGCGATGAGCTCGGCGCACTGCTCCGGGCCGAGCACGTCCGGCACGACCAGCAGTGGCGCCTGGGTCGTGATCTCTCGCGGCCGCCGGTCGTCCCAGACCAGCTCGGCGACCAGCTCGGCGACGTCCGCCGCGACCCGGGCGCCGTCCGCGAACGGCAGCGTCGCGCGGACCCGCAGGTTCGGGTCCAGCAGGAAGGCGGTCGGTGCGCCCCCGGTGCGGTAGGCGGCGGCGGCACGACCGTCGGCGTCCTGGAGCAACGGGAACGGCACGTCGTGTCCGGCCAGCGCGGGCGGGCCGACGACGTGCACGGTCAGGTGCGCGTCGCCGATGGCCGTCAGCCCCTCGGCGAGCGCGTGCAGCCGCGCCACGCACGCCTCGTCGGCGAGCACGAGCAGCGCCGGCCGGCCGCCCGCGTGGGCGTAGTACCGCGTCGGCGTCCCGTCCCCGGAGGCCAGCACCATGTCGGGCGCACGCTCGCCCCGTGCCAGGCCGGCCGCGGCCGTCATGCCAACACCGCTCGGAACCACACCATCGGTCCGCAGCATAGTCAAAGCATCAGCCACACCTCAATATTCGGGATCTACTTCGTGCGAGGACCAGCTGGCCGGCGTTCCTGCGCGAGCAGGCGGCCGGATCGTGGCGTGCGACCTGCTTCACCGTCGACAGCATCTGGCTGCGGCGGCTGTAGGTGCTGTGCTTCATCGAACTG